>Ga0207814_100116_pt1 | contig 76708 bp, 52 predicted proteins | sample TtaePargueraPR_7_FD_187755 | JGI IMG/M metagenome (GOLD analysis project Ga0207814, IMG submission 187755) | Aerobic enrichment media microbial communities from Bioluminiscent Bay, La Parguera, Puerto Rico - Tt and P1 (2) (SPAdes) | ecosystem: Environmental > Aquatic > Marine > Unclassified ... | reverse complement strand
TACATTACGTCAGTCGTTGCTATTGTCGGTGCACTTTTTCTGTGGACAGGAAGCCTTACGCAGAACAAGCTGTACATGAACGACGTCACACAAAATATTGCAGAGTTTAATACCCGTAAGCAGGGGCTCGGCACCGGACAATTGACCCCGGAAGCGAGCCTGGAACTACTTGGTCCCCTGTATGCTGCATCCCGCGTGTATCAGAAAGAAGAGCATCCCTGGCTGAACAACCTGGGGTTATATGATGATCGAGTAGATGTTGCAGCGGATACGCTCTATTCCGAGCAGTTGAGCAGACAGTTTTTGCCCGCTTTGATCGGATCTATAGAAAAAGATCTCACTCGCCTGGACAGCGATAATCCGGCGCTGGTGGAGACTTTGAAGATCTATCTGATGTTTTTCAATGCGGACAAGCGCGATCCGGAACTTATAAAACAATATTTCCAGGCTAACTGGTCTCGTTCTCTGTCGGGGGAGGCCGCTCGCCAGGAGCAGTTGCAGGCGCACCTGACGCGATTACTCGAACAACCTTTGAACCCGGGTATCAATCCGAACGAACGCGTGATTGTCCGTGCGCGTCAGCAATTGCGACGAATACCTGTGCCACAACGTCTGTACGCAAAATTGCAACGTAGCGATCTGGGGACAACTTCGGTTGATCTGTACGGCGAAATTGGCGGTGATACGGCAGCGCTGTTTAGCGTTAATGCCCGTGACAAGCGATTCTCCATTCCCTATCTGTATACCAAGGCAGGTTACAAGGAACTGGATTTCGGTTCCGATTCCCAATTACTGGAACAGCTGGCAGATGAGCGCTGGATTTACGGTGGCGACCTCAGTGGCGAGGACTTTACCGCCGAAGACCGCGCAAAGCTTGGCGCTGAAGTAAAGCGTATCTACCTCGGGGAATATCAGCTGCGCTGGCAGCAGTTTCTGAACGGTTTTACCATCAGCGGATTTGGATCGAGCGCGGAGGCACTGGATATCCTGTCAAAGCTTTCTGATCCGGTGTACTCACCTTTGCTGGCTATTTCCGAAATTGTTGCGGATAACACCCGTTTGACGTCGAAACCGGAACTGCCCGTGGATGCGTCAGGGGTCCCTTTGCCGGTTTCCAGTACTACCCGCCGGCTCGGCTCGGCAGCTGTTGCCGGTACCGGCAGCGCACTTGCCGGTAAATTCAAGCCAACCGTTGTGGATATGCGCTTCGAGGAGCTCCATCGAATAACTGCTAGTGAACAGGGGCGGCCTGCCCGGGTCCAGGAATTTCTCGGGGCAATTACTCAGGTTCAGGAATATCTCGCGGAGATCGACAGTAGTGTGGATTCTGACGAGACAGCCTTTTCCAAGGCCAAGGCGCGTTTTAATGGCGGTAGTGATGCGATCAAACAGCTTCGGATCAAGGCAGACAGTGCTCCGGCGCCCTATTCAAAATGGCTGGACGAGATTGCAGACAGCGCCTGGGCGCTGGTGATGGCCAAGGCCAAGCGGCATGTAAATAGAGTATGGCAGGAGGAAGTTTACGGTTCCTACAGCCGAAATCTCGCGGATCGGTTCCCTCTACGCAGTAGTACCAGCCAGGAAGTTCAGGTGATGGCATTCAACAGCTTCTTCAAGCCCGGAGGGCTGGAGCAGAACTTTATCCAAATGTACCTGAAGCCATTTGTGGATACCCGCAATTGGAAAATGAAATCCCTGGAAGGGCACAACCTGGGTATATCGCCATCGGCTCTTGCGCAAATGAAGCGTGCACAGCGCATCAGAAAAACGATGTTCGCCAGTGGCGATCAGGCGGGTTACGAGTTCCGGATCGAGCCAACAAAGCTGGACCCCGGTGTGCGGCTGTTCGCGCTCGAAGTGGGTGAGCAAAGAGTACCTTACTCTCATGGTCCGCGAACCAGCTCAAGGCTTAGCTGGCGTGGAGGAGAGACCAATCGAGTACGGATTATCTTTGAAGATCTCAATGAAACAGTACACCGCAAACACTTTGAAGGTGACTGGGCGTGGTTCCGGCTGCTGACGGACTCGAAGGTCGAGCGAGGTCACAGCAGTTCTGAGTATCTGGTTACGTTCAGCGAAGAAGGGCGCGAGGCGCAATTCCGTCTGTCTGCGAATGGAAGCTTCAACCCGTTTGATCAGGGTTTACTGGGCAGCTACCGCTGTCCGCAGACGCTATAGCGGGCAAAGATATGGCTGAAAGTGGAATTTTTGGCAAATTGCCCGGGCATGGCGATTTTATCCAGAGAGGGGTTCCCGCAAGTTTTTCGCAGCCCTGGGATGATTGGCTGCAGCGGGCGATATATGGTTCTCGGGAAATTGTCGGTGAAGGCTGGTTGGATTATTACCTGACCAGTCCCATCTGGCGCTTCGCACTATCTCCAGGAGTATTGGATGGCCATGCGTGGGCGGGAGTACTGGTCCCTAGTGTGGATAGTGTCGGTCGCTATTTTCCGCTCACTATGGTCGCAGCTTCCGCTTGCGAGAGAAACCCGTTTGTCATCCAGGCGGCAGCTGAAAACTGGTACGAACACATATCCGAAACAGCAATTCAGGGATTGCAGCAGGCGCTTCTGGTGGAAGAATTACTGGAGAGGTTTCCAAGTTTCCCGGAGCTGACTGTCCAAAATCCAGCGAAACCCTTGGGCGGCGGTGAAATATTCTTTTCCGGGCAATCCGGTGTGACGGAAAGTTTCGCGCCGCTACTGGGACATATCTGTACGTTGCAGTATCAAAGTTTCAGTTTATGGTGGTGCGGTGGTTCACAACACCTCGCTCCAACTACCTTGTTGAGCGCAGGGCTTCCGGATCCGTCACTCTACTGCTCAATGCTTGGGGCTTCCAGCGGGGAGTCCATAGATTTCGGCACAGGCCAAATCATGCGGTGGTAAACGTTATCAGAATCTGCCGCGCCAGAATTAACTACCCTGTGTGATTTTTTCTCCTTTATGACGGCATAGTTGGTATGAGCGTGCCAATAAATGAAAAATATTTCCTGATAAATGATAAAAAGCAGTGTTCATTGGAAAATTTTATTCGATAAAATATGTGGTTTATTCATTGCGCAACCTGCACAGGCGTACCGAATAAGCGAATGTAAATTTTGCGATAGATACACTCATTGCCATTGACGGTATGTGTGTTTAGCGAACTTACCGTATACGGGAATAGACGTAAAAAGTCAGTTGTACGACCGAGTTAGCAAGGGATCAGCGTAGCTCATAGGCCAGGGATGGGGCTGAAAAATGGAATTTGAAGTTGTTTTTAGTGGCATTGTGCGCCCCGGAGTCGATCGCAGGCAGGCAATACAGGCCCTTGCGAAGGAATTTCAGCTGGATTTTGACAAGATCAGAAAGCTGCTTTCGAAAAATAATGTCGTTATAAAGAGATTTTCGGAGCGTAGGTCCGCTGAAAATCTCGCGCTTGAACTTTTGAGTGCCGGATGGTGTGCATCCTTGGTACATCGGGGAAAAACCGTATTTTCGCCCGACCTGTATTCGCGATCTGCGGTTTCGTCCATGGTGAAAGTACAGTCGGAGGATGGCAGCTGTTGCCTTGATATTCCGGCTCAGTGGTGCCGGCTTGAAGGTCTAAATCATCGTGCGGTGCTACAGGTAGGGCATTCAGGTAGTAATGAATTTCTAGTTGTCCTGCGCCAGAAGATCGATGATCTTTCCGCGGTGGCTGGTCATAAAGAGTATTGCTCCGCGCAACTGACACAGTGCGCCGATAGGTTACGCGAAGGTATTGTCAGCTTGAAGCCGGCTCCCGTCACTGTTGCCGGGTTGCCGGCATCCAGCGGTGAAGTGACAGCAAAAATTGGCGAAATTTCTGTACGTTATCTGATTGTCTGCATCGATACTCGCGATAGCATTTTCACGTTGTTTTTCTGGTGTGAACAACACAACTTTGATGCCGCGCGATCGTTGTTCTTCCGGATATGCGAAAGCTTCAGCGGCGCTGATAATGTATGTATGCCGCAGCCGACAGATATGGCACTTCAAGATGCCTGATTGGTGTGCTGATAGTGCTGTCCGTTTGTATTACATATTTTAAAAGGAATTTGCATGGCATTTGCCAACGTGATTGACCTGGATGGTCTGAGCGCCGCCATATCTGACGATCAACCGCAGGGTACCGATATCCGCAATGATCGCTCACCGACATCTGACTATTACACCATTAAAGATGCGCGAAACAGTGCCAGAGCGGCGGAGCGTTCAGCTCTGTTTGATGACAATGACGCTGATCTGATGGCTCCCTGGCGGGAGGTGGCCAAGTCAGCGGAAAAAATCCTCACCAATATAGGCAAAGACCTTGAAGTCGCCTGTTGGTATACCGAAGCTCTGATCCGACTATACGGCTTCCCCGGACTGCGTGATGGAATCATGCTGATCGACCGCATGATAGCTGACTACTGGGAGACCCTGTATCCAGAACCCGATGAGGACGGCCTGGAGACCAAGGTCGCACCATTGGCAGGTCTTAATGGCGACGGCGCAGATGGTACCTTGCTGATGCCGATTCGCAATGCGCCCATCACTCCGGATGGTGATGAAGGGGTCTTTTCTTTTGTTCACTACCAGCAGGCTCGCGACGCGGACAGGATTGCCGATGACGATGCCAGGGCCGCTCGTATCGAGGCGCTTGGTTACAGTCTCGGACAGTTTGAACAGTGTGCTGATTCAGCGAGCGCACAGTGGGCATATGACCTGATAGAAACTCTGGAACAGGCCGTCGCTTCCTATAAGCGTATCAATGATGCATTGCGTACTAGTTGTGCGCACGACGCACCGCCTTCATCCAATATTAATGCGCTGCTTGACGAGGTATTACGCACCGCGCGCTTTGTTTATAAGGCTAAGTTGGAGTCTCTGGCCAGCACAGTAGCTGATGCGAAATCCGATTCTGTCGCTGACGTTACTGCGATCGCACAAGCGGATACAACTGTCGAGTCGATGCCGGTCGCAGCGCCGGCGGGTGCCATTGTCACCCGCGAGGATGCGTTGGTTTTGCTTGAGAAAGCGGCCAAATATTTCCGTACCTATGAACCGCATACTCCACTCGCGCCGGGGCTTGAGCGACTTATTGGCTGGGGCCGGATGACGGTATCTGAATTGATGACCGAATTGTTACCAGATGAGCAGTCACGTGCGATGTATTCACAGTTGACCGGTGTCAAGCTGGATGGAACAGACACGCAGCGCTATACCGCCCCGCCGATCACATCGAGCGCTGTTGCCGGCGCCTCGAATAACAATGAAACCGTCGAGCAGTCCCAGGAAGCCGCCTCTGAGGATTCCGGCTGGGATAGTAAAAAAGAGCCGGCGGAACCAGAAGTCGGTTGGTAACCAGGTCCTGCTAAACACAAATCTTCCTGAATAGAGGAAAGGAGACCCGTAATGTCCGAGAGTATTCACAATAAACTGAAGCGCGTGCGTAAGCCTCGCGTACATATAACCTACGACGTCGAGACCAATGGTGCTGAAGTCAAGAAGGAGCTGCCGTTCGTTACCGGTGTTATGGGCGACTATTCCGGTGATAACACCGAAAACCGTAAAACATTGAAAGAGCGCAAGTTTGTACAGATAGATCGCGATAATTTCAATGACGTAATGGCCAAGGTAAACCCGAAGTTAAATCTACAAGTAGAAAATACCCTGGCAGGGGATGGCAGCAAGTTGGCAGTCGATCTGGATTTCAATCATATGGATGATTTTTCTCCCGAGCAGATCGTCGAACAAGTAGAGCCACTAAAGCAATTGTTGGAGGCGCGCAGTAAATTACGCGACTTGCTGAGCAAGGCAGACCGATCAGAAGAACTGGAAAAAGTACTGGAAGATATCCTGAAAAGTACTGAAAACGTCGGCGCTATTTCGGAACAGTTGGGGATTGGTGAAGGAAAAGAAGAGGACGGAGAATGAGTACCGAAGTCGAAAATGTGGCAGAGCAGGAGGCTGAGGTACAGTCGGCAAGTCTTCTTGATCAGGCAATTTCAGCTACCAAGCAGACGCAGCCGGACGAAGCTCAAGACCTCATTGCAAACCTGACGCAGCAGGCCCTGCAGGGAACAGTTACCTGGGATCGCAACCTCACTCAGACCATAAGCAAGGCGGTCCAGGCGATTGATGCAGCCATGTCCAGGCAGCTCGCAGCTATCCTTCACGATGAAAAGCTACAGAAGCTCGAAGGGTCCTGGCGTGGACTCAATCACCTGGTTATGAATAGTGAGACAGGATCTACCCTCAAGATCCGCATGATGAATGTCACCAAGCGTGAATTGTTTCGCGACCTGGACAAGGCGGTTGAATTCGACCAGAGCCAGACGTTCAAGAAAATCTATGAAGAGGAATTCGGTACTGCCGGTGGTGAGCCGTTTGGCTGCATGATCGGAGATTTCGAATTTACCAGCCACCCGGAAGATATAGAACTACTGAGCAAAATGTCTAACGTGGCTGCCGCAGGTTTCTGTCCGTTCATTTCCGCCGCGGGCGCCGGGATGTTCGGGTTCGACGATTTTACCGAGCTATCCAAGCCGCGGGATCTGGGTGGAATTTTTGAGTCCGGTGAATACATCAAGTGGCGCAGTTTCCGCGACAGTGATGATTCGCGTTTTGTGACCCTGGTGATGCCGCGCACACTGGCTCGTACGCCTTATGGTGCAAATACCAAGCCGGTAGAGTCCTTCAACTTTGAGGAGTTTGAAGTGGACGAATCCGGTATGTCCAAACCGGCAGAGCACAATCAGTATTGCTGGATGAATGCATCCTACGTAATGGGGACTACCATGACCCGCGCATTTGCGGAGAATTCGTGGTGTACCGCAATTCGTGGTGCCGAGGGTGGCGGTAAGGTGGAAGGGTTACCGACGCACCTGTTTAAAAGTGACGACGGCGACCTGGACCAGAAATGCCCTACCGAGATCGGTATCACAGATCGCCGCGAAGCAGAACTGAGTGCCCAGGGATTCCTGCCGTTGTGCCACTACAAAAATACGGATTACTCGGTGTTTTTCGGCTCCCAGAGTGCTCAGAAAGCCAAGGTATTCGACGATCCGGATGCAACAGCAAACTCGGCTATTTCCGCGCGTCTTCCCTACCTGATGGCGACTTCCCGTATTGCGCACTACCTCAAAGTTATGGCGCGGGATAAAGTCGGGTCGTTTATGGAGGCCAGTGACTGCGAGCGTTGGCTGAACAAGTGGATTACCCAGTACACAAACTCCAACCCTGACGCCAGCGCGGAAATGAAAGCGAAATACCCACTGGCGGAAGCGCGGGTTGAAGTCAAGGAAATCCCTGGCCAGCCGGGTTGCTACAGTGCTGTGGCTTACCTTAAGCCCTGGCTGCAAATGGAAGAGTTGACAACTTCCATGCGCATGGTGGCGAATATCCCCACCGCAGGATAATGAAGCGGATCACCCGTCTGTCAGGCGGGTGATCCGATTTTATCGTACTAGCCCGCTGATTCTCGCAGCGCCAATACTTACCTCACGCCGGGAGAGCTGGCATTGCCCTCCAATTCATCTGTATCCGGTTCCGAAGTTACTGACTCGCTACTTTCGCCCAGGCTGTTTTCGGATGGAAATGCGTCACTGCGGCAGTTCCTTGACGAGCCTGACGAGCTCTTTGCCGTTGAATACTGGCTGACGGAGCTCTGCCCATGTCCCTGTCCGGAACGCTTCACTCTGGGTCGGTGGCTGAACCGGATGGTCGCTGAGCTCGACGAACTGATTTCGGAGCAGCTTAATGCGATTCTTCACGATACGCGCTTCCAGCGGCTGGAAGCAGCATGGCGCGGCGTTTCGCTTCTGGTTTACAGCGCACCGAATACCGACAACATCAAAATCAAGTTGTTGGACCTAAGCTGGAGAGATCTGTCGCGGGATATGGAAAGGGCACCGGACTTCGACCAGTCGGGATTCTTTCACCTGATTTATAACGAAGAATTCGGTACACCCGGTGGCGAGCCTTTTGGTTTGCTGGTGGGAGATTATTATGTGTCTCACCGTCCGTTTGATCAGCACCCTTATGATGATGTTTTTACGCTGCAGGGGATAGCCCATACTGCAGCAGCTGCATTTTCACCATTTATTTGTAGTGCCACACCACAGCTATTTGGTGTTGACAATTTCGATGACCTGGCTAAGCCAATCGATTTTTGCGAGGTTTTCCGGCAGAAACAGTATATACGCTGGAACAACCTGCGGGATCTCGAAGACACACGCTTTGTGGGAGTCACTTTGCCACAGGTTTTGCTGCGCGAGCCCTATACCGTCGATTTTTCGAGTTATCGCGGGCTGCGCTTTAGGGAAGATGTAACAGCGACCCACAGCAGAAAGTATCTGTGGGGTAATGCCTGTTTTGCCATGGCGTGTGTGTTGTTGCGTGAATTCGAAGAGGTTGGTTGGTTTTCGCATATTCGGGGCGTTGCACGAGATCATATGGGTGGCGGTCTCGTGACTCAATTGCCTTCGCTGCCCTACGGTGTGGACAGTGATCCCCAGATAGTGCGTATGTCGACATCGATACTCATCACCGATTTTGCCGAGCGGGACCTTAGTGATCTGGGGTTTGCCTGTCTTAGTCATTGCTACGACACACCCTACAGCGCATTCAACAGCGTGCCATCTCTACAGCGACCCAAACGGTACCAGTCGAAGTCAGCGACTGCGAATGCGCGCATCAGCTGCATGCTGCAGCAAATCTTGTGTGCGTCGCGCTTTGCTCACTACATCAAGGTGATGATTCGGGACAAGGTGGGTGCCTATATGAATGCAGCCGATTGCGAGCGGCAATTACAACAGTGGCTCGAGCGGTATACCACCGGTCGCGATGACCTCTCCTGGGAGATGCTCGCACGGTATCCATTGCGCGAGGCCCGAGTGCGGGTGATGGATGAGCCGGGCAAAGTGGGGAGCTACCAGAGTGTGATACACCTGAAGAGCCATTACACCGTCGATCACCTGGTATCTGAGCTAAAACTAACGACATCACTGTCGCAGATTGGTGTCGGTGCGCTTAGTTGAACATGGGTACAACAAAATAGAAAACGAGAGAACCTGATGGGTAAAGGCCAGGGGAAGGAATAATGGCTCGGGAGAAGCGTCTTGTGGCACCAGTACTTGACCGTTTGTTGGAGTCATCCCGCAACACGGACTTCCAGCGCCCGCACCAGGTGCTGCGCCAGCTGCGGGAGGGCGTGCGGCGGGACCTGGAGTTCCTGTTTAACACCCGCTATCGCTGTGTCTCAGTGCCTTCAAGCCACGAGAACCTGGAATCGTCCAATATCAACTACGGGCTGCCGGATCTTTCTACCGTAAATCTATCGTCGACGGACAGCCGCAAGCGATTTTGTCGGGATATCGAGCGAACAATCATAAATTTTGAGCCCCGCATACGATCGGTGAAGGTTTCCACCCAGGAAAATGTCGACGTTGAGGATCCGAGTATCCGATTTCGCGTTGAAGCGGTGTTGCATGTGAACCCGGCCGCCGAAGTCATCGTATTTGACTCTGCGCTCAATCCTGTCACGCAGTTGGTCGATGTTTCGGAGATAATGTAATGACTGAAAAGCTGATTGACCTCTATGAGCGTGAACTCGCATTTATTCAGCAAACGGCTGCGGAATTTGCCCGTATGCATCCTGCCGCTGCATCGCGCCTGCAGCTTGATGCAGATACAGTAGATGACCCCCTGGTAGGACAGCTGTTATCCGGATTTGCTTATATGAACGCGCGGGTACAGCAGAAACTGAGCGACGACTTTCCAGAACTGACTGATGCAATGCTGGAAACGCTGTATCCGCACTACCTGCGCCCGATTCCTTCCTGTGCAATTGCCCAGTTCGAGCCCGAACATGATCTGGATGCCATCACCAGGGTGGAGGCAGCTACCCTGCTCGACAGTGAGAGTTTCCACGGGCAGAACTGTCGTTTTACCAGTTGTTACCCTGTCGATGTGTGCCCGTTTCAGGTTGAGAGCGCCAGCCTGATGCCGCGGCCATTTATCGCACCGGGGTGTAATGATATACAAGGAGGGAATGCGGTATTAAAACTTTCACTGAAAACATTCAATGAAAAAGTCAGCTTTTCCGAGCTGGCTCCGGAGAAGCTGCGATTTTTCCTGCGTGGACAATCCGGGCACATTTACGACCTGTATGATTTGTTATTGACGAAATGTATCAAACTGGTGGTTGCAAACGGTGAGGGTGATCCAAATCCCAAGTATCTGGAAACCAATGTAATTGGGCAGGTAGGACTGGAATCGGACGAAGGACTTTTACCCTATCCCGACACCGCGTTTATCGGCTATCGGTTACTGACTGAGTATTTTTCGTTTCCGGAAAAGTTTCATTTTATCGACATCAAAGAAATTGGTGAATGTATAAGGGACGGCTATACGGATACACTCAATCTGTATTTTTACTTATCAGAATCACACGAGGAGCTGGAGAAGCAACTCGCGCCCTCGATGTTTGCTCTGGGGTGTACACCAGTGGTGAATTTATTTTCTCACTCGGCCGATCCAATTCCGCTCACCCATACCCAGTACAGCTACCAGATAGTGCCGGATGTGCGACGCAGCGACGGCATGGAAGTTTACTCTGTAGACGAAGTGACTGCCACTGACCCCGGAGGCAACAGTACCCGCTATCGCCCATTCTACGGTATACAGCACAGTCAGCATCATGCCAGTCAGTCAGCATTCTGGTTTATCCGACGCCGCGATATTGTGGAGGGTGAGCACCGAAATGAGCAGGCATCAGAAGTTGACATCACGTTGGTAGATCTCGACTTCAATCCCCACCGGATAAGCAACCAGACTCTAGACCTAAAACTGACCTGCTGTAACCGCAATCTGCCGAAGAAATTGCCTACCGGAAATGGGCAGCCTTACCTCAGTCTGGTTGATGGAGATGTACCCGCCAGACGTATATCCTGCATTGTCCCCCCTGCGGCTACATTGCGCCCTCCGCGGCGGCAGCGAGGCTACTGGCGATTGATTTCCCATCTCAATCTTAATCATCTGTCACTGAGTGATGCCGGTGGGGTCGATGTGTTAAAGGAAATACTGCGACTGTATGATTTTCGGAACTCAGCCAGCACCAGGAATATGATCGAGTCCCTGTTGCAGCTGAAGACCCGGCCGATTACTGCGCCTATTCAGATAGACAACAGCGTGGTTCTTTGTCGCGGCACAGAAGTCGAAATTCAGCTTGATTCTATGATGTTGACCGGAACAAGCCCGCTGTTACTTTCCAGCGTGCTGGAACGATTTCTGGGGCTGTATTGCTCATTGAATTCATTTACCAGACTGATCGCCACACTGAGTGGGCGAGATGGGGAGTTGAAGCGATGGCCTCCGCGCGCCGGCGACAAAGCATTAGTGTAATTGAAAACCTGCAAGAGACTCCCTATCGCTTCGAGTTTTTCCAGGCGGTACGACTTATTGAGCGTGCGGTTCTGGTCGATCCGGCACAATATGCCTGCGAACAGGTGGCGAGTGCGGCACCTCCCGATCGCGAGGCGATTCGTTTTCGCGCGCAGACCTCGCTGTCGTTCGTCGGTGCAGATGTTCTGAGGGTGGGCTCGCGCACTTTATCCGCTCCCTCGATTCAGGGGGAAGGACAAAAGCAGTGGCTGATGGACGTGGGATTCGGTGGGCTCACAGGCAGCCAGGGGGTCATGCCTTATTACCTTACCGAATTGCTACATAAAGAGTTGAAGGCCAAAAATGCGTCTCTGAAAGATTTTCTGGATATCTTCAATCACCGCCATATATCGCTACTGTACCGAGCCTGGCATAAGTATCAGCTACCGGCAAGCTATGAGCAGGCTGTTCTGAAGCAGGGCCGTGATTTGGACCTGTTTAGTCAGTCTGTAGCTTCCATTGCAGGGCTGGGAACCAGCGAATTGCGCTACCGAATGCCGATCCCCGATGATGCGTTATATGGTATGGCCGGGCATCTCGGGCGTCAGCAGTGTTCGGCTGTCGGTCTCGCCAGCATGATACGGCAGTATTTTGGTCTGCAGGTACATATAGAGCAATTTCACGGCCAGTGGGATGCTTTGCCAGAAGATGTGCAAACTCGCCTGCCCCGGCCGGGCAGTCCCGCAGGTGTGAACAACTGTCTTGGTATCAATACGCTACTTGGCGACCATTGCTTTCAAGCGCAAAACAAATTTCGCGTAGTGGTCGAACCGACGACCTACGACGAGCACCTCACGCTTGCGCCGGGCAGTGAAAAGCTCGAGTCATTGAAGTCGTTTATTCAGTTCAGCGCTGGCGTGGAGATGGATTTTGAAATTTCCGTCACCCTGGCTACCAGCCAGGTAGCGCCGGCGCAGTTGTCGAATGACACCGAGCATCAAGCGCTGCTGGGGTGGAATACGCACATGTCGAGCGAACAGCAGCAAGATGGCAATGTCATCATCCGCCTGAGCGCCGAGCAGGTATCACCGGATGAAGCATTGCCAATGGCATAACTGGGAACCTGCGGCCCAAATTACCAAAAAAAGGACTTTTATCGCATGATAAATATCAACCTCAAAAGGCTGGTGGAAACCATGACCCCGTATATGCGGGATTCACTGGAGGGGGCAGCGGGGCTGTGTTTGGCCCAGAACCAGTACAATGTCGAGTTAGAGCACTGGTTGCTGAAACTTTTGGACCAGTCAGATACCGACCTCTACCATTTGCTGGAAAAGCACGGCGCAAGTGCGGCCAATCTGGCCAAGCAGTTGGCGGCGACCATCGCCCGCTTCAAGTCTGGGAGCAGCCGTCCAGCAGCATTGTCACCAACCATCGTGGAAGCTGCGAAAAATACCTGGATGCTGGCATCCATTGATTATGGGCACCGCGTGGTCAGTTCCGGACACCTTATTGCGGCGCTATTACTGGATGAGCAATCCCGGAGACAGCTGCTGGAGTCCTGTCCTGAGCTCAAAGAGATAGCTCCGGAGTCGATCCGCGAGACTGCTCGGGCTATGTTTGGGCACAGTGCAGAATCGAGCCCTATGGTCGAATCTGGTGAGTCATCTGGGCCGGCAATGGCTGCCGCCAGCAAGGCACCATCTCTGGACAAGTACACTATCAACCTAACGGAGCGCGCACGCCAGGGCGAAATCGATCCGGTACTCGGGCGCGACGAAGAAATTCGCCAGTGTATCGACATCCTCACTCGTCGCCGGCAGAACAATCCTATTCTTACCGGTGAAGCCGGGGTAGGGAAAACGGCGGTAGTGGAAGGGTTTGCGTTACGAATTGTTAGTGGTGATGTGCCCGAACCTCTGCGCGACGTCGCAGTAAGGACCCTGGACTTGGGCCTCCTGCAGGCCGGTGCCAGCGTCAAAGGAGAGTTTGAGAACCGTCTGAAGTCTGTGATCGAGGAGGTGCGGGCGTCCGCTACACCGATCATTCTTTTCATTGATGAAGCACACACCATGATTGGCGCAGGCGGAAAAGAAGGCCAGGGAGATGCTGCGAATCTGTTGAAACCGGCCCTGGCCCGAGGTGAATTGCGTACCATTGCGGCGACAACCTGGGCCGAGTACAAAAAATACTTCGAGCGAGATCCTGCACTTACTCGTCGCTTTCAGGTGGTGAAAGTTGAAGAGCCGGATGAACAGAAGGCCGTGGATATGATGCGGGGGATTTCTCCCAGTCTGGAGGCTCACCACCGGGTGAGAATTCTGGATGAAGCAGTGGTCGCCTCCGTTAAATTGTCTCACCGCTATATTCCGGGCCGTCAGTTGCCGGATAAATCCGTGAGCCTGCTGGATACCGCCTGTGCGCGAGTGGCACTCAGCCAGTCCGCCACACCTGCTGCAATTGAAGATGTCCAGCGTATTATAACCCGTTCCACCCGTACTATCGAACAGCTGGAGCGGGAAAATGCTGCGAGTGGTGAACATGAAGAGCAATTACAGGTACTGAATGAGCAGAAGCGAGATGCAGAAGAAAAGTTGCAGTTCCTGAAAAACCAACAGGCTCAAGAATTGGAAATCATTGCCCAGGTGCAGGCGTTGCGCGATCGGATCGATGAGGCATTCAATGCGCAAAGCGGTGGCGACGATAACTCAGCCCCCTCAATGCTGGCAGATCTCAGGCAGGAATTACAGTCCTTGCAGCAGCAGTTAAAGGACGTTCAGGGCGGTACTCCGCTAATGCAGCCCGCGGTAGACGAACAGGCAATAGCAGAAGTCATCGCCAACTGGACCGGTATTCCAGTTGGTAAAATGGTCAGTGATGAAATCATTGCTGTTCAGAGCCTGGCACAGCGACTCAGCAAACGTGTGATCGGCCAGCCGCATGCGCTGGAGTCCGTCGCGCAGGCCATCCGCACATCCCGTGCAGGCCTGACCGATCCACGCAAGCCGGTTGGGGTGTTCATGTTTTGCGGTACTAGTGGTGTGGGTAAGACAGAAACCGCATTGGCATTGGCCGATGAGCTGTTCGGCGGCGAGCAGAGTATCACCACAATCAACATGTCTGAGTTCAAGGAAGAGCACAAAGTATCCATGTTACTTGGCTCTCCTCCCGGGTATGTGGGCTATGGCGAAGGCGGGGTCCTGACAGAAGCGGCGCGGCGCAAGCCCTATTCGGTAATTCTGCTGGATGAAGTGGAAAAGGCACATCCCGGAGTACAGGACATTTTCTATAACCTGTTCGATAAAGGGACTATCAAAGATGGTGAAGGCCGCGATATAGACTTCAAGAATACTGTCATCATCATGACATCCAATGCCGGTGAAGATGCGATCCGTGCAATATTCAATCAAGTTGACGAAAAGCCTGAACCTGACGTATTGCTCGATAATATCCGCCCGCATCTTCTGCAGAAGTTCAAACCCGCTTTTCTGGGGCGGACAAATGTGGTCGCCTACTACCCTCTGGATGACGAGAACCTGGTGGAAATTTGCAAGATCAATATGCGTAAAATTGAAAGGCGGGTACGGGAGCATTACGGGGCTGGTTTTAGCTACGAAGAGGATGTACTGATCAACATTGTAGCCCGTTGCCAGGAAGCCGATACGGGCGCGCGGAATATAGAGGTGATCCTCAACCGCACGTTACTGCCATCTCTCGCCAGTGAATGTCTGGAGAAAATGGCAAAGGGGGAAGAAGTGACATCGGTGCACATTTGCGCTTCGGACGAGGGCGGTTTCGACTACGAAGTCCGCTGATTCAAAGCCACCCCAAAAGCCCTCGTGATGAGGGCTTATTTATCTCCGTAAGAGACGTTGATATAAATTCAGCCACCGATCAGTACAGTGGGGCAACCGATCACGATTGTTCCACCGTGTGCAGTGGTATCACCCATGCGCGCAGCGGGCTTTCCCTGAATCAATACTGTGGCACTGCCCTTGGCAATTGTGTCCGGCGGGCCGACGCAAGTACAGGTGCTGCCGACCGTAGCGGAAGGCAAGCCACCAATGACCACCGTTGGGCCACCCGGGCTAAGTATGGGGCCGCCCACATGGGGTACGGTCCCGGTAACCATTGGACATACATGCATATCCGTAATACGCGAAGCGGGTGTGCCCATCTGTCAATTCTCCGGTTTGCCATTGCCGCCACGGGCCAGATCTAGACCCCGTTGCAGAAAGCGAGTGAATTGCTTGTCGGGAGTTACTGGGTCAGAGAGCACTGCAGCGAGAGTGACGCTACCTGCAACCGCGTGAGCGTAAAGGTGGTCAGGGGGCTCGATCACCGGCTCCCCTTCTGCTGCCAGGCTGCCATGAGACCAGCTTGCTGCAGTGGCCGCCCAACTGGCCGGTGTCTGGAACTTGGTAGCTTCGCCCAGTAGTTTACAGGTATTGCGGCGTTCTTCAGTAGGATTCTTCACCCAGCTCTCTGCGGCAAGCAAGGCATTGCAATTATTCTCGTCTGTTTGTGGGCCATGGATATCGCGTGCGCACAGGCATGCCCACCATACGGCTTCCCTTTTCGGCAGCCCGTGGGCCAGAAGCTTGATCGCATCTGCAAACAGGCCGACCTGGATCAGTTGGTTGATACTGACTTCTGGCGCGGTGTCCGGTACCAGGTAATTAGACGCCTCATCACTGACCTCAACATTTTTGAGTAATTCTTTGGCAGTAGTCGCCTGGACTTTCACCAGATCCGTCATGAATCCTTCCTATCAGTTGATCATGGTGATGCCGCCCTTCAGGGTCAGCATGCCACCACCTTTAACTTCTGCCTTGGCGTCTCCCTGGCATGACAGCATGGTCCCTTTGATGGTAATACCGGAAGGGCTGATTTTTATGCTGTTTCCGGCAACCTTCAGTTCAATGGAATTCTTTGAGGCTATGCTAATAGCGCCGCCAACATCAGTTGTCTGTTTACCTTTGCTTACCTTGAGGGAGTGATTGCCGGAATCCAGGGTGATCGATTGGTCGCCCTTGTTTAGCGTTACCGCCTCATTACCATCGGTTATCGTGATGGAACGGTTCTTTTTGACTTCCAGAGTCTGGTTATTCTCAATTTTTCCGGACTGATCGTTGTGTACGACGAAATTGTGGTCCTTACCTGCCTCCATATAAATTTCTTCGCTATTTGTCTTGTCGTCAAAGCGAAGTTCATTGTATTTGCTGCCATCTATTTGAGTTTTCCAGCCACTCTGGGTTGCGGTATATTTCGGGCCGGCGTTGGCGCCATTATATACCGCACCGGTTACCAGCGGGCGGTCGGGATCTCCATTGACATAGGTGACGACTACTTCCTGGTCGATTCTGGGAACAAAACTGGCCCCCCAACCCTTGCCAGAATAGGCCTGTACTACCCTGATCCAGCAACTGTTCTGCTCAGAATTCCACGGGAACTGAACTTTGACCTGGGTATACATATCCTCTGAGCCATCGGAGTCTGTGGCTTTGACCGCGATCACTTTGGCGAGTTGCGGGGAATGGATTCTGTTTTCTATGCCCAGGGGATCAGGGCGAGGCATCACTTTTTCCGGAATACAGTGGAAGGTGTTCTTGAAGCGCGATTCATCGCTATTGCTATCGCTAGCAGTGATTGATACTGAGGTGAAAAGATATTTACCCTTTTCGCTCTTCAGTGGGTGATCGAAATCAAACCATCCGCCAGCGCTGAATGCCACACAGTCACTATTGCCATGCCCGGTAGTGAACCTGCATTCCTGTGACTCCATAGCCCGCTCAGCCAAAGACTTGTGGTAGCTGTCGGAGAACTTGTGCTTTGAAGCTCCATCGGCCTCAAAGTGGTTAAAACCGTAAAGGCTCAGAATATATGGGCTAATACCGTTGAGCTTACTGGTGGTCTTTACCAGTTGTTTATTGTCCTTGGTGGTTGTGTATTCATTGTAATCCCTTAATTCGAAGCCGCCACCATGGTAGTTGAAATTCCGATGCCAGCTACTAATTGAATTCTTCGTCGGAAGGCTGCCGCCACCGTCATACTCAATCTTGCCTTTCTGACAATCGTAAAAATCGGTTGCAGCATCACAAATGATCATTTCATGCCCATTTCTTGTATGCTTGAAATAATAGGCAATACCTTCTTCGGACATCAGGCGATGGATAAACTGGAAGTCAGTCTCGTTAAACTGAACACAGTACTCTCGGGAAATATATTGCGCGGTCAATTTCAATGAAAAAGTGACGACATTGCTGTATTCGCCGAGCACTTCCTTGATGATGGCGTCTGCTGATTTTTTCTCAAAAATACGATTTTTACCGCCAAGGGACGTAAACCAGAGCCCGGGCTGTATCACTGCGGTATAGGAGCGCATACCTTCCGCATTGACATCATGCAGTGAAAAGTGTGTTACATATCCACTGATGTCACGTGTGCTGTTGGCGTAATTGATGGATGCGGATATTTCCTTGCCTACAATCTTTGACTGACAGATGTCATGATTGTCCGAAATTAACTCAACTTGATACCGGTATGGCTTGGATATGTGCTCTTCGCCATGCAGTGAGGTAGCGATCAACGCATCCTTCCCCACCAGATCGCTGACCTGGATCATGCGTTTATCTTGACTAAGAGTAGACATATCAGCCCCAATTCCTTGTAGGTGCCAGAAGTATTGAGTGCGGCAATAAGCCAGGCGCAGCCGCCTCCCGTGAACGCCAAAGGGCCGGGGGTCCGCAATGGTCCACTGCAGAGCCCGGCCCTATTAGCAAGCAAGCGTTTGCTTACAGTACGGTAGCGGTAGTCAGGTCATATCCGACACGCATATTCTTCGGATTCTTGTTGGTCTTGTCGGCATGGTTCAGGTCCGCTTCGATTTTCGCAAAGCTCAGAGAGATGGACTCCTGAGGCGGGCCGCCTGCGGAAGCGGAAATGCTGTAAGAGGAAATGATTGCGTCCTCCAGGTTGTATACCGCGTATTTTTCAACCGAGCTCGCGCCGGTCTGAACCACGTGAATTTCGACCTTTACGCCTTCATCTCCGGACACGGAGGATTTGAACAGCCCTCCGGAAGCCGCATCAATGCGCTTGGTGAGTGTAATTTCGCTCAGGCTGGGACGAGTTGCTTCACGGTTGGCCATGGCGCCGGCTTCCATAGAGATTCCACGACCTACGCCGAAGTTGAAGCTATCTACTTCAATCCAGTCTTCGTATCCCTTTGCTGTTACGTTGCCTGCCGGCGCTTTGGCGTTAAAGTTCATGTAGATAGCCATTTTAATCCCTCAAATTGATATAGACACGGGCTTGGGTGGTTGGTCCTATTCCACCGCGCTTTGCAGTAGTTCAGGTATTGCCGTTTTGGCAAGCGAGAGAGATTTAACCAGACGAAAAGTCAAAAAAAAACTAAAAATTAGTATTAATTAATTGACTCTGGCACATATTTATTGGGTCCAAAAGTTTATCTCGATCGATTATCCGGTAGGGGAAAATTCCGCTCTGGCACCGATTAACCACTTTGCAATTTTCATGTGAGTGATAAATTCATGCCATTTATCGTTGTCTTTAAATTATTTGACTCTGACACGAATTATGTCGCGACTTTCATATGTTCAATAACAGATAGCATCAGCGCTTTAACTGGTACTCACGTATAGGATTTAGCGATTTTTTACCGATGAAGGATGTGGTGTAACAAGGTGTAATGATTTTTGGTGAGGTTGTAGGCGGCAGTTAATTGTTGGCCATCGGTGCGTCCGTTATACTGCGCCGCCTCAAATATATACTTTGCATGCCTGGTACTAATGTACAACTACTGGGGCAGTAAAGAGCAGTGACGGGAAGCACTGTAAAAATTTGCACCAGGGAGAAGGCTGTGAATGATAAAACCCGCATAGTCAAGAAAGCTGGCAAACATTTTTCGGAATGTGAAGGCTCCGATATCACCGTATTCGTAGGTAATGAAAATACCGGAGCTAACGACCACCCACCCGTGCAATCCAATCCCGGTCTGATCCCGAGTCCGGAGATGTCCACAGCCCCTGACGTGACTGTCCTCAAATCCGGAGGCAGTATTGCCTCCGGGGTATCCCTACCAAAGCCGCGGGAAGCGGTGCACTTTGAGCCTTCTACATCCCGCGAAGGCGCGGTAACCAAAACTGTCATCAAGGGGCGATTCGAGCTCGACAAGCTGCTTGGTGTCGGTGGTATGGGGGCAGTATATAAAGCACTTGACCGCAGAAAACTGGAGGCAAGTGACAGTGATCCATACGTCGCGATAAAGCTGCTGAATGAGGATTTTCAGAAGCACCCCGACGCATTTATTTCATTGCAGCGCGAGGCGCGCAAGTCACAGACACTGGCTCACCCGAACATCGTTACCGTTTTTGACTTCGATCGTGAGGGTGATCGGGTTTTTATGACCATGGAGTTCCTGGAAGGGGCGCCACTGGACAAGCTGTTGCGGGAGAATGCTGACGTTGGTCTAGGTCAGGAGAAGGCCAGTTCGATACTACAGGATGTCTCCCAGGCGCTGATCTACGCGCATTCTCACAGGATCGTTCATTCAGACTTCAAGCCGGGAAACATTTTTTTTACCGAAAAAAAGGGTGCCAAGGTAATTGACTTTGGCATCGCCCGCGCGGTTTCCGAGGGTGGCATCGCCAGCAAGGCCGGGGAGCAAACGATATTCGATGCGGGAACCCTGGGTGCGCTGACGCCGGCCTACGCCAGTCTGGAGATGCTCAAAGGTGGGGAGCCGCAGCCAAGCGACGATGTTTTCGCACTGGGGTGTGTTGCCTACGAACTCTTTTCCGGGCGGCACCCGTACGCAAAAGTCCCCGCTGACAAGGCGCTGCAGAGAAAGCTCAAGCCCAAACGCATCCGCGGGCTCAGTCGCCGCCAATGGCGGGCACTTGAATCCGCTCTGGCCCTGCAGCGCCAGGATCGGACCGCGACGGTCGAAAAATTCGTCCATCGGTTTTTCGGTAGTAATCGCTGGAAATGGGCATTTGGTGGATTGTTTACTTCTCTGCTGGTGGCTGCAGGATTCGGGTTTACCTATCTCGAACAGGAAAATGTCGCTGAGCAGAAGCGCGTCAAGGTCGAGCTTGAACAAAAGCTGGCGCAGGAACTGTTGCAAAGGCGTATTTCCGATAAGCGCGAGGCGATAGACCGGCTGCTTGGGCTAAGTGTATTGACGGCTTCATGGGAAAGAGATCTGCGGGTTGAGGTAGAGGAATACAAAACGCTCAACCCCACTGATGTGGCTTACCCGGAGGATATCAGGCAGAGGGTTTCAGAATTATTTGTCTCCGCAGCAACCGGACAATTGAATCTCGGGAATCTGGCTCCGGCAGAAGATATGTTGGCGCGAGCGGCGAATTGGAATACGGAAGTCGAAGGTGCCGCTGTCATCAAGTCCCAGCTCGAGCAGGAGCGCCTGGATCTGCAAAGACGCCTGGAGGAGGAGCGGATCGCAGCGGAGCTCGAGGCCGAACGGCTGCGGCAGCAGGAAATCCGTAAACAACAGCGTGCACTCGCTGCTGAGCAGCAAAGGAAAATTGAGCAAGTCCTGGACGAGATGGAGAGTGGCCTGAATTGCGGGTTCGATATGCAGGTCGCCACATCGATTGGAGGTCCGCTGGCGTACCTTGCGGAACTTGATCCCGGCAAGGCGGTAAAGCTCCGTCCGCTATTGGCCCAGGAGCTTACCGGCTGTTTCACGACACTTGCTGCGCAAAGCCCTGTACGCACCGAACCATTGTTGCGTGACGCTCGTTCCCTGCTGCCCGAACAACCAAGCCTGCGAAATTTCGACCTGGATTACTGTGCCCACTTACCTGCTGGTAGTGGTGGCCGAGGCGATCGCTATCGCTGTGCCGACCCGCTCAAGTCGGGGGCGGAAGGACCTGAGATGGTTGTGGTAAATGGGGGCCCGGGACGAAAACTGGCAGTGAGTAAATACGAGGTCAGCAATGCTGGTTTTCGTCACTACTGTGAGGCCTCCGGAGCGTGTAAAGGTGTTCAGTTACAAGATGATGCTTTGCCGATCACCGGCGTAAGCCTTGCACAGGCGCAAGGTTATCTCGACTGGTTAACCGTTCAGAGCGGTCGCAACTATCGCCTGCCGACGGAACGGGAGTGGTTTGCTGCTGCCAGTGCAGACGGCGCTGGTGAAGTAGCAGATCGAAATTGCCACCTGAAATATGGCGGGATCGAAAAGGGTACAGAGTTGATGGCCGCCAAAGCTGGTGCCGCCAACAGCTTCGGTATCGTCAATGCCGTGGGCAATGTGCGGGAATGGGTACAGGGCGGCGAAGGGAGGTTGCTTGCCGCAGGGGGAAGCCGGGAGGATCCGATGAGCCGCTGCCTGACGACCACAAAAGTCTTGCACAGTGGCGAACCCGACGAGCTGACAGGGTTCAGAGTGGTGCGCGATTTCGCACAGTGAGCGGCAGCGTGACTCGCTGCCCAAGAGGCCAACAGTTAACAACAGAAATAATTCAACGGATCCCGGCACTAAAGATAAGCACTGATCGAGTGCTCGCCGGTAAAAAGGACTTTTAGGGGGAGAGCGTGAGGTCTTGTTGCAGAATAAGGTGGTGGATTTCCGCACTGGGTTTGCTGGTGTTTTCGACGGCTGTACCGGCTCAGGACAGTGAGTCCAGTTTTCGCAGCCGGGTACGAGCGGCGTTCGACCAGGATCTGCCGACTGTTAATGACGCCGACATGTCGGAAGAATTTAAAAAACGTGCGGAGCAAGCCAGAGATCCTAACCTAGATACGGATATTCCCGAGGTGTCCGGGCGAGATCTGGGGCCGCGTATTACGGTCACGGAGTTCAAGTTCCACCGCCTGGAGGAATTTCCGGAGTTTGGTATCGACCGCGCGACCATTGAAGGAATGGCGGAAGATCTGCGCATAAAGTTTATGAAAGAGGATCAGGTTGTCGCCGCCGGCTATACGGTCGAAAACCTGAAAGAGCTTGCGCTGTTGCTAGACGGCATGGGCGCGCGCTACGCACCGGAGAACCTGGGTCCTCGGGAGCTGCAGAAGCTGGTCAATGTGATAGAGCGGCAGAATGCACAGCGCGGCCTGACATATGCCGACCTTGAGGAGATCGCTGCAGACATTACGCGTTACTATCGCGAGCAGGGTTTGTTCCTGGCGCAGGTACAGATTCCTGCACAGGAAGTAAAAGATGGCGTGGTCACGCTGACGGTTCAGGAGGGGATTCTCGGGCAGGTCGAGGTCCACGATAACCAGAAATACAGTGTCCAGCAGCTAGCCTCAGCCTTTGACAGCCAGCGCGGTGCCCTGGTCAACCACGATGCGATTGAGGAGTCGTTGTATCTCCTGAATGACCTGCCCAGTCTGAATATCACCGGATACTTTAGCCCCGGAGACAATCCGGGGGAGACAAGATTGAATCTTAAAGTGCGGGACGAGAGCAGCTGGCAGCTGGTGTCCCGTATGGATAACCATGGTTCGCTGTTTACCGGGGACAACCGCGTTTTCACATCGTTTGACTGGCTGAATCCACTCGGATTCGGAGATGCCCTTACCATTGGCTATTTGAAGTCTTCTGGAGATAACGACTGGAGCTCGGATCTGGGTTCTGACCTGGGGCAGTTTAGATACAGCTTTCCGTTGTTCGGTCCGCGCACCCGTCTGCAACTTTCAGCAGATTACAACGAGTTTACGGTATTTGATGCGGAAAATCGCAGAAATCAAATCAACTTTCTGGATATCCAGGGCGTAAACCAGACATATGCTCTGACGGTGGATCATAAATTTCGCCGCTCCCGCGATTTCAATATCACCGGTTCATTTAGCGCCACCGAAAAGAAATCCGAAATTACTGCGCGTATCGAACTGCCTGCAGACCACGTAGTAGGTGGTGAGCTGGGGCTCTATATCGACAAACTGTCGTCCGGCAGTATCCCGATGCTTAACATGGTCAATGCGAAATTCCAGTACGGAAATTTTCAGAGCTTTGTCGAGCCGGAGCGCGGCGATGAGTTCGAAAAGGTTGCTGCGGACACCAGCTCCCTGCTGTTTTTACCGATGCCCTTTGGTGACGAGAAATCCCGTCTGATTCTGCGGAGTCGCTGGCAGTACAGCGAGAACACTCTGCCGTCATTCGAGCAGTTTTCCCTTGGCGGTGCGAATGGTGTGCGTGCGTTTGATGTACGGGACTTTTCTGCAGATCAGGCCGGCCTTCTCTCTGCAGAATGGTATTTTCCCCTGCCTGATGCCATGAATCCCCGTGTTTTTGCTAGCCGCGTGGGCGATATCGTGCAGATGGCGTTGATTGCGGATGCGGGTTACGGGGTCGTCAACAATTATGAAACCGAAGTGGAAAATGACTGGGCCGCCCTGTCTGGTGCCGGTTTGCTGTTCAAATTCGGTTGGAGCGACAGCTGGACGAGTCAGGTATCCGTAGCCTGGCCTACCATGTCCAAATCATCGGTGGAAGGCACGGGGGATGATGCCGACGATCCGACAATTTATGCGGACTTTTCCTATTTTCTTCATTGAGCTGCAGGCTCGAAAAGCTACTTGCCATCGTTGCAAGATATTTTTTATTAATTGGTCAGCATCATGAAAATGAATAAAAGCCGCCTTTCAGCTGCAATTAAATTGGCGCAATTTGCGTGGGTAGGGGTTTTTGCGGTCCAGGGCACCCACGCCAATCCCGGCGCCATCACATCTAAAACTGGAAATGTAACGGCCAACCTGGGGGATACGGATTCCACGGTAAATATTTCCGGGGATTTCGCCGAGATTAGCTGGGACGAGTTCAATATAGCTAATGGAGAAACCGTTAATTTCGATTTTGTGGATGGCGACGGTATCAGCCTGGGGAATAATTCGGCCAGTCTGGTAGTCAACCATATTGAAACGGGCACAAGCCGTATCGACGGAAACCTGGACTCAAATGGTCATGTGCTCTTGATCAATCCACGGGGAGTCATTTTTTCACAAGGCGCCAGGGTTAATGTGGCCGCGTTGACGGTTTCCGCACTGGAAAACAGCATTGTTAACAATAATGGCGGTGGGAATTTTGACTTACTTGTGGATGGCCTGGAACCCGCTGAGGGGGCGGATGTATCCAATCTCGGAATGATCGAAAATGGCGGAGTTATTAATGCCAGTTCCGGCGGCATTACGCTCGTCGGCAGAAGTATAAGAAATCTGGATACTGGCGGCCTGGGAAATATCACTGCAACCCAGGGAACCATCAGCATGGTTTCTGCAGACAAGGCCACTCTGAGTATCGGTACCAGTGGCTTAATCGGAGTTGAAGTCAGTGAGGTGCTGGAAACAGAGTTGAATCTGGATGAAGCCATCCTAAACAGTGGAGACCTGCAGGGTGCCCGGGTGATCATGCAGGCAGAGGTTGCCGACGGTCTGTTCGCCAGTAGTGCAGTGAATAATTCCGGGAGTATTACGGCCAAGGGTATCGACAACTCCGGTGGCACCATCCAACTGATCGGGAACATTGTCGAAGATGGCGCGGTAGCTGCGCCCACCCCCGTTGCGGTGGTGAACAGTGGAGATCTGATTGCATCCGGGGATAGCGGTGGAGTCGTATCTATTCTTGGCAACAATGTTATCCATAGCGATGCCGGCACAATCACCGCCAACGGAGAAGCAGGGGGCAGTGGTGGCACTGTCACGATTACAGCCGATAGTGACCTGGATCTGGCAGGCACGGTGGAGGCGTTTGGGAATGGCGCAGGGCAACAAGGCGGCAGTGTAGTCACCGTAGCTGGTGAAACACTTACGGTCGCCTCCGCTGTGGATACCCTGGGTAGCAGTGGCGCAGGCGGCGGTAGCTGGCAACTCGGTTCCAGCTCTATCACGATTGCTGACAGTGGCGACAACAGTATCGACAGCACTGTACTGCAAGCGGGGTTGGCCACAAACAGCCTGGTAACGGTCAGCTCCACGGGTGAGTCTGCGGGCGATGGTATTCGAATCAGTGAGAAGTTTCAGTGGGATGAGGATTCCACCCTGAAACTCGATTCAAGCACCACCGTGGAAATTTCCGGAATAGCGGCAGGTGGTGGTCCCGGCATACAGGGGATTGACGGCCAGAGCCTGGAGGTGGTCGCGGTCGGGGGCTTCACAAATACGCACACGATCAATGTTGAAAATTTTAGCCTGACGGTCGGAGGCGACGGCATCAGCTCCAGCAGCACCCTCGGTAATATCGATGTGGCGAATGAGGCCCAGATTACCGGGGGCAGCGGTGAGGACACCGTGGATGTCTCCGGCCTGGGTGCGACGCTGGAGTTCGAGGTGGCTGAGGTTGTCGACGGTTCGGGCACTGTTACAGTTACCACAGCGGACGCTGCCGCGTCGCTCAGTAATATTGACACGGTAGCGGCCGACTCGAACAGCGATACGCTATTCGGCAGCACACTGGATGACACTTTCCGACTGGTCGACGACGGAGCCAATACCAACGTCGACTATCTCGGTGTCACCTTCAAGGGGCTGAGCGATATCAATGGCACCGATATCGATGGTGTCGATGGCGGTAGTGGTGACATCCTTGTTGGCAAGGATGGTGTGGCGTGGAATCTCGAAAACGACCATGCCGATCAGCTAAACGGCATCGCTATCAGTAGTATCGAGGTGCTCGAAGCCAGTGGCGCGGGCCTTACCGGGACTACCGGGGCCGACATATTCGCATTGAACGGCAGTGGCGAGGTGGAAATAGCCGGTTTCCGCTTTGCCAACCTGAGCGGGGTGGATGGGAATGGTGGCACGGACACCCTGCTGGGCACCGATCAGGTAGACAATTTTACATTGCAAAGCGACGGTGCAGTGGTTGCGAATGGTCTCGGCTTCACTGGCCTGCAGAGCGTGATTGGCAATCCGGCCAGTAGCGCGGGACAGGATGTCCTGGATGCGTCCGGGTATGCCGAAGGCATTGACCTGTTGGGTGTGGACTATCAGGTATCCGCGGCGGGCATTCAGTTCGGCAATATTGTCACCGTCACTAGCGGTGCGCTTAAAGCGTCCGCGACGGGCAGTGATATCGAAGTCCTCGGGGCCGGTAGCGTTAAGGCCAGTGAAATAACATTTAATGGTCTGAATACTGTTACCGGCGGAGCCGGTACTGACCGGGTTTCCGGCGCAGATACCTGGGCCATTAAATCTGATGGCAGCACCTACGCCGAGGCGACGGAAGGCGGTAGCGTGCAATTCCGCAGCTTCGACGTATTCAGCACCACCAGCGGAACCCTCAATGATGAAGTCGGTGGCGATACTATCATCCTGAATTCCGACAGTTCCATCGATGTCCACGGCATGAGCTTTACCGGCCTTGCCAGTATGGCAGCGGGTGGCAATGGCTATCTGGATGCCAGTGCATTTGCCAGTGGCGTGACACTTAATGCTGCTAATGCGGTGGATGCCTCGGGCCTGGTCGTCAGTGGCCTGAGTCGGGTGACGGTGCCACTGTTGTACGGTACAACTGCTGACGAAACCTTCAGGGTCAGTGATACCAGTGGCACCACAACGATAGACGTGGATGGCTACGGCATCAGCTTTGATGGTGTCAGCCTGGTACAGGCCGGTGAAGGCACCGGCGATGGTGACGTCGTGGTTGCAGCGCAAAGTATCCACCACGACATTTCGTCCGATATCTTCGCCACGCTGCTTGGAATAGATTTTTACCAGCTAGAAACGCTGGACCTCGCCGGTGGCACCCTGAGCGGCACTACGGGCAATGATGATTTCACCCTGGTAAACAGCAATACTGTTTCCCACAGTGCCAATAGCGCTTTCAATTTCCGCAATGTCAGTGGGGTTACCGGCGGTTCCGGTGTCACTACCCTGGATGCCACGGCACTAGCCACTGGCCTGTACCTGACCAGTGCCTCTGGCACTTCCGTCACCACCGACACCAGCGACGGCATCGCCTTTGACGGCCTTGCCGCGGTCAAGGCCTCCAGCCTCGATACCAATGGCCAGGGCGTGACTCTCACCATTGATGGCGCCGGTGCGGTTTCCACAGGTACTGTGTCGTTTACCCAGGTAAGCAGTATTCAGGGCGACAGTACCGACGTGCTGAACGCAATGGCGGGCGGCAGTGAATTCGCCGTGCTTGGAATCAACCGTGTTGAATCCAGTGGGATTACCTTTAACGGCCTCGGCAGAATTCAGGGCGGAACGGGCGCCGACAAGGTTACCGGTGCTGACCAGCTGACCGTTGCCTCAGACGGCAGCAATACCGTGGTCACCGCGAGCGAAAGCGGTGGCCTCGTTTTCCGGGATATCGATACATTCAGCACCAATAATGGCGCCCTCACGGATAACCAGGGTGGCGAAACCATTACCCTGAATTCCGACAGTTCCATCGGTGTCCACGGCATAAGCTTCACCGGCCTTGCCAGTATGGCAGCGGATGGCAATGGCTACCTGGATGCCAGTGGATTTGCCAGCGGCGTGACACTTAATGCTGCTAATGCGGTGGATGCCTCGGGCCTGGTCGTCAGTGGTTTGAGCCGGGTAACGGTGCCACTGCTGTACGGTACAACCGCTGCCGAGACCTTCAGGGTCAGTGATACCGGTGGCACCACAACGATAGACGTGGATGGCTACGGCATCAGCTTTGATGGTGTCAGCCAGGTACAGGCCGGTGAAGGCAGCGGCGATGGTGACGTGCTGGTTGCAGCGCAAAGTATCCACCACGACATTTCGTCCGATATCTTCGCCACGCTGCTCGGAATAGATTTTTACCAGCTAGAAACGCTGGACCTCGCCGGTGGCACCCTGAGCGGCACCGCGGGCAATGATGATTTCACCCTGGTAAACAGCAATACTGTTTCCCACAGTGCCAATAGCGCATTCAATTTCCGCAATGTCAGTGGGGTTACCGGCGGTTCCGGTGTCACTACCCTGGATGCCACTGCACTCGCCACGGGCCTGTACCTGACCAGTGCGTCTGGCAGTTCCGTCGCCACCGACACCAGCGACGGTATCACCTTTGACGGCCTTGCTTCGGTCAAGGCCTCCAGCCTCGATACCAATGGCCAGGGCGTGACTCTCACCATCGATGGTCCCGGTGCGGTTTCCTCCGGTACTGTGTCGTTCACCCAGGTAAGCAGTATTCAGGGGGACAACACCGATTCGGTATCCGGGGACGCAAGCTGGGTCCTGTCCGGTTCCGGGGCCAAAAGTAGCCTCGCCGATATCCTGTTTAGTGGCCAGTGGAGGGTAACTACCAGTAGCGGTTCGCTGACCGGCAGCGATGGCGCCGATGCGTTCGTGCTGGAAAGCAACGGCACAGTAAGTGCAAATGGACTCAATTTTGCGGGCCTGTCGAATGTGGTTGGCGGGGCCGGTGGCGATGACCTGGATGCATCCGCTTACGCCGGTGGCATTAGCCTGGCGGGCGCAGATTCCCGGCTGTCCGCGGCCGGTATCCAGTTCCAGGATATTCTTTCCGTGACCACCGACGTGCTGAATGCGCTGGCGACCGGCAGCGAGTTCGAGGTGCTCGGTGCCAATAGCGTCAGCACCAGCGGAATGATCTTCAATGGTGTGAAAAATGTGGCAGGCGGTGCTGGTGTCGACAGAGTTTCCGGTGCAGATAACTGGACCGTCAATGTAGACGGAGGCGGTAACTATCTAACGGCGACAAAAAGCGCTGATCTGGTGTTTCGCAATATAGATAGCTTTGATACCGATAACGGATCGCTCACCGACACTGTCGGTGGTGGAACCATCCTGCTGAATGCCGATAGTTCTATCGATGTCCACAATATGAGCTTCACCGGGCTCGCGAATCTTACCGCGGATGGCAGCGGAGACCTGGATGCCAGCGGCTTCATTGATGGGCTCGCACTCACTGGCAGTGACGGTGAAGTTGCGGCAAATGCATTGAGTATCCGCGGTATTGCCACGGCAAAAGTTTCAGGCCTCGCCGGAAGTGCTGCCGACGATTATTTTGCCATCGCTACCAATGGCGACATCACCGCGCGTTCCATGGTTTTTTCCGGTGTCAGTGAGGTCTCTGCCGGCAGTGCAGGCAATGCCGTCGGCGGCGCTGACGGTTTTGACTGGCAAATTATCGATACGGATTCCGCCGGGAATAACGGCATAGCTTTTCATGGATTCAGCGATCTCACCGCAGTCAATGCCGGCCTGATCGGCACTGCCGGCGACGACCTGTTTACCCTGTCTGGCAGCGAGTCTGCAGGGGCCTCGGTTGCCTATGAGCAGATGGTATTTACCGGGGTGTCCGCCGTAGATGGCAATGGCTCCGCTGCTGCCGGCGACCACCTGGATGCGGGGGCCTACAGCGATTCGCTCTCCCTGACTGGGGTGGATAAACAGCTTGCAGCCGGCGGCCTGACCTTCAGCAACTTTGACTCGGCGGAGCTTTCGGTACTTTACGGAAGCGCCAGCGATGAAAATTTTGTCGTGACCGGAACCGACGCCATCGCGATTGCCAACCTGAATATTTCCGGGTTGTCCGAGGTGTATGGTGAGGGCGGCGTCAATACGCTGACGGCGCTGGGCAAGGCAACCTTGAATAAAAATGGATTTGCCAGGAACGGCGACATCAAGTTTTACAGTATCAATGAAATTATCGCCGACAGTCTCGATGCCACCGATGGGGATGATCTGCTCGCGTTTGATGTTGATGGCAATGTGACGGTCAATGGCTACAAGATTTCCGCCAGTACCTATGTCGATGCCAAGGGTGGTAACGATACCGTAACCGGCGTGGACGGTATCGACTGGACCATCCAGGGAGCGTCCAGTGCCGAAAACAACGGCGTGACCTTCGATAATGTCGAAATTCTGGAAGTGGTGAATGCGGGCCTTTACGGCACCGCAAACGCGGATGTTTTCAATCTCGACAGCGCGGGACTTATCACCATCGGCAATCTGTCGGTTAGCGGTATGTCGTTTGTCGACGGTAATGGTGGCGTTGACGCGCTGAACGCCGTTGATCTTGCGGGTGGACTCGCACTGACCGCCACTGCGGGTGCGCTGAAGGCCGGTGACCTCGATGTATTCGGAATGGATTCCGCCACCGCAAAAATCCTTACCGGTACTGGAGCTGATGAGCAGTTCCAGCTTACCGGCAGTGGTCAGCTGACGGATGGCAATATCAGTTTCAGTGGCGTGCAGCAGCTTATCGGTAACGGCGGCAGCGATTCCCTGAGCAGTACCGTGAACGAAAACTGGGTGCTGGCTTCCGGTGCTGTATCGGTAGATCACGGCAATGTGAATTTTTCCGGGATCAGCAGCTTCTCCGGCGGAAGCGGGGTTGTTCAGGGGCATGCCAGTGGCCACAGCTTCATTATTGAAGGCGACAATAAACTGGCGATCGATGCACTGCGGTTCAGCGACATTGCGTCTGTGGAGGCGGCTACGGGTACGGACGACGTGACTACCGTAGCCGCCGTCGCCCTGGGGAGCATGGACAATACATTCTCCAGTAGCAATATGAATTTCTCCGGCGTCGACAGTGTCACCACAAGCGCGTTGGTCGGCAGTGATTCCGCCGCGCAATATACCCTTACCGGCAGCGGACAGCTGACGGTCAACGACATTGAATTCGACGGGCTGGCCACCGTATCTGCCGGTAGTGCTGACAGTGATCGGGTGCTGTCCCGTAGCGGCCAGAACTACGCGCTGAACGCGGACAGCACGGTAGCGCACGATGGCATTGTCTTCAGTGGTGTAGAGGCGTTCGAGGGGCTGGGGGATAACGATCTCGATGCCAGCGCCTTTGTTGCGGGCTTGATGCTAAATGGTAATCACAACGAGGTGGTTGCGGATGGCGTCACCTTTGCCGGTCTGGCCGAGGTGACCACCGGCAAACTCGCAGGCAGTGCCGGCTCTTACGGATTTACCGTCAGCAGCAGCGACCTCGATGTGTTATCGATGCTGTTCATGGGGGTCACAGATGTCACTGCCGGTGCCGGCAATAGCGTGACCGGTGCGGACGCGGTGGACTGGCAGATTGTGGATATCGATAGCGCCGAAAACAGCGGTATCGCATTCCATGGATTCAACGACCTGACCGCGTCCAACGCTGGTCTGATCGGCACCAGCGGCGACGACACCTTCGTATTGTCCGGCAGCGAATCGGCCGGTGCACTGGTTGCATACCAGCAAATGACATTTGGCGGTGTCAGCTATGTTGCGGGAGGTGGTTCGATCTCCGCGGGAGATCACCTGGATGCCAGCGGCTACACCGATGCGCTGGCCCTGAACGGCAGCGACAATGCACTGTTGGCCGGCAGCCTGCTGTTCAGCGGCTTCGACTCAGCACAACTTGCGCAACTCATCGGCCACGCCGGGGACGATACCTTCTCGGTTACTGGGGACGGCGCGGTTACCGTGGCCGGATTGGATATTTCCGGGCTGACCGAGGTGCGTGGTGGTGGCGGAAGTAATACCCTGATGACCGAAGGCACCGCATCACTGAGCGAGGCGGGTTATACCAGTAGCGGCGCAATCGACTTCTACGACATCCAAACAATCATTGCCGGGCTGCTGGAAGCGACCGATGGCGATGATCGGCTGGCATTTGCCGACAATGGCAACATCACCGTAAACGGCTACGAGATCGGCTCTTCTACCTACGTGGACGCCAAGGGCGGCAGCGATACCGTGACCGGTGCCAGCGCGCAAAACTGGATAATCACCGGCGAGTCCAGCGCCGAAAACAACGGCGTTACCTTCGCCAATGTGGAATATCTCAATGCGGTCGGGGGGGGGCTTTACGGCACCGGCGCCGCGGACAGTTTCACGCTCGGCAACGATGGCTCTGTGACCATCGGCAATCTGTCGATAGCGGGGATGTCGTTTATCGATGGCGCGGGCGCAAGCGATTCCCTCGACGCCAGCGAATACGCAGCCGGGATTGCTTTAGCATCCAATTTCGGAGAGCTGGCCGCCGGAAGCCTGAGTATTATCGGAATCGAAAATGTAGCCACCGCTGCTTTGCGCGGCTCCGCTGTTGCGGATGAGTTCAGTATCACCGGCAGTGGCCAGCTGAGTGCGAGTGGTGTGAATTTTTCCGGCATCGCACAGCTCGATGGTGGCGGTGGTCAGGACCTGTTGACGAGCGAACTCGACAGCGCCTGGGCGATGGCCGCAGCTGCGACGGGTGTGCGTCACGGCGATGTGAGTATTGCCGGCATCGAGTCACTGTCCGGTGCCAACGGCCAGCTTGTGGGGCATGCGGATGGACATGACTTTACGGTAGATGGCAGCCAGCTGGTTTCCGTGGGCGATATGCAGTTTGCCGACATTGTCGAGGTGGTGGCCGCCGAAGGTGCCGATGCCGTCAGTGCGGCGAGTGCGGTGACGCTCGGCGGTGTGAGCGGTGTGTTCACCACCAGCGACATCGCTTTTAGCGGTATCGACAGTGCTGTGGCCAGCGATCTCATCGGCAGCAGTGCGGCAGAGCAATTTACCCTGGATGGCAGCGGTGCGCTGAGTGTCAACGGCATTGCCTTCTCCGGCCTGTCGAGTGTGAAGGCAGGCGATGGTGATGACGATGAAGTGATCTCCCGTTCCGGTCAGGACTACGAGCTGCAGGCAGACAACAGCGTGCAGCATGAGAGCATTGCCTTCAGCGGCGTAGAGTCATTCTCCGGAAATGCTGCGCAGCTGGTGGCAAATGGCCAGGCCAGCGCCCGTATTACCGGCAGCCGCAGTGTGGCCACTGGTGCTGCAACCTTCAGTGGCCTCGACAGCCTGTCACTGGTGGGCGGCGCCACCGAGCTGGTGGCCTGGAACGGCGTCACCATAAATGGTAGCGGTTCGGTTACCAGTGGCGGCATTCAGGTTACCGGTGTGTCTGGTGTCTCGGCTACCGGAGCTCTGATCGGCACCGCCGATGACGACATGTTTGCCGTGTCCGCGAACAACACACTGTCCAGCGCCGGTATGACTTTCAGGGATGTCGATGTCGTCGCCGCTGGTGGCGGAACCGATCGGGTGCAGGGCTTTGCCGGTGATGGCTGGCAGCTTGAAGGCGGCGACGGCGCGCTCCGCCATGGGGCGATCAATTTTAGCGGGCTGGAACACGCCAGCGGTGGCAGTGGTGTGGTTGACGCTGGCGATGGAGATCGACAGTTCTCGGTTACCTCCGGCGGCCAGCTCCTCACCAGCGCCATCCGGTTTGACGGTATCCATACGGTAAATGCGGGCTCGGGTAACGACAATGTCGCCACCATGAGCGGGCAACAGTGGACGCTGGGGGAGGATGCCGGCAGTGCTGCCACCGAGGGCATGGTGTTCCACAATATTGAACGGGTATCGACGGCCGCCGCGCGGGTTGATGCCAGCGCGAATAGTGGCGCGGAGAGTTTTGCCCTGGCCGCAAATTCCACTGAGCTGACTGTGCTTGGCCTGATCTTTGGCGATGTTGCAGAAGTAATTGCGGGTGTCGCAGGCGGTGACCAGTTGACCAGTGCGGCCAGTGACTGGCAGCTCGGCGGCGGGGAGAACCGGCTGTCGGTCAACGGGGTCGCCTTTGCGGGTATCGACCGGGTAGCGACCGCGGATGCGCAGTTAACCGCTACGGCTGCGGCTGAGCAGTTTGCACTTGCCGGGGCCGACAATGCCCTGCATGTAGCTGGCATCGAATTCGAGGGCGTGCAGTCGGTGATCGGCAACGGCGGTGATGACGCGCTGATCGGCAGCGACGGCGATGATGTTTTCGCCCTCGCTGACGACGGTGATATTTCCGCTGCGGGCATGTTGTTTTCGGGCATTGCCTCCGTGGATAGCGGCAGCGGTGTCGACAGCGTGAGTGGCGATGGTGCAGCCTGGCGCTCGACGGTTGCGCAGGCGGGGAACCAGCTGATGAATGGCGCCGCAGTGGCACAGGTGGATTCCATCACGGTGCAGTTCCAGAATCTGGAGCGGGTGACAAACACCGGGACATACAGCGGGCCCGAGTTCAGTGCGGACTACCACCTGGTGGGGGCAAATAGCCTGGCCATCGGCGGTATTATCTACGGTGGCCTGGATAGCATTGCCGCCGGCTCCGCCGCGGACACCCTCTACGGTGTCGACGCGGACCTGAGCTGGGTCCTGGGTGATGGGCAGGGCAGTTTGACCGACGGCGCCAGCACACTGGTATTTTCCGGCTTCGAGTCGATTATCGGCGGCGCTGGTGCAGACCAGTTCGACCTCAACGGCGGCGTACTCGATTCCCTCAATACCGGAGCGGGCAACGACACGGTTAATCTGGCGGGCATGCAGCTCGACACATTGCATCTCGGTGCTGGCGACGATCTGGTTGCGGTGCTAAGTGACAGCCAGCCCGCGACGCTGACGGGCGGAGCGGGCAGTGACCTGCTGCAGATGCAGCTTACAGGCCAGCAGTGGCAGTTTAATGGCGACAGCAGTACGCAAAATCAGGTGGGCAACTTCCTGTTCTCACAATTTGAGAACCTGCAGGATTCCGGCGGCGGCCTGAATCTGGTTACCAGTCAGCAGTTCAACTTCACCGCAAACGGGGACGCAGCCGGTGTTGTCTTCAGTGCGGACGGAATGCAGCTGGCGTACGATCCGGCGGGCGACCTTGTGCTGCTCAGCAGTGCAAAAGCGCCGGTGGGCGGCAGTCTGAAAGCGCGCAACGCAGATCTGACCCTGGCGGGTGACCTGGATATCGAGACCGATGTGGCGAGCCTGTCGCTGCGCACTTCCGGCGGGGATATCGATGTGGCGATACTGGCTCGTGAACATCTGCAGGTCGGGCAGATCGATGTGGGCCGGGGCAATGTCTCCCTCGCCAGTGCCAGTGCCAACGTCGGTACCACCGGGGTATTTGGCGTGCTGACTGCGGAATCCTTTGATGACACCCATATTAAGGCGGGCAATATCCAGCTGGGTACCCCGGAGCTGAGCTGGGGCGCCATAGGTAGCGAGGATATTCCGCTGCGCCTGGACGCCACCCAGAGCGTGGGCATTGTCGCGCTGGAATACTACGACCCGTTCTTCGATGGCCAGCAGCCACTGGCCTTTTCCGCGACCGGTGACAAGCGCCAGTCGATCGCCGGTGCACAGACGGCCCAGGGCCTCAAATCCGCAGTGCAGAACCCGGTGGATGATATCGCCCAGCTGGACCCGGGCATTTTTAGCGAGGTAACGCCCTACAGCCTGGGGGTGGATCCGTTAAATTTGCCGGAAGTGCGCCTGCACGCGGGGGAGCTGGTGCCACTGGGCGAGCGCGACGAGAAGCGGCGTCGCGATATGCGCTCTGCGGTGGGGGGGCACTGACGGGGCATATAAAACAAAAAAGGCCGACTCTCGCGAGTCGGCCTTTTTTGTAAAGATGGTGCCCAGGAGAAGACTTGAACTTCCACGACCGTAAGGCCACTAGCACCTGAAGCTAGCGCGTCTACCAATTCCGCCACCTGGGCATTCAGCGGTGTGCTCCGCCGAGTCCGCGCACTATAGTCGTTTTCAACGGCGTGTCAATTGTCAGGGGTGACCCTTTAGTTCGTTTCGGACGAAACGTTTGTAGTTTTTTTACAAAAATACGCCGTGCTCATCAATATTCGGGCGGAAATATGTAAAAATGCGCTCACAAAATGTTGCGTGATATAGGGAGGTTGCCTTGGATCAAGACCAGAATGCCCCATTGCGGGAAGACGTCCGACTGCTGGGTGAGGAGCTGGGTGCGGTACTGCGCGGGCAGGCCGGCGACGAGCTGTTTGATACCGTGGAGACCATTCGCCAGGTGGCGGTGGAGAGCCGCAGCCAGGGGGATATGCCTGTAGGAAAATTACGGGAACTGCTCGATCCCCTCGACGACGAGACCCTGCTGGAAGTGGCGCGGGCCTTCAGCCAGTTCCTGAACCTGGCCAATATTGCCGAGCAACGCCACCGCGAGCGCCTGCGTCGCCGGCACGAGCGCTTTCCCGGCGACCCGGATACCGACCGCGGCCTGCGCCAGGTACTGGAAGAGCTGAAAAAGGCCGAGGTGGCGCCGGAGCGAATCCGCGAGGTGCTGGCAGAGCTGTCGGTGGAGCTGGTGCTGACCGCCCACCCCACCGAGGTGACCCGCCGCACCCTGATCCGCAAGTACGATCAGATGGCGGACCTGCTGACGGAGCTGGACCGCCCGGACCGCACCCCGGAAGAGGTGGAGCACCTGCGGCGCCTGCTGAGCGAGCAGATGCTTTCCGCCTGGAGCACCGACGAAATCCGCCGCGAGCGCCCGACCCCGGTGGACGAGGCCAAATGGGGCTTTGCCACCATCGAGCAGTCCCTGTGGCAGGCGGTGCCCCAGGGCATGCGCGACGTGGAGCAGGAGCTGGCCCTGGCCGGGCTGGAGCCGCTGCCCGCGGACTGGGTGCCGATTCGATTCGCCTCCTGGATGGGTGGCGACCGCGACGGCAACCCCAATGTCACCGCCAGGGTGACCCGCCAGGTGCTGACCCTGGCCCGCTGGATGGCGGCGGACCTGTACCTGCGGGATGTGGAAAACCTGCTCGCGGACCTGTCCATGCACCGCGCCAGCGACGAGCTGCTGGCGCGCACCGGTCCCAGCCAGGAGCCCTACCGCCTGTTGCTGCGCGAAGTGCGCGACCGCCTGCGCAATACCCGCGCGCTGATGGATGCCCGGGTCCACGGCAAGCCGGAGCCGGAAGGTGAGGTCTATGCCAGCGGTGGCGAACTGCACGAAGAGTTGAGCCTGATCGACCGCTCCCTGCGGGAGGTTGGGTTGGCGGCGATTGCCGATGGCCAGTTGAAGGATACCCTGCGCCGTCTCAACTGTTTCGGCATCACCCTGTTGCGCCTGGATATCCGCCAGGAGTCCACCCGTCACGCCGCCGCCATCGATGCCATTACCCGCTACCTGGATCTGGGCAGCTATATGGAGTGGGGGGAGAAGGTAAAGCAGAAGTTCCTGCTGGCGGAGCTGGAAAACCGTCGCCCGCTGGTGAATGACGCTTTCTACCGCAGCGAATTCTGCACCGACGAAGTGCGCGAGGTGCTGGAAACCTGCGATGTGATTGCCGAGCAGGGGGCCGAGGGGCTGGGTGCCTACGTGATTTCCATGGCGCGAACCACTTCCGATGTAATGGCGGTGATGCTGCTGCAGAAGATCGCCGGCGTGCGCGCGCCGATGCGGGTGGTGCCGCTGTTCGAAACCCTCGACGACCTCGACAATGCGCCCGACACCATGAGCGCACTGCTGGATATTCCGTTCTACCGCGAGCGCGTGGCCGCGGGCCAGGAAGTGATGATCGGCTACTCAGACTCCGCCAAGGACGCGGGTTTCCTCGGTGCCGCCTGGGCCCAGTTCCGCGCCCAGGAAAAACTCACCGCAATTTTCCGCGAGTTCAGCATTCCGCTGACCCTGTTCCATGGTCGCGGCGGTTCCATCTCCCGTGGCGGCTCGCCCACGCGCATGGCGCTGTTGTCGCAGCCGCCGGGTTCGGTGGCCGGCCGTATCCGCGTGACCGAGCAGGGGGAAATGATCCGCTTCAAATACGGTCGCCCCTCGGTGGCGGCCTACAACCTGGAGCAGTACCTGGCGGCTACACTGGAGGCCACCCTGCTGCCACCGGCGGAGCCGCGCCCGGAGTGGCGCGCGGAAATGGATCGGCTGACCCAGGCCTCGGTGCGCGCCTACCGCGAGGTGGTGCAGGACGACCCGGCGCTGGTGTCCTACCTGCGTACGGTCACCCCGGAAACCGAGCTCAGTCGCCTGGCTCTCGGCAGTCGCCCGGCGCGACGCAAGCCCGGCGGCGGGGTGGAAACCCTGCGCGCGATTCCCTGGGTATTTGCCTGGACCCAGATCCGCCTGATGTTGCCCGCCTGGCTGGGCACCGGTGCGGCGCTGGAAACCGGGCTGGCCAACAACCCGGCTGCACTGCGGGAGATGAGCGAGCAGTGGCCCTTCTTCCAGACCGTGGTGGATATGCTGGAGATGGTACTGGCCAAGTCCGATACCCGCGTTGCCTCCTGGTACGAGGAGCGCCTGACCGATGACGCGGAATTGCTGCGCCTTGGGGTCGAGCTGCGCAGTCGCCTGGCGCGTACCGTCAGCGCGTTGGGCGAGCTGACCGGACGCGAGAGCCTGCTGGACAACAATCCGGTGATGCGCTGGTCGATCCGCGTGCGCGATCCCTACACCGATCCGCTGCACCTGTTGCAGGCGGAATTGATGGCGCGCCTGCGCAGCCGCGAGGAGGATCCGGTGCTGGAAAGCGCATTGATGGTGACCATCGCCGGTATTGCCGCGGGGATGCGCAACACCGGTTAACCAACACTGTGCAGTTGACTGCCGCGCGGGAAAGCGTGACAGCAAAAAATAAAAGGCCGACTCGCAAGAGTCGGCCTTTTTTATATGGCGCCGCCGCCACATTCATCGGCGCGGGAGCGGGAAAGCCGCTAGTGAAATAACCAGCCGACAATTCATCGATTAATAACGCAGGCTGCGTCACCTTTCATCCGGGTTGCTCGCAAAATGAGCAAACCTCGATAGACTCAAAAGTGCTCTTCTACTCAATTTTGGGGAAGTAAGGGCCCCGCCGCTGTTAGTCGGGCGAAAGGAAAATCAGATGGTGGATGTTTCACTTTTGGTTCCCTGGTTGCTTCCTATGGTGTGGTGTTCCCGCTGGCATGAATGGCATGCAGCTCAGGAGCAATTGTGTCCCCCATTTTTCAATATGTTTCGTCGGTATGGAGAAACTGCTTTATGAAACACCTACTTGGCCTCGGTGCGGCGGCCGCTCTTATTTTTGCCGGAAGTGCGTACGCAGGTGACTACGATCACGACTATGGCAATGACTGCTACGAATGCTCGGACGAGATCACCATTGAACTTGTCGGCGAAGTGGAGTGCGTGTGCGAGATTGAATTCGAACAGCCCGTCGCATTTCTAAACCTGTCACTGATCGATACATTTGTCAGCGGCACGCAAAACCTCTCGGTGGATTGCAACACCAATGACGATCTCAACATAATTTTCGAGTCCCTGAACGGCGGCCTACTGCATGAAGACGGGGTGGAGTTGATTCCTTACGAAATCCTCCTGGGCGGTGCTCCGGTCGCATTTGCCGCGCCGGTGGCATTTGATGGGGATGAGGATGTCAGCGTGGATGTAAACGGCAATGGACCATTGGCGGGTATGTATTCCGACACGGTTACGGTAACGGTATTTGTCGACTAGGAGACTGGTGTGGGCGCCGGGCATTTTGCAGCAGTCCGGTGGCCCACTGATTTATAAAGGACTTGTTTCATGCTGCGAAATCTTCTCTCCCTGCTTGCCGGTTTCCTGCTTTTCACATTTTCCACACAATATGCGTTCGGCTTCACCTGGGTGCCGATGCGAACTGTGCTGACACTGCCCGCGGATCTGGGTGGGGACACCCTGCGGTTGCGCAATCCGCGCAAGACTGATCTGCCGGTTGTATTCGAGATCTTTGAACGAAAAGTCAATGAAGACGGCAGTGAAGAGACTATTCCTGCCGACGATGATTTTGTGGTTTTTCCGCCGCAGGCGGTGGTGCCCGCCGGCAAAACCCAGGCGGTGCGTGTGCAGTGGGTTGGCGGCGCATTGTCGCAATCGCGTTCGTTCGTACTCTTTGCCCGCGAGCTCCCCCTGAATCTCACCGGCCGTGATCAGTCCGGTGTAAAGACGGTGTTGCGTGTCGGCGCGACCATTCATGTCACCGGGCGCGGCTTTACCTCGAAACCGGAACTTGTGCACTATCGCCCGGACCGCAGTGGTGTGATGGTGTCCATTGCCAACCGGGGCAATGAATTCATTTATATCAGCGACCTGGGGCTCGTATTTGGTGATGCAGAAATTGAGGGGCCTGACCTCGCCAGTGCCGCTGGCCGCACCCTGCTTCCTCCTGGTGTTATACGGACTTTTACCGTCGGTGGCGTTCGCGGAACCCCGGAACTGAAACTCGAAAGCAGACGATAATGCTGGCACGAATAATCTTGCTCGTCGCCGGCTGCTATCTCGCCGGCGGACTGCCACTCGCCCTGGCACAATCGGTGACGCCGACGCGGGTGCAGATCAATCTCGAGGAATCCCCCCAGGCGGTACTGACATTGTCTTCCGTCAAACCGGTTGACGTTGCACTGGAGTTTTCGGTCACCGATTACTCTGCGGCGCTTGCGGATATGGAAGCGCCTTTGGAGGTGGTACCTCCGCAGATACTGCTGCGCTCGGGAGAAACCCGACAGGTGCTGGTGCGCTGGCGTGGGGACAGGAAATTGCAGCGCAGCGCCTCTTATTACCTGGCTATTGATGAGCTCCCGCTCGCGGTCGGTGCATCGGAAGTGAGCGGCGCAATCCAGCTGTTGACCACACTGCGGCTGCCGGTGCATGTAGTAGCCAGTGGCGCGGCCGACCTCTCTTTTTCCGCGCCGCGAATCGATGGCAGTGCTTCGCTGGAGTTTCACAATACCGGTGAGCAGTACGCGCTGCTCTCGCACTACCAGATAGGTGTGGCACACAACCGCGAGCTGGTCCTGTTTGACGGCCTCGATTTCGCCCGCCTGTTGAACCGGGATGCGATTTTACCCGGGCAGATGGTGTCCATTCCCCTGCGACTGATCGGACTCGATGCGGCCGGGCTGCAGGGCGCCCAACTTGTGAGGAAGGAGTAGGTCGGTGCAGTGGTCGAGGAGTGTGTTGCTGGGGCTCCTGCTGGGGTGCCTGTTGTTGCCGGCGGGTGCGGGTAGCGCCATCGCCGAAGAGGGAAAAAGTGCGGTTCCCAACCTGGTGTACGTGAACCTGCCGGTGTCGATAGACGGGCGCGTGGTTGGCAATATGAAGGTGGGGGTCACCGGTACATCCCTTTACAGTATCGATCGCAACAGCTGGGTGGATTTTGCCAAGGGGTATTTCGATGCCGAGGTGATCGAGCGCATCGCGCAGACTGCCGGTGACGGTCACGCGATTCCGGTAACGAGTTTTATCGAAGAGTTCGTGGATATCTTTTTTGATCCCTCCTCCCTGGAAATCCAGATCAATCTGGCGGATTCACGCCGTCAGACCCACGACTTGTCGCTGCGCCGCAAATCCATCGATTACCAGAACCTGTCCAATCACGACCTGCCGGGGCGTTCCGCCTACCTGAATGTGAACCTGCAGCAGGACTACCTGTGGGATGACACCCTCGCCGCGGACGAGCGCCTCGCCACCCTGGTCAATGTGAATGGTGCGGTGACGCTGTTCAACAGCCCGCGGCTGGTTCTGGAGGGAGGTGCATTCCACGATTCTTCATTTGAAGACGGTAATACCTGGCGCCGCCGCGAATCCCGTCTAGTGTACGACGATTTACCGCGGGCAGTGCGCTACACGCTAGGCGACATTTATTACCGCACCACGGAATTCCAGGTTTCGCCGCCACTCCTGGGGCTGTCCATCGAGCGGGCCTACGAGGATATCCAGCCCCTGCGAAATATTACCCCGACCGGAACCCGCAGCTTTACCGTATCCCAGCGCTCCACCGTGGAGATTTTTATCAATGGCCTCTACCAGGATACGCTGCATCTCGACCCGGGGCGTTACGACCTGAGTGACTTCGCGGTGAACGCCGGGGTCAACGAGGTTTCCCTGCTGATTACCGATCCGTCCGGACAGCAGCGCAGTATTGAATTTTCACTGTTTGCCGACCCGACGCTGTTGAAGAGCGGGGTATCCGAATTTTCCTTTAATGCCGGTTACCAGCGCGGTGCCAGTGAAAACGGGCGCATTGCCTATGACTACGATGTGCCGGCACTGTCTGGTTTTTACCGCTTTGGCATTACCGATTACCTGACGCTGGGCGCGGGTCTCCAGGGGACCGAATTCCACCAGGTGGCAGGTACAGAGTTGTCGCTGTCGACCCCTTTCGGCATCGTCGCTGCCAATCTGAGTGCCAGTGAGCAGGAGGGTATCGGCCGCGGTACGGCAGCCTCGCTGCGCTGGTCCTATGACTTTTTTCTGTGGGGAGACAGAAGTCACGAGCTGGATGTCGTGGCCGTCACCAGGGACGACCTGTACACCTATATGGGCCAGCTGCGTCCCGGCATCCAGAACAAATCAGAATTGCGTGCGCGCTATTCGGCGCCCGGGCCTTTCGGCAGTTACCTCAGTGTCAGTGCCCGCCAAGCGGAAAGTTTTCTCGAAACCGATCCGGTAGACCGGGCGTACGGCATCAATATCACCCGTCGTTTTGGCCTGTTCAATTTTTCGCTCCGCCTTGAACAGGAGGATGCATTTACCGAGGAGACGCGCGCGCTCGTCCGGCTTTCCGCGCCGCTGGGGCAGCGGCAGCTGTTGAGCACCCGCTGGGACACGGCCACCGAGACCGGTGACCTCGAGCTGGGCAGGATGCAGCGGGGCACCGTCGGGGATTTTTCGGGAAGGCTGGCACTGCGCTCCGATGCGGACAGCTATCGTGCGGACATGGGCGCCTTCTATCAGGGCAACCGGTTCCAGCTGGGGCTGGATCACAGCTATGTTCAGTTTGACGGCGAAGAACGGGAGCCGGATCAGCTGAGTACCCTGCGGTTCGGGTCGAGCCTGGCCTACGCCGACGGCACCGTGGCCTGGGCCAGGCCGATAGAGGATTCGTTCATCATGGTGCGGCGTCACGACACCCTCAGTGAAAGTCGCATTCTGGTGGACGAGCGTCAGGACGGGTTCACCGCGGTTGCCGACAGTTTCGGCCCGGCAGTGGTGCCGACGGTGAACAGCTATGTCTCGCGGCGCATTCACTGGGAGGCAGAGAGCCCCCCCTTCGGATATGACATGGGTGATATCGATGCCAACTCGTTCCCCCTGTACCGTTCCGGTATCGCCTACACCGCCGGGTCAGAAGCCTCGATTACGCTGATCAGCCAGGTACAGGACACCCGCGGCAATCCTGTTGCCATGACCGTCGGCCAGATCCGCGCGACCGATGGCCGCGATTTCCCCATGGTTACCACCTTTACCAATAAAACCGGTCGCTTCGTCGCCCAGGGACTGGCGCCGGGGGAATACCGCATTGTGTTCCCGGACCGCGGTGACCTGAGCGTGTCATTTTCTATCGAAGAGGGGGCCTCCGGCATTGTCGAGCTGGGCATTATCAAGGAGCAGGTTTCGCTATGAGACGGATTGCGGCGGTGTTGTTGTCGGTGGCGTTGCTGGGCCTGAACAGCGCAGCGGTATTGGCGGCCGCCGATACCGAGGATTCCTGTGCGCTCGAAGCGGTATCGCTGGAGGGGCAGGCAGATCTGGCGTATTACCCGTTCGCCAACCGCGATGAAGCGGGGCAGTTGCGACTGGTGGTTAGTGCGCGTGGCGTGTGCCGCCTTGGCTTCGCGCTGCTGCCGACATCCGACGCGCAGCTCATGGGACCTGGACGGCCGCTGAATTTCGCCTTCCGCAATCGCGGCGACCAGGTGGTACCGCTGAATGGCAACGAGCAGCGCTGGATTCAGTTTGAGGAGACCGCCCGCGGCAAGGAGGCGGAATTCACCATCTCGCTTCCCCGCGGTCAGGCCCGCCGCGCGGGGGACTACCGCAACAACTTCGTCGCGCGTATTTTTGTCAACGGTCGCCCGGTGCAGGATATCGATTTTCAACTGTCGGTACGCGTCGCAGCGCAAGCGGACCTCCATGTGGCGGGTAATGGCGAGGGGCAGCTGGGGCGGTCGACGGTAATGAACTTTGGCCGGCTGGAAACCGGTGAGACGCTCACCGCGCTGCTGGCGGTTCGCGCCAACAGCGCTTACAACCTGGCAGTTTCCTCGGAGAATAACGGCCAGATGCGGCATGTCTCCCTCGCGGGGGAAGATACCGCTGTGCCCTATACCGCGTCACTGGACGGACAACAACTGAATCTGCAGGGCGGTGGCGACCGGCGCGACTTTTCCATTCCGAACGATGGCGAGCAGATGCGGAATATCAGCGTACAGATCGGAGATACCAGCGGAAAGATGGCGGGCCGGTACCGCGATACCCTGCGGGTCACGGTGACGTTGCTGGAGTGAGGGCGGAAGTGTGGCAACCGCAGAGCAATAAAAAAGGCCGACTCTCGCGAGTCGGCCTTTTTTGCGGATATGGTGCCCAGGAGAAGACTTGAACTTCCACGACCGTAAGGCCACTAGCACCTGAAGCTAGCGCGTCTACCAATTCCGCCACCTGGGCAAATCAACGGTGTGCTCCGTTGAGGACGCGCACTATAGTGATTTGCCTCGGGGGTGTCAACGATTTTTGTGGCATTTCGTGCCGCTGGTGGCGGGGCGGAAATCGTGCGGAAGGTCTCAGCGATAAAACGGGTCGGGATTTGCCCTCCAAATCGCTTATACTCGCCGCAATGTGCAACATTTCCGGTGGCCAAGGGCCGCTTTCGGCATTCGCCACTCCCAGAGTTTGCCCGCTTTCACGGGCCAATTAGTCAGTTGCACCCACTCATACCACTGCGCCGGGTGCAAACCGGGGCCGGGCGGACTGCCTGGTCAATCGCAGAACAATGGAAGCTGTTTTGAATCAAGACAAATCAAACCTCCCTCCCGCAACCGGCACACAGGAAGATCCCCACGCCGAGCGCGAGGCGGAAAAATACGCAAAGCCCGTCCCCAGCCGCGAATTCCTGCTCGACCTGCTGGAGCAGCAGCCGGGCCCGGTGGCCTGGGAAGCGGTGGCGGACCTGCTGTCCATCGACGATGAAGACCGCCGCGAGGGCGTGCGCCGGCGCCTGATCGCCATGTCCCGGGACGGCCAGATCGCCAGCAACCGCGCCGGTGACTTTGGTGTGCTCGACAAGATGAGCCTGGTGCGCGGCCGCGTGATCGGCCATCGCGATGGCTTCGGCTTCGTCTCCCCGGGCGACGGCAGCGACGACCTGTTCCTGTCTCACCGCCAGATGCGGAAGGTGTTCGACGGCGACGAGGTGCTGGTGCGGGAAACCCCCGGTGGATTCCGCGGCAAGCGCGAGGGCGCCATCGTCCGGGTGATCAAGCACAACACCCACCAGGTTGCCGGTCGCCTGTATCGGGAGGACGGTGTCTGCTTCGTGCGCCCGGACAATCCGCGCATGACTCTCGACATCATGGTGGCGGAAGGTAAATGCGGTGACGCCCAGAGCGGCCAGTATGTGGTGGTGGATATCACTACCCAGCCCGGGCGCAACAGCCTGCCCCAGGGGGAGGTATCCGAGGTACTCGGTGACCACTTGGCGCCGGGGATGGAAATCGATGTCGCCATCCGCAACTACGGCATTCCCCATACCTGGCCCGCCGCGGTAGAGGCCCAGGTGGGCGAAATCGCCGACGAGGTACTGGAAGAACACAAGAAGGCCCGCATCGACCTGCGCCAGCTGCCCCTGGTGACCATCGACGGCGAGGACGCGCGGGACTTCGACGACGCGGTGTTCTGCGAGCTGTTGCCGGATGGCAACTGGAAGCTGCTGGTGGCCATTGCCGACGTGTCCCACTATGTGGCGGTGGAAACGCCGCTGGATGTGGAGGCGCACGAGCGCGGCAACTCGGTGTATTTCCCGGATTTTGTGGTGCCGATGCTGCCGGAGAAGCTCTCCAATGGCCTCTGCTCGCTCAACCCGGAGGTGGATCGACTGTGCATGGTGTGCGAAATGCGCATCGACGAGTCCGGCAATATCCTCGGATACCAGTTCTTCGAGGGCCTGATGCGCAGCCACGCGCGCTTCACCTATACCCAGGTGGGCGAGCTGGTGGCGGAGCGGGACAATCGCAGCAGCGGCCTGCGCAAACAGTTTTCTGCGCTCACCCCGCATATCGACAACCTGCACGACCTGTACCGGGCCCTGCGCGCGGCGCGGGACCGGCGCGGCGCGATCGATTTTGAGACCACTGAAACCCGGATCCTTTTCGATGCCGCACGCAAGATCGAGCGCATCGTGCCGGTGGAGCGCAACGACGCCCACAAGATGATCGAGGAGTGCATGCTCGCCGCCAACGTCTGCGCCGCGCAGCTGATGGAGCTGGCGGAGCTGCCGACCCTGTACCGGGTGCACGACACGCCGAAACAGGAACGGCTGGAAAACCTGAAGGAATATCTCGGCGAGCTGGGGCTCCGCCTGGAAGGCGGTGCTGAGCCGGAACCCGGCGATTACCAGGCGTTACTGGAGCAGGTACAGGGACGCCCGGATGCACACATCATTCAGATGATGCTGCTGCGCTCCATGAATCAGGCGGTATACCAGCCGGAAAATCGCGGCCACTTCGGCCTCGACTACCGCGCCTATGCGCACTTCACCTCTCCCATCCGCCGCTACCCGGACCTGTTGCTGCACCGCGGCCTGCGCTGGCTGATCCGCAACGGTAGTGCCAACCCGGCAGCGGTGGCGGAAAAGGTGCGCCAGGCCCCCGGAGCCCACGCGCTGGAGCGGGAGGAAATCCTGCCCTATACCACCGCGGCGATGGTGGAGCTGGGCGAGCACTGCTCGATGACCGAGCGCCGTGCCGACGACGCCACCCGCGATGTGGTCAGCTGGCTCAAGTGCGAATACCTGCAGGACCACGTGGGCGAAACCTATCGCGGCGTGGTCAGTGCGGTGACCGGCTTCGGCCTGTTCGTGGAGCTGGACGACCTGTATGTGGAGGGGCTGATTCACGTCACCGCCCTGCCCAAGGATTACTACCATTTCGAACAGGCCCACCAGCGCCTGATTGGCGAGCGCAGCGGCGCCCGCTATCACCTGGGCGACTCCGTCACCGTGCAGGTGGCGCGGGTGGATCTGGAAGAGCGCAAGGTGGATTTCTCGTTTGTGGAGCACCACCCGCGCCCGTCCTACAAGATGCCGAAATACCGCAAGCCCAAGGCCGACAAGCCGTCGGCGAAACAGGCGCGCGCGGAGTCTGCTGAGGGCGAGCCGCCGGTTGCGCCGGAGTCAAAATCCGCAGCGAAAGACGAGTCCACCAAGGTCAGCGGCCGCGCCATGGAAATGGCGGTGGAGTTCCAGCAGGAGCGCCGCCGGCGCGGCAAGTCCGACTTCAGCGCGGACACCGAAAAAGCCAGCCCGTGGAGCAAGGGGCTGAAGGATCGCAGCAAAGCGGCGGCGACAGAAGCCGATACGTCGCCGCGCCCGATCCGTAAGCGCAAGGTGGGCAGCGAAGAGACCGAAGTGGTGAAGCCCTCCAGGGAAAGGCCGGATGCAGAAGCGCACGGCGCAGAAGCCACCGGCGATGAAACGCCGCGCAAGCGCCGCGGTCCCAAGCGCACCCCGCCGCGCAAGGGCGGCAAGCGCCCGGCGGTAGCGGCGCGCAAGGCGGCACACAAAGCGGCCAAGGCGGACGCGGCGAAAAAAGCCGCAAAGAAGAAAGCCAAGAAAAAACTGGCGAAAAAGAACCCCGGCAAGAAGAATTAGTAAGTGGCACAGCAACTGGTATACGGCCTGCACGCGGTGCAGGCACTGTTGAAAAGCTCTCCTCAGCAGGTGCAGGAGCTGCTCCTGCTGCGCGGGCGCAGAGATCAGAAACTGCAGAAAATCATCCGTCAGGCGGAACAGAACGAAATCGCGATCCGCTTTGTGGACCGCCGTGCGCTGGATGAAAAGGTCGGCGACGACGGCAACCACCAGGGCGTGCTGGCGATCTGTGCTGGCGAAACCCGGGTGTATGACGAACAGTTCCTGAAATCCCTGTTGCAGGAGCTGGATGGAAAAGGCGAGGCGCCGTTCCTGCTGATCCTCGACGGTGTCACCGACCCGCACAACCTGGGCGCCTGCCTGCGCTCCGCGGAAGCCGCCGGTGTGCACGCGGTGATTGCGCCCAAGGACAATGCCGCGGGGTTGACGCCCACGGCGAGAAAAGTCGCCTGTGGTGCCGCGGAAGTGCTGCCGTTTGTCACCGTGACCAATCTGGCCCGCACGCTGAAGATGCTGCAACAGGCGGGGGTGTGGATATTCGGCGCCGCCGGCGAAGCGCAGCAGAGTGTTTACCAGGCTTCCCTCACCGGACCCCTGGCCCTGGTGATGGGCGCCGAGGGCCCTGGCCTGCGTCGCCTGACGCGGGAAAACTGCGATCACCTGATCAAGATTCCCATGGCCGGGGAGGTCAGCAGTCTCAACGTTTCCGTGGCCACCGGCGTGTGCCTGTTCGAGGCGGTGCGCCAGCGCCAGTAGTTGCTGGCCGGCGCGCCGGGCGTCCTGCCCGTACCCTGCATATCCAGCCAAAAAAAATGGAGGCAGTTGCCTCCATTGATTTCAGTCCCGTTTGTTTTTCTTTGCTCCAGTCAGTTCTTGTTTTTGTTGTCTGTGAGTTTTTTATTGTTTGTTGTTGTTCGTTGCCGGTCTTTTAGCCTGCCGGTTTGCCGTAAAGTGTCTGTGCCGGGCGGTACATCACCCAGGACGTGGCAATATATTTGTCGTTCGATACCGGGACATTGCCCCGGTGGGTATGGGTAAAGCTGCAGGGTGACAGAATCAGTCGACCCTGGCGGGGCTTGACCTTGGCGCCCTGGTAGAAGAATTCGGTTTCCCCGCCTTCCTCCACATCATTGAGGTACAGCAGCCAGAACAGCACCCGGTGCAGGGACCGCTGGTGCGGGTCACTGGGGTGCGGAAAGTGTTCCGAGTGCCAGTGATGGTAACCGCCGCTGCCACTTTTGTAGTGCTGCATATTGATGCCGTCGAGCGCGAAGATACCGCTCACTATCTGGTACAGCCGCTGGTCGCTCAGGCTGGCGATATCTTCCGCCGCCAGGGGGCGCATTGCATTGGTGGCATCGTCGAGAATACTGGGGGACACCGCGCCGGTCAGCAGGTGTGGGTAGCGCCGGCAATATCCCATCAATGCCTGGTACACCAGGTGATCCAGTCGCTGGCACTGTTCGCGCCAGTCGGGCTGGGTGGAGATATACAGGTCCGAGCTTTCCTTTTTGGCGGTGTCCACGCCGGCGCCGGTTCTGCCGGCAGTCCTGTGCGGCGATGCCTGAAATCGCTGGACCAGCTGTTCGCAGTAGTCCGCCGGTGCGGCACCGTCGAACTGAATGATCATCGGATCCATCGTCTACTCCCCGGCATCTGGTGCATCTCGTTGCCTCTGATTGTGTAGACGAGCGCCAACGGGAGTTCCTCAACATTATTTGTAAGCCGCCCGGGGCGCTGGTCGGTCGTGGCCGCCGGCTTCCGGCTGTATTTCTGTGACCCTGTGGGGGTGGCTGGTCATAGACCTCCCGGTGCGGATGACCAGACCGCCCGGGGGATGGGCCGGTCTGGTCAGTCCCGGATTCCGTCGAATCGATCAACTTGCAACCAGTTGGCAGGGCGCATAGAATACGCCGCCCGCAATAGGACTGAGGTTGCATTGTGACCTGTTGCGCCCGTTGCACTCCTTGCCTCACCGGGCAGTCACCAACGACAAGCCGGGAGGCTGTTTAACCCGTAAGGAGCAAAAATGCGTCATTACGAAATTGTATTCCTGGTTCACCCGGACCAGAGCGAGCAGGTGCCCGGCATGGTCGAGCGCTACACTGCGACCATCAAAGAAAGCGGTGGCGACGTTCACCGTCTGGAAGACTGGGGCCGCCGCCGTCTGGCTTACCCGATCAACAAGATCCACAAGGCTCACTACATTCTGATGAATGTCGAGTGTACTGAAGAAGCGCTGGCGGAACTGACCACCAACTTCAAGTACAACGACGCGGTGCTGCGTAACCTGGTGATTCGCGAAGACGAAGCCATCAGCGAAGAAAGCCCGATCATGAAGGCCGAAAAAGAGTCCCGCGAGCGCAAAGCTGCGCGCGCAGAACGCTCTGAGCGTCGCGAGCGCGCCGAGAAGGAAGAATCTTCCTCCAAGGGCGCCGAGGAAGAGCAGTCTTCCGACCAAACTGAAGACGAAGAGTAAGGGGATAGTCAGATGGCACGTTTTTTCCGTCGTCGTAAGTTCTGCCGTTTCACCGCTGAAGGCGTCAAGCGTATCGACTACAAAGATCTCGATACCCTGAAAGCCTACGTTTCCGAAACTGGCAAAATCGTACCGAGCCGTATCACTGGCACCAAAGCCAAGTATCAGCGTCAGCTGGCCACCGCGGTCAAGCGCGCTCGTTACATCGCGCTGCTGCCGTACACGGACAGCCACGAAGCCTAAGCGCTTGCTTAGTCGCTTCACAAGAGAAGCTATCTGATGCGCGCTATCGCTGAATTTGCCATGCGATCGCGCGTGCGGGCGGTGCTCCTCACCATGGTGGGGATTCCGCTGATCAGCCCGGCGGTGCTCGCACTGGTCGGGTTGCGCCGCGGCAGTACTGACGGCCTGTTTGTTCTGGCCTGGGCAGTGCTGCCGGTGGTTGCCGCCGTCGGTGTTGGTTTTTCAGCACCGGTAATGTCCGGACTGGCCATGACCCAATTTATTGCGGTATTGGTCGGTGCTCTGGTACTACGCGGTACCCGGGCCTGGAGCCATGCACTGGTCGCACTGACCATTGCGGCCTCGCTGGGAATTCTGCTGACTTCGCAGGCTTCCGGTGGGGTGCTGGAAAGCCTGCTGCAGGCCGCGAAAGAGGCCTCGACCGGCGTGGATCCGGAGCAGCTTGGCCTGCAGTATTTAGGCGAAGTTCAGGCCACGGGTTACCTGACATTTAGTGTCTGCATCAGCGCGGTTCTGGCGCTGATACTGGGACGCTGGTGGCAGGCAATGCTGTACAACCCGGGAGGACTCCGCGAGGAGCTGCACCAGTTGCGCCTACCCCTGCCAGTAGCGGCAGTCGGTATGTTGCTGTGGGTTGGTTGCCTCGTAAATGAACGCTTTGTGTTCTGGGGCGCGGTTGCGGCATTCCCGATGCTGGTGGCAGGTATATGCCTGATTCACTGGCAGATTGCCCGGCGTGGCTGGGGTCGCGGACCATTGATCGCACTGTATTTTATGGTGGCGATCTCGGTGGCTCAGCCATTGGCAGGGCTCCCGCTGGTCGGGTTCCTAGCAGGCCTCGCACTGATAGATAGCTGGATTGATATTCGCGCGCGGACGGGCAGCAACTGCTCCTGACCGCCGCACAAGAACTGAAACTGAGGGTTCCGAGATGGAAGTTATTCTGCTCGACAAAGTAGGCAAACTGGGCAACGTGGGCGACCGCGTTGACGTTAAAGCCGGCTTCGGCCGCAACTACCTGCTGCCTACCGGCAAAGCCATTCTGGCCAACGCAGCGAACATCGCTGAGTTCGAAGCCAAGCGCGCTGAACTGGAAGCAGCTGCCGCTGCCAAGGTGAGCACTGCTGAAGCTCGCGCCGAGAAGCTGACTGACCTGGTGGTTACCATTGCCGCCAACGCCGGTGACGAAGGCAAGCTGTTCGGCTCCATCGGCACTCGCGACATCGCTGAAGCAATCACTGCTGCCGGCGTTGAAGTAGAGAAGGCCGAAGTGAAGCTGCCGGAAGGCGCACTGCGCGAAGTGGGCGAGTATGACGTAGACGTGCAGCTGCACGCCGACGTGATCACCACTGTGAAGGTTGTTGTTGCTGCCGAGTAAGGCCTGCACACAGCCGGTGGCCGCCGGGTAAATCTGAGTCATCCGTACCCATTTCCTGGCGAGCCGCGCTACAATCGGGCGCTGGATTCCTGAGTGAATTCAGCGCCTGAATTGTTTCTGAGCCCTGTAAAACGACGACACCGCGACACCATGAACGAATACGCTGTGCCCGAAGACGATATCGAGGAAGCTGCCAGCAGCTCGCCCCTGCCGCATTCCGTGGAGGCCGAGCAATCGGTACTGGGCGGCCTGATGCTGGATGCCAGCCGCCTGGACGCGGTGTCCGAGCAGTTGAGCGAGAGCGATTTCTTCGTCGCCAGCCACCGCACCATCTTCGCGGTAATGCAGGCGCTCTCCAACGGCGAGCAGCCGCTGGATATCGTAACCCTGGCCGAGGGGCTGGCCAGCCGCGACCTGCTCGCGGATATCGGCGGTCCCGCCTATCTCGCCGAGCTGGCCGAGAATACCCCCTCCGCCGCCAATATCGTGGCCTACGCCAAGATTGTGCGTGAGCGCTCCATGCTGCGCCAGCTGATCGCCGCCGCCGGCGAAATCAGCCGCACCAGCTTCAATCCCGGTGGCCTGGGCTCGGAAGACCTGCTGCAGATGGCCGAGCGCCGGGTGGCGGAGATTGCCGAGGGGCGGGCGAAAGAGGGCGGTTTCGTCGGCGTCGACGCGCTGCTGAAGAAGACCGTCGAGCGCATCGACGAGCTGTTCAAGTCCGAGGGCGACCTCACCGGTCTCAGTACCGGCCTCGAGGAGCTGGACCAGCGCACCTCCGGCTGGCAGCCGGGTGAAATGATCATCCTCGCCGCGCGCCCGTCCATGGGCAAGACCGCACTGGCACTGAACTTCGTCGAGGCGGCGATGCTCAGCCAGGAGAAGCCCACCCTGGTGTTCAGTATGGAAATGCCGTCGGACAGCCTGGTCATGCGGATGCTGTCGTCCATCGGCCGTATCGACCAGGGCCGTATCCGCAACGGCAAGTTGCAGGAAGAGGACTGGCCCAAGCTGTCCAGCGCGGTGCAGAAGATGAAGGGCAAGGGCCTGTACATCGACGACACCCCGGGGCTCTCTCCCAGCGAGGTGCGGGCGCGGGTCAAGCGCACCGTGCGCGACCACACCAACAAGCTGATGCAGGCGGACCCCAGGCTCACCCGCGAGGAAGCCGAGCGCCGTGCGATGCCGGCGCTGGTGATGGTGGACTACCTGCAGCTGATGCAGGTGAAGGGCAGCACCGAGGGCCGTACCCAGGAAATCTCCGAGATCTCGCGCTCGTTGAAAGCCCTGGCAAAAGAATACGAATGTCCGGTCATCGCCCTGTCGCAGTTGAACCGCGGTGTGGAACAGCGCCCCAACAAGCGCCCGATGAACTCGGACCTGCGGGAATCCGGTGCGATCGAGCAGGACGCGGATGTGATCCTGTTTATCTACCGCGACGAGTACTACAACGAGGACAGCCCGGACAAGGGCCTCGCCGAGCTGATCATCGGCAAGCAGCGTAACGGCGAGATCGGTACCTGCCGCGCCGCCTTCGTGGGCAAGTACACCCGCTTCGACAACCTGGCGCCGGAGTATTACCAGGGCGCCGAGTAATCCCGCCAGGGGAGGACCGAACCGTGCTGTCCGCGGACGCCATCCGCGCGCTGGTGCTGCAGCGCCAGCGTGTCTACCACTCCTGGCCCGGCGACGTGTCGGGCCTGATCCAACACCTCGGCGCCCTGCAACTGGACGCCATCCAGGTCATTACCCGCGCCCATCACCACCAGCTTTACACCCGCCTGCCGCGCTACCGCGAAGCGCAGCTCGCAGCAGCCGAGCGCAGCCGCCATATCTTCGAATACTGGTCCCACGCCGCCGCCTACCTGCCCACAGCTCACTACCGCTTCGCCCGGGTGCGTATGAACCGTATCCGCGAGGGCCAGAAACACTGGTTCGAGAAAAACGCCAAACTGTGCCGCCATGTACTCGACCGCATCCGCGCAGAGGGCCCATTGAAGGCCAGTGATTTCGTGCGCGCCAGGGGCGGCTGGTGGGCCTGGTCGGATGAGAAGAAGGCGCTGGAGCAACTGTTCCACGAGGGCGAACTGATGGTCAGTCACCGCGACGGTTTCCAGAAGGTGTTCGACCTGCCCGAGCGGCTGCTGCCGGCGGATACCGTGACTGCGGCCGCCAGCGAGGCGGAGTACGGCCGCTACCTGGTGCGCAGCTACCTACGTGCCCAGGGCGTTGGGCGCGCGGAGGAGATGGCGTATCTGCGCAGGGGCGACAAGGGGCTGGTAAAGAGTGCCGTGGCGGCGATGTTGGGCTCCGGTGAGCTGGCGCCGCTGGGCGATGAGCTGATACTGGCGGAAGACGCCGGTGTGGTGCCGCAGCCGCCGCCGCGCAAGGTGCGCCTGCTGTCCCCGTTCGACCCCCTGCTGATCCAGCGCAAGCGCCTGAAGCGCCTGTTCGACTTCGAATACCAACTGGAGTGCTATGTGCCTGCGGCCAAGCGCCGCTACGGCTATTTCTGCCTGCCGGTTCTGTACCGGGACGGCTTTGCCGGGGTGGTGGACCTGAAGGCCGACCGGGAAGAGGGTGTATTGCGTATCCAGGGGCTGCACTGGCGGCAACCGCCGAAGGCGGGATTGCTGGCGGGGTTCAACAGGGCCCTCGGCGACTTCGCCCGTTTCCACGGACTCACTGCCGAGGCCCGCTAGCGCATCAGATCTGAACCACCACGTAGACTTCGTGGCCGTCGCGCTGGGTGGGCATAAAGTAATGGCCGCCGTAGCGGTAGTACTGCACGCCGTTTACTACTTCTGCGGTGTACCCAACTGGCAGCGATTCCACCACCTGCCCGGGGCTGTAGGCGGACTGGGTGGCGCCCGCGACAGGGGCCGGGCTCGCCACTGCGGCGGCTACCGGTGCACCCGCGGGTGCCGGTACCACCACATAGCGGTTAACGCCCGGTTGCCACTGGTAGTAGGCGCTGCCGTACTGGTAGTAGGTGAAGCCGCCGATCTGCACCTGTACCGCACTGGCGGGCAGGGACAGCACCGCGGCGCCCAGGGGGGCGGATACCACCACATACCCGGTGGGTGCCGGGCGGTAGAAGTAGCCGCCGTGGTAGTAATAGGGGTTGCCGCCCACGGCCAGGTTTACAAACCCATTGGGCAGGATGGGCACGGTGATACCGATACCGATGCGCGGCCCGCGGAAGCGGGGTCCCCAGTAACCCCCGTGATAGTGGCCATGACCGTGGTGGTGGCCACCGCGGGCCTCGACGGGTTTGGCGAATGCAAACGAAAGCAGCGTCAGCAGGCCGACACCACACAGAAACACTTTCAGCGCTTTTTTCACGGCGTTTCCATCCCCTTTATAGTCTCCCTCACGGACATACCTCCCCAGCAAAGCGAGTACTCACATTGTGCAAATAATAACCGCAATCCGGAGAGGGTGCTACGCCACGCCGGGCATTCCGGGTAAAGATTTGTCAGCCGGTGACCGCGTTTGCGGCGACCGGTGGGACGAGCTGTGAAAATGGACGGCCGTGACTCGATGGACCATTTGTCTGCCAGAGAACCGCGGCGATATTCCCCCGGTCAGGATCAGCCTGCGTGGTTGCGCTGCACGATCCCCATCAGCTTGTAGAGCAGCTGCGCGGCGCCGAATTCGTAAGCGTGGAAGCCCTCGATGGGAGCGAATTCCAGCAGGTCGAAACCGATAATCTGCCGCTGTCTGGCCACGGATTCGAACAGGTTCAGGGTCTGGTACCAGCCCAGTCCGCCGGGCACCGGGGTGCCGGTGGAGGGGAAGACCGAGGGGTCCATGCCGTCGATATCCAGGGTGAAGAACACCTTGCTGGGGAAGTCCTCCGGCAGTTCGATGGACTGCACCTGGGTGGGCACCAGCTGATGGGCGTCCAGATAGCGCACACCGTACTGTTTGCGCGCTTCCATTTCCTCCTCGCAGTAGGCGCGGATGCCCAGCTGATACAGCGGAATACCGGCCTCGCACACCAGCCGCATAACGCTGGCGTGGCTGTGCTTGTGGCCCTCGTAGCGGTCCCGCAGGTCGGCGTGGGCGTCGATCTGCACCACGCCGAAGTCGCTGATGCCGGCGTCCAGGTAGCCCTTGATGATGCCCCAGGTGACGGAGTGTTCACCGCCAATGCCGACGGGCATCTTGCCCAGCGACAGGATCTCGCGGGTGGCGCTGGCGATATTTTCCATCACCTGCTCCGCAGGACCTGACGTGTCTACGGCGTCGCGGGTGTAGATGCCGAGGTCGCAGGGGGAGGAGAAGTTGTCGAAGGTTTCCAGCTGGTGGGAGGCTTCGATAATGGACGCCGGCCCCTTGCCGGTGCCGCCGCCATAGGAGACGGTCTCCTCATAGGGGATCGGCAGGATGTGGAACAGGGCATCCTCGGGCCGGGGTTGTTCGATTTCGGAGCCTAGGAAAATATTGGGGTCTTCTGTGTGCATGATTTTATCTCTGGTGCCGTGTCAGGCCCTGCCTAGTTCTGCAAAACCTCTGGTGGCGACAGAGTACCGGGTGCGGGTTTTCAGGACCGCTGTGAACCCATCCCTGGGCGCTGCGGCGCAAACATCCTGTTTGCGACGCTCCTGAAAACCCGCACCCGGTACTCTGCCTTCGCATTGTGTTTATGTACTTCGTAGCTTGTGGCTCCGAAAACTGCACTATCTGACGAAGCTTAAGGGTAAAAGTTAAGGTGAAGTGCCGGGTGAAAGGTTTCAAAAGCGTCGGCGCCATGGACGGCGCCGACGCAGCTTACAGGGATGTATTTACAGCGGTTTTGAAACCTTTCACCCGGTGCTTCACCGCCACCGATCCTGCAACAAAGCGAGAAGCGGTGGGTGCAGATCAAGACAGGCGACCTTTAAAGTCCTCGTAGCCAAACTCTTTGATGAGTCGAAGCTCGTCGGTCCTGGAATTCCACAAAGCGATCGCGGGCAGTGGAATGCCGTTGAAGGTGTTGGTCTTGACCATGGTGTAATAGGCCATTTCTTCAAACACGATCCGGTCGCCGATTTTCAGCGGGTCGGTGAAACTGTATTCCCCGATCCGGTCGCCCGCCAGGCAGCTCTGTCCACCCAATTGGTAGGTGTGGGGCAGTTCGTCCGGCAGCGATGCGCCGGTGATTTCCGGGCGGTAGGGCATTTCGATCACGTCCGGCATATGGCAGGTGGCAGAGACATCCAGGATCGCCTGGTTTTTGCCGTTCCACATCAGGTCCACTACTTCTCCAACCAGCACACCGCAAAACAGCGCCACGGCCTCGCCGGGCTCCAGGTAAACCTGCACCCCGTGTTTTTCCGAAAAGGCCTTTACCCCCGCAACCAGCTCGTCCACCTGGTAATCACAACGGGTAATATGGTGGCCGCCGCCAAAGTTGATCCACTCCATCTGCGGGATCAGATCTCCGAACTTTTCTTCCACCGCGGCAATGGTGCGCTCCAGCGGCTTGAAGTCCTGTTCACACAGGGTGTGAAAATGCAGACCGCTGATGCCGGTGAGATCTTCGCCTTCAAACAGGGATCGCACGATACCCAGCCGCGAACAGGGTGCACAGGGATCGTAGATCGGCGTGTGCCCCTCGGAGTGCTCCGGATTGATACGCAGGCCGAAACGCAGCTCGGGGCGCTTTTCCTGGGCCTGCAGGCACAGTGCCCGGTAGCGCTTCCACTGGGAAAAAGAATTGAAGATCACATGGTGGGCGAAGCCCAGGATTTCCTTCAGTTCTTCTTCCTTGTAGCCGGCGCTGAAAACGTGCACTTCCTTGCCCAGGTCCCTGCCGCCGTACTCCTCGAAGCCCAGTTTGGCCTCGTTGATACCGCTGGCGCAGGTCCCGGACAGGTATTCCGCCACAATGTGGCCGATACTGAACATGGAAAATGCCTTGAGTGCCGCCAGTACCTTGGCACCGCTGCGCTGCTGTACATCGGCGAGCACTTCCAGGTTGTCACGCAGGGCAATTTCGTCCACCACGAAGCAGGGGGTGGAGACTCGGGTCGGGTCGAAATCACCGAAGTAGTCTTTGCGGGGAGTCAGGTCCATAGAATTTGTCTTGCTGCTCTATTTGGCAAAATCCCGGGCTTTTAGGCCCGGGATCGAGGGGCTCAAACGAACGGCTTGTCGAGCCAGGTTTCCTGCCAGGGCAGGCCGTATTTGTTCAGATCGGCCATGAAAGGATCCGGATCCAGCTGTTCCATATTCCACACGCCGGGTTTCATCCACTTGCCTTCCATCATCATCTTGGCGCCGATCATCGCCGGCACACCGGTGGTATAGGAAATGGCCTGGGACTGCACTTCCTTGTAGCACTCCTGGTGGTCGCAGATGTTGTAGACATAGTAGATCTTGTCTTCACCGCCACCCTGCGGGATACCCTTGATGATGTTGCCGATACAGGTCTTGCCCTTGGTCAGCGGGCCGAGGCTCGCCGGGTCCGGCAGCAGCGCTTTCAGGAACTGGATCGGCACTATCTGCTGGCCCTGGAATTCCACCGGCTCGATACTGGTCATACCGACGTTCTGCAGTACTTCCAGGTGCTTCAGATAGCTCGCCCCAAAGGTCATCCAGAAGCGCGCGCGCTCGATTTCCGGGTAGTGCTTGGACAGGGATTCCAGCTCCTCGTGGTACAGCAGGTAGAGGTCTTTCTCGCCGATACCCTCGGGGAATTCAAATACCCGTTTTTCTTCCATCGGCTTGGTGGTGACCCATTTGCCGTCTTCCCAGTAGCGTCCGTTGGCGGTAATTTCACGGATATTGATTTCCGGGTTGAAATTGGTCGCGAACGGCAGCCCGTGATCCCCGGCGTTGCAGTCCAGAATGTCCAGGGTCTTGATGCGGACGAAGTGGTGCTTTTTCGCATAGGCGGTAAACACGCTGGTCACACCCGGGTCAAAACCACTGCCCAGCAGCGCCATCAGTCCGGCCTTCTCGAACTTTTCCTGGTAGGCCCACTGCCATTTGTATTCGAACTTGGCCTCTTCCGGCGGTTCGTAGTTGGCGGTGTCGAGATAGTGCACTCCGGTTTCCAGGCAGGCATCCATGATGTGCAGGTCCTGGTATGGCAGGGCCACGTTGATGACCATGTCCGGTTTGACCTTCTCGATCAGCGCAACCATTTCACTGACGTTGTCGGCGTCCACTTCCGCGGTGTTGATCTTGCGCGGCAGCATATCGGCGATCTTGTCGCATTTGGATTTCGTGCGGCTGGCGAGAGTTATGTTCTCGAATACTTCCTCTACCTGCGCACATTTGTGTGCAACCACCTGACCGACGCCGCCGGCGCCTACTATCAGAACGTTGGCCATTTAGGGATCTCCTTATTTTTGGGTGTTTCTGAACACACAAAATAGTGGTGCCGGATTGTGGGGCAGCCACTAGATAGTTTAATGGCAGGCCTGCTGCCGGTATTTGTTTGCGGGACACGCCGTGAACCCATCCATGGGGGCTCGGATGCGGCCGTCCGGGCCGCATACGGTCCCGCAAACAAATACCGGCAGCAGTCCTTTCACATCAAGTTATTCACTTCGAATCAGCCAAGAATGAATAGCTACGAAGCATAAAAGTACAAAGTTAAGGCAGAGTGCCGGGGATTGGTTTTCGGAAGCGTCGCAAACAGGATGTTTGCGCCGCAGCGCCCAGGGATGGGTTTACAGCGGTTCCGAAAACCAATCCCCGGTGCTCTGCCGCCACCGGACTGGCGATAGAACGTACCACCGGACCAGGTCGAAAATACAAATTACTTTTCGAAGTAGGTGTACCCACTCATAGATGCAGTGTAAGTATGCAAAATATCCTTCCGCTGCTGCGCCGTAATCCGCTTTTCCTTCACTGCCCGCTCCGCCAGCTTGCGGAAACGCTCAAACAGATCCTGCGGTGAGTACTCCACGTAACTCAACACATCCGCAATGCTGTCGCCGTGAATCTCGCGACTGTAGTCCACATGACCGTCTTCATCGATACGCACGCTCACCACATTCGTATCACCGAACAGATTGTGCAGGTCTCCCAGTGTCTCCTGATACGCACCCACCAGGAAAGTTCCGAGAATATATTCCTCACCTTCTTTCAGCGGGTGCAGCGGCAACGTCTTGCGTACATCCTGTCGGTCGATAAAACGGTCGATCTTGCCGTCGCAGTCGCAGGTAATGTCCGCAATGATCGCCGAGCGCGTCGGCGCCTCGTCCAGGCGATGCACCGGCACCAGCGGGAACAGCTGGTCGATCGCCCAGATGTCCGGCAACGACTGGAACACGCTCACATTTGCGTAATAAATATCCGACAGCACTTCCGGCAACGCCTGCAGATCCACCGGTACCTGGGCCACCTCATCCAGCAGCTTGCGGATCTTCTGCGCACACTGCAGGAACAGGTTTTCCGCCAGCGCGCGGTCGCGCAGGCTTACCTGGCCGTGGAGGTATAGTGCGCGGATCTCGTCGCGATAGTAGAGGCCGTCGTTGTAACTCTCCTGCAGGTTCTTTGGAGAAACACTCTGCAGCGCATGCTGCAGATTTTTCAGCATCGGGTGCGAATCTTCGCCGATGCGATCCTCCTCCAGTTCGATTGGCTCGAAACTGGTGGTGTCCAGGATGTTGAACAGCAACACCGAGGAATAGGCGACGGTGGCGCGGCCGGATTCGGTGATGATCACCGGGTGTTCCACGCCCTCACTGTCCAGGGTGCCCATGATGGCTTCGACCACGTCCACGCAGTACTCGTCCAGGGAGTAGTTCTTGGAGTGGGTGTAGTTGGTCTTGGAGCCATCGTAGTCCACCGCCAGGCCCCCACCCAGGTCCAGGTAGCCCATGGCCGCGCCTTCCTCTACCAGGTCGGCATAGTAGCGGCAGGCTTCCAGCACCCCGGTGCGGATATCGCGGATGTTCGGCACCTGCGATCCCAGGTGGTAGTGCAGCAGCTTCAGGCAGTGCAGCATGTCGTGGTCGCGCAGTTTGTCCACCATCGCGATCAGGTCGTTACTGCCGAGGCCGAAAATACTGCGGTCGCCACTGGTGGCATTCCAGTAGCCGCCAACCTTGCTCGCGAGCTTTACCCGCACGCCAATGTTGGGCTCCACCTGCTCGCGCTGGGCGCAGTGAATGATGGTGTCGACCTCAGAGGGAGTTTCCACCACGAAAAATACCTGCACGCCGAGGCGCTGGGCCTGCAGGCCCAGGTTGATGAACTCCTCGTCCTTGTAGCCGTTGCACACGATCAGCGCGTCGGTGTTGTCGAGGATCGACAGCGCCGCAATCAGCTCCGCCTTGCTGCCCGCTTCCAGGCCGTGGCCGAACTGGCGACCGGCCTTGGCAATCTCCTCGATCACCTGGCACTGCTGGTTCACCTTGATGGGAAACACACCGCGGAACACATTCTTGTAACCGCAGCTGCTGATCGCATTGCGGAATGAGTTGTTGATGCGCGCTACCTGGGCGTCGAGCAGGTTCTCGAAACGCACCAGCAACGGCATGCCGAGACCGCGTTCAGTGGCACCGTGGGCAATGTCCAGCAGGGAGACGGAACTGGTGTCGCCGGATTCATTTTTGATCTCAACAGTGATTTCACCGGACTGGTTCAAATTGAAATAGCCGGCACCCCAGTCGCGGATGCCGTAGAGCGCTGCGGAGTCTTCGCAGGTCCAGTTTTCGATCTGTTGTTGTTTCATGGCGCCTCGTTTTTGGGCAAGGATCTGTGGGGGTTACAGGGGCGCGAATCTTGTAGTCATAGTCTGCTGAAAGCAATAACTATAGAAAAGAAAAATAGCTTTTTTTAAGGCAACAAAATTAAATTTTTGTTCGGTTTTTTTACGCCGGGTTCGGGGCGGGTTGTAAGCGGCCGACAAAAAATAAAAAAAAGGCGACTCAAAAGAGTCGCCTGGGGAAATAACCGAATTAAGCTTCGGTTAGTTGGGGTTGGAAATCCGACAATGGCACGTTGAACATCTGGCTGCGCACCGGGCGCTCAATACCCTCAATAAAAGCCGGGGTTGGCAACCACCCGGTAACCGCGGCGGTGGCTGTCCCAGCGGTAGTAGGTGTCGTAGGCCACGTAGTAGCTGAGGCCGCCGAAGCTGACACTGACCGCGGTGCCGGGCAGGTTGTAGACAATGGCGCCAACCGGAGCCTGCGCAACCACATAACCCGGGCCGTAAGGACGGTAGAAAATACCGTCACTGAAGTAGTAGCCGAGGCCGCCGAACGTCAGGCTGACATAACTCTTGGGCAGGCGGCTCCAGCGGTAACCGTAGTGGTAGTGGTTCGGGCGCCAGCGGTGCTTGTGCGGGCGGTGAACCGGCTTGTAGTACTTGCGATGGTGATCGTGGCCGCGGTCCCGCCAGCCGTGGCCGCCCGCGTAGCGGCGGCGGTCGCGATCGTGGTGACCGCGGTCGTTGTAGTCGTGTCGACGGTCACCGCGACGGTGATCATTGTCGCGGCGGTGGTCGCGGCCGCGATCGGCTCTGCGATCACTTCTGTGGTCGCGGTCATTGCCGCGGTGCTTTGCCTGGCGCTGCCGGTCCTGGCGCTTCTGGAAGCGGGCTGACTGGCCGTGCTTGATGGCGTGCTCGGGGCGGCCCTTGTGACCCTGGCCGCGGTCGTCGCGGTCGGCCAGCGCCGGGCTGGCCATTGCCAGCAGGCCGGCCGTGGCGAGGGCGGCGGCAAGTGTTTTCACTGCGGATTTGTATTGTCTGCTCATGGCTGGGCTCCAGGGCCGCTTGGCGGCGTTTTTCTGTCTCTGGCGATCAGTTGGGGCCAGTTTGCCCCGGGGACACTGAATCCTTCCTGAACCGGGGAAAGAATTCGCGAATCCGGGCAAAAAAACCGAATCGGGCCAATGTTTCGCAATTTGTTCCCATTCGCGGCGGGGAGTATTATGCCGCCCGAGCAAATTCCGGCGGATCCACGCTTATGCAAGTCTTTCACCATGTGGCCACCCTGCGCGAGGCGCTGGCAGCGGCCCGCCGCGATGGCAAGACCATCGGTTTCGTGCCCACCATGGGCAACCTCCACGACGCCCATATCCAGCTGGTCAACCTGGCCCGGCAGCAGTGCGATGTGGTGGTGGTGTCGATCTTCGTCAACCGCCTGCAGTTCGGCCTGAACGAGGACTGGGACACCTATCCCCGCACCATGGAACAGGACATGGCGAAGCTGCGCGCAGCGGAATGTGACTACCTGTTCCATCCGGAAGAGGGCGAGATCTACCCCAACGGTATGGACCAGCAGACCCGCGTGGTGTGCCCGGCCATGACCGACGTACTCTGTGGTGCGAGCCGCCCGGGGCACTTCGAGGGGGTGACCACGGTGGTGGCGAAGCTGTTCAATATCGTGCAGCCGGACAAGGCGGTATTCGGAATCAAGGACTTCCAGCAGTTGGCGGTGATCCGCCGCATGGTGGAGGACCTGTGTATCCCGGTGGAGATCGTCGCAGCCCCGGTACACCGGGAAGCCGACGGCCTTGCCATGAGCTCCCGCAATGGTTACCTGACCGAGGAGGAGCGCCCCAAGGTGGCGGTGCTGAATCAGTGCCTGAACTGGGCGAAGGAACAGATCGAGTCGGGCCAGCGGGACTTTACCGCACTGGAGGCCGAGGCCAGGTCCCGCATCGAAGATGCGGGCTTCAAGGTGGATTACTTCTCCATCTGCAACAGCAAGGACCTGCAGCCCGCGGCCAACGATGACCGCGAGATCACGCTGCTGGGGGCGATGTACACCAGCGGAGCGCGTTTGATCGACAATGTTTCTCTGACGATGTGACGGGAGCGATTCCATGCAAATCGAAATGCTGAAAGGCAAACTGCACATGGCGGCGGTGACGCAGGCGGAACTCTGGTACGACGGCTCCTGTGCCATTGACGAGGACCTGGTGGAGCTGGCGGGCCTGCGCGAGTTCGAGAAGATTGATATCTACAACGTCTCCAATGGCGAGCGATTTCACACCTATGTGATCCTGGCGGAACGCGGCTCCGGCATTATTTCCATGAACGGCGCGGCGGCGCGCCGGGTGCAGGTGGGAGATCGGATCATCATTGCGGCCTATGCGCAGATGTCGGAATCCGAGGCCGACCAGTTCAAGCCAAAGCTGGTTTATCTGGACGAGAACAACCGCGTTGAGCGCAGTACCAATACGATTCCGGTGCAGATGGCTGAGCCCGCTTAGCCGCCTTCTGGTCTAGTGGTTTCCTTCCAGCCTGGTCCGGTGGCGGAAAAGCGGCGGGTATCCGTTTTCGAAACCGCTGTGAATACTTCCCTGTAAGCTGCGTCGGCGCCGTCCATGGCGCCGACGCTTTCGAAAACAGATCCCCGCCACTTTTCCTTAAATTCAAATTCTTTATTCTGTTAGTCCCAAAGGATGGTTTCACGGCGCGTCTCGCAAAGCCATACAAGGTAGCAGGACCGCCACAAAATTTAATGTGGGTCCCGTTACCGAGCGGGGCTTGTGACTGTCGGGCCATCTGCCTACCATGACCGGATCAAGGTAGGAAACCACCCGCACAAATGTCATCCCTGACTCACCCGAAAACCGGAGAATCCCTCCCCTGGGACCAGTTGCTGAAAAGTGGCTGCCGGATCTTCGTCGGTTCTCACGCCGCCGTACCCAATGCCCTGATGGCAGACCTGATTGCCAACAGCCGCGGGCTGCACGATGTGGAAGTCGCCCAGGTATTCACCCTGTCGGACAACTTCTGGGCGGAGCGCAAATACTCGGAGTTGTTTACCGTCAACGCCCTCTATATAGGTGGCGAAACCATACGCCAGGCGGTGGCGGAGGGGCGCGCAGATTACACGCCGACCTTTCTCTCCGAAGTGCCCAAGCTGTTCAGTGACCACATATTGCCACTGGACGCCGCCCTGATCATGGTCGGTCCGCCGGACGAGCTGGGTTACTGCTCCCTGGGGGTCAGTGTGGATGTGGTGTCGTCCGCGGTAAAAAATGCCAAGACCGTGATCGCCCAGATCAACCCGCAGATGCCCCGTACCAACGGCCACAGTTTTATCCACCGGGATCAGATCCACGCGTGGATGACCGCCGAAGCTCCCATCCCGGAATCCCCGCCGCCGGAAATGGACCAGGCCGTGGAACAGATCGGCCAGTATGTTTCGCTGCTGGTGGAGAATGGCGCGACGCTGCAAATCGGCATTGGCCGGATTCACGATGCCGTGTTGCGCTATCTGGGCAACCACAAAGACCTGGGGGTGCATTCGGAAATGATTTCCGATGGCATCGCGCGGTTGATGAAAGATGGGGTGATCAACAATCGCAAAAAAACCTTCCACAAAGGTAAAACGATCACCACCTTCTGCATGGGCACCAGGATGCTGTACGACTTTATCGACGGCAATCCCCATGTGGAGTTTTATCCGGCAGAGCACGTTAGTTCACCGGTAAAGATTGCCCGCAACGAAAAAATGGTTTCCATCAACAGTGCCATCGAAGTGGATCTGACCGGGCAGGTGGTTTCCGACTCCATCGGTTGCCATTTTTACAGCGGCATCGGTGGCCAGGTGGATTTTATCCGCGGCGCGGCGCTGAGTAAGGGGGGCAAGCCGATCATCGCGCTGCCTTCGACCACCAGGGACAAAAGCGGTAAGAAAATATCCCGCATTGTCGCAGCGCTCACACCCGGCAGTGGTGTGGTGACCTCCCGCGGGCACGTGCACTACGTGGTGACCGAATACGGCATCGCCTCCCTGCGCGGCAAGAGCGTGCGCGAGCGGGCGCTGGAACTGATCCGTATTGCACACCCGGATTTTCGCCGCGAACTGCTGGAAGAAGTGCGCCGATATTACTGGGTGCCGGAATACCAGCAACAGGCGCCCACCTCGGTACCGGAGCTGGGGCCGGTGGAACAGAAGCGCTACGTATTCGGCGGTATCACCTATACATTGCGGCCACTGCGGCCGTCGGATGAACGCAGGCTGCAGGAGTTCTTTTATACCCACAACAAGGAAACCCTGTTGATGCGTTACAACCACCAGGTAACGCAGATGTCCCGGGAAACCTCTTGCAGCCTGGTCAGCGTGGACCAGAGGAAAGACCTGGCCCTGTGTTTTACCGACCGCGACGGACAGCGCGAGGTGATTCAGGGGGTCGGGCGATATTATTATTACGAAGCCAGCAACAGTTGCGAAGTCGCGTTCGTGATCAAGGAGAGCCGGCGCGGCAAGGGCATCGCCTCCACCCTGCTGAAAGAAATGGAGGCGGTGGCGCGCAGTCGCGGCATCGCCACCATGTTTGCCTGTGTGCGCCGGGACAACAAACCCATGCTGGCAATATTTGACCACAACGGTTTTGTCACCCGCCCCGGAGACAGCATGGATGAACTCTACCTGGAACTGGATCTCACCAGCGCCGCAGATCAGGAATAAAAATGGCCACCGTCGGAATCTTTACCAGCCCAGCCTGCAGCCTCCACGATATGGGCGACGAACATCCGGAATCGCCCGCGCGCCTCGACGCCATCCACGACCAGCTGCTCAGCAGCGGTATCGAATACATACTGCGCTTCTTCGACGCGCCGCAGGCCACCCGCGCGCAACTGCAGCTGGTGCACACCCCGGAATATGTAGAATCCATCTTCGCCCGTGCGCCGCGCGAGGGTATCGAGGCGCTCGATGAAGACACCCGCATGTGTCCACACACGCTCAACGCCGCCCTGCACGCCGCCGGCGCCGCGGTGAATGCGGTGGACAAGGTCATTGTCGGAGAAATAGGCAGCGCCTTCTGCTCGGTGCGCCCCCCGGGCCACCACGCCGAGCGCGACAAGGCCATGGGCTTCTGCCTGTTCAACAACATCGCCATCGCCGCCGCCCACGCCCGCGCACAACACGGGCTGGAGCGGGTGGCAATACTCGACTTCGACGTCCACCACGGCAACGGCACCGAAGACTTCGTCGCTGGTCGTGAAGGCTACCTGCTGTGCTCCAGCTTCCAGTCCCCCTACTACCCGTTCACCGGCACCGGAGAACTGCCGGACAATATCCTCAATACACCACTGGAAGCGGGTACCGAAGGCGCGGTGCTGAGGGAGCTGGTCGCAAACCAGTGGCTGCCCGCACTGGAAAAATTCCAGCCGCAGATGCTGTTCATCTCCGCCGGCTTCGACGGCCATATCGAAGACACCATGGCGCAATTGCGTTTTCGCGAAGACGATTACCGCTGGGTGACGGAAAAACTGCGGGAGTTCGCCGACGCCCACTGCGCGGGTCGCATCGTTTCCGCACTGGAAGGGGGCTATGCGCTATCCGCGCTGGGGCGTAGTGTGGTGGCGCATCTGAAGGGGTTGATAGGGAGCTAAGTGTTTTCTCGAAAGATTCCCCACAAAGCTGCGCGGTGAATCGCGAAGGCAAAGTGCTGGGGCAGGTATTTCGAAACCGTCAGCGCCATGGACGGCGCTGACGGAGCTTACAGGGACGTATTCACGGCGTTTTCGAAATACCTGCCCCAGTGATTTGCCGCCACAAAACCGGCTTAGTCGGTTCGAGGTTAGAGCTACTCTTCGTAAATAGCGTAAAACTTCTTCACCGATCCAATAGTTTCCCAGGTTCCCTCGAACCCGGCGGGAATACAGAATGCATCCCCGGCAGAAACCTTCTCGCTCACCCCGTCGGCATCGGTAATGATCGCCTCGCCATCAATGATGTAGCAGAACTCATCCTCGCTGTAAGTGAGTGTCCACTTGCCCGCATCCGAAGACCAGACGCCGCAAAAGAAATTCTCCTTCGCATTGGTAAAAAAATGCTCGGTAAGCTGCTGGGGCATACCGGACAGCACCTTTTCTTGCACCACCGGGCCCGACTCCACCGCACCTTCGCCCTCGCGAACCCGCAACAACTTCACCGACATAATGGTCTCCAATAAAATGTGATCACTTTTTGCGGCTATTGTGCACGGCTCCGGGAAAAAAGGCACGGTATTCCAGACGCGGGCTGGGAATCCTCAGTTGTGGCGGGCTATGATGAAGTGAAAGGATAGTTGACAGCGTTGTCATTCAGCGGCTGCCAGTGGTATAACTGATCGGGAAAATACGCGGTCAAAACTGCGCAAGGTGCGCACCTGTAGCCGGGTAAAACCGGAAATGATCTCGCGGGACAGGGCTCTGCCCGCTGCAGACGGTGCGCGCGCAAAACCCGATAATTCTAATAAGGGAGAAAACGATGTCTGAAGTGCACATCCATCCGGTGCCGGAAGCCTTTGCTGCCGATGCTCACGTCAATAAAGACGACTACGAGCGCATGTATCGCCAGTCCGTGGAAGATCCCCAGGCCTTCTGGTCCCAGCAGGCCAACGATTTCCTGCAGTGGAGCAAACCCTTTACCAAAGCCTGTGAAGAAGACCTGAGCAAAGGGCACGCTGTCTGGTTTGCCGATGGCGAACTGAACGTCAGCGTGAACTGTATCGACCGCCACCTGCCCGCGCGCGCGAACCAGACCGCGTTTATCTGGGAAGGCGACGACCCCGCCGACAGCAAGACCATTACCTACGGCGAACTGCACGGGCATGTGTGTCGCCTTGCCAACCTGCTCAAGGAGCGCGGTATCCACAAGGGTGACCGGGTGTGTATCTACATGCCGATGATCCCGGAAGCTGCCTACGCCATGCTTGCCTGCGCGCGCATTGGTGCAGTGCACTCGGTAGTGTTCGGCGGTTTCTCTCCCGACTCCCTCAAAGATCGCATTCTCGACTCCGACTGCCGCCTGGTGATTACCGCCGATGAAGGCGTGCGCGGCGGCCGCAAGGTGCCGCTGAAAGCGAACGTGGACAAGGCCCTGGCCAGCTGCCCTGACGTGCACACCGCCATCGTGGTGAAGCGCACCGGCGCCAATATCGACTGGGACAGCAAGCGCGACATCTGGTACGCGGAATCCGTGGCCGGGCAGAGCGCGGATTGCGCGCCGGAAACCATGAACGCGGAAGACCCGCTGTTTATCCTCTATACCTCCGGCTCCACTGGCAAACCCAAGGGTGTGCTGCACACCACCGCCGGCTACCTGCTGATGTCCACCATGACCTTCAAATACGCCTTCGATTACAAGGAAGGCGATGTGTTCTGGTGCACCGCGGATGTGGGCTGGATTACCGGCCACAGTTACATTGTTTACGGCCCACTGGCCGCCGGCGCCATCTCGCTGATGTTCGAGGGGGTGCCCACCTACCCGGACGCGTCCCGCTGCTGGCAGGTGGTGGACAAGCACCAGGTCAATATCTTCTACACCGCTCCCACCGCGATTCGCGCGTTAATGGGCGCCGGCGACGACTTCGTCACCAAGTGCGACCGCAGTTCCCTGAAACTGCTGGGCACCGTGGGCGAGCCGATCAACCCGGAGGCCTGGGAGTGGTATTTCAAGGTGGTGGGCGAGGAGCGCTGCCCGATCGTCGACACCTGGTGGCAGACCGAAACCGGTGCGCACCTGATCACCCCGCTGCCCGGGGCCATCGACCTCAAGTCCGGTTCTGCGACCAAGCCGTTCTTCGGGGTGCAGCCGGCGTTGCTGGATGAGAAGGGCAAGGAGATCGAGGGTGAAGGCGAGGGGGCACTGGTGATGAAGGCCAGCTGGCCGAGCATGATCCGCAGCGTGTACGGTGATCACCAGCGCATGATCGATACCTATTTCTCCACTTTCCCCGGCTATTACTTTACCGGTGACGGTGCGCGCCGCGATGCGGACGGCTACTACTGGATTACCGGACGTATCGACGATGTGCTCAATGTGTCCGGTCACCGCCTGGGCACCGCGGAAATCGAAAGTGCCATTGTGCTGCACGAGGATACCGCGGAGGCCGCGGTGGTGGGTTACCCGCACGATATCAAGGGGCAGGGCATCTACTGCTACGTGACCCTGAAGAATGGCCGCGAGCCTTCGGAAGAGTTGCGCAAGGAGCTGATCGATCTCTGCGTCAAGGAAATCGGCCCCATCGCCAAGCCGGATATCATCCAGTGGGCACCGAGCCTGCCGAAGACCCGCTCCGGCAAGATCATGCGGCGTATCCTGCGCAAGATTGCCTGTAACGAGCTGGATACCCTGGGGGATACCTCCACGCTCGCCGATCCTTCTGTGGTCGACGAGCTGATTGATCATCGGGCTAACAAATAGCCCTTCCTTCTGCCGCTAGCTCTGCCTGGCCTTAGCAGGTGCAGTGGCGGTGGAGCACTGGATATTCGTTTTCGAAACCGCTGTGAATACATCCCTGTAAGCTGCGTCGGCGCCGTCCATGGCGCCGACGCTTTCGAAAACGAATACCCAGCACTCCGCCTTAACTTCCACACATATACTTCGAATTGCTTTTTGTTGCCGGATGATTGGTTCAACGTTTAGGGCTAAAGACAAAACGGGTCCTCGGTGATTTAATGGGGCAAAGGTATTTGCACCAAACCGCATCGGAGGCGTCATGCAGAATATTCTCGTCATCCTGGACAAACCCAAGCACGAACAGATCGCATTGCAGCGGGCGCTGGAGCTTGCAGAAAAAACGGCGATCAACCTGCATCTGGTGAGCTTTGTGTACGAGCCGGTGATAGGACTGCCGGTGCTTGCCGGTTCGCTGCTGGACCTCAGCGAACAGCTGCAGAAAGAGCGCGCCAACTGGCTGCAGGAACTGGGGCAGGAATACAGCCTGCCGGAACAGACCACTACCGAGGTGGTCTGGCACCACGATATTCCCACCTGGGTGGGCGACTACCTCACGACAAAACCCTGTGACCTGGTGCTGAAAACCGCGCAGAAACAATTTGGTCGCGGCGGCTTCGGTTCCATTGACTGGCGACTGATCGAACAGACGTCGGTGCCGCTGTGGATTGCGGTCAATACCCACTGGATCAAGCGCGACCGCATGGTGGCGGCACTGGATCCGGCCCTGGACAATAAACTGCACGTCGCACTCAATCACCGCCTGCTGCAGCAGGGCGGGGCGCTGGCGCAACGGCTCGATGCGGAGCTGGAACTGGTTGCCTGTATGCCGATTCCGGAGATGATGGTGGAATCCGCCGCGTTCCGCGAACAGCTCGATGGACTCAAGGATTTACTGAAAAACATGATCGACGAGAGTGGTGCCAGCAGCCGGCAAACCCATTTCGTTGTCGGCAAGCCGGCGGCCGAGATCAATCGTTTAGTGGACCGCACCAAGGCGCGCATGATTATGGTCGGGCGCGGTGTGCGCAGGGGGCCGCGTGGGTTTGTACTGGGCAATACCGCCGAGCGAATCCTCGGCCGTTCCAATACCGATGTTTTGATTGTTCCCTGAATATAAACAGGGTGAGGAAAAATTCAGTAGCCGTGTTGGGCGCCAGGGGAATTCAGGGGAAGTAAATAGTGAATGAACAGCAGTACCTCTGCGAGCACTACCGCTTCAATGCGGAGCAGCGCCTGAAGGGGTTTAATTTTTTTGTCGTGCTGTCGATGTTTGCCGATGGTGGTGTATTTACCGCGGTGGAAAAGGGTTTTGCCCCACTGATCCTGGTACTGCTCGGTGGCTTTGTGGTGATCGTATCCGCGGTGTTCTGGGTGGTGGATGCCCGCAGCCGGCAGCTGTTGAGTCTCGCGGTGCCGGGGCTGAGGGCGCTGGAGTTGAATTTCCCCGAAGAGGCGCGCCTGTTTGCCCTCGATGCCCGCTCCCACGGCCGCATTGTGCGCTACACCTTTGCCATTCGCGCGCTGATCCTGGGGCAGTTTGTATTTGGTTGTGGTGTCGTAGCCTACGGCGCCCTGAGTCTGTTGCACCTGCTATGAACCCGGATGGTTTCGCTATTGGCCTGCCCGAAATTGCCGTTTCCACTGATCCGGAATTGCGCCTGCGCTGGCTGACGGAAGCCGACCTGCCAGCGTTGCAGCAGATTTTTTCCGCGCCGGAAGTGGTGCGGTATATGTCCGGGGAACTGCAGGATACGGAGCAGAAGTCGCGGGAATACCTGCTGTCGATCCAGCAGGGGTTCCTGACCGGTGCGCTCTATCAGTGGGGGCTGGAATGGTGCGGGGAGGTGGTCGGCACCACCACCCTGGCCGGTCTGGAGCGCTATCCCGGTGGAATCTATCAGGCCGAAATCGGTTTCGCGCTGGCACCCGCGCACTGGGGCTGCGGGCTGATGCGACAGACCCTGCCGGCGCTGCTGGAGTTTGCCTTTTCCCGCCTCGGATTGCGTCGCATCAGTGCGGATGTGGACCCGCGCAACCTGGCTTCCCTGCGGCTGCTGGAGTTCCTCGGCTTTCAGCGCGAGGGGCTGATGCGCCAGCGCTATTTCCATCTGGGTGAAATCCAGGACGCGGTGATTCTCGGCCTGTTGCGGGATGAATGGCTTTCCCGCCAATCCTGATCCCGCCTGCACCTGTCGGGCCCCATTTCATCGACCTCATTCCCATCAACTTCTGCTCCATCAACTTCCGCTCCATCAACTACTGCCACCTATACTGCTTATCCGGGCCCCTGGTGCGGCACCGGCTGCCGCACGCCCGCAGGCAGAGACGACTTCAGAGTGTTTGGAGACCACCGGAATGCTGGATCATATCGGGCTGATCATTCACGACTACGAGCGCAGCAAGAAGTTTTACCAGTTTGCCCTGGCTCCACTGGGTTACGAGCTGGTGATGGAAATGGGCGACTGGGCGGGCTTTGGTTGGGGCGACAAGCCGGAGCTGCTGATCAAGGGCGGTTCCAGTACCGCACCGGCACTCCACATCGCCTTTCGCGCCGAGGACCGGGAGACGGTGCAGGCGTTTTACCTCGCGGCGATACAGGCCGGCGGCAAGGAGAAGGATGCGCCGGCTTTGCGCCCGGAATTCCACCAGGGCTATTACAACGCCGTGGTACTGGATCCGGATGGACACAAGCTGGAGGTGGTCTGCCATATCCCCTCCGACGCGTTCGAATAGGTGGCCGGGAAGCCCGCAGGGGGCTCAGCTGTCTCCTTCCTCATCCAGCCTTGCCAGCAGCTGCTCCGCCCAGCGAATCCAGGTCTTTTCCGTTTCTATCCCGAGCAGCAGTGGCTGGTGGGCGAGCCACAGGCGCTGCTGGTGTTCCGGATCGCGGCTGTAAAAGCGGCGGTTCTGTTCCTGGTAGGTTTCCAGCAGGGCCCGGTGCTGCTCCAGGTGCCGTTCCAGCTGGCGGCGCATTTGCGCGCTGGTGAGGCGGTGACCGGCAAACAGCTGGATCAGGAAGGGCTCGCGGATTTTCTGCGGCGCCGCCGGCTTCTCGGCCCACTCCTGTAGCGCCGCGCGCCCGGCATCCGTCAGGCTGTAGACCTTCTTGTCCGGTCGGCCTTCCTGGGGCTGCTCGGCACAGTCCAGCAGCCCCTCCTGGTGGAGCTTGTGCAGTTCCCGGTACATCTGCTGGTGGCTGGCGCTCCAGAAGTGGGAAATGCTGCGCTCAAAACGGCGCTTGAGGTCGTAACCGCTGCCCGGCTCGATATCCAGCAGGGTGAGGACGGCAAATCGCAGGGACATGACTGCTCCAGGGGTGGCCGCGGAAGGGGCAAGTTATGCAACTGTTTGCATAGCTGGGGAAAGTCTAACGTGCAACCCCGCCACCGTGACAGGCCGCTCCGGGATCCAGGGAGGTGGTGAAGGGGGGCTTTAGCTCAAAATTAGCCATTTTCCGGATGTGTATTTTGATTTTTCGTATAAATTAGGATGAATTATGGATATGTAATAATTTTTTAATCTATATAGCCTAGCTTTTCCGTCTCCGATGAATATAATCGCCGTCGCCCGGTAAAACTGGGTAAATAATGAGCGATCAATGTGAGACTGATGCAGACATGTCCCCCCAATCCCTGACCCAGGCCACCGACGCCATCCCGGTATCCCCTCCGGTGATGGTGATTGAGGAGGAGCAGCCGCAACTCCACGACGCCCCCAGCGCGCCGGTGTCCCGCCGCCGGGAGTGGCTGCTGGATGTGTTCGCCATGAACAGCTTCTCCTGGCTGATCGCTATCCCCATCGAAGTGGTGCTGGCAGGTATGAGCTGGCACGAGCACCTCAAGGTGCGCCTGCTCGCGGTGCTGTTCAATACCGCCATTGCGCGCCCGTTCAGCCTGTACCGCAACTGGGTAGTGGGGCGCTTCGGCCATCGCGGTGGCCTGCACAGCTACGGGGTGGATACCTTCGTCTTCCTCAGCTTCCAGCTGCCCCTGTATATCCTCAATATGGTGCTTGGTGGCGCTTCCGCAGTGGAAATTCTGACAGCCAGTGCTACCTTCGTAGTGATCGCCGGAGCTTTGGGGCGTCCGTATGGCATCTATCTCGACTGGCTGCGCGGGATCTGGTTGCGGGGGCCCGAGCACGGCGTACTCGGCCCTGCCGAAGCGGCCCGGAACTGACAATCCCTACTGTTTACTTGACCTGCGGGAAGGACCGGTCATATAAATGGCAATAATTGCCCGCGGCGCCAGCCTGTTTGTAATATTTTGAACCGGTTGGCGCTTTCAGGCTTGCCTGGTGCCAGGATTTGGATTATTTAGGATTCCGGATTAGTGTACGGAGCCGGCTGGCTGCGTGAACCGCAGCGGGCAAGCGGGTTAAAAATCGAACACATAACAGTAGTGATACAAGAGCAATAAAGGCTCCCTTGTGTCAGCGGGTCGCAGGATTGACCCGTCACTTCTCTGTGGTTGCAAGGAAGACATGACCATGACCTACGGCCGTTCGGCGGGTGGCTGCAATGCCAACGCCAGCGCAAACAGCTCCCGTTTCTATCAGGCCCAGCGCGCCTTGTTGGGCCGTAAATCCCCTCCGGTCGCCTGGCTGGCGGTAATCGCTGCCTGCTGTCCCCAGGTTGCTGCCGCTTTTCCCGGGGAGTCGTTCCTGCTGGATACCCGGTTGCCGGTTATCTGGGTGCTGCTCACGGGGCTGGCTGCGCTCGCCGGCCTCGGCGGTTTCCTGGCCAGCCGGATGCGTATTGCCGCCATCGAGGAGTCCGCTTCCGCCAAGGTGGCAGACCTGCAGGCGGAAAATGCCAAACTCTTCCGCCAGGTACAGTCCCGCAGCCACGAACTGATGGCCCGTGACAAGGCGCTGGAGAGCGCCAGAACCGAGCTGGAGCAAGCTCAGGAAGAGCAGCGGGACTTTCTTTCCATCACCGGTCATCGCATGCGCAAACCGCTGGAAACACTGGTAAGCACCATGAGCCTGTTGTCCCGCGGGGAAGATAGAGACACCCGTCAGCTGGCGGAAGCGGCTCTGGGACAGTGCCGCCAGTTGCGCAGCGGCGTGGAGGAAATCCAGCGCAAGGGTCAGGCTGCCTCCCAGGAGCCGGCCCCGGAAAACGCGCCGGAGGAAAATCAGCGCGAACTGCAAATTCTGCTGATCGAAAACGACGCCCATCCATCACTGCGCGCGCGCCTGGAGGCCCACGGTCACCGCGTGCGCCGTGAATCCAACGGGGTCGACGGCGCCGATGCTGCGCTCCGGGGGCAGTATGACGTGGTAGTGGTAGATGTGCAGTTGCCGCTGATCGATGGTGTGGAAACCGCGCGCAAGATCCGCGGCGACTACGTCAATGAATCACTACTGATTTTCGGCCTGGTGGAATCGCCGACACAGGCAGACAAGGAGCGCTTTGTCGCCCGCGGTCTGACCGGGATTCTCCCGACCAAGCCCAGCGAAGGTCAGCTGGTGCAGTTACTGAACTGGGTAGACGAGAAAACCCGCCGCCGTGCACCTTCCGGGAAGCCGATGCGGGCGTCCAAGGTACTGAATCCGGTCACTCTCGAGCGCCAGCGGGACACTCTGGGCCACCTGGCATTCGCCGAACTGGTGGGCGACCGCCTGTCGAACCTGCCAAAGAAAATTACCGCGTTCACCAGTGCGCTTACCGGTCGCCACTGGATCGACGCCCAGCACCAGGCCCAGGCCATTGCCGCGGAAGCGGAAAGCGTGGGACTGGAAATGGTGGCAAGCCGCCTGAAGGCGGTTGCCGCGCGCCTGTCCATCGACAGTGAGCGGGATTACTGCCGGCACCAGCGCTCGGAGATTCTCGGCCTGATGCGCAGCTCGGTACAGCAGCTGAAATCCTGGCGGGAGAAAAATGTGCACACCGAGTGGGCGCTGCGGTGAACGCCGTTGCTGTCGCGACCAGTTGCACCGGAAAGTGGTTATCCTTAACTGCGAATTCCCCGTAAACTAGGTCTGGAATTCACGAGCGGAAACGAGTCCATGTCTGAGCAGTATCCGACCCCTGCGGCCCAGGAGCGCGAGCGCTCCGCGCGGGATATCGCCACGCTGGTATACCTGATCCAGGCCATCAGCCTGTTCACGGCGGTGCCCTTCTTCGTGGGGGTGCTGATCAACTATGTAAAGCTTGGTGATGTGCGCGGGACACTGGCGGAATCCCACTTTCGCTGGCAGATCCGCACCTTCTGGTACAGCCTGTTGTGGTTTGTGGTGGGCTGGGCGACGGTATGGATCCTGGTGGGCTTTGCGGTCTGGGGGATCAGCTGGGTATGGATGGTCTACCGCGTGATTCGCGGCTGGCTGACCCTGGCGGACAACCGCCCCGCCTACTCCTGAGGCTGACACGCCCGAGGGGAAAAGATTTGAGGTAAAGCCGGTAAACGGTGAGAGAAAGCTCGAGCGGCCAGCTGGCCGCTCTTTTTTTTGCCTGTAAAAAACTACCCGGCCGTAGCCGGGCAGTTTTGTTCGGCGTTAACGGAAGAAGCGGCGACGGCGCAGGACACCAGCGATGCCAAGCATCAACAGCATCCAGGCTGAAGTCGAACCACCGGACTTCTTCTTCTTGGTTTCCACAGTGCTGCTGTCTTCGCTGACGGAAACCGTGACGGTCTCGGTCGCGCTCAGCTCGCCGTCACTGACGGTAACTTCAAAGACATAGTCTCCCGCTTCACTCGGGGTGAAGTTGGCAACGGCCTGATCGGCAC
>Ga0207814_100115_pt1 | contig 78287 bp, 62 predicted proteins | sample TtaePargueraPR_7_FD_187755 | JGI IMG/M metagenome (GOLD analysis project Ga0207814, IMG submission 187755) | Aerobic enrichment media microbial communities from Bioluminiscent Bay, La Parguera, Puerto Rico - Tt and P1 (2) (SPAdes) | ecosystem: Environmental > Aquatic > Marine > Unclassified ... | reverse complement strand
CGACGGGGGGGGGGAGAGCGTCAGGGCCAAGACCATTAGGAGTGAAACTTGGAGGATTTCATCCTTACAACACACTGTGGGCACCGGCTTGGAGGACGGTACCCGGCCGGCACTACTAAACACGATTGGGGGGAGATGTGTGCAAGCCAGCTATCTTCAGTATTGGCCAGCTCCCGAGATTTGCCAGCCGGGCCCGGCAAAATCCTTAGAACAATTAGAAATAGTCTGGCGATGACATAGGCAGAAAGTTATTAGGCCGGTTAAGGTCAAGGCTGCGGACAAAAAACAACCAGGTTGTTCCCTGAAAGAGCGGAAACCACACTGTAATCCTCCGGGGACGCGCAGTTATCACTGGGCACTTGACTAATCCCGGCCAATCCCTAGAATAGCGCCCTCTTGTCGCGCCGGGTGGCGCGTAAGTATCAGAAAATGCTAGGATTTTTTGAAGCAATTCGATAGAATCCGCGGCGTTTTCACCGCCTTGAGCGGCACCTGTGGCTAGGTGGCAGAGTGGTCATGCAGCGGACTGCAACTCCGTGTACGCCGGTTCGATTCCGACCCTAGCCTCCATTTTCCTCACCAGTCTCCGATCAACCCGACTGGTAACAGCATCAGCCCTCTTCTACTGAGCTGTTTGCTGACCCACTGCCCGGATGGTGGAATTGGTAGACACAGGAGACTTAAAATCTCCCGTCCTTTGGGACGTGCCGGTTCAAGTCCGGCTCTGGGCACCACAATACTCCCCCCTTGTAATACCCAAAGAAATCAATGAGTTACGGCGCGAGCTGTGTTTGCTCGTGTCCGTCATTTTTGCGTCAGTGGTACACAACTGGTACACATTTGTTACACAGTCATGCACCTGCTCCAGCGGCCAGACAGCCCCTACTATTATTACAACCAGCGACTACCCGAAACCCGGCAGTTACTGCGCTTCTCCCTTCATACGGCAATTCACAACGCGGCACTAAAAGCAGCGCACGCGATTTCCCGCCAAGTTCGCGAATGGCAAAGGTTGGGCATGGATTACAGGCTGATAAAGAAGAACGCCTACGAGCAGGCGCTGAGGTTTCGCGATGAGTGGCTCGAAGATTTTTACTCTGGTGGTGCTTATCCTGTAACCGGCAAAAACTGGCAATAAGACCTTGCCGAAATGCTTGGCGAAGCAAATCCGAGCGACACCAATCAACCAGCGTATAACGCGACCACAACGATAATGTAGCGAGGATGAACGTGTCTAATGAACAAAATTTCGGTGGTGCTGACTATCGCCAGTATGAGCGCAGCAGCCGGGATAGTCTCAGGGCTTGCTTCACCCATCCATCCCTGCCCAGCAAAACGTGAAGTGAAGATCGGCCTCAGATCAAATTCAGCGGAGAAGTCTGTGGCTAGACGCCACGCACGGTTTTCTGCATCACATGGCCCTGCCGAGAACCGAGTAATGCGGTTCACTGGAATACGTATTCTTCCGCCGCCGATGCATGTACCACGTCTGGCGTGAAGGGATACAGCAAAGGCCGCTGCCAATATTGGAACTAACCGGGGATTGTCCGCCCCCCCCCTTCAGGACAACCCATCTCCGGCAATGAGTCGACCCACTGGAAACTACCAAGGAAAGCAAAGCTTCGCAATCACGGGGGGGGATGGGGGAACTTGCGCGACACGGTCTATCGAGTGTGGGCACGAATTTTTGTAGCGAAAAAATACTTGAAGTAATTGAAGTCACTGTCGCGCACCAGGGTGTGCAGGGGGAAAGCAGGAAAACTCCCGCCGTAGGAAACGCTCATGGATGTATGACTCAAAAAATAATTCGGGCAACTGCACAGCACTTCCCGCATTTGGAAACAATCGAGAACAACGGGTTGATCTACACGCAGCTTAAAGAACCATTTACCGAAACTAAGAGTCCAATCACTCGCCCCAACATCTGTCAATTGAAGAAAAGGCCCCGTAATGGACTACAGCGATAGATTTTTTATCAAGCTACTTCCAGTCTTACTGATTGCCATATTTGTCTCTTTTACAACAATTGAGGCGCACGCAGAGCCGGAAAAACGGGTCACTAAGCGTGAGGACGGCAGCAATATCTACTGGTCAATTGAGCACCCTAATACGGACAAACGTCGGGGTGTTCTCCTTATCGCACAAGGATCTGGCTGCGGACCCACCACCCAAAACCCAACAATTGCGTCGGCTAAGTCTATTGTCTCGGATTATTCTGTTTTGCTGGTTGAGAAATATGGCGTATCTCACGATGACAGACCAGAAGACCCCATGACTGACTGCTCGAAGGACTTTTTCAGTCATCACACAGTAGGTCAGCGCGTGGCAGATGTATCACGGGTCATCAAAGAATTGAAGGGCTCTTCTTGGTGGAGTGGCGAACTGGTGTTGTTTGGCGGCTCCGAGGGTGGTGCAGTTGTCTCGCGCCTAACGCCACTCCTCAGACCAATTGCGACGGTAGTTTTTTCCTCTGGGCCAGGCGCATCTCTGGCTGAGTCGCTTTTATCCGTGATACCTCCCCCAGCCAAAAAGCAAGCCAATGAAGTATTTAAGCAGGCCCGTGAAAACCCTGAGAGCACTAAGATGTGGGGTGGAAATTCCTATCGGTGGTGGGCTGATGTAGTCGATGATGTCCAAGTTAAGCATCTACTGAAAACCAACGTGCCGGTGCTCGTAGTACAGGGTGAGAGGGACCAATTCAGCCCGGTTGAATCAGCACGGGCAGCAAGGAGGTATTATGACGATGCAGGTCGCTGTGAACTCACTTACTGGGAGTTCCCTGATTACGACCACTTCATGACAGACAGTGACGGCCACAATCATCGCGACGAAGTCTTTCAAAAAATCTCCAAGTGGATCGAATCTACTCAGAGCGGCAGCGAGCAAAAATGTCCCATCCAATTTAATGGAGGTACTTCTCGACCACCGGATAGTATTTGTCATACCTGTAGCCGAGCCCTTTCGTGGCGGGAAGATCTAAGAGCGGCGCGAATGTCATCCGGTTGTTCTCTAAGCTCTCCATCAGCTTTGCCTGCGATATCGCCATCGACTTCAACACCTCTTTTGGGTCATCGGACCGGATTGCGGCATCGTAAAGCGCAATACGGGCCGGTGCATCGTACGCTACTTGATTCATGACGCCCTTCTCGTAGCCAAACCAAACACCCAGCGCGAAAGCTGGCAGCGACGCGATAAGAGCAGTAACGAGTGATTTAACCATCTCCTGTCTCCTCATATTCAAACCTGCTCAAAGTATATCCGGGACCACATCACCCGCCCCATCCGCCCACTTCGCAATGCAGTTGGCGACAGATCAGAGTCAACTGGGGGTGCAGACACACAATTGGTACACAAGTGGCATACCTCTGGATTATAATCGAGGATGAAAACGAACTTTGAAATCAGTACCTTAGCGCAACCCGTTGATTTCTACGGGGCTTGGATTGGCGCTCTTCAAGTCCGGCTCTGGGCACCACAATCCCCCCTTCTCTCGCTCAATTAAGTCACTCGCTCCTCAGAATTTCGGCACGAGCTGCAGTTGCGCTTTTCCGTTATCCGGCTAGATTTGCCGTTGTCCGCCCCAAAAATTAGAAGTCGAACATATCCAACTCACGGAAGCATGCGATGCCTGCCAGGCTGTGCGTCTTAATCCCACTACTTTTCTGCTCAAATGTGTACGCTTCCGAACTGTATCCAAAATGGTCGGGCTGGCTACTTAACCCTCACAGCAGTGGCTGCGAGCTGAGCAATAGCTTTTTAACCCGCGACAAACACAAAGGGGAACTCGAAGGCACGGCGTTTCACAGAATTCACGTTTATTTCACCGCTACCACATTTGCCAGCCCCTCGATTTCCGAAAAGGACCTGTACAAGACTCGCTTCCACCTCCGGGTAGTCCCTCGGGAACACAAAGTGCTGCCACCTCACAGAATCGGCAAAGCCGTCGTTAATGGCTTTGAAGCCATACCGATGGTCATGAAAACCCATCACAAGCACGACTTCTCATTTGACGGGCAGGCTTCAAGCAAGATCTTTGAGACATTTTCGCAGGATGAACCCCTGAACATCACATTGATATTCAAGAACGGGGAACGCAGGCAATTTCGTATATACCCCCGAGCCAACAAGGTGAATCATGTTTTCGGCGCTATGTTCCAGACGTGCATTCAGCAACACAGGCCAGGGTAATCCCGCCCCAATACCTTCGAGCTACCTATTCAAGATACTGCTTCACCACGGGCGCGTATTTTTGATAGCTGTAGTCCATTCCCTTGGTGGCGGGGAGATGCAAAAGCGGAGGAAAGGTGACGCCACTATTCTCAAGACTCGCCATCAGCTTTGCTTGTGCTACCGCCATGGACCTCAACGCCACTTTTGGCTCATCAGACTTGATCGCCGCATCATACAGTGCAATACGCCCGGGCGCGTCGTAAGCAACGTAGTTAGCGACTCCCTTCTCATACCCGTAATACGTACCAATCGCGAATGCACCAGTTGCTGCGAGCAGAACGACGACGCACCACTTAAACATGACCTATACCTTGATAAATTTTAATTTCATGTGGACTTGAATTAGGGAACCACTGTGTCGCGAAAGTTTATCCGAAGCGCATTAGCGCCAATCCTACTTCTGAGCGCCGTTGTATCAGCCGCACAATCCCCGCGAATTGCTCCAGACAATGTAGTCGATTGGCAGGGATGGCGGCTGAATCCCCACAGCGTCGGTTGTGAACTCAGCAATTACTACAATGCCGAACGCTGGCCAGGTGGTTACCTGAAAAATACGGCGTTCGACACCATGTACCTGCGCTTCAGTGTCAATACATTCATCCACGGTCAAATCATCATCGCGGACGAAATCGGCAAAATTGAATTCGGATTACAGGTCAACCCCCGCGGAGACCGCGATATTGCCGACAACCAGGGAATCGCAAGCGCGGAGATCGGTGGATACCCGGCAGCACCCCATGTCGGCAAATACCATGACGCCCACTACTTCTGGCTTACGGGTGAGCAGGCCGCAGACGTATTTGCGCGTTTCGCCAAAGACCAGCAAATCGGCATCTCACTTCATTTTCAGGACGGAAAGAAGGTGGACTTTCAGGTGTTTCAATATCCGCTAAAAGTCAATCACGTGTGGGCCGCAATGCTGGAGACCTGTATCAGCAAACACCGGAAGCGCTAGGCTGGGAGCGTCCTTCAAACACATCCGCGCCCGACGGGTTGCCCGCGACTACCCTGAAAACAGGATGATAATCTCACGCGAACTTTTCCATGGAGACAGAGACCTTCTGGCTGATCGCAATTTTTGCGGCGGTTGTGGTGCTCGCCAAAGTCTTGTTTTGCCGGCATGCACAGCAAAGGCTCGGCTTTTCCCTTCGCTACCTGCGCGAGGCACCACAGCTGCTTACCGCGATGGCGGCAAAGCTCGCCTGTTCGGCCCGCCATGTTTCCGGGTTTACTCCCGCACACATCCAGCGGGACCTGCGCAGCTACTCCGCCGCCTACAATCTGGTGCGGATTGAATACCGCGACAAAAAAGTCATCGCCAGCCTGGGGGGCAGTTTTCGGCGCAGCGCCACCTTCCGCCCGGGCCTAGGCTGCAGCCTCGATCACTGGCCGGACATTCAACTGAATCGCTTATGGGTTGCCGCGGTCACCAGTGACGACTCGCCGTGGCCCGCCGGCGAGCACACCCCGCATATCCGCCCACCCCTGCAACCGCTAGCGGAGCGATTAGTTGAGGAAGACAATCGCGCGGGCCTGGATACCCGTGCGCTGGTGGTGATCCACCACGGGCGGCTGGTGGCGGAGTCCTATGCGGCGTCGGTGGGTCCATCTACCCCGCTGCTGGGCTGGTCTATGGCGAAAAGTCTCACCGCCATAATGATCGGACGCATGGAAGCGCTGGGGCTCGCAAACCTTCAGTGCCACAACCTGTTTCCCCAGTGGCGGGGAGACGCCCGCAGTGAAATCACATTGCAGCAACTGTTACAGATGTGCTCGGGGCTCCGCTTCGACGAAACCTACGCCCCGGGGCATGACGCCACGCGGATGCTGTTCGGCACCGCCAGCACTTCAGAATACGCGCTGCAAAGCCCGCTCGAACATTCACCTGGCTGCTTTTTCTGCTACTCCTCCGGCACCACCAACCTGCTCGCGCGCTGGATGCACCAGCAGCTCGGCGGCACGCAGCGCTGTATCGAATTCCTGTACCGGGAACTGCTACAACCCCTGAACATGGCACATACGCTTTTTGAAACCGATGCCAGCGGGGTACTGGTAGGCAGCTCCTATGCCTACGCCTCCGGGCGGGACTGGGCTCGCCTCGGTCTGCTGATGCTCGACAACGGGAGGAGTGTTTCAACCCGACTGCTGCGCGAGGACTGGGTGCAACGGGCTCAGGCGCCAAACCGCAGCGCCAATGAGCCAGGCTACGGATACCAGTTCTGGCTCAACCGCAATGGCAGCGAGGGGCTGCGCTACCCCGGTCTGCCCGCAGACACCTACTTCATGCTCGGCAATCACGAACAAAAACTGATGATTTGCCCCAGTTACGACGCGGTAATTGTGCGTATAGGCTGGACCGCGGGGGAATACCCGATGCAGCGTCAATTCGCGCGAATCCTCAACCACTTGCCTGGCGAGTAAACAATTTCCACAGGATTGCGGAGGGCGTCAGCAGCATCCCGGGAAAGAACGCACAGTTTTGGTATGACCGCTTTGATGCACGCAGGGATTTACGGTAGTGTCGTCCAATTCGACCCGGCAGAAAAGGAAGCCAGCGCCGTAAATACGACTGCCTTGCGATATGGGAGCGCGCAAAAAGGCAGCAAAACACGATAACAACAAAATCATGACTGCTTCCGTGACTACCGGGCGTGCACTTGGCCCGATCACATTTGTCTGGCGCTATTTTTCCAGCAAGGTAAACCCTTTTACCCGGCGCATTGGCACTGGTGACTGCCCCACTACCGCAGCCGGTCAGGCCATCGAGAATGCCTGCGTCTCAGCGCCCAGCCGCGGGCGCAGCGGCCTGCTGCTTTCACTCCTGACCTCGACGCTGATGTTGAGTGACGATTTCCTGCAGCAGCTGTATACCAGTAACAACCAGGCCGAGCTCGAACCCTCTTATGTGTTTGTTATCTGGATACTGAACCTCTGCCTCTGGTTCGCCGGCCGCCGCTGGTTCGCCAACCTGGTACTGGGGATGTTCGCTTTTATGCAGCTGCTGCAGTTGTGCCATATCTCGTTTATCGGTGAACCGCTGACCGCATACGACATCAGCAAACTGCTATCCGAGCGCGAAGAAATTGGCACCGCGGCGGGTGCGGCTGCCAGCATGCACTGGCCCGTACTGCTGGCATGGGGGCTACCCTACGGCGCGCTGTTCCTGCTGTTCAACCGCTGGCTGCCCAGTGCCGCCAACCCCCACCAGCGCAGCAGCTACTCCTGGGCCCCGCTACTGCTGGTAATCCTGATTCTGGGCAGCAAGCCGCACCGGGCACTGGAGATGGATATGCTGGCATTTATGCCCGGCCCCACCCGCAGCTCGCTGCACAATTCCATCAATGTGTTCAGCTTCTATGGCACCCGCATGCTGGGCCGAAGCGATCAGTTTCAACGCCCGCACTACCAGCCTTACACCGTGACCCCGATTCCGGTAGCGGATGCGCCGGAAACCATCTTTCTGGTGGTGCCCGACTCGGTGCGCAACGATCGGCTGGGAGTCACCGGTTACCCACGCCCCACCACTCCGCACCTGTCGGCGCTTGCGGCAAGCGGCAAACTAGAGGTGAGTAACGGACTCGCGGCGTCTGTCGCCACCGGTGCCTCGCTACCGCTGATGCTGAATGTGGTGAATGAACCGGGCAACCTCGCAGCGCTGGACTCTGGTGTCGCCAACCTGTTCCGGCGCGCCCAGGAGGCTGGCTACAAGACATTCTGGATCTCGACCCAGGAATCCAAACTTCTCAATGGCCTCGACAGCCAGCATATCGACGTGCGCATTACCCGTGAAGACGATCCACTGAGCCTGAGTGCCGATGGAGATCGCGCGGCACTCGGCTGGCTGGCGGGACAGCAATGGGCGGAAAAGAACTTTGTGGTGTTGAATTTGCGCACCGCGCACACCCCCTACGCAGATGCCTACCAGGCAGAACCCGAGCGCTACAGCGTCTGGCCCACGGAGGGCGGCGGTATTTCGGTCAACCAGCGCCGCTCCAACGCCTACGACAATGCGCTGCTGTATCTGGACTCCCTGCTCGCGGACACCATCGAGTTTGCTCAGGAAAATTTCCGCGGCGACCTGCTCTGGGTGTTTACCTCGGATCACGGCCAGATGCTGGGGGAAAACGGCTCCTGGGGGCACAACCGCCTGCGCCCGGCGGTGGCTTCGGTGCCGATGATGGCATTCGAGCGACGGGACAATCCGTCGGATACGCCCTATCGCCTACCGGACAGCAATCTGGTCAGCCACTATGAAATGGGGCGCTGGCTGCTGGGGGAAATGGGCTTCCGGCTGGATAACCCCAACAAGGTGGAAGGCGTGCACTACTTCCACAATGAAAAACTCTACGGGGACAATCTGTTTCAACAGGTGCGGGAAACGTCACAGGGGCCGGTGTTCAGTTCTATGCAGCTGGTCAGCGGCAGCAAGATTACCGCCGATGACCTGAAGCAAGATGAAATAGAGCTGGTCCTGCACCGGCAAGCAGAACGCAACAGCCAACAATCCGTGCAACAGCGCGAGCTGAGTGACGATAGCAGCAAAGAGACCGCGACCGCACCTGCGGGAGCCCGCACCACCGGCGCCAGTGTCGGTGCCAGCAGCATATGACCCAGACTGCCGGGCCCTGTTGTTCGGGACCCGGTGCGGTCAGTTTTTGCAACCGCGATAGTCGAAGAATGGGCGATCTGTCAGCACCACGGCGATTGCCGGAGAGTCCGCGAAGCGCTGGAATGCAGCGCGGTCATTCACCGTACTGACGAGCACTGGAACCTGCACTCCCAACTCTTCCGCCACACCTGCGGTATAGCGGTAATCGTTCATGGAAAATGCGCTGAAAGGCCCCCAGGTGTACGCCAGTTTGGCCAGGTAAAGATTGGCCCGGAAAACCCCGCGGGAATATTTGTGCTCGTTGGGACTGATCATCAGGCTGGTGTGAATCCCCTGCTCCGCCAGCCAGGACAGATAGAGTGCATGGCGCGACTCGACGAAGACCCGCTCCCGCATGCCCAACTCCCGGATCAACCCCGCCAGCTGCGCTACCGCATCGGAAGCCACCCAGGGGGCGAGCTCCCGCAGGTCCTTGGCGTCCAACCAGAAGTAGCCGCCACTACCGACCTGTTCGAACAGGCTGCGCAGGTCCAGAGGCTCGCCGTCTTCATCCCGTTGATAAGGACGGTCGTGGGAAACGATAAACCGGCCGCTTTCGCGGTCGTAGAGTATGTCCACTTCCACTCCGGCAGCACCGGCAGTAAACGCATTGCGCACACTGGCGACGGTGTTTTCGCGGATGTTTGCATCTTCGTTGACCAGCCCGCGATGGCCCCAGCCTTTGCGGCAAACATTGCCCGGCAGCTGCGGCCGCCCGGCTACCGCCTCCCGGTATTGCTCGTCAATCCACCCGGGAGCCAACCAGCGTATCGCCAGCCCGAACAGCACCAACAGCAATAACCAGTACAAGATCTTGCGCAACAACCTCATCAGAACCCTTTGCAGTTAATTCAGCCCCGGTGGCTTTCCAGCATGGCGAGAAACAGCTGTTGCTCCCCATGGCTCACTTCCAGCCCGTATTTTTCCGCCACCGCCATAAACCGCCGTAAATAATATCGCCTGACCGGCCCGTACGGTGGCATCCACTGATCCGGCCCGCGGTGTCCTTTGCTCTGGTTGCGACCATCATCCACCAGCCAAAGGTTATCCGGGTCTTCCGCGAAGCGCCGCTTTTGTGCCCGGCTCCAGTTTGCACCCCCGTGATCGTGGGCCCATTTGAGCGGCACTATATGTTCCACATCCAGGTCCGATGCGCGTTCGTAAAAATTGCCGGTGTACGGGTCCATCCACAGTCCCGTAGCCACCTTGCACTCGTCCCGCCGGGTAAACGCTACCGGCGCCAGGGAATAGCGGATCAGCAGTTCGTGCCGGGTATCCTGGCAGTCCCGATCTGCATCCGACCAGCGCGGTAACCATTCTTTACGCTGGTAGTCGGACTCTTTAGCCGCGGCAACCCCGGAGCCGGCCAGCAGACCCGCAGTAATGACCAGAGAAAGAAAACGAACACAGCCAGGGCGAAAAACACTGGAAACAAACGACACAAAAAGCTCCCGATCACCAGAAATACAACAATCTGGAACGATCGTACCTCAGGCGATTTGGCGCGAATATCCTTGTGTGTTAGTTTCGTGAAATGGTGTCAGAAAGAAGCGAATAACCGGGGTGCCACCCCCGGGTTCTCAGGATTGCTTGTGTCCGGTATCGCCGGCGAGCGCCGGCCAGGCGGCCTTCAGGTAGATAAACATCGTCCACAAAGTGAGCACCGCGGCGACGTAAAGCAGGATATAGCCGATGGTTTCCATCACCGGGAATTCGCGCACATCAAACGCCAGCAACACAATGATTGCCGCCATCTGCGCGGTGGTTTTGATCTTGCCGATGTAGTTGACGGCAACGCTGCTGCGCAGTCCGATTTCCGCCATCCACTCCCGCAGAGCAGATACCGCAATCTCACGGCCGATGATCACCGCCGCAGCAATGGTGAAAAAGTGGTGGTTGTGCAGGTCCACCAGCAGTACCAGTGCCGTGGCCACCATCAACTTGTCAGCGACCGGATCGAGGAAGGCGCCGAATGGCGTACTCTGATTGAATTTGCGCGCAATGTAGCCATCCAGCCAGTCGGTGGCTGCTGCTGCAGCAAAAATCACCGCAGAGGCGAAATAACTCCATTTATACGGCAGGTAAAAGACCACCACGAATACCGGAATCAGCGCAACGCGCAGCAGAGTAATTTGATTGGCGAGGGTCATGCTGGTCCTTCTAGATTCGCTGAACACACTTCGTCGGCCGCGCCTAACTTAGCAAGCCGTGTCACAAAAATAAACGGCAACAGGCACCGTTCATTCGTGATGCAGTGCGGAGTATATATCCTGAGCCAGTTTGCGGCTCACCCCTTCGACCCCGGCAATTTCATTGACGGTTGCCTTGCGGATCTCCTGCAGGCCGCCAAAATGGTGCAGCAGTGCCCGTCGTCGCGCGGGCCCGACACCGGGAATCCCCTCCAGTGGCGACTCCCTTCGCTTCTTGTCACGACGCTGGCGGTGGCCGGTGATGGCGAACCGGTGCGCCTCATCCCTGACCTGCTGGATCAGGTGCAGAGCCGGCGAGTCAGACTCCAGCACCAGTTCCCGGTTTTCTGCCACCACATGCAGGGTCTCGAAACCCGCCTTGCGGGTAGTTCCCTTGGCCACACCGATGATCTGCACCCCGGTCACACCCAGCCCGTTGAGCGTATCCACTGCCTGGCTCACCTGCCCCTTGCCTCCGTCAATCAGCAAGATATTGGGGAAGCGCCCCTCACCGCTGGATAAACGGGTGTAGCGACGTTTCAATGCCTGCCCCATGGCTGCGTAATCGTCACCGGCCTGGATACCTTCGATATTGAAACGCCGGTAATCGGACTTCACCGCACCGCCAGTATCGAACACTACGCAGGAAGCCACCGTGGCCTCGCCACTGGAGTGGCTGATATCGAAACACTCCAGGCGTTCGGGCAATTCGTCAAGACGCAACACCTCCTGGAGGTTTTCAAACCGGCCCTGCAGCTTTTGTTGCGAAGCGGTGCGGCTCTGCAGGTTCTGGCTGGCGGCCTGTTGCGCCAGTTCCACCCAGGTGGCGCGGTTGCCCCGCAGCTTGTGCACTATGGCAATATCCCGCCCGGCATCCGCGCTCAGCGCCTGCTGGATGACATCCTGATCTTCCAGCGGCTCAGACACCAGTATCTGGCGCGGTACGTCTCGCTGGGCACTCAGGTAGAACTGGGGGATAAATGCTGACAGCAACTCGCCCCCCGAAAGACCCAGCTTTTCGCTGGGGAAGTAGCTGCGGCTGCCGAGGATCCGCCCCTGGCGAATGAACAGCACATGCACACAGCACAGGCCGCCCTCAACCGCGACCCCGAGTACATCCACATCGGCCGCGCCACTTTCCGCCACCTGGTCCGCTTGCAGTCGGCGCAGTGCGGCAATCTGATCCCGCAATCGCGCCGCCTTTTCAAATTCCAGCGCCTCGGAGGCGGCCTCCATATCCTGTGCCAGCTCGCGCAGGATGGTGTCACTCTTGCCCTTCAGGAACATCTGCGCATGGCGCACGTCCGCGCGGTAATCTTCCGGGCTGATATATTCCACACAAGGGGCGGTACAGCGCTCTATCTGGTATTGCAGGCAGGGGCGTGAACGGTTGGCAAACACGCTGTCTTCACAGGAGCGGATGCGAAAGGTTTTCTGCAGGAAATTGAGGCTGTCGCGCACCGAGGACGCATTGGGGAAGGGACCGAAATAGTCCCCCTTCTTGCGCTTGGCACCGCGGTGAAACGCGATGCGCGGATAGGTATCCTTACTGGAGAGAAATATATACGGATACCCTTTATCGTCTTTGAGCATGACGTTATAGGGCGGCCGCTGGGATTTGATCAGGCTCTGTTCCAGTACCAGCGCTTCGGTCTCGCTGCGGGTTACCGTAACTTCGATATCCGCGATCTTTTCCACCAGAGCCATGGTCTTGGCGGTGAGACCGCTCGCACGGAAATAACTGGACAACCGGTTGCGCAGATTTTTTGCCTTGCCCACATACAACACCGCGCCATTGGCGTCGAACATCTGGTAGACGCCGGGCTTGCGGGTAACGGTAGACAAAAAGCGCTTGCTATCAAACATCTGGTCAGGCTTTCACCACAAAAAAAACAGGGGCCGCATGCGGCCCCTGTTTCTGCTGAATTCATTGATGGGCGAGCCCATTTTACACCGCTTCAGGTTACAACGCCTCTTCCGGGTCGAGGACGTTGTGCTTCACCGCCAGTAGCGTCAGCTCCACGTCCGAGTGGATACCCAGTTTCTCGAAGATCCGATAGCGATAGGTATTGACGGTTTTTGGACTGACAGAAAGCGTTCCTGCTATTTCCGACACCTTGTTGCCGTTTACGATCATGACCGCCGTCTGCAGCTCCCGCTCAGACAGTTCTCCAAACGGTGAACCGCTGCCGCCGCGTGCCCTGCTCCACACCAACTTTCCGGCGATGGAGCTGCTGATATAGGTTTCGCCCGCCATGACCGCGTGGATAGCGCGGACCATTTCTTCCAGGTCAGCGCCCTTGGTAACGTAGCCCTTGGCGCCGGCCTCAATCAGGCGCGTGGGGAAAAGCTCATCGTCCAGTGCGCTGACCGCAACCACGCGGGCACCTGGAAAACGACCGAGTACTTTTCGGGTCGCCTCAATGCCACCCATACCGGGCATCCTGACGTCCATCAGAATCACGTCGACTTCCGATTCGCGCACAAAAGCAATGGCTTCCTCGCCGCTTTTGGCTTCACCTACCACTTCGATATCGGTGACATCACCCAACATACGCGATATTCCCATGCGTACGAGGTCGTGATCATCTACCACCAAGACTCTTATCAAATTAGCCCCAACTACGGATTCTCTAGACAGCTGGCGCAAGATTTTCCTATATTCTTTCCCCTGCGCGAAACTGTGTTTTGTTCTTTTTGCTCAGCAGGCAATTCCCGCAAAGATCCATCCACAGAGCCCACTGAGAACATACCAGACAAACCCGCAACTGCAAAGCGAGGCGCTTCGCACCTTCTGCAGACAAAAACTGCATAAGCTGTCTTTGTTACACGGCAATATAACGGAAGCAGGCGCCGGCCTGGTCAATCATGCTGATGTGGATTGGCGGCCGGCCCCGGGGGAATCGGGGAGAGAGTCTGGATAGAAGCGCGGCTCGGCCTCCAGCTCGACACCGAATTTTGTGTGGATATCGGCGGCAATCTCACGCGCCAGGGCTACCACCTTGCCGCCGCACTGGTGACCCGGATTGACCAGCACCAGGGCCTGGCGCTCGTGCACGCCGACCCCGTCCCGGGCAAACCCGCGCCAGCCGGCACGATCAATCAGCCAGCCAGCCGCCAGCTTCCAGTCGTCACCAATGGAGAAGGCCACCAGGTCCGGATACCGCTGTTTGAGCGCCTGGTACTGCTCGCCGGTTACCACGGGGTTTTTGAAGAAACTACCGGCGTTTGGAATGTGCACCGGGTTGGGGAGTTTGGAATTGCGGATGGCGATCACCGCTTCCGCCACATCTTCCGGCGTCAGCGACTCCAGCGCCTGGCCGGTTTCAGCAAAATACTGCTGCAGCGCCGGATAGGATATCTGTGCGCGCCAGCTCCCCGGCAATTGCAGGCGCACCTCGCAGATCAGGAAACGATCCCGGGCGGACTGCTTGAATACACTGTCGCGGTACCCGAAGCGGCAGGCCTCGGCACTAAATTCCACCAGGTCACCGGTGGCAATTTCCATTGCCGTAAGGCTGTGAAAAGTATCCTTGAGCTCGACCCCGTAAGCGCCAATATTCTGAATCGGCGCGGCGCCGATATTGCCGGGAATCAGCGCCAGGTTTTCCAGCCCGCCGAGCCCCCGGGCAACACTGTTCATTACCAGCTGGTGCCAGTTTTCACCGGCGGCGGCGGTGATCCGGGTTGCCCCCTCCTCTGCCGGTTCAAACTCAAGCCCCTTGAGCCCCATATGCAGGGCCAACCCGGGGAAGTCGCCGGTCAGCACGATATTGCTACCGCCGCCCAGGGGGAGAATTGGCAACTGCTTTCTGCGGGCGAATTCCAGCGCTTCATGCAGCCCCTGGTAATCCGTCGCCTCGGCAAAATATTTTGCCCGCGCCGCGCTGGTCAGGGTATTGAAAGGCTGAAGGTCTGTATCGGTCCGAATCATGAACTCTCTAATCAACTCCATCTGCCAACAGGCAGTCGCCCGTCACCGGCGCTCAATGCGGATTAGCCAAAGTGGTTACTCAGGTAAACAAGGAACACATACGCTGTAGATCCTGCTCGGTATCCACGCCGCCGGGAACATCCTCAATGGCATCCGCCACGTGGATTGCCTGCCCGTTGTATAGGAAGCGCAACTGCTCAAGCGCCTCGAATTGTTCGAGCGGCGCCACCGGCCAGGAAACAAAAAGGTTCAATTGCGCCGCCCGATAAGCATAGATGCCAATGTGGCGGCGCGGATTCAGCCCCGCCGGTAATGCATTGCGCTCGGTCGCGAAAGCGTCGCGGGGCCAGGGAATGGGCGCGCGGGAAAAATACCGCGCCAGGCCGCTTTCTTCCGCCACCACCTTTACCACGTTGGGGTTCAGAAAATCTTCCACCGAGGTAATCGGCTCCGCCAGGGTCGCCACGCCGGCGGCCGCATTCTGCGCCAGGTTTTGCGCCACCTGATCGATCACCGCCGGCGGTATCAGCGGTTCATCCCCCTGCACGTTGACCAGGATACGGTCGGCAGCGAGCCCGAGATTACCGGCCACCTCCTGCAGCCGGTCGGTACCGGATGCGTGGTCCGCAGAAGTCATACAGACCTCGCCACCGAATGCCTGTACCGCCTCCGCTACCCGCATATCATCGGTCGCTACCACTACCCGCTCGGCGGCACTCTTCATTGCCTGCTCGTAGACCCGCTGCACCATGGGCTTGCCGGCAATATCTGCCAGGGGTTTGCCCGGCAGCCTGCTGGAGGCGTAGCGGGCCGGGATGATCACGTCAAAGGAAAAATCCGAAGCACTCATGCGGGATCAAAGCTCTCGATATGCTGATGAATTTTTTGATAGAACAGGTCCGGCAAAATGGCATTGGCCTCCATGGCCCACCAGTGGCTTTGCCAGAAGTCCCGGCACTTGACCGCGTCCTTCATGGTCATGATCACCGGGGTGATACCATCCAGTTGCAGCTCCGTCTGGCTGAACTGGTGATGGTCCGGAAACGCCATTTCCATCACCGTAAATCCGAGGCTGCGCAGGGCGTTGAAAAACCGCTGCGGATTGCCGATGGCGGCAACCCCATGGCAAGGCCCCACTTCCGGGCCGGACTCCAGTTTCAGGGTGGAAGTCTGGTCCAGGTTGAACTGGTGCCAGCGCGACGGCTGCAATTCCATGGTGAAATCGAGTTCGTCCCCACACTGCTCGAGCACTATCTCCGACGGTTGGCCATTCACGATCACCATATCCACACTGGCGAGGCGCTCGGCGGATTCCCGCAGGGGCCCCCGCGGCAACAGATGTTCGTTCCCGAGACCACGGGTGCCGTCGACCACACAGATTTCGAGGCTGCGCCACAGCCCGTAATGCTGCAACCCATCATCGGACAGAATCACATCGCAGCCGTGCTGCGCAATCAGGGCTTCCGCAGCTTCACTGCGCTTGGGCGACACCATCACTGGCAGCCCGGTCATCAGGTGCAACATCAGGGGTTCATCGCCGGATTCCAGCGGATGGGATTGCGCGGTGACGTCATAGGGATAACCCTGGGCGCGACCACCGTAACCGCGGCTGATAATGCCGGGCTTTTTGCCGCGCTGCTGCAGCCAGCGGCCGAGTTCCGCCACCAGCGGAGTTTTACCCGCGCCACCCACAGTGATATTGCCCACCACAATGACCGGTACCGGTAGCGGTGCGGGTTTATTGCGCAGCTTCCGCCAGCGGCTGGCGTGGCGGAACGCGACTTCCAGCGGCGCCAGCAATGGCAGCTGTGTGCTGTCATTGCCTTCGCCGTCGGACGCCGGGTACCAGCGCTTGTTCAACCAGTCTTCCAGAGACATTCTGCCCTAACCGCTCCTTGATTCTTTATTCACTTCGACCCGAGCGCGCTCAGCTCAGGTGCCCACCGGATTGCTGCTGTAGCAGTAGTGCATAGCGGCCACCCAGCGCCAGCAGTTCCACGTGGTTACCGCTTTCGACAATGCGCCCCTGGTCCATGACCAGAATACAATCTGCATTTTCAATAGTACTGAGACGATGGGCGATCACAAATGTGGTGCGATTCTTCATCACCTCGGTGAGCGCCGCCTGGATATGGCGCTCGGATTCATTGTCCAGCGCCGATGTGGCTTCGTCGAGAATCAGCACCGGGGCATCTTTCAGCAGCGCCCGCGCAATCGCCAGACGCTGGCGCTGGCCACCGGAAAGCATCTGCGCATTGTCACCGAGAACGGTGTGCAGTTTTTCCGGCAGCTCGTCGACAAATTCCCGCGCGTGGGCCAGATCTACCGCCCTCTGCACATCCGCTTCCGACTTGCTCTCCAGCTCGCCATAAGCAATGTTGCGGTACACGGTATCGTTGAACAGCACGATATTCTGGGAGACCAGGCTGATCTGGTGACGCAGCTCTGCCATCGGTACCTGGGTGATATCCACCCCGTCCAGCAGAATGCGGCCAGAGGTGGGGTCGTAAAAACGGGACAGCAGACTCACAAGGGTACTTTTGCCGGACCCGGATGCGCCCACCAGCGCCACCGTCTGACCCGCATCAACGGTGAAGTCGATATCGCTGAGCACCGCCGGGCCGTCTTCGCTGTAGCGGAAGCCCAGGTGTTCAAACGTCACCTTGCCGGTAACCGGCTGCGGCAACGCCAGCTGCCCACCTGCGGGCTCTTTGGGGGAGTCAAACACTTCGAAAATACTTTCCGCCGCGGCAATCCCTTTCTGGATCTCCGCATACACCTCGGACAGGTTGCGGATCGGTTTGGCCAGCGACGCCGCAGCGCCGATATAGGAGGCAAATACCCCGGGCGTCATCGCCTCGACCATGCCCGGCGCCAGTGCAAACCACACCAGCACCGCAGTGGCCAGTCCCACCATGGTCTGGATAACGGAAACACTGGCATTGTCCGCCACCACCAGTTTCATAAACTGCTGGCGGTTGGCGTTGCTGGCGGCTTCAAAGCGTTTGTTTTCGTATTTCCGCCCGCCGTACATACGTACCACCTCGTAGCCATTGATGGCTTCCTGGGTAACGTGGGTGACGTCCCCCATGGTGTTTTGGATACGATGGCTGAGTTTGCGGAATCGTTTGCCCACCACGCTCACGATCAGTGCGATGATGGGCACAAACAGGAAAAAGGTCAGCGTCAGCTTCCAGTTCACCATCAGCAGGTAGGTCAGCAGACCGATGGCAGTAAAGGAAGACCGAATCATGGTCTTCAGGGCTTTGGTGATGGAGTTGGTGACCTGCTCGACGTTGTAGGCCACCTTGGATATCAGGTAGGCACCGGTATAGCGATCGAAGTAACTGCTCGGCAGCTTGCCGATATGCTCGAATAGTTCGGTGCGCAGCTGGTGAATCACTGCCCGCGCAACATACGCGAGTCCGTAACTGCCGACGAAGTTGCCAATGGCCCGCAGGATGATGATCCCCAGCATGACGACCGGCACCAGCCAGCGCGCGGTGGTCTGGGGCATGATCCCATCCGGGAAAAAGCCCGCCACATATTGCGACAGAAAGCCCCTGCCCTGCTGAATACCTGCGCCAACCGCGTCCAGCAGCAGCTCGGTGACGGCGATCAGCGTCACTTCCATGCCGGAAAACAGCATGAAGCCGAACACCGCCAGCACAAACAGCGGCCACTGCGGCAGTGCGTAACTCAGCAGGCGGCGGTATGTGCGGGCACCGTGCTCGGGCTGCGGCACTGGCTGTTGGGATTTATCCATAAAATTCTTGGCGATGTGTCCTGCGTAGCCGCAGCCCGGGCAATAGCACCCGACTGCCAGCAACGACAACGCCGGGCCACGCAACCTGCGCACCCCGGCGGTTAAACACGTTATAGATTACTGTTCGTCCGGCTGCCGGGTGGTGATGCTGAGGTGCACAAACCCCAACTGGCCAGCGGCATCCATTGCACGCACGACTGCCTGATGTTCGGCAGTGGCATCCGCGGTAATGATCAGCGGGCGATTGTACTCGCCGGCCGACACTTCCGACAGCGCAGATTTCAGCGTAGTCAGTTTCTTGTTGATGAGCGCGCGACCGTCGACGGCGTAGGAACCGTCCGCATTGATCAGCACCTCGATGGTGGATGGCGGGTTTTCCGCCTGCGGCCCTGCGGCCTCGGGCAGATTGAGTTTCAGGTGGCTTTCCTTGGTAAAGGTGGTCGACACCATAAAAAAGATCAGCAGCAGGAATACCACATCGATCAGTGGCGTGAGGTTTACCCCCTCCTGCTCGGTATTCTGGCGACGAAATTGCATGCAGCGCTCCTCAGCCTATCAGGCGCTTACGCAGCTTCGACGCGGCGGTCGCTGTGCAGGGCATCCACCAGTTTCACCGCTTCCTGCTCCATGGTGACCACAATGGAGTCCACCTTGCGCTGGAAATAGCGATGGGCCATCAGCGCCGGAATGGCGACAGTCAGCCCCGCGGCGGTGGTGATCAGCGCCTGCGAGATACCGCCGGCGAGCACCCCGGCGTTGCCGGTGCCTTCCAGCATGATTGCGGTGAATACCTGGATCATACCCACCACGGTACCCAGCAGACCGATCAGCGGGGCAACGGCGGCAATCGTACCCAGCACATTCAGGAAGCGCTCCAGCTCGTGAACCACCTGGCTGGCAGCCTCTTCGATGCTGTCTTTCATCACATCGCGGCCGTGCCGGGAATTGGACAGGCCCGCGGCAAAAATGCGCCCCAGCTGGCTCGAATCACGCAGTTCCTTGATTTTCGCCGTGGTTAACTGGTTGTTTTTCAGCCAACCCCAGACCTCGCCGAGCAGCGCGCGCGGCGCGATCTTGCGCTCGTTCAAGGTCCACATGCGCTCGATAAAGATGGCTATGACAGCAACGGAACAGAGCAGGATCGGCAGCATCAGCCAGCCGCCAGACTTGATAATCTCTAACACTTTTTATTCGCCCCAGACTGCGGAAGGGTTTTGTTATGGATTCAGGTTAAGGCGGAAACTCTACCACAGGTCTCGAGGTTGGCTAAGTCTCACCTAGGCATGATTTTCATCCCTGTGAACCGGGTTGCAGGACGTCACTGGCCAGGATTCACGGCCACCCGCCTGCAGACCGCGAGCTGGCGGGGCATTCAGCACAACCAGCCGCTGACACCGCTGAAAACGCAAACAGCCGCCCGATGGGCGGCTGTTTGCGGTACAAGGTCTGGCAGATCACCTTACTTGCCGGGGCGCTCCGGGCGCTGCGGCTTTTCCGGGCGCTCCACCTTCTCGGGGCGCACCGGACGTTCCGGGCGGTCGACCTTGGCAACCTTTTCCGGCTTGCCGATCTTTTCCGGCTTGCCGACCTTTTCCATGCGCTCAGCAGCCTTCTCGGCGCGCATCGCGCCCCGGGCTTCCTTGCGTGCAACCTGCTCGGTCATATCCGGGCGGTTGGAGCGGATACCGCTGATCACCTCACCCAGATTCACACCCATGGACTTGGCAATTTCGCCCCAGCCCATGCCCTGCTCCTGGCGCATGAACAGGATTTCATTCAGGGACTCATCCGCGGTCATGCCCATTTCGCCCTCAAGCGCCTCTGCCTGGGACATAGCCGCCATTTGCTCCGCCAGCGCCATGGTGATCACCACATTGCCCCAGCCCATACCGGTGCCGGATTCCGCGCCCTCTTCCACTTCCGGCGCCTCTACCGTGGTGTCGCCATCGGTTTCGGTGTCCGTATCGGTACCGGTTTCGGTGTCCGTGCCGGTTTCCTCACCTTCCACTGGCGGCTTCACATAATGGATACTGCCGCTGCGCAGACCCGAGGCTACGGTCTCGGCGTCTTCACCGAAGAAGTCGCTGAAATAACCCACAATGCGATCACTGGGCACAGCATCCGCAACTTCCACGACTTCAGTGTCGGTGCTATCGGTTTCCGGCATATCCTCGTCCGCCCACACCAGGGGCACACTTGCGAACGCTGCCAGTGCAGCTGCCAGAGCGGTGGTTTTAAATGGCATTCTCATCACTTATTTCTCCTGTTTAACCTGATCCCCGCGCCGCCGTCTCGCGGAAAAATTCCGCACAAGCATTGCTCCGCGGGAAATACGCTCGATCAGTCTGCCGGGCGGTAGCTAACCTGAAATCCGAACCCCTGGTCCGGACTGCCGTCTGCCAGCCCCAGGTATCCATAGAGCATACCGGTCCACTGGTTGCTGAGCTTGTGACTGTAATAGCCGAAAATCTCCGTTTGCGCGTCGCTTTCGGCTGTGGCGGCCTGCTGGTAGTCCAGGGAAGCCCCAACACTTGCAATTTCACTGAGGCGATAGCCACTGCCTACGGAGGTGTACCAGACATCGCGCAGCTCTGTTTCCGGCAGGTCGCCCTTGTATTTCCTGGCAACCGTCACAAACGGTGTGAAGTTGTCGACAACGGTAAACACTTCTGCCTGCAGGGTGTAATCCGCCTCACCGGTGCCCAGTCCCTTGTCCTCATCCGCCACCGGCAATTTGTACTTTGCCGATAGATCAACGAAGTACTGCTGCGCAATCGGCTGCAGGCTGTAAGTGCCGGTCAGCCACAGGTCGCCGAGACCCGATTCTTCGGTGATCACGACTTCATCGCCGGTCTGGTTGCCACCGTTGCCGTTGCCGCGCCCGTTGCCGGGGCCAATCACAATGCCGCCATCACCGCCGGGCACAACGCCCCCGGGCCCCTCGATACTGGTCCAGGGCAACGAAGCCTTGAACGTCCAGCTCGCACTCGGGGAGTAACTGACGGTAAATGGCGTGGAGACAATCTCGGTGTCTTCGCTGTCTCCGTAGGCACCACTGCTGATATCGGTGCCCAGGGAATATTTCCACTCATCCGCTGCAGCGACACCGCTGACGGACAGGCCCGATGCGATTAGAATCGCACCTGCCAATTGATTTATTTTCATACAACTAACCAAAACATCTGTTTGCTGAATATGGGCGGCACAGTACCACTTGGCGAACAGCAAAAACCTTGAGCCAGCTCTCATTCCCGCCTGCCTCTGCCGGGCAGATCCACGGGCAAGAGATTCCCCACGCAAGTGCTGCGGCCGTGGCCCCAGACTCAATGCGCACTGGCGCACATAAGCCCTACTCGCACCCAGCCAACGGCCCTGCGGTCAACCAGAACCCTGCGCTACTGCGGGCACATCGCACCCGCGGCAACTCGGTACCCGTGGCCCATTGGAACTGCACCGCCCCCGCATCTGCGGTGCTGAATACTTCCACCCCGTGGCTTAACAGACGCTGAACCACCGTCGGGTGCGGGTGACCAAAATGGTGGCGGTAGCCCGCGCTGAATACCGCCCTGGCAGGCTGTGACCAATCGAGCAGCGCTGTAGAGGTCGAGGTCCGGGAACCGTGATGGGGCACGATCAACAGGTCCACCGGGGCGAATTCCGGATACAGATCCACCAGCCGCCGCTCCACATCGCGGGAAATATCTCCGGTGAACAGCACCCGGATTCCCTGCCACTCGAGCAGGGCAACACAACTGTGGTCGTTCTCTTCGCCATCCAGCGCGGAAGACTCCCGGGGCCACAGCCAGGAAACCGTCAGGTCCCCCTCCCGGATCTGCGCTCCGGCAGTGCATTGGCCTGCAGACACAGGGCGCGGAACGCCCTCGGCCAGACGCGCGGACAGACGGCCCGGCGCAATCAATCTGCTGACCGGTATGACTTCCGCCAGCCCCGCGACCCCGCCGGCGTGGTCGCGATCCCCGTGACTCACCACCAGCGCATCCACCGTCACAGCCCCCTCCCCGATCAGAAATGGGGCCACCACACTGCGCCCGGCGCTCCAGCCACCGGGCGAACCGGCCCCCGTATCCAGCACCATGTGGTGCCCGCCGGATTCCACCGCAACCGCGAGCCCCTGCCCCACATCCAGGGTGGTGACGCGCAACGAGTCAGGCTCCGCCGGGCGCCATGGCAATAGCCCCGCAAACACCGCCGGCAGCAGACACCAACCCGCCCAGCGGCCGGGAAAGCCCCGCGGCGACAGCAGCAGCAAAATACTGCCGGCGGCCAGAACAGCCACCGACCACGACGGTGACGGCAGCCAGTGCCAGCCGGAGATCCGCAGCTGTAGCCCGCCGAGAACTTCCACCAACAATCCCAGCTGCCAGTCGGCAAATTCCCAGCAGGCATCACCCAGCGGGCCGGCCGGGAGAACCGCACCGAGCATGATCGCCGGAAGTATCAGGAGGCCCATCCAGGGAATGGCAAAGAAGTTGGCCAGCAGGCCAGAACTGCTGGCACCGGAAAAGAAGATCAGCGAGGGTAACAACAGCGCCAGTAGCACCGCCCACTGGCTGCGGATGACGCCACTGAGATAAACGCCCGCGCGGGTCCCGGGTTCGCTCCGGGTGCGCCCGGCAAACGCCAGCAGCAGCGCCGCAACGGCAATAAAGGACAGCCAGAACCCGGCATTCAACACCGCCAGTGGCTGCACCAGCAGCACCAGTGCCAGGGCCAGTGCGAATGCCAGCCCGCCGGATACCCGACGCCGGCATACCCACGCGGCCAGGGCCACTATCGTCATGATCAGTGCCCGCTGCGCCGATAGCGGGGCACCGCAAATCAGGGTATAGCCGGCTGCACCCAGGACCGCTGCGAGCCCCGCAGGCAATCGCGGATTATGTGGCCAATAGAGACCCAGCAGACGGCTTAACAGGCCTCCCACCAGCAGAAAGAAGCCGGCCACCATCCCCACATGCAGCCCGGAAATGGCCAGCAGATGCGCGGTTCCGGTACTGCGCAACAGTGCGCGATCGGCGTCGGTCAACCCGGACTTGTCCCCCAGTAACAGGGCCTGCACCAACCGCCCGGATTCCAGGGCGGAAGCCTGTATCCGCTGCCGCAGCGAATCCCGCAGCTGCAGTATCCCGGAACCGCCCTCCAGCAAGCGGGGTTCAGCGTCCTTTTCCCTTATATAGCCGGTGGCGAATACCCGCTGCTGCAGCAGCCAGGCTTCGTAATCAAAGGTATGGGGGTTGATACTCCCGCGCGGGCGCTTGAGGCGGACGCGCATCGTCCAGCGGCTGCCACCGCGGATTTCCGCGGCCCGTTTGGTAGCGTACCAGGCAAGCTGTACCCGCTTGCCCGCCAGCGTCGCGACATCACTGGATTCGATTTCCGCGGTAAATTTCACGTCCTGTCGATTGCCGCTCACGCCCCGGGGGCGGCCAAAATTGAACGCCGCGGGGCGTACTTCCGGCAGCGAGGTGACCCGCACCGTCACCTGGAAGTCACTGCCGTGAAGGGCTGCGGGCAGGCGCTCATCCAGGGCCTGGCGATCCCAGTAGAGCCCCCAGCCCATGCCAATCAGCAGCGGCAGCAAGCAATGGCACAGGGTAGTGAGCCCGTGGCGCCGCATGCGCGTCGGCACCGCTATCAAAAGCGCGATCAGCGCGCAGACCAGGCACAGGTAGCTCGCCCAGAACATCCCGGAAACCACCGGCAGCCGCGGCCACAACGCTACCTGCGCGATCCCCCCTGCAAACAGCCACAGCGAGATCGTCGCTGAAATACGGGGGTACACACGGGCTCCATCCCCCCAAATCGGCATTCCCTGCCCCATCTAAAGACATCCCCTTCCCTCTGGCGGCCCGATTAAAGCCTGCCGGGGCCCGGTACTGCAAACGATCAGCGGCCCCCTGCACCAACAGAAGGCAGTCTTTAACGCCCAACCTGTCTAACCTGCACCATTCGGTCACAAAAACTTCAAGAATTTTTCATCTTTAACATGTTTGTAACAAACCGGTAGCAAACTGCGCGGCATCAAAACAACGGACGAAGTCTTTCTACTTTCAACTTATGAGACCGACCATGAATAAGACTGCTCTCTCACTGGCCATTGTCGCCCTCTTCCCCGCCTTTGCCAGCGCTGAGGAAGTATTCAATTTTTACGGCAAGGCCAACGCCTCCTTCCAGTCCAACGATGAAGGCGAAGGTGCGACTACCGATATCAAGAGCAACGCCTCCCGCCTGGGTGTAAAAGGCGAACTGCCGCTGGATAGCGGCATCAAGGGTATCTACAAGATGGAATACGAAGTCGATATCGACGGGGAATCGGAAGATACCTTCAAGCAGCGCAACATCTATGCCGGCCTGGAAGGCGGCTTTGGTCAGGTGATCGGCGGCAAGTTCGATACCCCGTTCAAGGTGGCACAGAAGAAAGTCGACCTGTTCAACGACCTGGAAGGTGATATCAAGAGCCTGATCACCAAGAGTGACAATCGCGAATCCAACAACCTCCAGTACACCACCCCGTCCTTTGCAGGCTTCAAGGTTTCCGCGGCCTACATCAGCAACAAGGATGCCGAGCTGTTTGATGACGAAGGCAACGTGGTAGACACCCGCGATAACGGTACATCTGTATCCTTCGCCTATGACAACAACGGTGTTTACCTGGCATACGCCTACGACCGGAGCGTTGAAGCGAATGACTGGGACGTTAACCGCGTGGTGGCCCAGTACAATTTTGGCAACTTGCAGGTGGGCGGTCTTTACGAGGAGCAGGAAAAGGCAGACAGCAGCAAGCAGGATGGCTGGATGACTTCCGTCGCGTACAAGATCAACCAGTGGACCGCCAAGGCCCAGTACGGCCAGTCCGACATCGTAAAAACCGACGGTGAAACCTTCAGCCTGGGCCTGGACTACAAACTGTCCAAGGCGGCCAAGGTATTCACCTTCTACACCGACGAAACCGCAGCGGCCGACTACGAGCGCAGCTACTTCGGCGTAGGCACCGAATTCAAGTTCTAATCTGATCCTGATTCAGACAAAAAAGGGGCAACGGTTGTTGCCCCTTTTTTGTCTCCTCTCCCCGCTCTTTTTGCCCAAATCTTTGCATCCCTTCGCACGGCCGCCCATTTTGACCAATTCGCCTCCCTGGTGCTGCCACTGTGCTAGGATCACGGATTAATCAAAATAACAGGGAGCTTCACCCCATATGGACCACCGCTTCAAAATCGCCATGGCTTTCGCTGCAGCTCTGCTCGCTGCCTGCAGCAAAGGCCCGGACAAGGCGCCGCAAGATTCGGATGCGCAGGCATCCTCTGAAGCCACCGCGTCTGCTGAAACCGCACTGCCCGCAGGCGTGACCCTGGTCGAGACCTTCGATGGCAACGGCGCGGAAATCGCCATTCCCTACAGCAAATACAAGCTCGACAACGGTCTGACCATTGTCCTGCACGAAGATCACTCCGATCCGCTGGTACACGTGGATGTGACCTACCACGTGGGCTCCAACCGTGAAGATCCCGGTCGCTCCGGCTTCGCCCACTTCTTCGAGCACATGATGTTCCAGGGCTCGGTAAACGTTGGCGATGAACAGCACTTCAAAATCGTCCAGGAAGCCGGTGGTACCCTGAATGGCACCACCAATACCGACCGTACCAACTATTACGAAACGGTCCCCGCCAACCAGCTGGAAACCATGCTGTGGCTCGAATCTGACCGCATGGGGGTATTCCTCGATGCCGTCACCCAGGAAAAATTTGAGGTCCAGCGCGAGACGGTGAAAAACGAGCGGGGCCAGCGCGTGGATAACCGCCCCTATGGCCGCGCAATGGAAACCATGTACGCCGCCACCTACCCGGATGGCCACCCCTACTCCTGGCCGGTCATCGGCTGGATGGAAGACTTGAACCGCGCGGACCTCGCCGACCTCAAGCGCTTTTTCCTGCGCTGGTACGGCCCCAACAACGCGGTACTGTCCATCGGTGGCGATATCGACAAGGGAAAGACTCTGGAATGGGTGGCCAAGTATTTCGGCCAGATTCCCGCCGGTCCCGAGGTAGAAAACCTGCCGAAACAGCCGGCCAAACTGGATAGGGACCGCTACGTCACCCTGGAGGACAATATCCATCTGCCGGCACTGGCAATGATGGTACCCACCGTTTACCGCAACCACGCCGATGAGCCGGCACTGGACGCAGCCGCCGAGATTCTCGGTCGCGGCCAGGACTCCATGCTCTACCAGCGCCTGGTACAGACCGGTCGCGCGGTGCAGGCCAGCGTCACCCACTCCTGTAAGGAACTGGCCTGTGAGATGTGGTTTATCGTGATCCAGAACCCCGCTTCCGGCGAATCCCTGGCGGAAATGGAACAGGCAGTGCGGGATACCCTGTCCGAATTCGCCGAGCGCGGTGTTACCGAAGACGACCTGGTGAAATTCAAAGCCGGCTATGAATCCAGCCGCGTGTTCGGCCTGCAGTCGGTCTCCGGCAAGGTGTCCACCCTCGCGGCATTCGAGACCTTCACCGGTAGCCCCAAAGGTATCGACGACGAAATCAACGCGTACCTGTCCGTTGCAACCGATGACGTCACCCGGGTATTCGACCAGTACATCGCCGCCAAGCCGGCGGTACTGCTGAGCATTGTGCCCAATGGCAAACAGGAACTGGCCGCGGCGCCACAGAACTTTGAGTGGCAGCGGACCGTCCCGGAAAGCTACGGCGACGACAATCAGGCCCTGGCCCTGCGCCCGGTAAAAGACAGCTTCGACCGCAGTGTTAAGCCCACCCCGGGAGTAAATCCGCAGGTGGAACTGCCGAGCATCCGCGACGGCAAGCTGAAAAATGGCGTGCGTCTGCTGGCGGTGCAAAATGACGAGACGCCCACGGTCACCGTGCAGGCGGTATTCGGAGTTGGCCAGCGCGATGAGCCTCAGGGCAAGGCGGGCCTCACCTCTCTGATGGTCTCACTGATGGCGGAAGCCACCACCGAACGCAGCGCCGCGGAGTTCACCGAAGAACTCAAGCGCCTGGGTGCCGGCATCAGTATCCATGCCGGTGATTACGACACCACCGTTACCCTCAACGTACTCGCCAAGCACCTGGACAAGGCGGTACCGCTGCTGCTCGAACGCATTTTCCAGCCCGCGTTCACCGAGGAAGACTTCGCCCGGATCAAACAGCAGACCATCGAAGGCCTGCAGCAGGCCCGCAAAACGCCACAGGGCCTTGCAACCCGGGCCGTGGGTGCCGTAATGCGCGGACCGGAACACCCGCTCAGCTTCCCCGGTAACGGCCTGCCGGGCACCGTAGCCAATATCACCCTGGACGATATCAAGGGCTACTACAAAACCCACTTCCCCACACATTTCGGCGGTGTAACCGTGAGCACCAGCCTGCCACACGACACCATCGTAAAGGCGCTGGACGACCTGGCACAGCTGAAGGTATCCCAGCCCAATCGCCCGGCCATGGCGTTTGAAAAACCGCAGATCAAGGGCCGCACCCTGTACCTGGTCAACAAGGAAGGCGCAGCCCAGTCCAGCCTGCGGGTAAGCCAGCACGCCCTGCCCTACGATGCCCTGGGAGACTACTATCTCGCCTACCTGGGCAACTTCCCGCTGGGTGGCAACTTCAACAGTCGCATCAACCTGAACCTGCGGGAAGACAAGGGCTATACCTACGGCGCCCGCACCTATCTGCTGGGAGAACCGCAGGAAGGTTCCTACATGTTCAGCTCGGAGGTGAAAAAAGAGGCAACCGCCGACGCGCTGAACGAGGTACTGACGGAACTGGAAACCTACGACGGCGAAGGCATGACCGAGGCCGAATTCAGCTACCTGCGCTCGGCCATCGGCCAGCAGGAAGCCCTCAGCTATGAAACCCCCAGTGCCAAGCTCGGCCTGCTCAATCGCATCCTGCGCTACGACCTACCGCTGGACTACCGTTCGCGGCAAAACGCCATCCTGCAGGAGACCGAGCGCAAGACCCTCAACAAGGTCTTCACCGACCTGCTCGAGCCAAAGGATATGGCCATTGTGGTGGTGGGCGATGCAGCGAGCATCCGCAAGGACCTGGAAGCGCTGGATATGCCCATTGTCGAGCTGGATGAAGACGGCTATGTAATTGAGCCGGAAAAAGAAGCAGCAACTCCTGAATCTGCCAGCCGCTGATTCCAGCGCTGCGCCGCAAATAAAAAGCCCGCCAGTTCGGCGGGCTTTTTATTTACGTGCGAGATAGGAACTCCGTCTGCCGCGCCACTCGTCAGCCAAACGATTTTGCAGCGCGCGCTGCGTGCAGTTTCTTGTAGCTTTCGATCAGGCGCAGGTGCCTATCGAGTCCTTCCAGTTGCATGTTGGTGGGGGTGAGGCCGTGGAAGCGCAGGCTGCCATCAACAGAGCCCACCACTGCCCGCATGTTTTCCTCGCCGAACATACGGCGGAGATTGAAGATGTAATCCTCCAATTGCAGTTCCTCATCCAGCACTATTTCCAGTACCGCCTGTACCGCGCGGTAAAACAGCCCCCGCTCTACGGTGTTGTCGTTGTACTGCAAGAAGGCTTCCACCAGTTCCAGCGCTTCATCATGACGTTGCAGCGCCAGGTAGATCAGCAGTTTCAGCTCCAGTACCGTCAGTTGCCCCCACACGGTATTCTCGTCGAACTCCACGCCGATCAGGGTGATGATGGTTTCGTAATTGTCGATCTGGCTTTCTTCCAGACGCTCAACCAGGTCGTACAGCTGTTCATCGTCCAGGCGGTGCAGGTTGAGGATATCCTCGCGGTAATCCAGTGCCTTGTTGGTGTTGTCCCAGATCAGGTCTTCCACCGGATACACCTCGGAATACCCCGGCACCAGGATCCGGCAGGCCGGCGCGCCCAGCTCGTCATAGGTGGCCAGGTACACTTCCTTGCCCATATCCTCGAGGATACGGAACAGGCGATCCGCTTCGGTTTCATTGCTGTCGTGATGGTTGCCGGAGAAATCCCACTCCACAAATTCGAAATCCGCCCGGGCACTGAAGAAGCGCCAGGAAACCACCCCGGTGGAATCGATAAAGTGCTCGACAAAATTTTGCGGTTCGGTGACTTCCAGGCTGTTGAAGGTGGGGGGCGGCACATCGTTCAGGCCTTCAAAACTGCGGCCCTGCATCAGTTCGGTGAGGCTGCGCTCCAGCGCCACGTGCAGGCTCGGATGTGCGCCGAAAGAGGCAAATACCCCGCCGGTGCGCGGGTTCATCAGGGTCACACACATCACCGGGAACTGGCCGCCGAGAGACGCGTCCTTCACCAGGATCGGGAAGCCCTGCTTTTCCAGCTCCTCGATCCCCTCGACAATATCCGGGTACTTCGCCAGCACCTCCCGCGGCACATCCGGCAGCGCCAGCTCTTCCTCAAGAATCTGCTTCTTCACCGCGCGCTCGAAGATTTCCGACAGACACTGCACCTCGGCCTCGGGCAGAGTATTGCCCGCGCTCATACCGTTGCTGAGGAACAGGTTCTCGATCAGGTTCGACGGGAAATACACCACCTCGCCGTCGGATTTGCGTTTAAACGGCAGCGCGCAGATACCCCGGTCGACGCGGCCGGAGTTGGTGTCGATCAGATTGGAACCCGCCAGCTCCCCTTCCGGGTTGTAGATGGCGAGGGTGTGGCCATCCAGAATCCCCTGCGGCAGCGCGTCGTCCTCTGTCAGTGGAAACCACTTCTCGTTCGGGTAGTGCACGAACTCGGCGTTGGCGATCTCCTCGCCAAAGTACTGGTCGTTGTAGAAGAAATTGCAGTTCAGGCGCTCGATGAACTCGCCCAGCGCGGAACACAGCGCGCTCTCCTTGGTCGCGCCCTTGCCATTGGTAAAGCACATGGGCGAGGCAGCATCGCGGATATGCAGCGACCACACGTGCGGCACGATATTGCGCCAGGAGGCGATCTCGATCTTCATCCCCAGGTCAGCGAGGATCCTGGTCATGTTGTATATGGTCTGCTCCAGCGGCAGATCCTTGCCCTCGATCATGGTGTGGTGCCCCGCATCCGGCTCCACCATTAACAGTGCCTGCGCATCCTCCACCAGGTTTTCCACGGTCTCGATCTGGAAGTCCGGTCCGGTCTGCACCACCTTCTTCACCGTGCAGCGGTCGATGGAACGCAGGATCCCCTGGCGATCCTTGTCGGAAATGTCTTCCGGCAGCTCTACCTGGATCTTGAAGATCTGGTTGTAGCGATTCTCCGGATCCACGATGTTGTTCTGCGACAACCGGATGTTGTCGGTCGGAATGTCCCGCGACAGGCAGTAGACCCGCACAAAATATGCCGCGCACAGCGCAGACGACGCCAGGAAGTAGTCGAACGGACTCGGCGCCGAACCATCGCCCTTGTAGCGGATCGGCTGGTCTGTGATGACGGTGAAGTCGTCAAATTTGGCTTCAAGTCTGAGGTTATCGAGGAAGTTGACGTTGATTTCCATGAGCACTACCGGGATTGGGAAACTTGGCGGGCGTCTGCCTGAGGCGCGGCATTATCCAGTTTTTGCCGGGGTTGTCTCAATATTCTGGACCTGGATGGCCAAAGATTCGCGGCCAAAGCATCTCGACTAATACCACGACCGAAAATTTGAAGATGCTCACAAAAAAAGGGCGTGTTAATCGCCACACTGCCGCTTTTTTGCGCGCCTAAAATTTGATCAGCCTCTAATCTTCTTGCAGAGATTGGCAAGGCCCCCTGCTTTTCTTACCCGTCGCGCAACAACCTCGACTGCGAAATTTCAGCCATACCACTGCTGTGCGACAGCGGTCGATTCCGTATTTCCATATCGACACCCAATACCCGGGGGCAATTTAAACCAGGCGGGATTGCCAGTCGCCCGGCTATCTCGCGGTGGTTAGTTGCACTAGAGAGGTACACAATGGAATGTAAAAGTTGGCGCAGAAGGTTACTAAAGACACCACCACTACTCCTTATTTCTACAGCGTTAGCACTCAGCAGCAACGCATTCGGACAGGGCCGAGGGTCCGACAACGCCCATTTAGGGCAAGACCATGCACTCAAGTTGTTGGGCAAGCATGTTTTCTTCGACAAAAGCCTGTCGCGGTCCGGCGAAATGGGATGTGTAAGCTGCCATGAGCCATTTGCCGGCGGCACCAATGGTGACTCGACGATAAACTTTCGACAGGTAACGGTCACCAGTGCGAATGGGGTCGACCTCGGGCGACGAAAACCGCAGACAAACACGTATGCCAGCTTCAATGGCCCGTTCGAAGAATGCAATCGCGGTGGCCCCAGCGCCATTGCCGGCAATGGAGGGAAACAATACTGCGGTGGCAATTTCTGGGATGGGCGCGCACTTGGGCGACCGAGAACCGAAGACGAATCCCTACTCGACCTGATTCTCGGTGCCGCACCGCATATCGGCGAGGAAATTTTTTACGATATCGAGAGCCCACGGGTACTGCGGTATAAAAAATACATCAGTTCCATTTCAGACCAGGCAATCAATCCCATCCCCAATGTCGCCGAGCAGGATATGTCGCGGTTCGACGTATGCCAGACAGTAGCCTCCTCCAGCTATGCCTTTTTGTTCAAGAAGGCCTGGGGTGTTGACCTGGATTGCGATACAAACATCGCCACCGGTGGCGATACGTTTGTGGATATCACCTTCAAGCGCCTGATGTTTTCTGTGGGCGCTTACCAGCACTCCAAAGATATCAATTCCTTCTCATCCAAGCGCGACCTGGCGCTCCGTGCAGAGCTCGCCTGCATCGACAACACCCTCAAGGACTACAAGGATCCGGCGGTGTGCAAGATGGTACGGAACCTGCAAAAGAGCAACCCGGACAAGGAATTCGGCAAGTTCCCGCTGGTTCTGTTCACCGACGAGGAAAACCTCGGCCACGACCTTTTCTACAACTGGCGGTTCCCGTTCCCCGGTGGTCCGCGAGGTGCGCTGGCACGTGATGACCTGCCGGTGATGCAGTGCGCCTTCTGCCATAGCGATGAGCCCGACACCGATGACGGCTCCGAGTTGTTGCAGGTCTACTCCGATCGCGGCTATCACAATATTGGTACACCGCCCAACCCGGAAATTCCGACGGCGCCGGGAACCGACCTGGGCCTGACCGAGACTACCCTGAACAGCATTGGGCAAACGAACCTCCCCGGGTTCTTCCGCGCTCAAACCGTACGCAATACCGCCAAGGGCGCCAGTGAGAATTTCATCAAGGGCTACACGCACAACGGATACTTCAAGAGCCTGAAGAGTATCGTGCACTTCTATGTCACTCGTGACACCCTGGGCGATTCCTGCAATACCATGCTCGCCAACGGAGAGCTACTGGGCCCCAATGAAGAAGTTTTGCCCCCCGGAACGCCGCTTACCGAGGCCGTCGCGCTGGCAAACGACTGCTGGCCGGATCCGGAGTTTCCCCTGGGCGAGACCCCCGGGTTCCTGGTGGGCGCACTCGGCAGCCCGCAGCAACCGGTAACCGAAGCCCACGAGAATGCACTGGTGGCCTATATGGAAACCCTGAGCGATATGCATACCGCACAGCCGCCAGCGTTACTGCAATTTGGCGTGGTCAATCCGCTGGCCGCGGAACTGGGTGGCGGTGATCTTGGCACCATGATCTGCGATGAGGATGCCTCCAGTGATGACTGCGTCAGCCTTGAGGAAGCCATGAGCTTACTGGGCGAGGACTGGCACAGCCTGAATTGAAACCAATTGAAAATTGGGAGCGGTACGCAGTAGTGATAAAAAAGGGGCAAATGCCCCTTTTTTATTGCAGCCGCGGAATCGCCCCGCCCACATCAGCGTCCGTGCCCGGTCATTTCCAGATCGAGACCTTCAGACGGTATCTGTAGCTGCCAGACCACCGGCATCCACCCGAAACGACTACCGCGGTAATCCAATAGAGGCAATTCAAGCCCCATATCGCGGAATCACACCTGCTTGCATATAAAGTTTATTTTTAATAGCTTCTCACTGTAGCTATTAAAATCAAATCAGCTAAAGACTAAGCAGGGAAGCATGAAAAAATACATTATATACGTTAGTTCGATTTTTCTTTTCATTCCTCTTTCACTATTCGCTCAATCCAGTGAAGAGCGATTACCGATAATCGATATGCATTTGCACGCCCATCCACTCGGAGACATGCCCGCTCGCGAACCATTAACCGGTTTACTGGCCCCGGAAACCACAGAACAAGTTAAATTAGATAGCATCGCAGCACTCAAGAAAAACAATATTGTTTTAGCGGTAACCAGCGGCACAAAAGTCCATGAGTATGCAGCCCTCGCTCCAGATAGAATCATCAAAGGGTGCAGCTTTTTCGGCATGGAGAAAATTGCTGAGATTCGACAACTTATCAAAGAGAAGAAATGCGAGATCCTCTCCGAATCAGGGCCGCAATATGCGGGCTTCGCGCCAGATAACCCCAAGCTGGATCCGTATTTTTCACTGGCAGAAGAGCTTGATGTCCCCATTGGCCTGCATATGGGGCTAGGACCTCCCGGTGCTGCCTATATGGGCATGACCAAATACCGGATGAGCAATTCCAACCCACTACTGCTGGAAGATGTTTTGATAAAGCATCCGAAGCTGCGATTATATGTCGCCCACGCGGGCTGGCCCATGCTGGACGAGATGATTGGTCTGCTTTACGCGCACCCGCAGGTTTATGTCGATATCTCGGTGATTGACTGGGTGTTACCACAAAAAGAGTTCTATCACTATTTGAAAAGAATGGTGAACGCAGGCTTTGGAAAGCGCATCATGTATGGATCTGATCAAATGATTTGGCCAGACAGTATTGAGAAAAGTATCGCCGCAATCACTGAGGCCCCGTTTTTATCAGAATCAGAAAAAAGAGATATTTTATATAACAATGCCGCTCGTTTTTTACGCCTCGATGACAAAATAGTCCAGTAAACCGGCTTTATAGAAAGGGGGCTTGTCAGCCCCCGTACCCGGTCATCTCCAGATACCCTTCCCCTGTAACACTGCCACTGCCACTGACCGTTACCGGTCCCTCCCAATAGCGCAGATTCCCCGGATTCCAGTAATCACCGGGCCAGGATCGGATCTCCAGATTCAGCTCTGCTGAAGGTACTTGTAACTGCCACACCACAGGCACCTCCCCGAAACGGCTGTCGCGGTATTCCTGCGGTTGCAGAGTGAATTCATCAGTACTCAGTCTCCGGCTGGTGCCGTCTGCCGAAACCAGCGTGCCCGAATGGAAATCCTCCGCGCCACGCACGCGGAACAGCATCAGGTGACGGCCGTCCTGCAGGTGCAGGGCCATCCAGTCCCAGCCGTGCTGGTCCGGTTTCAGGTACTGACTGCTCCATTCCCGGTCGAACCAGCCCTGCCCGCTTACTGCAAACCTTTCACCGCCGATGACAACTTCACCACCGACGACGCGTAACGGGTAGCTGAAATACATCGAGCCACCGCCACCCGCAGACTTGGCGCTGAAGCCGCGCTCGCCGTTCAGCACAACAGGCAACTGTGGCTGTATCTGAAGGCGATAACTAAAATCGCTGTCATCTACGCTCAGCTCCCAGGTGCCGTCGTTGCGGCTTTCGAGCTGCCAGTGGTCGATCCAGGCACTGAACGGCTGTGCCGTTACTCCCGCCTGGCCGGTGCCGCCGCGGGCGGCGCGGTCCGAAAAGTGATGATCATCGGGGCGGCTGAGCGCGGCATGGGCGAGCCAGAGTTCGTTGCGCTGCCAGCCAGGCTCCTCACTTTCGAATGGACCCGGACGAATGCCGTTGCGGAACAGAGTCCACTGAACCCCAAAACGCTGGCCATCGGCACTTTTCAGGTTGGCGGTCAGATACCACCACTCGAGACGGTATTCCGGATGCGGCCCCATATCCTCCGGCAGGTTTACGGTCATCTCCGGCGCGGCCTGACGGAAGCCTTGGGGGGGATCGGTCAAGGCCGCAATCGAACTTCCCTCGTTCGAATCTTTTGCGCACGCCGCCAGCAACAGAAACATTATCAGCAGTAACCGCAGCCGGTTGATTCCCATATTACTCATTCTTCAGGGACTCCAGCCGCACGGGATTGCCCACCAGCACACCCACCAAGGCCCCGATCAGCAGACAGGCCAGCCACACCTGTAACCAGAAGCCGGGATAAAGATGCAGCGGCAGCGCCCAGCCAAAGGCCGCAGGGTTGAGTCTGGCCACCAGTACCCAGCCGAGAAAGATACCCATCGGCGTAGCCAGCAATGCGAGCAAACCGGTCACCAGCATACTGTGTACGATCAGCCGTCGGCGCAGGCTAGCTAGTGGTACACCGTACACATGCAGCAAGGTGTAACTGGCCTGCCGCAGGCGGAAAATCACCAGCCCCATCAGTGCCAGCGCCGTGCCCGCCAGTACCAGCGTCAGGGTGTTCAGCATGCGGGTCATCTGGAAAGTGCGATCAAAGGCGGCATTGGCGGCCTGCTTGAGCCCGGCCTGATCGCGCAGGCGGCTGCCCGCCAGCCAGGGATACTGTGCCGGCCAGTCCCGCCACGGAATACTGTTGAGCGCGCTCGTTCCCAGTACAAACGTCGTGTAGCGATCGGGGAGCACGTCTGGCAACGTTCCAATGGGCAACAACAGTTCACCTTCCGGCCTGCCGTAGTCGGCGTAGATACCGAGCACTTTGCGGGATAGAGATTCCGCGCCGAGGCGGAACGTCACCCGGTCACCGACGGTCAGTGACCGGCGTCGTGCCAGCTGCTCGTTGATCATCACGCCATCGCCCGCTGCCAGTGCCGACCAGTGTTCAGACACTGCATTGAGAAAAGGCCAGGCCCGGAGCAGCGGTGATGCCGGATCTACCGCCATCACATCCACGGCGAGCTCGCCAAGCACGCCGCGCCCGCGCACCATGGGCAATACGCTCTTCACCCCGGGCAGCGCCTGTAGTTTTGCGGTCAAGTCCTCCGTATCCACCGCCCGCCTGGGATCGAGATAGAGGTCTCCCTGCAGGCGCTGGTCGAGCCAGCGACCGAAAGTGGATTCAAAACCGGTGACCATCGCCTGCACACCAATGGCAGTGGCGATCGCAAAGGCCAGCGCGGTGAGAGGCAACTGCAACAGCCGGCACAATGCGCGCATTTCTGAGCAGGACCACTCCAGCAGTGGTTGCTGACAGTGACGTTCGGCCCGCGCCAGCAGCCAGTTCAGCAACTCGGGAAGCAACAGGCCGACACCGATCAGACAGCCCAGGGTGGAGAGGAATATCAGCCAGAGTTTCCCCGTCACCAGAAGAGCGACCACCGACACGCCCGCAACCAGCAGAGCCACCAGCCACTGCCACACTCTCCGATTGCGCCACGTTGCCACCGATGCCATCCCGCGCTGCGCCCGCCGCAACAGCAGTAAATCGGCGCAGGCCCAGGCCACCACCACCGCCAGAATCAGCACCATGCCGAGCCAGGTTTCCGCTGTCGGCGCACTTCCGGCCAGCGTATTCACGCTGAACAACCCCTGCAGCGTACCCCGGAACCCGTCTGCCATCGCCGCTGCCAGCTGTCCCCCCAGCCACATCCCCAGAGTGCCGCCCACCAGCGCCACCAAAAGTACTTCCGCAATGAGCGCCAGTCTCAGTCGCGTGGGCGGTACACCGAGCCGCACCATAATCTCCAGGCTGCGGCGGCGTTGTTCCAGAGCAAAGCGATACACCGCGCGCACCAACAAGGCCGCCACCAACAGCGCCAGCGCGCCCAGTGCATTGAGACTCAACAGGAAGGCATCCACCAGCGGATCCGGTTCCACGCCGTAGTCCTGGATCTCGCCACGGTAGCCCGCTGGCAATGGGATCTTTTCCACTTCCGTCGACGGCATCAGGATCGCGAGCGTGCCACGCCCCGAAGATGCCAGTTCGGCGGCAATAGAGATATCCGCAAGCAGCTCCCCTGCCGGCAATCCATCGGCTTCGATCAAACGATACTTGCCGGTACCCGGCGGCGACAGATCCCGCCAGCGCACCAGATCCCCGGCACTGCCGAGCAGGGTTGGATGATCGAAGCCTGTTATCAGGTCGGCGATCGCCTCTGCGCCCGGATCTTCCGCGCCGCGTTGTTCGCGATACTGGCGCAGACAAGCGGCACTGAACGGATCGATACCGACGACGACCGGTGCCTCGGGTGTGTTAAAACGCACTTCCAGACGCGGGGAGGCGCAGAATCCTGCTCGCCGCAGGCGCACAAAATCCCCCACGGTCAGTAGCCGACCACCGACACGCACGATACTCAGCAGCGGTTCCAGCGCCGCACGGGAGCGGTCAACCGCCTTTTCCGCAGAGCCTGTCAGGGAGCGGACGCCGCTCCACAGCATCGCCGCACAGATAAGGATGAGCAGCAGGCCCGCCAGCTGCAGGGGATGGCGCCGGTAATGGCTCAGGAAGACACTGCCGAGTCCCATGGACGCAGGGCTCCTTCCCGCAGTTCAAGAATCCGGTCGCAGCGCTGGGCCATCTCCGGATTGTGGGTGACGATCAGCGCGCCCAGCGCGCGCTCGCGGATGGCGTCAAAGAACAGCGGTGCAACACGCTGCGCGGTGTCGTAGTCAAGGCTGCCGGTGGGTTCGTCGGCGAGGATCAGTTCCGGCTGCATCACAAAGGCACAGGCCAGTGCCGCGCGCTGCCGCTGGCCGCCGGAGAGCTGATCGGGATAACGTTGCGCGGTGTCGGCAATGCCCAAGCGCTGCAGCAGCGCGTCACCGTCGTGTTGCTGCAGGCCGGCGAGGCCGGCGCGAAAAGCGATATTGCGTTCAACAGTAAGCGTGGGAATCAGGTTGCTGTCCTGGAACAGCGTGGCAATACGGGTGCGGCGCAATTCGGCCCAGTCGTCGTCATCCAGCTGGGTACTGTCGCGCCCGAATACCCGCAACTGACCACTGTCCGGGCCCAGCAGGCCATTGAGCAGGTTCAGCAGCGTGCTTTTGCCGGAACCCGAAGGACCAATAACCGCCACCGCCTCACCGCGCTGCAGCTCGAGCGACAATCCGCGCAACACCGCAATCTGTTCGCGGCCATTGCGGTAGGATCGGCTGAGATCGCGGGCGTCGATCAGCAAGTTGTTCATAGTTTGCCACGGGCTGCCTGACAGGTAGTGCCTGATAGCTTATCTCACAAATCACGCCGGTGACGATTCCGCGGGCAGTGCACGCAGCATGATATCCACCACTTGCCCGTGATAGTCCACAGTCCTCACCAGGTCCCAGCCCAGGCGCTCGTAGTACTTGCGCGTGCTTGGCGTAAATAGATACAGGTGTGGAATCGACCTGGAGACACAGTAGCCCAGCAATGTTTCTATCAATTTATTCCCTATACCGGTACCGCGGCACTCCGGCTTAACATAGAAATTCGCCAGCCACGGCCCCCAGGGTTCATCGATATCCATATCCCGGGCGAGGACACTGATGGACCCCACCGGCTCGCCGTTTTCCACGGCTACGAAGGTGGCCGGGACACTCTCCGGCCCAATGCATTTTCCCAGCTCAGATTTGAAATCCTGCAGGGACTCATCCGGGTACAGACTGCCCCACTCCAAATAATGCCAGGACGCCAGAATATCGATCATTTCTGGCTTGTGTGCCAAGTTCAGAATTTCCATCGTTCAAGACTTCAAATGTACGTAAGGGGATTACCCGACGATTAGATGCCACCGGGAAAAATACTGCCAGTGCGAGCAAAAAAATTCGCACTGAACCCTCAAAAACCAGAATTACTTCGAGCCTACAACTTAGGTATGTAATACGAAGGTACCACAGCAAAACGATTTACGCGTAAACCTGCAGCAATATAATGGCGCCGCCGATAGTGAGAGACTTCATGTGCCTTTAAAGGGAAGCAAGATGGTCATAGAGCAACTCTGAAGCGCACCAATCTAAGCAATTGTCATTTAAAGGGAGTATGACATGAGATTGTGGGTCACGTTGTGCCTTATAACCACGCTGCAGCTTCTACCCAATCGCATTCTTGCAGCAACAGAAGCCGAAGCCACTACCACTTCACTGCCAACCATCACCGCGGCAGATCTTGCCAACCGTCAACTGCTGGTAAAATTTCGCGAAGGCTCAGGGAAAATCCTGTGGAGCCAGCTACTACAACCCTATTCATTCACATCAATGCAGGTGCTCTATTCCCCTACCAAATACCTGCAATCCTTCAGCCAGCAACTGTCTCCCTGGCAACTGATCACGTTCGATAGTGTCACCGCAGCGGGAGACAGTTTCGATGCACTCCGGAACAACCCCGATGTGGAGTATGTGGCTCCAAACTGGAAATTTGACTTTCAGTCACTACCCAATGATTTGGTCCCAGAACAGTGGGGGCTCCGCAACGAGGGGCAAGATGGTGGCGCTGCCGGCTCAGATATCGATGCAGAGCTCGGGTGGTCTATTCGTTCGTCCGCCAAAGACGTGGTCGTTGCGGTAATCGATTCCGGCATCGACTATTCTCACCCCGATCTCGCTGCAAACATGTGGACCAATCCCGGGGAAATCCCGGGTAACAACATCGACGATGATGGCAATGGGTTTGTCGATGATGTACACGGCTATGACTTCGCAGATAAAGATTCAGACCCGATGGACGTCAACAGCCATGGCACCCACGTTGCCGGCATCATCGGTGCAGTCGGTGATAACAATACCGGTATTACCGGCGTTGCGTGGGAGGCCAAATTGATGGCTATCAAGATATTTGGCGATGAGGCCAACGTGGCCTATACGTCAGATATCGTACAAGGCATCCTCTACGCCGCCGACATGGGTGCCAGGATATCCAACAACTCCTACGGCGCGACCTTTACCGATTCCGTAGCAGAAAATATCTTTAATCGCCCCATCGCAGACGCCATTGACTATGCAAATAAAGCCGGAATGCTATTTATCGCAGCGGCGGGCAATAACGGGGTGAATTCAGACAAGTCCCTACAAGTAACCTCCCCTGCAACCATCGACCACCCGAATGTAATCTCGGTCGCAGCGAACACCCGCAGTGATCGCCGGGCTTCCTTTTCCAACCATGGTGAAACCGGTGCCGATATCTCGGCACCCGGGGCGGATATCCTGTCCACGGTACCCGGTGGCGGCTATGACAGTTACAGCGGCACCTCCATGGCTGCACCGTTTGTTACCGGGGCCGCAGCGCTTGTCGCCGCTGAATTTCCGGATGTCAGCGTCGAGGAATTACGGGCGGTGCTGATCGGAAGTGCCGAACCGGTGGCGAACCTCACGGGTGTGACGCTTAACGGTGGACGACTTAACCTGCACCGGGCACTGACTCATATCCCTTCCGGCGATTGCCCGAACTTTTCGGCAACACCGATGAATCACTACCTGAATGGACGCGCAGACTATTGCGCAGGCACCTACATCAATTTCTGCGCCCGCGGCAGTAACGAATATATCGGGACTAACTACCAGACCCAGCAAGTTGTGCTATTTAATTCCGAACCCGACTTTTACAGTACCACCAACAATTGCCCGCCCGCCAATACGCCACCGTCCCTTGTGAGTGATGACCCTCAACAAGTGCACCTGCGTGTCGGCGGTAGCGCACCTCAGCCACTGCTCTCGGCCACAGACAATCAAGATGGCGATATCTCGGCAGCGGTAGGTGCCAGTGGTATTCCGGATACCCAGGAAGCGGGCCACTACCTGCGTCGCTTTACCGTAGCAGATTCCGGCAAACTGAATGCCGTACCGTGGGTACAGAAAATCACCGTTGTTGCCAACGATGAGCCTCCACGGCTTGCGCTGCTGGGCCCTGCCTGTAACTTTTGGTGGTGTGATGCACTCCTACACCCTGCCGGACAACCTTGGCAGGATCCGGGTTATGTAGGCTGGGATATTCTGGATGGCGACCTTACCGATTCCGTTACCTATACACCGGTTGATACCAACACCCTCGGCATCCAGGCTATTTACTACAGCGTTGCGGACAGTGCTGGCAACGAAATACAAAGCAGTGCATTTCGCCTGGTCGGCATTCTCGGCCCGGAAGAACCGGCGATAGAATTTGAAGCAAAACCCAACGGTAAGTCTCTGCACAACTCTACAACCGCCGAACGTCTACGCATACGCACGTATCGCCGGGATGATTGGACATTCAACCCCAGTGCCTACGTTCTCGACATGGCAGACGGATTCCAGTACCTGCCGCAGGAGAGCTTCACCCATAATGTCGATCCGTCCCGCGACGGAGACTACCTCGTCACTGCAACCTTTACCGACAGCGACGGCAACACCGTCGTGGCCGAGCAACGGGTAGAGATTGTCACCGACACCGAGGCCCCCACACTGTCACTCATTGGGTCGTCCACCATGGAGATCGAGATAGGCGACGATTTCGCCGATCCTGGATATCAGGTTAATGACAACCTCGATCCCTATTCGTGGGTCACTCGCAGTGGAGATCCCGACACCAACACAGAAGGCGCCTACGTCAAGACCTACCAGGCCATCGATGGCAGCGACAACGCCAGTCCCATTCTCCAGCGTACAATCAATGTAGTTCGAAGCCATTGGAACCACGCCCCGCGAAGCAGTCGCTTTGGCTGGAGTCGCTACGAGCCCAATAAGGTACGCATTGAAGCGACGTTTTTCGATATCGACGATGACATTGCAGGGATTGAGGTCGAATACAACCGAGGTGGCAAGTTACAGCCAGAGAATGGAATCGCATTTGACCCGGACAATCACACCTTCAGCGCGAGCTTTACTCTGACCGGTACTCCCGGCGATTATACCTTTTTCGCCATTGCCCGGGACGCCAATGGGAATGAAGCCACCTCTACCGATTTTAGTGCATCGCTGTTCCCGGCATCCGAACCACCGGTGATCGACACGCTGGAACTCGCGGTAGCAGGCTATGAAGTTCGCGTCCTCGGTAATACCAGCGACCCGGACGAAGACATTTCGGAAATACGGATAACCTCCGAACTCGACTTCACCTGTACGGGTACTGGAGCGTTTGAATGTGTGGCAATCGCCCCAGAAGCCGGCAGCTACGAGATCAAGGTTCAGGCGATTGACGAAGCCGGGAATGCGAGTGAACTCCAGGTCCTTTCCGCACAAATTGCGATGGCTTGTGAAACCGCAACCAATACCGCACATATCAATGCGGGGCGCGCGGTAGAGTGTGGAACGCTTTTCACTTCCAGCGCGTGTGCGGTGGGCTCGGGCGATGCGCTGGGGTCAAGCTCGCTGTGATTCGCGGCGACCTCTACATTGCTGGAGTCCAGCCCCGGCTACTGGGAAAAGGTCTCTGTCTGCCCGTAAACTGAGTTCTAAATTTGACGGCGTTCGCTAGCGGCAGCCCGTGGGGCTGCCGCTTTTTTATTGCCGCCGGAAAAGTCACACGCCCACAATGCGCGCGCGGAACTTGCGGCCCTTGATTTTGCCATCGGCAAGTTTTTTCAGGGCCTTTTTCGCAACCGGGCGCTCTACCGCAACAAAGGTGGAGAAGTCGAACAGCTGGATCTTGCCGATCTGTTTACCGTCGATGCCACCTTCGCCAGTCAGGGCGCCTACCACATCGCCGGCGCGTACCTTCTGCTTCTTGCCGCCGTCGATCTGCAGGGTGGACATTACCGGTCGTGTAGGCGTGAACGCCCTCGGCAGATCCGGTACCTCTTGCAGGGTAATTTTTTGCTGTATCAGCTCTTCCAGCCGTTCCAGCTTGTAGATCTCCTTCTTGCTCACCAGCGACAGCGCCACGCCCTTCTGCCCTGCCCGCCCGGTACGGCCTACCCGGTGCACATGCACTTCCGGGTCGCGGGACAGATGGTAGTTCACCACTACCGGCAGTTCCTCGATATCCAGCCCGCGCGCGGCCACATCCGTCGCCACCAGGATGGAGGCGCTGCCGTTGGCGAACAGCGCCAGGGTGCGGTCGCGGTCCTTCTGCTCCATATCCCCATGCAGCGCGAGCGCGGCGAAACCGGCGCGCTTCAGGGCCTGGGCGGCTTCTTCCGTTTCCTTCTTGGTGTTGCAGAACACCAGCGCGGAGGATGCATCGTAATTGGCCAGTAACTGGTACAGCGCCCCGGGGCGCGCCTCGTTATTCTCCACCCGGTAGTAATTCTGCTCGATGGTGCTCTGGGTGTGCGCCGCAGCCACCTCCACCTTCACCGGATCGCGCAGCACCCGGGTGGCCAGAGCGTCGATGGTCCTGGGGTAAGTGGCGGAAAACAGCAGGGTCTGGCGCTGCGTGGGCAGCGCCGCGAGGATCTGGTCCAGCACCGCCTGGAAGCCCATATCCAGCATGCGGTCGGCTTCGTCCAGTACCAGCGTATCCACATCACTCAGGTCAAGGTTGCCCTTGCGCAGGTGGTCTTCAATACGGCCCGGGGTGCCCACCACGATATGGGCGCCGTGCTTGAGCGAGCCGATCTGCGGCCCGAACGGCATACCGCCACACAGGGTCAGGATCTTGATGTTGTGAATGGCCCGCGCCAGCTTGCGCAGCTCCCGCGCCACCTGGTCCGCCAGCTCCCGGGTAGGACACAGCACCAGCGACTGAACCCGGAAGCGCTCCACACGCAGCTTGTGCAGCAGGCCGAGACCAAACGCCACCGTCTTGCCCGAGCCGGTCTTGGCCTGACCGATCACATCCTTGCCGGCCACAATCGCCGGCAGCGCCGCGGCCTGAATTTCCGTCAGGCGCATGTAGCCCAGGTCTTCCAGGTTCTTCAGCAGGGGCTTTTGCAATGGCAGGGACTGGAAATCGCGGGGATGGGTCTCAGGGGTAGTCACAACAGGGGCTCGATTGGAGAAATAGCCGCGTATTGTAGGCAAGCACAGGTCGATTTCCCATCGAAATCGCCTCTGACATATCAGCCCACGCGGGAAAACACTTGGCACATGTACCGCAGTACTAAGGCTTCCACCACCCAGTTCTCAGTATATCCCTGGAATCAACCGATAGCGCACGCGTCGTGCATAGTCTCGATAGCCCGGCAACTCCCCCTGTAAAGCCTGATCTTCAAGCGCGGTTCTAATCACAGCGATGACTAAAGCCACCGCTGCAGGAATCAGCGACCAAACCGATCCCAGGGCAAGCACAATACCGAATAGTGCAAGAATATTTCCCGCATATCCGGGATGCCGCACAAACCGGTAAGGGCCGCTGTCACACACGACCTGCCCGCGATCGAGCCGAATCTGCACCACGCTGTAGAAAAAGCGGTTCTCCACCAATGCCCAAACCGCGTAAGCGTATCCAAGCGAGATACAACTAAAGCCCAACAGGACGAGCCAGAGCGGAAACGCAAAAGACCAGCTATAGCGGTGGTCGAGCCCAGCCACGACAACCATAGGAAACCCGATACTTAGCGCCATCAATGGTGCAAGTACTTTGTCCCAGGTTTTTGCATTTTGGAAATTTTCAATATTTTGTCTTTCGGACATGAGCCCAGGGTGCCGCTGTTCCGCCCATATGCGGCCGCCGACACCCGCAATCAGGATCAGTGCGGAATATAGCCACGCCTGCCACCAACCCAAATCCCCACCGCATATAAACAAAATCAGCGGGATCAGGAGATAAACAACAACTATTCTGATCCACTGCCGTGGGGCTACGGTTTTATGTACATCTTTATTTGGGGCCTCTCCACGCATGTCACTTCCGGATAAAAAGGGACTTGATTGTCTAGCTAACGTTGCAATTAAGCCCTGGCATTTAGCGTCACCAGATCGAGGGGTTCGCCATGTATATTACTTCAGCACTTCAATTTTCACTTTGGCGAGGCCCAGCGAAGCACTGGCAATACGACTGAACGCGGACTTTGAAAGGTCAATTATCCGCCCCTCGACAAATGGGCCACGGTCATTGATTTTCACAACGACACTTTTTCCATTCATTATGTTTGTTACTTTTACCGTTGAACCAAACGGTATTTTTTTATGTGCAGCTGTATGAAGCTCGTGCTTATAAAGTGCTCCACTGGCGGTTTTTCTGTTCTGCAGCATATCCGCATAAAATGATGCTTGCCCGGTTTCCGTGAAACCGCCCCAGCTTCCTCTACCTACCGGCTGGGCGTTTGAACACGCGGCTATCATGCTGAAAAATACAATTGGCAATATATTTCCTGAAGCGGCCAGCATAATATGCGCCTGTATTCTTTGCCGATAGCGCAGCGCCTTTTCAGTGCTTGGTCAGCCTGATCGGAACTGGTCTGTCGCTAGGCTTTGCGGTTGCTAGAGCCATAAATATAACAGACCAAATTACCCCGCTACGGCGAAGCCAGTCACATGGCCAAGATCATTCCAAAGACAATATCAGCCAAATCCCCGTGCCCGAGTTACATCGCGGGTTAGGTGCCTGGGATACGCGTATGATCCTGCGCCGTTTACTGGCGTAAATTGGCTTTTTGCAAGGCCACCATGTATTCAAAGGGTGCCAGCATGGTCTTGAAATCCCGTTCAGGCTCAAGCTGTGCCATTGCCATCGCAACACTCTCAATCGTCGACAGACTGTTCTCCAGCGAGGAATGCCGGATCTGGTAGTTGGAACTCAGCGCCCCCTCAAAGCTGACCCGCGGCAACTGCTGTAACGCCGGATGCAAATGCAACATCTTCTTGGACTTGCGCCATGTAGCATCAATCACTACCAGCTGCTCCAGTGCCTCGGCCTGCGGGGTTCCGGGGGCCACCTGCTCCACTTCCGGCAACCAACCCAGGGAAGGATAGAGCAACGCAGACCCGGGTTTCAGCAGCTGCGCCAGCTTCTCATCCGACAGGTTCTCAGCCACGATCAATTCACTATTCTCCAGGCACAGACGCGCCATGCGCCCGGTATTGAACGGATGCTTCTCCTCCAGGGGGTGCTGTATGATCAGCACCTTGATGCGGTTGGCGATATGCACCAGTGCGCTGCAGTAGCAGACTTTGAGTGGACGTTGGCAGGTTGGGCAGATTTGGCGTGGCATAGAAGATGGTGATTGATGATCTTTCGGTACAGTGGCTCTCTGACGCAGAGATGCCATTGGCCAACAAATTCTACCGTGCACACAAGTTTCGCGGAAAGGCGAAACGGCATGATCCCTGCGCCGTGGTCAGGGACGTTCAGAATACCATTATTGCCTGCGGTTGCCTGCGGCAGCTGACGGACAGCCAGCTATTGGCGGGGGTTGCTGTGGCGCCGGACTGGCGGGGTCGCGGTGTGGCGCGACTGTTACTAAAGAATATGGCGGAGAAATATAACGACTCTACTTATACCTTCCCCTACCGGCACCTGGTGCCGTTTTACAGTTCGTTGGGATATGTAGAGGTGCCGCCCGAGGGGCAGCCTTCCGCTATCGTTGATCGGTTCCATACCTACGAAAAACAAGGGCGGGATATTGTGGTAATGCACTATCGGCCTGATGCTGGCAGCTAGATCCTAGATCACGAACAGATCCATAAATGCATTGACCGGCGTTGCTTCCAGCACTTTCTGGTCCTTGCACAAGGCGAAGATCTCCTTGCAGCGCCCTGGCGGGAACCGGGTTGCCAGGTTGGCCCGGAACTTTTCTTCCAACAGCGGTATGCCCTCGTCCCGGCGGCGCCGGTGCCCTACCGGGTATTCCACTTCCACCTTCTCCGTGGCGTTGCCGTCGGAAAAGAAAACCTGTACCGCATTGGCAATAGAGCGCTTGGCCGGATCCAGATAGTCCGCTGAGTAGCGGGGCTCATCCACCACTTCCATCTTACCCCGCAGCCGATCGATCTCCGGGTGGGCCTGGTGGAAGCTGTCTTCATAGTGCTCTGCCTGCAGGTTGCCGAAAATCAGAGGCACCGCGGTCATGTACTGCAGGCAGTGGTCGCGGTCTGCGGGGTTCGCCAGCGGGCCCGATTTGGAAATGATGCGGATGGCGGATTCGTGGGTGGTGATGACGATGCGCTCGATCTCATTGATGCGATCTTTCACCAGGCGGTGCAGGGTTACCGCGGCCTCGCAGGCGGTCTGGGCGTGGAATTCGGCGGGGAACAAGAGCTTGAACAGGATGTTTTCCATCACGTAGCTGCCGTAGCCCTGGGGAAAGCTGAACTGGCGCTCGGCCTCCGGCTTCAGCTGCTGGTCCGCTGCAGTCTTGCTGAACAGCACATCGTAGAAGCCCCACTGCCCGGCGGTAAGCGCACCGGGGATACCCATCTCACCGCGCATGGTGATATCCGCCAGGCGCACACCGCGGCTTGTGGCATCGCCGGCAGCCCAGGATTTGCGCGAACCGGCATTGGGGGCGTGGCGGTAGGTGCGCAGCGCGCCGCCGTCCACCCAGGCCTGAGACAGTGCCGCCATCACCTGCTCGCGGTTGCCTCCCTTCAGCATGGTCGCCACCGCCGCCGAGGCCACCCGCACCAGCAACACATGGTCCAGCCCTACCCGGTTGAAGCTGTTCTGCAGTGCCAGCACGCCCTGGATTTCATGAGCGCGGATCATCGCATCCAGCACCTGGCGCATGGTAAAGGGTGCTCCCCCCTGTGCGAGGTGCTTCTGCGACAGATAGTCGGTCACCGCCAGAATCGCACCGAGATTGTCCGAGGGGTGGCCCCACTCTGCGGCCAGCCAGGTGTCGTTGTAATCCAGCCAGCGGATACAGCAGCCGATATCCCACGCGGCCTTGATCGGGTCGAGGCGCAGGTCCGTGCCCGGCACACGGGCACCATTCGGCACCAGAGTCCCGCTGACAATCGGCCCCAGGTGCTTGGTGCATTCCGGAAAACGCAGTGCCAGCAGGCCACAGCCGAGGGTATCCATCAGGCAGCTGCGGGCGGTATCAAAGGCCTCTGCGGAGGTGATGGGGTAATCCAGCACATAGTCGGCAATATCCTGGATAACTTGATCGTAATCAGGACGGATGTTTTTGGCGACGGTATCGTGCATGTGCGTTTTCCTTCGATCACTGCCAATTGCAGATAGAAGGATAGCCATGGGTGCCGGTAGCCCGGCCCCACACCTGAAATGGCGCACAGATGGTCCCGACTAAATAGATCGTGGCATGTAGCGCCGGCAACTGTGGCGGGGAGACGTGTAGTCTGCTCTGCTTAATTTAGAAATTTGATTGTTGGAGGTTACGTGGACGCATTTCCCCACGAATACAAGGTCGCCGCGAATGCGGCAAGTGAAGGTGAAATTACCCTGACCGCTGAAGGCATCGAACCCCTCGCCTCAGCGGCCCCCGCCCAGTTCGACGGCCCCGGCGACCGCTGGTCACCGGAAGACCTGTTGGTGGCCTCTGTGGCGGACTGCTTTATCCTCACCTTCCGCGCTATCGCCAAATTCTCAAAACTTGAGTGGACATCACTGGAGTGCAGCGCCACCGGCATCCTGGACAAGGTTGAGCGCACAACCTGCTTCACCGCTTTTACCATCAATGCCAAGCTGCAGGTGCCCGAGGGCACCGATACGGACAAGGCCCGCAAGCTACTGGAAAAGTCCGAGGCGAGCTGCCTGGTGACAAATTCCCTCAAGTCCACCGTGACGTTAAATGCAGAGGTCACGGTTTCCTAAATTCTTACCGGTGCGCCAGCGCGTAGTCGATCGCGGCACACACCGCGACCGCCTGCGCGCCATTGCATTGCTCGGGGGTTGCGCGGGGGCTGTCGGGGTAGACCTCGGTGGTGGTCTTGTACTTAGCATTGGTGACGCTGGCACACAACCCCAGCTGCTTGAGCGGGTATTCGATCACGCCCGACGCCACCACCGGTGAACCGATGATCTCGCCGTTGTCGTCCGCCGGTGCGATATGGGTCACCTTTTCTACCGCTGCAATCACTGCCTGCTGGAACTCGGGCTGCGGGTTCTCGCTGTCGTCCACCAGATAGAAGCCATCGGGGATCCCGCCGGGCGTGAATGGCTTGCCATCGCGGGCGGCCAGTGCGGGGCGGAACTCGGTTTCATCGGTATCGGTGGTCTCGTGCAGGTCGATATGCATCAGTACACGATCGCGCACCGGCGCCACCAGGCGCATCAGCGCCGCCGATTCCCCTGCCGGGCTGTCTTCATAAAACGAACGGTTCGGGTCGATCGCATTCGGGTTCCAGCGGTGGATACGCTCGTAGCCCCAAGGGCTGACACAGGGGGCGACCAGCAGGTTGACGCGGCCGGCGTATGCCGCGGCATGTTGATCGACGAACTGCAGCGCGCCATGCACGCCGCTGGTTTCATAGCCATGCACCCCGCCCGTCACCAGCACAACCGGTAACTCATCGTTCCAGTCTTGGCTGCGAATCGCGAGCAGCGGAAAACTTTCGTCGCCGTACTCCAGGCGCCCGTACTCCTCCACGTCGAAGCGCGAGCCCAGGCCCTCAATCTTGCTTAATACCTCAGACTCGTAGCTGCGATGACGGGTCTGGTGCGACAGCCACTGGTTGCGTTCCGCGTCGCCCCAGGGCGTGCCGGGGGTACCGATTGGGTAGAATGCGGGGGCGGTGTTCATAGCGTTTGTACTCCGGTGATAAGCGAGGCAGGCGGGCATTCTACACCGGGAGCGAAATTTGCCAGAGCCCGCCAGCGCTATTCTGGGAGGCTTTCCCCTGAGCCACCCATTTCTGCCGGGAAATCCTTCAATTTCGGCAGCCCGTCGTGGATGCGCAATACGGCTTCCTGATAGTTCACATGCACGCCAGGTTTATAGGGAAAGGTCGGTATTACTGCCGCATAAACATCCGTCAGCCCCATTGTCGGGTGTTCACTCAAAATGTGGCCCCCGCAGGTTTTGCACCATTTGCGATAACTCTGGGGGGACTTGTTGTATGTCCCGATGTTATCTGCGCCCTGGGTGATCTTCACCGCCTCTGGCTTCCACAGGATGAACGCATTTACGGGGCCCGCAGACCAGTGCCGACACGACTCGCAATGGCAATAGCCCATGGCGGCTGGCTCGCCTTCGACGGTCAATTGCACCGCGCCACAAAAGCAGCTTCCCTTGTACGTCTTGTCATTGCTCATGATGCACCCTTTACGTTAATCACCAAGCCACAATGCTAGAACAAATTCGAGCTACCCAACCGCTCCACCGGAAATTATTTGGCCTCACTCGTTAGCAAAATTGGTAAGAGCGTCACCGGTCAGGCGATACCCCACCCATTCACTTTGAGGCTTGGCGCCTATCGACTTGTAGAAATTGATCGCCGGCTCATTCCAGTCAAGTACGTTCCACTCAAACCTGCCGCAGTTATTTTCCACGGCCAATTTGGCTAAATGTTTCAACAACCTTTTCCCCGCGCCAATGCCTCGGTGATTGGGTGAAACATACAAATCCTCAAGGAAAAGGCCATTCTTACCCAACCAGGTAGAATAATTGTAGAAATAGACCGCAAAGCCTATTGGAGTAGCATCGAGGTAACATATCAACGCGTAGGTGCTTGAGCCGGGTCCGAAAATGGTTTTCCTTATATCCTCTTCGGTCGCAACGACTTCTCTTTCTGCTTTTTCATAGATGGCGAGCTCACGAACAAAATTTAAAATGATCCCGGCATCATCTATTGTTGCATCTCTTATTTCTATTTTTGCCATTTGTCATCTCGACCTTTTTTTGAATTGGCTTTACCCACAAAAAGTAGACACCCTATTCAACAGCGGCACAGGGCATCAATATTGTGCTCTTACCCCATTCTCTCACTCAATCGGCCACTCCGAACAGCCCCAGCTGGCCATCCACCAGGCTGTCAAAATCGAGATCTACGAAGGGCAATACGGCATCAGCCACCGGGTCGAGCGGCCGGCGGCGCCGATTGGATAGAAGGCGGTTGACCTTAAACTTAACTTCAAGGTTATAGTCAACCTCGTACTGATTGAGAGCCAAATTGACATGAACATCGGTGAATTGGCAAAACGCACCGGGCTTGCGCCCTCTCGAATCCGTTTCTATGAACGGATTGGCCTGTTAACGCAGGTTGAGCGCCTGCCTAACGGCTACCGCAGTTACCCGCCCGAGGCGGTCACCGCATTGGAACTGATTACAACCGCCCAGACGGCAGGCTTCAGCCTCGACGAGCTTCGGACGTTGCTGCCTACAGATTTGGCGGAGTGGGACCACGCTTCGCTGGTTGATGCCCTCCATCAGAAAGTGCATGACATAGAGAATATTCAGGAAAAGCTCGCCCAAAGTAAGGCGCAGCTCCTCGAAGTACTCGGAGAAATAGAGGCCAAGCCAGAAGACATGGACTGTGCAACCAATGCACGGCGGGTTCTATCACGGTTTGGACTTATGCGGACTAAGGAGCAATAAATGATGCAAACCATACTGGGCGCAAGCGGGCAAATCGGGCGTGAGCTGGCCCTGCACTTAAAGCGCGACTTCACCAGCGATGTCCGCCTGGTGAGCCGTCGGCCGCAAAAGATCAATGAAACCGATCAATTGCTGAGCGCCGATTTGCTCGATGCCGAGCAGACCTCAAAAGCGGTAGAAGGTTCGGACATCGTCTATCTGACGGCCGGGCTGCCAATGGACACCCAGCTATGGGTGGAGCAATGGCCCGTTATCATGCGCAATGTGATCGACGCCTGTGCGGCCCACAATACCAAGCTGGTGTATTTCGATAACACCTATATGTATCCGCAGACGGACAAGCCCCAGAAAGAAGACGCCCCGTTCGAACCCAATGGCGCGAAGGGCCGGGTGCGCGCGGACATCGCCACCATGCTGCTTGATGCCATGGCGCAAGATCGCATTCAGGCCGTGATCTGCCGGGCACCGGAATTCTATGGGCCGGGCAAAACACAAAGCATCACCAACTCAACCATCATCGACAACCTGCTGGCCGGGAAACCGGCAAAGGTGTTCCTGCGCGACGATGTGTTGCGAACGCTGATCTACACCCCGGATGCCAGTCGTGCCATGGCGCTGCTCGGCAAAACTCCCGACGCCTATGGGCAGACCTGGCACCTGCCTTGCGACGATAACCGGCTGACCTATCAGCAATTCATAGAACTTGCGGCCGATATTTTTGGTGTCGAGGCAAACTATACGGTGCTCAAACACTGGCAGCTCTGGTTGGCTGGATTGTTTAACAAAACGGTTCGGGGTGCAGCTGAACTCCTGCCGCGCTATAAAGCGGACAACATTTTCCTCTCGGATAAATTCAAGTCACGGTTCCCTGATTTTCAGGTCACCTCTCTACGGCAGGGCCTGAGCACAATCTTCGAAGAGCGATCCCGCTCTTCAGAATGACGCTCCCTTCCCCGCCTTTACCGCTTGCAAGCTAGACCTTAAAGCCCGGTTTAATCCTACACTGGACAACGGCAGTGCCAGGTAATCAGTGTATCTGGACGACGGGTCCACACCTTGAAACAAACCGGGTGATTCACCTGTCGTCCTGCAAAGGAGAGCGGGACATGGGATATGTCACAACAAAAGACGACGTAGATATTTTCTATAAGGACTGGGGCCCGAGAGACGCGCAGGTAGTCTTTTTTCACCACGGATGGCCCCTGAGTTCAGACGACTGGGATCCGCAGATGCTGTTTTTTCTGCGGGAGGGATTTCGGGTAGTGGCCCATGACCGCCGCGGCCACGGGCGGTCTGGCCAGGTCTGGGATGGACACGATATGGACCACTATGCGGATGACGTCGCAGCAGTTGTTGACCATCTGGACCTGAAGGATGCATTCCATGTCGGCCACTCCACCGGCGGCGGTGAAGTTGTGCACTACATCGCGCGCCATGGAGAGGATCGCGTTTCAAAGGCGGCCATCATTGCCGCCGTGCCACCCCTGATGCTAAAGACAGACAGCAATCCCGGCGGCCTACCCAAAGACGTCTTCGACGATATGCAGGCGCAACTTGCCGCGAACCGTTCGCAGTTTTACTACGATATTCCCGCCGGGCCCTTCTATGGCTACAACCGCCCCAATACAAAACCCTCGGAAGGCATTATCTGGAACTGGTGGCGTCAAGGCATGATGGGCAGCGCCAAGGCACACTATGACGGTATCGTCGCCTTTTCACAGACGGACTTCACCGAAGACCTTAAGAAAATATCCGTTCCTGTCCTGGTGATGCATGGCGACGATGACCAGATCGTTCCCTATGAAGATTCCGGTCCTCTGTCAGCCAAGCTGCTGAAAAACGGTACTCTGAAGACCTATTCCGGCTTTTCCCACGGTATGCCCACGGTCAATGCCGATACCATCAACGCAGACCTGCTGGCGTTTGTGCAGGGATGAACAGAAACCAGCCACACAGAGGTGTGGCTGGCTCTCCTTTATATTGCAGGTCAATCGCTTTCAAGCAGCGTGCTCAATGGTTTGGGCGCATAGAGTGCACTTTGGAAATTCGGTACGTACTCATACTTGACCAGTGAACCCAGATTCAGAGATTTTATATAGTTGGACAAGCTTCCGTCGCTTAACGTCAAGGTTACAGCATCGTCACTGGTGCTGGAGGCATGGCGAAGCTGACGTGACACCGCATAGCCATAGGTCAAAGAGCCTTCGTGATCTATATTGGTAAAGCTATTGGTGACCATGGCAACATCGGTGGAAACATCGGCAAGTTTTTTTCCGCCGAAGACAACATCCACCTTGCCTGTCTCGCTATCGGTGATTTCAAAGGTCAGCGACTCATCTTCGTCACGATAGTTAATTTCCGTCAGCCATTTCGGCAGGTTATAGCCAACGACGCCCCGAACCCTTGCCAGCTCGGTATTTACTGGAAGTTTCAGCACATAACCCCAGAAGCTTTTTGCCCTTATCTGGCTCAGCAAGGTAATGGGGCCCAGGTTCGACCCTCCAGGCTTGTTGGTAATGATGGATATCGCAATTTCGTTGTAACTGTCGTTATCGCAATAGTGGTATGCATAGGCGGTCAATGCGATCAGCCCCCTGCCCGGCCATATTTTCAGTGGCCGCACCTGCTCCAAGACTTCTGCGGGCATCAACTGCCGCAGCCTGTCCAGGTCTGCCGTATAAATCGCGGTCACCCGACTGTTCTCGTAATAGAAATTTGGTGAGTAAGATTCAAAGCCGATATCGACCTTGGTTTTTTCCAGCGTCTTAAACCAGCTCAAGTCCGTTTCAGGCGACTCAGCGGCCACTACCGATAGCGGCGGGTTAGACCGATAGCGGTCGTAGAGCCCGCCTTTCATAACAGGCACTTCATGGCCCGCAACATTGATGATGGTTTTCTCTGACTGCTCGGACTCGCCTGTTTCCTGGGCCCAGGAAGCGGTCGCAATGGTATTCAGGAATATCGCTGTTACTACTGCAATATTTCTAACCTTCATGTTCTTTGCCTCGGTTGATTCACATTTAGTGCCGTCTGTTTTCACCGGCACTTTGCGAGGTCCGCTCTCTAGCTGAGCGATTCCTTCATTCTCCTTACTGACCACTTGCTCCGGATAGTCGAGCCCGCAAGCAACCCGGGACCATGCTCCCCTGCAGCCCGGCACGCGAACCATAAGGTTGAATCCGGCTTTAAGGTCAAGCGGCCAATAGTTGTTGACATTAAAGCTAGCTTAAAGGTTAGGGTTCGCCCACAACCAAACGAGGTGATGCCCTGTGAATCTATTCGATAACCTGACTCTACCCAACGGTACAACCATTCCTAACCGTATCGCCAAAGCTGCCATGGAAGAAAACATGGCCGACACTAACTTTGCGCCGTCGGACAAGCTGATGCGGCTTTACCAGGCTTGGGCCGATGGCGGTGCCGGCCTGCTCATTACCGGCAATGTGATGATTGACCGCCGTGCTATGACAGGCCCAGGCGGTGTGGTACTGGAAGACGAGCGGCAGCTGGCCAGATTCAAACACTGGGCGCAGACGGGCCGCTCCCGGGGCGCTCAGTTCTGGATGCAAATAAACCACCCGGGCCGCCAGATGCCCGGTGACCTTGGGCAACAGACCTGGGCGCCCTCCGCGGTGCCTGTCGACCTCGGCAAGCTGTCAAAGCATTTCAATCCCCCACAGGAAATGACACAGGAAATCATCGAAGAGGTGATTCAGCGCTTTATCCGCACCGCGCGGCTCGCAGAGCTGGCCGGTTTTAGCGGCGTCCAGATTCATGCGGCCCATGGTTATCTGTTGAGCCAGTTCCTTTCGCCCCTGACCAATAAGAGAACGGATAAGTGGGGTGGTTCCCTGGAAAACCGGGCCCGTTTACTCCTGGATATCGTCCGAGGCGTTCGCACGGTGGTGTCACGGGGGTTTACGGTTGCCGTGAAACTTAATTCTGCTGACTTTCAACGGCGTGGGTTCAGCTCTGAGGATGCGCAGAAAGTAGTGAAAATGCTCAATGCCTTGCAGGTTGACGTCGTTGAATTGTCGGGCGGAAGCTACGAGGCACCCGCCATGCACGGCCGCTCTCGGGATGATCGCACTCTCGCGCGAGAAGCCTATTTCCTGGAGTTCGCGCGCGACATACAGTCCGTAGCCGAAATGCCTATCATGGTCACGGGCGGCATCCGGCGGCAACTGGTGGCACAGGAAGTTATCGACAGCGGTGTAGACATGGTCGGTATCGGTACGGCGCTGGCCATCGACCCGCATTTACCCGGAGATTGGATGCAGGGAAAAGACAATGCACCGGAACTGTCGCCCATCACATGGAAAAACAAGCCATTGGCTTCACTTGCCTATATGGCGGTGGTCAAATATCAGCTGTACAGGCACAGTGTAAATGGAAGCCCGAATTCGAAAGTTTCACCTCTGTGGGCTTTAATTCGGGAGCAGGTCTGCAATGCATTGCTCGCCCGAAAATACCGGCGTCGTTTGGTTGAATTATCGCAATAGCGGCGAGCTACGGATCAACACAATCAGCGTATCGGCACTGATCACCGTATGGATCGCGCCGGAATTTTATGTGGGGTGGAGATCTCTGAGAAGGCAAGGAAAATATTTACAAAGGCCACTCATAAAATGAGTGGCCTTTGTAATAAAACCCAACCGTCAATTATCGATCTACAATCGAGGTGGTCACGCTTTCTATCTTCTGGTTAAAGATGAACGGCGCCTGATAGGCTTTACTTACAGCACCACCTTCATCTTCACCGACACCAACACCGTCATCTAACGAATATAAGCTGGCAATGGTATTGGGAATGAACCTCTTCGCAACGAGATCACCGTTCAGGTACAAATAAGCATTACCACCTTTACCCATGCCTACATTATTGCCCTTACCACCTTTGCCATTTTCATCGTAACGAAATTTAACCACAATTTCGTTATCCCCTTTTTTAAGCGCGGATTTACTGGTAATCGACGTATATTCATACCCCAACCAGTTGTATTCAAACGTTGGGACGCCATCTTTAACATAAAGCGTCCAGCCCGCGAAGTTACCACCCTGTGCGATAATGACACCGTTGGTATCTTTCACATTATCTGTGGATATTTTCGCGGTAAGGTCAAATGACTTGTTCTTGATATTAAGGAATGAGTTTTCAGGTATTCCCGTGGCACCTGAGTATAATGTCAATGTTGTCTTGCCAAACATGGCATCCGGACGACCGGCAATCTCCGCATTCATACGCTCCAGGGTGCGGTCATCGATCGGATAAACGTGGTAATCAAACGCCTCCTTGGCGAACAGCTCCTGCATCTCTTTAAGCTTTTCCGGATGTTTATCAGCCACATTGTTTGCGAGGGAGAAGTCCTTGGTTATATCAAACAGTTCCCATTTATCTTCCTGGAGCGTACTAAATTTTTTCGTATCTTCCCAAAGCGGCCAGTGGATAACACGAGCCAGCCAACCATCCTTGTAGATGGCACGGTTGCCTGCAAGTTCGAAATATTGCACTTTGTGCCTGCTTTCGGCATCGGGCAGGTTAAACGACTGCATGAAGCTCTTTCCCGCGATTGGTATTTGCTTCACACCATCTACTTCTTTAGGCTCGGGCAACTTGGCAGCATCAAGCACCGTAGGGGCGATATCCACGACATGAGTCCATTGCTCGCGAATAACGTCTTTACCCTTTTTAATACCGTCAGGCCAGCTAACAGCCATTGCGTTGCGCGTACCGCCAAAGTCCGATGCCGTTCCTTTCATCCAAACAAAAGGCGTATCCCCTGCTATAGCCCAGCCTTTCGCGTAATGACCAAAGCTATCTTCACTGCCGAGCTTATCTACATTTTCTGAAATAAACTGCAGATCCTCTTCTATACCGTTGTAAAAGGCTAAAGAGTTTAAACTTCCATTGCGGTTACCTTCGGCACTGGCGCCATTGTCACCGACAACATAGAAGATCAGCGTGTTATCAAACTCCCCGGTTTTCTTCAGACTATCGACGACACGGCCAATCTCGTGGTCGGTATGTGCCAAATAGCCAGCAAACACCTCCATTTCTCGAGCGAAGATTTTCTTTTCATCGCTGGTTAATGAACTCCAACGAGGGACACCGTCCGGCATTGGTGGCAAGACGGTATCTTCAGGGATGATGCCAAGCTTTTTCTGACGCGCGAATACTTCTTTACGAAGCTCATCCCACCCCATGTCAAACTTGCCTTTATATTTATCTATCCACTCCTTTGGCGCCTGATGAGGGGCATGGACAGCCCCAGGTGCGAAATAGACAAAAAATGGCTTATCTGCATTGTAACTGTGCTGCAGATTCAACCACTCAATGGTTTGATCCGTCATATCGGTTGTGAAGTGATAATCTTCGGTACGGGGTGTTTTGATACGCGTTACACCATCAACCAAAACCGGTTGATATTGATCCGTCTCGCCACCAAAAAAACCATAAAATTTCTCAAAGCCCACCTGACTTGGCCACAACGTTTGATCCCCCGCAGGGCCAGTTTCCCATGGTGGGATCTCGTGATTTTTCCCAAACATCGCAGTTTTGTAGCCGTTGTAACGTAATATTTTTGGCAGGGCGGCAATGTAATTCGGCCTTACACCGGTGTTTCCGGGAAATGCAGTGGCTGTTTCGGCAATGGATCCCATATTATTTTGATGGTGGTTTCGACCCGTTAGCAGGGCCGTGCGCGTAGCAGAACACACACCTGTTGTGTGAAATCGGTTGTAAACCAGACCCTGCTCGGCAATGGCGTCAAGGGTTGGCATTTCAACCAAACCACCAAACAAAGAGGACTGGCTAAAACCGACATCATCTAATAAGAACACTAGTACGTTGGGCGCACCTTCCGGTGCCTGTATCGCCTTATAAGGTTCGGGACGTTCAACATTTCTGACATCCAGCTCTGTGTACCCTTTCGGCTCCACATCAGGGATCGGCAATTGGGTGCGGTCAACCTTACTATCCGCCAAACAGTGCGTGGCAATCAGCGCAAACATCCCGGTCAGGAACATTGCCTTCTTGATGAAATTCATCGCATAGGACCCATTTCTAATGAAAAAACACATGTACACGTACTGTTGAAAATAGGCCATCACTCGGGGAGCAATGTCATATTTTGTGCCTATCGTGCTTTTCCATGCTCACGGGACAAGTTGTACGCCACGACAGCCCACAAGACGCATTTCATGCCAGTGCTCAATCGGTCACGCCAAACAGACCCAGCTGGCCATCTATGAGAGAGTCAAAATCCAGGTCGATGAACGGCAATATGGCATCCGCGACCGGCTTGAGCTGCCGGTCGATATAGTGCTGGTAATCAATCGGTGACTGGCGGTGATCAACGGGCTCCGGGCCGTTGAGGGTGATCACATAGCGAATCCAGCCCTTGTTCTGGTAGCGGGGTGCCAGCCCCTGCTGGCGACGGTGTCCATCGGCCAGTCGCGCCGCCCGCACGTGGGGTGGCACGTTTTTTACGTATTGCTCCAGCTTGCGCCTGAGTCGCTTGCGATACACCAGCTGCTCATCCATCTCCCCTGCCCGGGTTTTCGCCACCGTGTCGCGGATATAGTCGGACGGATCCTCACTGTGGAACACCATCCCGTAGAGTTGGGTCTGGAACTGCTTGGCTAGGGCCGTCCAGTCGCTGCGCACGGTTTCCAGCCCCTTGAATACCAGCTTCTCCTCGCACCCGTTCACCACCAGGCCCGCATAGCGTTTCTTGGAGCCGGCCTCCGAGCCGCGAATGGTGGGCATCAGGAAGCGCTGGTAGTGGGTTTCGAACTCAATCTCTAGCTCGCACTCCAGCACCAGCTCGTCTTTGAGCTTGTTCTGCCAGCGCGTGTTGATCTCGATGGCCAGGCGCTTGCCGATCGCATCGGCCTCCTCGGGGCTGGGTTGGCCACTCAGCCACACAAAGGTGGAATCGGTATCGCCGTAGATGACCTGGTGCTTCCCTTCACCAATCTCCTCGATCCAGCGCGCCGTCTGCTGCATGATCTCGTGACCGCGCAGGGTGATGGAGCTGGCCAGACGCGTGTCGTAGAAACGGCAGCCCCCACTTCCCAGTACTCCGTAGAAGGAATTCATGATGATCTTGATGGCCTGCGAGCGGGCGGCGTCCTGCTCCTGCTTGGCGATGTCGCGCTGCGCCCAGAGACTGGTAATGATGTCCGGCAGGAAGTGTTTGTCACGGGAGAAGCGCGCACCGCGAAAACCGGGAATGGCATCGTCATCCGCCAACCCTTCAACCAGGCCCATGGGATCGATCTTGAAGGTGCGGATAATGCTGGGATACAGGCTCTTGAAATCCAGCACCAGCACGTTGTCGTACAGGCCCGGCCGGGAATCCATCACGTAGCCGCCGGGGCTAGCCAGGCCGCCGTCGGCCGGCAAGTTGGGCGCCACATAGCGGCTGCGGTGCAGCCTGGGCAGGTATAGATTGGTAAAGGCTGCCACCGAGCCGCCGCTGCGGTCGAGCTCCAGGCCCGTGAGCTGGGACCGCAGCCGCAGGTAATCCAACAGGCGGGTGTGCTGGAAAATATCCCAGACCAGGCGGCAGTCTTCCAGGTTGTAGGCGGCAAGCTTGGGTTTGTTATGGTGAAAGTCGTGTTCAATCGCCGCCAGGCGGTTGTCCACATCTTCGGTGTCCTTGCCCCTGCCCAGCAGGGTCTGGGCCACGAACTCCAGGCTGAAACTCTCAAAGTTGTAGGTGGCGCTCTTCAGCCCGTCGATGCCGTCCAGTACCACCCGACCTGGCAGCGTGACGAAGCCCGGGCCCCCTTCCCGGCCATCCCGCCAACGTGCCTCTTTGTCACCGCGCCCCAGCTTCAGGCGCAGCCCATGGCGCCCGGCCCTCTTCAACAGCAACCGAAAATCAAAGTCCACCACGGACCAGCCGATGATGATGTCCGGGTCCAGGCTTTGGATCCTGGCCTCCAGCGCCTCGAGCAGGGCCCGTTCATCATCCACCCAGTGGATGGTGGATTCAGCACTTTCGGGCTGCCCCACCATCAGCACGACTTCCACGCCATCACCGTAGAGACCGACGGAATACAGCTCCCCCTGGCCAGAGCACTCCACGTCCAGGGAAACCACCCTGAACTCCGGCTGCACCTCGGCGCCCTTGAGGCGCACCTGCCGATATTCCGTATAGCCGTCCTTGGCCCGGGCCACACCCTCAAAGTAGAGGCCGCCGCGGGCAAAGCGCTCCATCAGGTAGCGGTCGTGGAGTCGAAAATCCGCTTCGAACACCTCGATGTCGCGATTTTGCAACAGGGCCTGAGCCCGGCGGTGGGCGTCGATGGTGGGAAAGTACAGCATGGCCGCTTCCTCGCGGCCAAAGGTTCGGAACCCCAGCTGTTGCCAATCGTAGGGCACGCCGGCCAGCGCCTCGGTCACCTGGGTGCGGTCCGCCACCCTTACCATAAAAACCGGGCGCTCGCCTTCAATGACCAGCTTGACCGGGCCCTCGGGCGTGGCCAGCCAGTAATGGATACAGGTGCTGCCGCGCTGATCAAAGCTGTGGCGGCTGAGGAGAAATCCTTGGGGCAAGAGACTGTTCTAATGGGTTGCGGCGTGGATTGAAGATGCGGGCCATTCTACTGGATATATACACAGATATCAGCAATCACCGGAACTATACAAGATGGCTATGGCGGTATGCCACCCTTACCATGAAAGACGGGCGACTACATGTGCCTCGTCGGCGTGCAGGGAAAACGACCAACCATTGCGCTCACACAGCCGTTGAACAATACCCAGCCCCAGGCCATACCCTTGAGATGGCGACTCGGTCGGCGGGTGTCGATCATCCGCGTCAATGCATACCTGATTGGTGACGAATAGTTCTTGTTCCCTGATACGAATCGTGATCGGCACCTGCCCGTTGAGGGTATGCTCGAAAGCATTTCGCACCAGATTATTGACCGCGATAGAAAAAGCCTGTGGATGCCCATGGACACTGGGCTTTACGAGATCGTCGATATCAATATCAACAGACTTTCCGTTCAACAGGTGACGCTGCTGATCTATTGCCTGAGTTACCAGCGGCGTCACCAAAAACTGCTCGTCATATAAACCATTGTCGGTTTCGCGAGCGAGGCACAAGAACATTTCAATCGTGGCTTCCATTTCGAACGTCGCCTGCTTCACTCGATCGACCACCTTCACATCTGCCGCCGACAGATCGCTTTGCTCTAACAGCTCAATCGCCCCCATGATCACAGTGATCGGCGTCCGCAACTCATGGCTGGCTGAACCGGTAAAATATCGCTCCCTCTCAACAAATGCACTGATACGCTCAAGTGTCTTTTCAATGGTCTCAGCGAGTACGCCAACCTCATCATCGCCGAACCGGCTAGACTCTATGCGCTTATGATCCTCGGCCGACAGTTGTCCCGGGTCGATGTCCGCAACCACTTTCGCCAGTTGCGTGACTGGGGCAACCGCTCTACGCATCACAAGAATTCCCAGCCCGAAACCAAGTGCACCGAGCGCACTCACAACCCCGGTGATCACAAACAGCAACCACCAATCCTCTGACGACGCAGCCTCAATCCCGGCAACATCGAAAACCACAAATGCATTTCGCTGTTCAATGTTGGTAGGCACTACCGCGACATGTAATTCTTCAGAATCGAATTCGTACAATCCCTCATCGGGGTTTGTCTGTGCCCACTCCCTGAGTGATGCCGGCAAGCTGCTAACCTCTTCGTATCCGCGAAGGTTCATCGTCAGGGAAGGATAATTCTCGACGGCTCTCTGTAGCTGCTGCGTCAGGACACGATCTTCGCTCAACCTGATCGCAGTGAAGAAAGCGAACCCCCAGGCCACGCTGAGTCCAGCAACACACATCGCAAAAGCGATGGCGACACGTGTGCGCAAACTGTGCCGGTACATTACTGAGCATCCTCTGCAATTCGGTACCCGATGCGATGCACCGTATGAATTAACGGACTGTCAAACGGCCGATCGATCGCCTGCCGCAGCTTGTACATATGCGAGCGAAGCGCATCCCCATCGGGGCGTTCGTCAGCCCACAACAAATTCTCGAGATCATCGCGAGCCATAACAGACGGCGATACTTCCATCAATCGTTGAAGCAGTCTCATGCCAGCCGGGGTGAGATCGATGCGGTGCCCCGCGCGATACACTTCCAGCGTGGACCGGTTCATCGTCAGATCACCGACAGTTAACAGGTTGCTAGTTTTTCCGAGACTACGTTTGTACAGCGCCTGCAGCCGCGCATGTAGCTCTTGCAGTGCGAACGGCTTGACCAAATAGTCATCGGCTCCCGCCTCGAACCCCTTGAGTTTATCGTCAAGCGTGTCTCTCGCGGTTAGCATAAGGACAGGAGTTTCTACTGCGGCATCAGCTCTCAGCTTTTGACAGAAACTCAGCCCGTCCATCCCCGGAAGCATCAGGTCGAGAACAATAACGTCAAAGTGATTCGTCAACGCCAGGTGCATCGCGCTTATGCCGTCATAGGCAAAATCCATAACATAACTATGCCTTTCGAGATACGCGGCAATGTTCTCGCAAATGCCGCGGCTGTCTTCGACAATCAGCACTCTAATCGGCTCCGCACCAAGCGTGTGTACCATCTGTTATCTTCCCCTTGCCACGCACGAATTACCAGGCATAGTCAAGCCGCAAACCAATAAGCGGCTCGGCTTCACTATCATCTTCTACTTCAACGCCGCGGCGGTAGTCAAACTCGCCGTCGTCGCTCGACGACGCTGCCGTTACGTTGATGACATCGAGAAAGGCTGTTAAATCGACGGGGCCGAATGCGCGCCGGTAGTCAACGCGAACATTAAACATGCCGGAACCACTTTTGCGGCCGACATTGCGCTCGGTGATCTCCTTCGAGTAGCGAAGAGGCTGACCGGCGCCCAGTACGTCTGAGTAAATAATAAACACATCGTCTGGCCTGCCGGACAGGTATTTGTAGCGCCCCGCGACCTTCCAGCGGCTGCTGATTTCCCAGGTCAGACCAAGGGTAGCGACATGCTCGCGACTGAATTCGGCCGCTACGTCACCGCGACCGTCTTTCCGGTCGACTACGGCATCGTTATACGAATAGGTTGCCGTAGCGTAAACACCCTCGAGAATCGTACCGTTGGCCACAATATCGACGCCGTACGACGTGCCGTCACCAATATTGGCAAAGGTTCCGCTTGCCCGGTCGAGGTCCACCACCAGGTTGTCGAGGTTTTGATAATAGGCTTCCGTCAACACCGACCAACTGCTGTTCGGGAAGTATTCATAACCGATACTGGCGTGGGTGATTTCTTCACTCTCAAGATCGTTCGATTCGTTAGCGGCAAGGTCCAAGAACCGTGGTGACTGGTGGAACAGCCCGGCCGTCGCAAAATACCGAACCGTTTTACTAGGCCGCCAATTGACGCTGAATCTGGGCGACGCAAAGCTCTGGTCGGCAAAGCCGTCGCGCTCGAATCGCATGCCCGTGCGGATATCCCAATCGCCGCGCTCAAACAGTTGCTCTACGTAACCTGCGTAGTTGGTTTCTTTCTGATTAAGTGAAGAGTTAATGTTCGCGGGAGTCAGAACAATAAAACGCTGATCAGGGGCTGGCCTGAAATCATCGTCGTCGTAGACATATCGGATCCAATCACCGTCCAGCACGGTGTTATAGTCCAGTTCGATCTGCGTTACACGAGTACCGGCACTGAACACGCCCCACGGGTTCACTGTCTCGAAGTCGCTTCGCCAGCCGATCTCTGCCTCGCCTTCACCGATGGAGATAATGTCTTCCCGCACCGGAAAGCTAGATGCGGGCGATCCCTCAGGTACGAGATCGGGAAATGATTCACCCTCTGAACTGACCTTGTCGCTTGTCCGGTAGTAAACCTTGTTGGTCCAGACAGCGTCTTCACCGACCAGAGATCGCAACGTCATACCGTACAAATCGCTATCTTGTTCAGAATCTTGCAGTGCAGCATCTTCGAAATTGGGGGATGCAAAAACGTGGGTTACGCCGCGGGTATAGTCCTCGTGCGTATCCATCAGCAGAATTTCGAAGGTGTTGTTCTCGTTGACGGGTATGACCGATTTCACGATAACGTCTCTTAACACCGGCTCCCCAATATCGAGTTCTTCGATCGTTTCAAACAAAGCGCCGAAATCCAACCGTCGAGCGGAAACCAGCAAGGTAGAGCCTTCAGCGATACCGGTAGGACCGTCGTAACCCACTTCATAGCCCGCAAGGTCGTAGCGGAAACTCGCTGAAGGACTGGGGTTGCCGTCGGCCACTTCCAGTTTGAGCAACGATGCCGCCCGGCCACCATAGGCCGCGCTCCACCCACCCGGTGAAAACTCGGCACCGCTGATCACATTGGGTGCGAATATCGAGAAGCGGCCACCGCCGCCGACATCTTCTTCTTCCCCCAGGGTCGCATCAAAGTGCACCGCCTTATCAAAGGGAAAGTCATCCACGAATAGCAGGTTATCCCTGGGGCCGCGGCCGCGTACACTAAAGCTCGCGAACTCACTGGCGGATGCCAGGCCCGGTAAACCGTCCAGCGAGAGGAGCGGATCTGCACCACCGCCAACGGCACTGCGCAACGCCTCCCTATCGAGATAGGTACTGTTAACGGCTAATGTTTCCGCCTGCTGCGCGCGAACCTCCACTTCCTCAAATGCCTGCTCCCCAAGTTCGAGCTCGATCTTGACATTTTTACGCGTAACCACGCGGATGCTGGGCTCATACAGTGAATTGAACCCGCCTTTGGCTACACGCACCGAGTAGAGGCCGGGGTCGAGCTGATCAACGACGATGCGACCCTGTGCATCGGTTTCTACAGACCGCTTGGAATTGGTTTCCCGTTCCTCGAGCGTGATCTGCACGGTTGACAGTGGTCGGTCGGTATTCTGGTCTTTGACGATAAACGTCAGCGCACCGGGTGCCTCTGCGGCGTGAGTGACAAGTGGTAATCCAATCAGGTGCACCGATAGAGCCAACCACGATACCTGTCTCAATTGCCTGCCCATATTGCTATCCCCCAAATTGACCGTATTTATTGGATAAAACACCGGGAGGCTAGCAACACCAATGTGACTAAAATGTCGCTGGTATGTGGATGCTACGTCGGCCAGCTGAAGCAACCTCACAATCAACCAACCACGCTGACTGGGATTACCTTCCGAACAACAGTCAGAGCAGCACTTTGCAATTCTGGGTATAGCGACTCTCGATAGTATTTGAATCCCCTTTTAAGTCAACGGCTTACCTTCCCTGCAATGAGATTGATCCCGGATACCGCAATACCGGAGGGGTACTATCTGCGTTTCGGTCAAATGTTGAGCAAGCTGGACGGACATTAACGGTCGTGACAACGGAAGTCCCCTTCCCCACCCCGATGCACGCTGCTGCTAAAGCGTCTGCGAATCGCAACTGTGTGCGATTTTGGCATGTAAAGTTGGTTGTTTTTTAATCTGCCGAAAAAGGCTGTATTACACTTTTTATGCAAAGGGTATTTAAGGAGTTACCTTGAATGAAACGGATATTGAAATTTTCACCGATCTTGGCGCCGTTGGCCTTGGCGCTTAGCAGTACCGTCTCGGCCAACCCCCTCGGCTTGACCGGACCTCAGGACTTTATTGTCCGTGCCGGCGGATACTATATTTCCGCAGGAGATGACGAGGTCAGCTTTGTCGACGATTCCTTTCAGTATTTCGACGCATTTCGCTCTAATGTCGATCCAGGCTCCGAATGGGGTTGGTATATGAACCTCGAGTGGAAGCCTGTAGAGCATTGGGGCATCGAGCTTGGCTATATGGATGGCGACGAACATACCAGCAGTCACGCTGACGGCTTTTTCTCGTTCGGCATCGACGATGTCGAATATCGTGACGTGGTGAGTTTTGATGCCGACATCAGTACCGCAAGCCTGAAATTCTACCCCCTGGATGACACCTGCATGGTTCAGCCCTATATAGGTGGTGGAATTAGCTATACCGACTTCGGTGAAGGCGGCCTTAATCGTTTGGTACGGGACGACCTGGCAGAATTTGGTCTGCGTGGTGACTTCGACTTGGGGTATTCCTGGGGCTATACCTGGCAAGCGGGCGTCGATTTCAATTTCGGGCGCGACAGCGCCTGGCTGGTCAATGTCGCCGCAGTGTACGCGCGCTCCGTGACAGATATGCGGTTACAGCTTTTTGATGACGTTCCACCACCCCCGGATGTGGAGCCTATTTTTGAGTCCTATTCCGGCGACTACAGCTATGATCCCTGGACGATCAATCTGTCAGTAGGGTACAAATTTTCCTTCTGACGCAACAAATTCGGCAGATTATATTGGGCGCTTCGGCGCCCATTTTTCTGGACCGGATCAATCGATCCGGCGGCGTGCTTCATTGGACCGGCGGTTAAGCGGCTCACGCACCCGGCGTACGTGATCGCGCATATCCGTTTTCTTTTTGGACTTCTTTTTCTTATCCTTTTCCTTTTTCTTTGGCTGCTTGCTCTCTGGTTGCTCGTGCTTCTGGCGCGAAGCTGGCTTCGCGGCAGTATTGCGCCGTTCATTTGGCGCATTACGCTGGCGTTGGGGTTGGTCGCGCTGGTTTTGCGGCTTGGGCCTGTCGCGCACCGTGCGGCGATCGATTGCCGGACGATCTACTGCAGGAACAACTCGTGGGTCGCGAATGCCAGTTGGCTTGTCCGCAACTTTAACCACCCGCTCGGCCCGACTTGGATTCGGACGCGGATTTCGGTGTTCATTTCGGCGATCCCAGTTCCGGTTATCCGCCTGAGACGCCTTCCGCGCTGGCTCGGCTTTGCCAGCAAACCCATGTTCGCCGCCTCGGCCAGGATTCTGGCCCTTCTCACGACGATCCTGGCCCCTGTCACGGCGATCATATCGATGCCCGTTGCTGTCATGCCGGTCCCGCCGGTTGTATCCGTCGTCATGACCGTGCCGGCGCGGCGGTCTGTAGTCGTGTCCTCCGGCATAGCGATGGCCGTGGCGGCGCAAGCGCGTATGCCAGCGATCATTGAAGTTTGCCGAGATATAAAAGTTGGGGGCTGGATACCAACGGCCACCCCAGTGACTGGCACTGATCCAATGGTCCTGATACCAACGATAGTAGCGCCCCTGTCGATAGAAAACGTCGCTGCGGTCGTAGAATACGTAAACGCCGAGGGTATCGTCGTAGTAGCGATAGCCGGGATCGGTGATCACTGAATAGGAGTAAACCGGAGTAGCCTTCCGGACATAGGTACTCCCGACGACCACCGGCGGGGCTGCTGGGTAGGTGACACAGCCACCGAGCGTCAAAGTGATGGTGAGAGCGGCGAGTAATCGGTATGGGAGCTGGCGCATGGTGCGTATTCCTTGGATTCACACCTGCTTTTTAACCCGGCGCAACTGAATCGTCGCTGAATCTACTCAAATGGGGTCAAATCAACATTGGTTCAGCGCAGACCAACATTCACGGCAAAGCGATGCGCGGCAGACCCAGCGCCCCTCTCATAGAGTTCCCGAGCGCCGATACCCCCGGCTGAAGTAACGCACATAAATACGCCCAAGGGTGTGCATGCTCTTGCTAACAGCCTGCTCAGACTGCGGGGTTACCAGGAGGTGGATGTGATTGGTCATCAACACCCAAGCATGAACCTGAACATCGAATTCCTTTGCATACTGTTTTAGCCAACTGGCCTAGGCAACATGTCCTGCTCTGAACAGCAGCAAATCTTCCGGTTGTTGCCACGCTGTATGACATGCTGCGGAATCCCTTCAGGTCCGAGACTCGGCAATCTGACCATCGGACTCTCCCTTCCATTTTTGTTATGGCCACAGACTAATGAAAAGAAAACTCAGTGGGTGCTAAGGGGTGTCATAATGTTGATCTGACCCCATTTATTGTTTTGTTATTCCGAAAGAATTGATTTTATCCGGGTTTGCACCAAACTACCCGACCACCCCTGACCCAGAAATGAGAACGACAACCGGATTGTCGCCATATCGACGGGTGAAGTGTCGGTCTACTTCGATCATCAACCCGGACATCCCAGCGCGGGCTGACACCTTCCATCACCATCAACTCAATGACCTCTCTACATCCACAAGGGCACAGCATTGCGGCAGCGTAGGGGCCATCATCGTACAGCAATACCAGACGCCTCCTTGGAATCTGGCCGGGGAACAGGTCTCCCTCAACAATCATCAGCTTTACCGGGAACAGCGCATAAAACCGGCGTCGCAATCCTCTAAACCACCCTTTTATGCTACGCATGGAATTTCCTCCAATATCGGAAGCCCCAACAAAGGAGATGAAAGCCCCATCGCGTAGCGCTCAGCGCGAACAGGCGAGAAATTGTCTTCATTGGAGTACTCGGTCTCTTCACTGGCAAGGGCAAACATGGTTCGTGCATAGCGACGATTGCCATCTAGGCGATACGGAAAGGTCCTTGCAATAAACTCTTGTACCGCCATGCTTGCAGCCCTCATATTGAGGCTAATAACGGACGGAGCTTCCTCGCTGACTCCCGGCATATACCCTTCTTCAACCCTCTGTGAAAACCGCTCTGGGTCAAGTTTCCTAAGGTCTTCAGCGGCAATGTCATCTGCTGTGTATACCCCGCGGCTCTGCAAAGTTGACCCTCCGGGCTGAACGTAATCAATTCGCCCCTGAATATCCTGAATTACAGTCTTTCCTTCGCAATTTTTCCGCACGGGAATGACTACCCCCACATCGAGAAGCGGTAGAAGCAACGAGATTGCGAGACGCTGGCAGATATCACGGCCTGTCACCGTATCAACACAGCAGAACAATACATCCACCGCCGAAAGCGCCTGAATAGCCTCTCGGGTTCCCACCTCCTGACAGACCGCATTCACCCGGGTTCCCGGAGACACCCCAGAAACCACACGCTTGAATAGCTCAACTTTGGGTGACGCCGCCGCAGCATCCCGGGCAGTGGAGTTCAGTATGCGATTGAGGTTCTTCTCCTCAACAACATCATGATCAACCACTGTAATCTCCCCAAATCCCAGCCTGAGCAACTGTTCGGCAACGACGCTGCCAGTACCCGACACACCCACAACTCCCGCATGCAGGCGCTTGAGCTGTTCGCGCATTCCTTCGGAGAAGGCCATGGGAATTGAACCCTGGGGACTGTCACCCCAGAAGCAGGAGAGCTCGTCACCCACCACCGATACCAGATTAAGCATCTCCGGCTGCAAATTGCAGTTATAGACCCTCGCACGCATCCAGCCGTTGGGCAGCATGATGGCCGAGCCATGTAACATTTCCCCCTCCCGCCCTTGCCTCCTAGCGAGAAACAGGGAGTCAAGTAACTCCGAATCCGACTGGTCATCTGTTTCAGAGAAAGCGCTGCCGCCCAAAGGATGTGAGTGCACCAGAATCAAGGAAAGGTCATCGTCTTCGGTTTCCGTCAAGCAATCCTCAATATGCTGCCCCGGCCATGTAACCCAATCCTCGCGCCGCACGCATTCATCATGAGGGACACAATGAACACTTTTAACCATCAGGCGGAGACGACGCCCCTGAACCCGCGAACATAGCAGTATGGCCGCCGCCTCAAGGCCATCCCCAGGAAAAAGGTGGTCATGCAAGGTATTGTGGTCAGAGCCAGACATAACCAGCACAGAACTTGGTTGACTCATTGCTCCACCTCCCGGCAAATGGACTCATCGACCAACGCCATATGAGTACGGATAGAGTCTGTATCGGTATTCCAAGTTGCTGTCGGGTGGCGAGACCACCGTTGAAACGATACGCCATCAATGGTCTGTTGCACTTGGGTTTGCTGAATAGTCTTCCTGTCTGTACGCGCCAGGTGTGGCGCGCAAAAGAACATATCCAGCTTCGCCGCCGGGTAATTCACTGGGATGGAAACTGCAATAGTACAGGACGTCTGGGTATACCCCGCAGGCAAGGCATAATCCCGCAGCAATAACCACCGCTCCCTACCCTGCAGCACCGTCTCCCACCCAATATCCAGGCCGTCAAGGTAAGCATGATCCTTGGGCAGTAACTCAAACTCCCGTCTCGGCAATACAGCATCGCCATTATTGACCTGCCCCTTGAGCACCCGCAGCCGCTCCAGCCCCGAATGTGTCAGGTCGATCACATCATCAAGCCCGACCGACCTCTTCGGTTCCCCGCCGACTTTCAAAGTAAGAATCCAGCTCTGTCCAAGATCATAGCCCGCCCGTTCAAGGGCCTCCCCAACGGTCACTTCAGGCTTATCCCACTGGAATCGCTCACCTTGCACATCCAGTACCCACGGCTTGCTAGCGGGCCGCCCGCTTGATTTCAAATCATTGGTCATTTGTTTCACCATATTTAGGGACGATTTTGTTCGGTACACCGAACCCTGAAAGCAAGGCTGCCACGCAATCTCCGTGCTGTCAACAGGTATATTTATGTTCGGTGTACAGGTACAATTCGTCCCCCAACTAACCGGGAGGTGTAATATGGCTTCTCCACTTGGTGAGAAAATCCGGGCTCGCCGTACTGAACTAAAGATGAGTCTCGACGCTCTTGCTGGGCAGATAAAATCCAGCAAAAGCTATATTTGGGAGCTAGAGAATAGGGATAATCCCAACCCCTCTGCCGAAAAGATCAACCTGATTGCTGAAGCATTGAAGGTCACCCCTGAATATCTTTGGGATGCCGAGGCAGATATTCCCGACGAATCGGTGAAAGATAGAGCGTTTTTCAGGAAGTATCAGAAGCTCGCTGCCGAAGACAAAAAGCGATTGCAAAGGATGCTAGATGCTTGGGATGACGATGAATGAGTAGCAAGCCCAAGGCTGAAGCCAATCGTATATCCCAGATTCTAAACCACATCTATGGCCGAGACAGGTTTCCCGTTGATGTCAAGCAATTAGCCTTGGATTATTCGAAAGAGATATCACCTGACTCTTACATCACAAGTATCAAGCCTATACCGCTAAGGGGGTTTGAAGGTTGCCTGCAAGCCAGTCCTGACGGCGGTAAATGGCGGATTGCATATAACCCAGAACAAGATTCGCCAGGCAGAATTCGTTTTACTCTGGCACACGAATTAGGGCATTTCGTGTTGCACAGAAAAGACCAGAGCAAATTTGAGTGCAGCGAAAAAGACCTGTACGACTGGGACTCTCCTTTCCGCCAAATGGAAGCCGAAGCTGACACATTCGCTTCCTATCTGCTGATGCCTCTAGATGACTTCCGTGTCCAGCTCGGAGGCCAATCAATGAATATCGACCTACTGGCCCATTGCTGCAGGCACTATGGAGTGTCACGTATGGCTGCAGCGCTTAAGTGGATCGAAGTCGCCCCAAAACGGACGATAGTTGTTGCCGCTCGAGATGGGTTTCTACTATGGGCGCGCTCAAATAAACGCGCATTAAAATCTGGAAACTATCTTGCGGCCAGAAAGCACACCATTGCGGTTCCGCATCAATCGCTCTTAGCCGAGGTAGCGCAAACAGGTGGTTCAGGCCAGCGCGCTATCGACGCCCGAGCTTGGTTCCCTAAAGAATTTCACGGGATGCCAATAGAAGAAACGGCGATTTGTGTCGATGGCCCACATCCTTATGTTCTTGGTATTCTGCAGATGCCGGAAGCAGAAAGGAATTGGAGCAGAGATAGCGAAGAGGAAGAGTTACTGCGCCCACTCACCAAGCCTCAATGGTGAGGGCATGGACGTATTTTTTCTGGCTATTTATTTACAGCCCTCAGTAGTACCAAATTAGATGGATGGGAACGGACATAGAACGGCCCCACTTACGACCAATCTGGTGCAACGTATTTTTAGGAAACGATCTTATTGATAGATACGCAACTATCCCCAATCACCTCCATTGGCTTAGAGTTTATTCCTAAAGCAGCCAAATAATCCTCACTTGGAAGATCTTTGTATTTAACAAAACACGAAGTTATTTCATGTTTAGAAAAAATTTTGCTTTGCTTTTCAAGCCACTTAAGTTTTTGTGTAGTGAAAACCACATATTTACTGATAAACATGCGACTTAGAACAGACGGCATATATTCCTTTTTATCAAAAGTCGCAAACGGCTCCCCTATTGACAAAATAGATATCTTTACCCTCCCACCCTTAGCTCGCATTTTTTCAGCAGAGTTAAAGATTCCACTTGGCAAAAAGACACCTGCGCGCACTCCTTGATCTATAGCAAAAGAAGCCATTTTTTTGTCAAATGCAGAGCCACCAAATAAAACTCTGAGATCATTAACTTGGCAATAATGAATTAACTGCTTTACAACTGAAATTTCTTCTACACTGGGTCTTGTACTTGAGACTATAGATATATCGAATTCTGTATCCATACCACCTAATAGGTAAAGATCCTTTTCTGTATAACGCATCAGTCCAACTGGGTAGCCAGTTTCATTTCTGCTTAAAATTTTTACTCCCAGCGACTCCAGCTCAGCTATTTTTTTTGATGAAATTGCAATATTTTTACCAGCTTGTTTAGAAGCTTCCGGCTCAAAAACAAGTATACGGCTCGGAGTATTATCAAGATAACTAAGGATTAGCCTCTTTACTTTTTCCCAGTCCAATCCTCCATGCCCACAACCAAGGGCGGGCATTGTAATCGTCAACCCCTCTCTATTTTTTAAATATCTTGAAAGCCAGATAAGGCCGCTCTCGATATATTCATATTCTGAAGGGTTTCGCCAGTGTTTTTTCGTAGGGAAATTGATAATTTCAATCCCTTTAGAAAACATGTCTCCCTCTTTCCACACACTAGGATTACCAGGAGTTATTTCATTTGCTTTACATTGCCTCACATATTCTTTGAACATCGCCGGGTATTTGCTTTTAAAAGCCAATGCGACACCAGCCCCCATCACTCCAACGCAGTTAACAGTATTGACTCGGATGTCGGCATCAAAATCAAAAAAATCTCCTTTAACAAATTCTAGCATGCGCTTTCACATCCCAATGCCTGAGTAATTCTGGACTTCAATGCTTCGATCGAAGAATTATGGCACATCACCCAGATTGGATTTATAGAATTCATATCTGCTTTAGCAATAGCCACAAGCATGTTTAAATCATTTTCAGTTTGAATCACATCAAACAATTGCTTTTCATCACGCCCTTTTGCGACTATATCACCAATCAAATCATCGTAAGCCACTAAGGTCACTATTTTCCTTACGGTTTCATCACTGAGCCCCCCGATATCTTCGGTGAGGATACGCTTTAACATTGGCAGGGATTTCACTGCGTGATCATTATCAGCTCTTGTCATTCCTTGCTGCCCCCATCGCGTCTTAGGCCCTTTCCCTATATCGTGCAAATATGCTGACAAAAGAACTATTTCTTTGTCCTCATCAGATAACTCATTAAATTCTTCGAAACTTGAAATTCCACCTGCCACTTTTCTACTGTGCATGCCAACATCATCAGAATGCGGACCGTAGCTGGCCTTTAACCCATCTATATCATCAAGCTCTTGTATAGACGAAAAGTCATGCGCAATAGCTTCCAATGCAACGCCAATGCTTCCGTACTTTCTTGGGCCAGTAGAGATTGAGCAAATACTAGAAATTGTCTCATCTACTTCGCCCTTTAAAAATCTAGGACCAGTTACAATTGACTTTCTCCCATCATCATAGAAATTCAAATAGAAGTGTTCGTCATCGTATTTAATACTTGGAACTTGGACACCTTGAGCTTGAAATATTTGCTCCACCTCCCCCTTTATCCAATCGTTCCAAACAACAATATATTCCACTTCGGACATATGAACTACATCGGGCACCAGCAGCTCTGCCATTTTTTGATGGCGATATTCATCTGATGGACAGCCCCATTTTTTGTCATCAATGGCTTCCCAGTTTAAAGAATCAAGCATCTGCAATGATGATGCATCATAGAAGTTTGGAGGAGCATCTGTGTTGGCTGAGGCATCTGAAAATACAACGCCCGCCTTTTGCTCAATTATTTCAATAGGGATCGCAAAATATATAATAAAAGGTTGATCTACATTTTTCTTGTTGATCACACCGAGTTGCATAGATGTTTTTTTCGAAAAATAGAAAGGGACATAGTCGTGAACAAATTTGCCATTTGAGCATGGCACGGGCATCGTACTTCTTCTTCCCTGTATTCCTTGTTCAGCAATATTTTCGTGCGATATCCCCTGACTATTTTTTTGATTTGTACATAACAATCCGCTTTCAATGATCGATTCAAGATTATCAATCAAGGTGAAATGATACGCATACCTTCCTTTCAATCTAGCTGGAATACTCATAGATAAGCCTTGAAAATCCTTTATTCTACCGAGCCCGAATAGCTTATAAGTTAAAACCAGCTATACGATTCTTTTCGTGTTATTTCTGGGGTTAATTGTTCATCAAACAAACAATCCACTAATCCACCAGTTATTCTACATGAGGTTATTTTTTCCCCACGCTATGTAGCGCAGTCACCTTGATTTTCTTGACGCTGCAATAATCGATAGTATTTGAATAATTTACTAAGTCAACGGCATAGCTTAATTACATTAAAATTTACGTTAAATACAGCTCTACTTGAAGACTAAAAGCTTCATTTTCTAAAATACTAATCGGTAGCAAAGCAACATAAAAAAGCGAGCCTCAACTGAGGCTCGCTTTTTCGACTAGCGGAATCAGCTCAAACGACATTCACCGCTTTTCGCTACTCCAGCTGAAAGGAAGACTAAAAGGAATCGCCGGGCACGCGCACCCACCCCTCCATCAAAACCCGCGCACTGCGGCTCATAATGGCTTTGGTGGCAGTCCACTGCCCGTTCACCACTTCAGCTTCCGCACCCACACGCAAGGTGCCGGACGGATGGCCAAAGGTAACGGCATTGCGCTCCCCTCCCCCGGCGGCCAGGTTGACCAGGGTGCCGGGAATGGCGGCGGCGGTGCCGATGGCCACCGCAGCGGTGCCCATCATGGCGTGGTGCAGTTTGCCCATGGACAGGGCGCGCACCAGCAGGTCGATATCGCCTGCGGCGACTTCCTTACCGCTGGATGCCGTATAGCCCTTCGGTTCCGCGACAAAGGCGACCTTGGGGGTATGCTGGCGGGCTGCGGCTTCTTCCACCTTTTCGATCAGGCCCATCTTCACCGCGCCGTGGGCGCGGATGGTTTCGAACATGGCGAGGGCCTTGTCGTCACCGTTGATGGCTTCCTGCAGTTCGGTGCCGGTGTAGCCGATGTCGGCGGCATTGACGAAGATTGTCGGGATACCGGCGTTGATCATGGTGGCTTTCAGGGTGCCGACGCCGGGGACTTCGAGGTCGTCCACCAGATTGCCGGTGGGGAACATGGCACCTTCGCCGTCTGCCGGGTCCATGAATTCGATCTGCACTTCCGCCGCCGGGAAGGTGACGCCGTCCAGTTCGAAATCGCCGGTTTCCTGCACTTCACCGTTGGTGATGGGCACGTGGGCGATGATGGTTTTTTTGATGTTGGCTTGCCAGATGCGCACGGTGCAGATGCCGTTCTCTGGCACCCGCGCCGCATCCACAAAACCGCTGTTGATGGCGAAGGCACCGACCGCGGCGGTGAGGTTGCCGCAGTTGCCGGACCAGTCCACGAACGGCTTGTCGATGGAGACCTGGCCGAACAGGTAATCCACGTCGTGATCGGCCTGTTCGCTCTTGGACAGGATGACGGTTTTGCTGGTGCTGGAGGTGGCTCCGCCCATGCCGTCGGTCTGCTTGCCGTAGGGATCGGGGCTGCCGATCACGCGCAGCAGCAGTGCGTCGCGCGCGGCGCCCGGCTGCAGTGCCGCTTCCGGCAGATCCTGCAGGCGGAAGAACACGCCCTTGCTGGTGCCGCCACGCATATAGGTGGCAGGCACTTTGATTTGAGGTGCAAAACTCATATCAGGCTGATGCCTCCGCTTCGAGGAAGTCGTTGGCGAAGCGCTGGAGTACGCCGCCGGCGCCGTAGATGGAGACTTCTTCCTGGGTATCCAGGCGGCAGGTTACCGGCACGTCCACGCTCTCGCCCCTCTCGCCATTATCAAGAGTGCGATGGATCACCAGCGTCAGGGTGGCGCGCGGGGTGTGTTCACCGATCACGTCGTAAGTCTCGGTACCGTCGAGGCCGAGGGTCTCGCGGGTGGTGCCGGGCTGGAATTCCAGCGGCAGTACGCCCATGCCGATCAGGTTGGTGCGGTGAATGCGCTCGAAGCCTTCGGCCACAATCGCTTCCACACCGGCCAGGCGCACGCCCTTCGCGGCCCAGTCGCGGGAGGAGCCCTGGCCGTAGTCGGCGCCGGCAACAATGATCAGCGGCTGCTTGCGCTCCATGTAGGTCTCGATGGCTTCCCACATGCGGGTGACCTTGCCTTCCGGTTCGATGCGGGCGAGAGAGCCCTGCTTCACTGCGCCGTTGTCGTCGCGCACCATTTCGTTCAACAGTTTCGGGTTGGCGAAGGTGGCGCGCTGCGCGGTGAGGTGGTCGCCGCGGTGGGTGGCGTAGGAGTTGAAGTCCTCCTCCGGCAGGCCCATTTTCGCCAGGTATTCACCGGCGGCACTGCTGGCCAGGATCGCGTTGGACGGCGACAGGTGGTCGGTAGTGATGTTGTCACCCAGCACCGCCAGCGGGCGCATGCCTTTGAGAGAACGCTCTCCTGCTAAAGCGCCTTCCCAGTATGGCGGGCGGCGGATGTAGGTGCTCTGCGGGCGCCAGTTGTACAGCGGCTCGCCCTTCTCTTCCGCGCTCTTTTCCAGGTCAAACATCGGGATGTAGACCTCGCGGAACTGCTCGGGCTTCACGCTCGCTTTTACGATCGCGTCGATCTCTTCGTCGCTCGGCCAGATATCCTTCAGGGTGACCGGGTTGCCGTCTTGGTCGTAGCCCAGTGCATCCTTCTCGATATCGAAGCGGATGGTGCCGGCGATGGCGTAGGCCACTACTAACGGCGGCGAAGCCAGGAAGGCCTGCTTGGCGTAGGGGTGGATACGGCCGTCGAAGTTGCGGTTTCCGGACAGTACGGCGGTGGCGTAGAGGTCGCGGTCGATGACTTCTTTCTGGGTTTTCGGGTCCAGTGCGCCGCTCATGCCGTTACAGGTGGTGCAGGCAAAGGCGACCACGTCGAAGCCCTGTTGCTGCAGTTCCGGCAGCAGCTCAGCTTCTTCCAGGTACATTTTTACGGTCTTGGAACCCGGTGCCAGGGAGCTTTTCACCCAGGGCTTGCGGGTCAGGCCGAGCTTGTTGGCGTTGCGCGCGATCAGGCCGGCGGCAATCATGTTGCGCGGGTTGCTGGTGTTGGTACAGCTGGTGATCGCGGCGATGAT
>Ga0207814_100113_pt1 | contig 78816 bp, 51 predicted proteins | sample TtaePargueraPR_7_FD_187755 | JGI IMG/M metagenome (GOLD analysis project Ga0207814, IMG submission 187755) | Aerobic enrichment media microbial communities from Bioluminiscent Bay, La Parguera, Puerto Rico - Tt and P1 (2) (SPAdes) | ecosystem: Environmental > Aquatic > Marine > Unclassified ... | reverse complement strand
GTTGGCCCGGATAAACTCGTCCATGCGCATGGTCTGCCACAGGGTGGAGAACCACTGCTCTTCACCAAACCCCGTAGACTCTCCCTTGTCCTCCCATTCACCGGTGGGCAGGGTATAAAAGTGGAAACTGATTCCATCCATCTGCCGCTGGATATTCCTGCTGAGCTCATCGGTCCAGGAAGTGTCTGTGGTGTGACCACCACTGGCAACATACCTGGGCTCGCTGCCGCGGGGTGTTTTCAGGAAGGTGGCAAAGTGGTTGTAGAGGTCGGCATAGTAATCTGGCTGCATATGCCCGCCGCAACCCCAGGCTTCGTTACCGATACCGAAATAGGCCACTTTCCAGGGTTTATCGCGACCGTTGTTGCGGCGCTCTTCCACCACCGCAGATTTGCTGGTACCGGTAATGTACTCCAGCCACTCGGCCATCTCCCGCGGATTGCCGGTGCCCAGATTGCCGTTGACATAGGCCTCTGCACCGAGCAGTTCCACCAGCTCAAAGAACTCGTGGGTGCCGAAGGCGTTGTCTTCTTCCACCCCGCCCCAGTGGGTATTCACCCGCACCGGGCGCTGATCCCGCGGGCCTATGCCGTCGCGCCAGCGGTATTCATCGGCAAAACAGCCACCGGGCCAGCGCACCAGGGGCACGTGGATATCGCGCAGGGCTTCGACCACGTCGGTGCGGAAACTGTTGATGTTATCGATCTCCGAGTCCTTCCCCACCCAGATGCCGCCGTAGATACCGCGCCCGAGATGCTCGGCAAACTGCCCGTAGATATCGCGGTGAATGGTGGCGCCCGGTCGGGTGGCGTCAATGGTGACCTGAGGAATATCATCGGCAGCGACTGCCGAAATTGAAAGGGCGCTTGCAAGCGCGGCGAGGTACTTTCTCAGTTTTACAGGTTTCAGCTCCATGCGTTTTCTCCACTATTTTTATAGTTAGACGTTTCAGAATAAAAAAAGGGGTGGTCTACATCGCTGCAGCCACCCAAGCCCGATAAAACTCGGTATACACACTCACTAACAACAAAACTCGGAACGGGTGCGAATTCGCTCAGAAAACAATACTTCAATGCGAAGGCGCCGATGCCGGGGACAGCCTTGTGAGACCTTCAAAAACAGGATGTTTTTGCAGAGCCCCCAGGGATGGGTTCACGGCGTGTCTCACAAGGCTGTCCCCGGCAGCGGTGCCGCCACGTAATGCTTCGAAAGCACTCTTCTGGAATCCAGTGTTTTATCCCTGCGCAGGCACCTCCCGCAGCTGGAACTTCTGGCAGTCGCTATCCGCCGCCGGTGCCTGGGCGAACGTAGTGCCTTCGGCGAGACCGCAATGGGCCAGGTCCAGATTGTGCTTGCTCTCACGATTCTGAATCTGCAGGTTGCCATCTGCCAGCGGCTGCAAACGCCACTGACTGCTGGTGCCATCACAGCTGCCCAGTACCGCGGGGGCGCCCGGAACAATCGCGCTGTCGGCAATGGTCATGCACTGGTCGCCGGTCTGGATTTTCACAAAGCCCTCTTCCGCGGGCTGGATGCTCCAGCGCTGGCAGGACTGCCCTTTCCAGGCACCCTGGCTGATATCCGCACCGCTTGCGCAGCCCGGCACCTGCAGTACGCGGCCGCTCTGCACGCTGGCGATGGCCACTTCCTGCGCCGGTTGCAGGGCCCACTGTTCACAGCCGTCGCCACTGCAATCCTTCGCTGCCAGCGGCTTGCCGGTGTCGCGGTTGACCAGCTGCACCCAGCCGTTTTCATTCTGGTTCAGCGTCCAGCGCTGGGCCTCAGTATTGGTCCAGGGTGCCAGCTCGCTGCTGGCATTGAGGAAATTGCCCGTGGCGGCACTGGCGAGGCGGTAGGCGCCGTCGGCGGTGTTGTCCAGCACCCACTGGCTGTCGCCGGCACTGCATACTTCAGTACCGGAACCGGTCAGGCACTGTCCGCTGGCGGCATTGCTGAGTTGCCACTTCGCGCCCTGTACTTCGGTAGTGATGGGGCCATTTTCGCCGGATGGCAACTTCTGGAATTCACCTTCCGGTACCGGGATCCCGAAGTTCGGGGTGCCGTCTTCATTCCAGGTGAACTTCTGTGCGCGCACCGAGCGGGTTGCACTGCAGCCGTCGGTCTCCCTGGAGTTGCCGTGGTACACAATCCAGTCTTCACTGCCGTCCGGCGATTTGAAGAAGCCGTTGTGACCGGGGCCGAATACGCCGTTACCGCGTTCGAAGACCGGTTTGTCGTACTTGGTCCAGGAGGCCGGATCCATCGGATCGTCGCCGGTGAGTTCCTTCATCGCCAGCTTGTAGTCCGGGGTATCACAGAAGCTGGCGGAATAGATCAGGAAGGTGCGACCGTCCTTTTTCAGGATCTCGGCGCCCTCGTTCACCTTGCGGCCACTCTGCTCCCACTCCGCCTCCGGGCGGGTAATCACCACCCGCGGCCCCTCGATGGACCAGGGATTGGTCATCCTGGAAATCCAGTTCAGCTGTTCATCGCCGACCCACTCGGACCACAACAGGTACAGCTGGCCGTTGTGTTCGAGATAGGTACCGTCGATATTCCAGCTATCCGGCATCGGCGAGCCCTTGTAGACGTAGGGGCCCATGGGATCGTCGCCGACACTTTCCAGCACCGACAGGTGCTGGTGGTCCAGGGTGCCGTGCTGGCCGGAGGTGTACATCAGGTACCAGCGCGGACCACTGGGGCCATTCAGGCGGTGGAATTCAAACGCCCAGAAATTGCAACAGCGATCCGGGTCGGTATCGGACCAGATGTTGACCGGGGCGGCGGTAGCGAGGCCATCCAGTGTCGGGGATTTACGCATCACCAGCTGTGAGGTCCAGGTGGTGGTGGTGAGGTAGTAGTTGCCGTCCCAATATTCCAGCCACGGATCCGCGCCGTTGGCAAACAGCGGGTTGGCGAACATGCCCTCCGGGGCGCCCGCCTGGGCATTTGCAGCTTGTGCTGGCTGTGTGGATGCAGCCGCATTTTCCGCCTTGGCCGCGGTCTTTTCCACACCGTCCACCGGGGGCTGACAGGCGGTGAGCGCCGCCAGCGCCACCCCGGCGAAGATCCCCTTGGGGGTAAAACCGGAGAGAGATTTCTTGTGCATTGTTCTACCTCGTTTTAATTTTTAACCAGGGAGTCCGCGGGAAAAGCCATTGCAAACCCGCCGTTGGCATTCATGGAAATTTTTACATTGGTGCCGCTTTCGATTTCGCGGTGTGTCAGGGTGCGCGCATCGCTGCCGTCGCCGATCACAGAGCCGAGACGGGCGCCCATAAATGACAGGTCCAGCGACAGCACTTTGTCGTTCTGTGTTGCATTGATGCCGGACACATACCAGGTATCGTCGCTGCGGCGGGCAATGACCACATATTGCCCCGGGTAACCGTCCAGCAGACGGCTCTCATCCCAGACTGCGGGGATTTCCCGCAGGTAATCACGCACGAATTGCGGTTCCGCGGCCATGCCGGTATCGCTCTCGGCAATATGCTGCAGACCGGACAGGAACAGCACCGGCAATGCCAGCTCGAAGCCGTTGCTGGTGCGGCGGTCGATATTGGGGATTTCGGAAAATACCGTGGGGGTAAAATCCATTGGATCGAAGGCGTTACGGGTGAACGGCAGCATCGCCATATGCGCGGCAGCCCTGTCCGCAGACGCTTGCATAAAGGTGATCATCTCGAAGCCGTGCACCGCTTCCGCGGTCATGAAATTGGGGAAGGTGCGCTGCAGCCCGCGCGGCAAGGAGGCGCCATGAAAATTTACCAGCAGCTGGAAATCCGCGGCATCGGCGAGAATCTGCCGGTAGTAATCAACCATCGACGCACCGTCACCGGCAAAGAAATCCACCTTGATACCCGCAATGCCCATCTGCTGCAGGCGGCCAAACTCTGAACGCCGCTGTTCGCGGGTCAGCAGTTTGCTTTTCGGGGTGTATTCGGTCTTGTTCCAGGCACCGGAGGAGTTGTACCACAGCAGCAGGCGCACATTTTTTTCCGCCCCATAATCCGCCAGCTCGGCCATTTTTTCGTAACCGATATTCTGGTCCCAGTTCACGTCCACCAGTACGTAGGGCCAGCCCATGTCTGCCGCATAGTCGATAAAGCGCACCTGGGTGTCGTAGTTTACCGAGTCGTCTTTCCGCAGCGCCCAGCTCCAGCTGGCAGTACCCGGCCTTACCCACTCCATCGGCGCGATTGCAGGTTGCGCCAGGTCGGTACCCAGGGTGGACGCGGCGATGGTGTCCAGGCCGCCCACCGCAATAATTCGCCAGGGAGATCTAAAAGGCAGCTGCGACCGGGCCATCAGCGCGCCGTCGGTGTAGCGCTCCGCATCCGTGGGATACCCGATACGAAATTCACCAGCGTGCGCCTCACCCTGCAGGCGCGAGGCGTGGTAGCGGCCATCCATACCGGCTTCGCTGATCAGCACCCAGCCCCCTTCAGTTTTAAACAGTGCCGGAAAAGCCCAGCCCGCCTCGCTGGCCGGAAGTTCATTTACCGGCACATCCCTGCGGTAATGCTCTTCGTAGGATGGATTGGTATTCATCCAGCCAGTCTGGGCTACCGCCACCGGTTGCAGCCAGGCGCGAGTATTTTCGGTAAAGGCAAAGCTGGTGGTTTCGGCCTCGACGGTTTTTATTTCGGAGGACTGACCGGGAAGACTGTAGCGGAAGGCAATGCCGTCGTTGGAGATCCGGAAGGCGATATCCAGTTTTTGCCCGTTACCGTTCTGCAGGTGGAAAACCTGCTCCATCGCAGTGTAGGTATTGTGGCGACGTTTGCCGTGACGCAGAGTGTACTCGTCGTGTACCAGGGTCGGCTTGCCTGCGGAGACCAGCTGCAGATCCGAACTCAGGTCGCGGTCATTCAACACAATGCCCAACTCGGAATTGTGCAGCACCGTTACCTGATTGCGGCTCACGGCATAGCGCGCCTCACCGGTTTCGGTGAGGGAAAAGGTCACCTGCAGGCTGCCGTCGGGGCTCTGCAGGCTGTAACGCGGGTTGTGCTCGCAGGCAGTGATGACCAGCAGGTAGGTCAGCATCAGCGCCGGAATCAGGTATTTTTTCATCGCGATAGTGTCGGCTTATAAATTATTTTCCAGTAACACTGTCTTTTTCCGGCCGGAGCCTGCTTGCGGGCTCCGGCAACAGGGTAGGTTTACTTTACCGGTGCAACCCCCTCGGAAGTCATCACCACCCGCTTGATGGTGCCGTCTTCGTTGTAGTGGAGATCGTCGATGCACACCGAACGGCGGAAGCTGCCACCTTCCGGGGTGCCGCCGTTGTGATAGATAAAGAACGAACGACCCTTGTAATCGATGATGGACTGGTGGTTGGTATTCGAGTTGCCCGCCAGTTCGTTGAGAATACCCTTGTACTCCCACGGCCCCTCGATGGACTTGCTCATGGCATAGCCGATTTTCTCCGGGAAGCCCATGGCGTAGGTCAGGTAATAGTAATCACCGTGCTTATGCGCGTAGAGGGCTTCGGTGAAGTTCGGCAGGTCCAGGCTGTGGATCGGGCCGTCCAGCTCGATCATATTGTCTTTGAGCTTGGCCCAGCGCGGTTTGCTGTTGCCCCAGAACAGGTAGGCCTGGCCGTTGTCATCGATAAATACCGCCGGGTCCAGGTCGTCCCAGTCAATTTCGGTATCGGTGGTCATGTCGTTACTGACCAGTGCCTTGCCCAGGGCATCCTTGAACGGGCCGGTGGGGCTGTCGGACACGGCGACGCCGATAGCAAAACCGGGCTTGCTCTCATCGTGACGCACAGTGGTGTAGAAATAGAACTTTCCGTCTTTTTCCACTACATGGCTGGCCCAGGCATCGCCCCTGGCCCACTTGAAATTTTTTACCGCCAGCGGAGAACCTTCGTTTTTCCAGTTCACCATATCGGTGGAGGAGAACACCAGCCACTTGTGCATTTCGTAGAAGCCCTTGTTGTCTTTGGCTTCGTCGTGGCCGGTATACAGGTACACGGTATCGTCGTAAACCATCGCTGCCGGGTCGGCAGTGAGCACTTCGGTGATGGCAGGGTTGGCCGCTTGACTGGAGGCGGTGATCATCACCCCTGCAGCGGCCATAGCGGTCAAAATTCTGTTTTTCATACTCTCACTCACTTCTGCGTATTCTGCTTTTATTCGCGTCTGGTTCGGTAAACTTCAGTCTGCGGCCCGCTGGCGGAAATCCGGCATACCGTTTTCATCCCAGTACAACACTCGCACCCGGGTGGCACGATTGCCGTCCGACAACGGGTTGCCTTTGATTTCGCGGTAGTCCCGCGCGTGGTACACCAGCAGGTCCGTCACACCATCTTCGGCCAGGGTAAAGCTGTTGTGGCCGGGGCCGAAGCGCTTTACATCGGCATTGGTGGAAAACACCGGCTCCGGCGATTTATGCCAGATTTTCGGGTTCATCAGTTCCGCATCTGTATTCGCCCACAGCAGCCCCATCGCGTAATTGGCGTCGGTGGCACTGGCGGAATAACTGATGAATATGCGGCCGTTCTTTTTCAGCACCGCCGGGCCTTCATTGACCTTGTGCCCGCGGGTCTCCCACGCCAGCGTCGGCACCGACAGCACAATCACCGGTTGCCGGATTTTCGTCGGCGATGCCATTTCCGCCATCAGCAGCATCGAACCGCGGTCGCTCTCGGTGTCATACTGCGCCCACACCAGGTAGCGTTTGCCGGCGTGTTCGAAGGTGGTGGCGTCCAGGGAGAAACTGTCGACGGGTGTGGCAATGCGCCCCATCTCCTGCCAGTCACCCAGCAACGGGTTGGCAGATTCGTTGCGCAGGGCGTACATACGGATCTTCCACGGGTCTTCAACGTCACCCGCAGCAAAATAGATATACCAGGTGCTGTCTATGTAGTGCAGTTCCGGGGCCCATATATGGGCACCCATGGGGCCGGCAGCGTGCCTGCGCCAGATAACCTCGGCCTCGGCATCCGCGAGCCCGGCAACGGTGCGGGAACGGCGCAGTTCGATGCGGTCGTATTCCGGGACGGTAGCGATGAAGTAGTAATAGTCGTCGTGACGCAGCACCCACGGATCGGCCCTGCGGTCCACCAATGGCGAGGGAAGGTCCACTTGCAGGGTATCGCCCTGGGTCGCCGGCACTGCCGCCGCACTGGCGGAGAGCCAGACGCAGGCGCAGCCGAGCGCCCGGGTAAACAGGCTTCGGAATGTCATCGCTGCTTTCGTTATCGTTGTAGTCTTATGTTTATCCGCAGTCTGCCGGTGAGGAGCAAATACTCCCGGCCGGTTGCTGCGTCGGGAACAATATTATTATACTACTAATAACCTAACAACCCCGCTGTGGCCCTCTGACCGATTGGCCATACGACCGACGGAAGTCGGTGAGTTCCGCGGCATGGTTGCCGGGATGAGAGAAGCACAATAGATATAAGAGAAGCCGTTATGTTCCGACTTCCCGCTACCCAGCGGTCGCATTCCCGTGCCCTGGCCGCACTACTCGCAACTTGCATCGCCCTCCCCCTCACCGCCTGCGCCGACAGCGATGACAAACCGCAGCGCCAGATCGATGTGCACGACCCGGTGATGGCAAAGGAAGGGGGTACCTATTACCTGTTCAGCACCGGTCCCGGTATCACCATCTACAGCTCGCAGGACATGCAGCATTGGAAGTATTCCGGTCGCGGTTTCGATGGCGAACCAGCCTGGGCGAAAAATGTCTCTGCCACTTTCAACGGCCACCTGTGGGCACCGGACATCGTCGAGCACGATGGCCGCTTCTACCTGTATTACTCGGTTTCCGCCTTCGGCAAGAACACCTCCGCCATCGGCGTAACCGTCTCCCCCACCCTGGATCCGAACTCCCCGGATTACGGCTGGCAGGACCAGGGCATCGTGGTGCGGTCCATTCCACACCGGGACCACTGGAACGCGATTGACCCGGCGGTGATATTCGACGAAGGCGGCACACCGTGGATGAGTTTCGGCTCTTTCTGGGAGGGTTTGAAGCTGGTGAAGCTGGATCCTTCCCTGACCAAGCTGGCAGAACCCCAGGAGTGGCACACCATCGCCCGCGGCGACCGGCCCAAATTCCAGCCTGTGGATAAAGCCGGCCCCGAGGAACTGGAAGCGCCGTTTATCTTCCACAAGAACGGTTACTACTACCTGTTTATTTCCCGCGGCCTTTGTTGCAAGGGCGACGACAGCACTTACCGTCTGGCCGTGGGCCGCGCCAAATCCGTAACCGGGCCTTACCTGGATAAAGATGGCGTGGATATGGCAAATGGCGGTGGCACACCCCTGATTGCCGGCAACAAGGCCTGGCCGGGGCTTGGACACAACAGTGCCTACACCTTTGATGGCAAAGATTATCTCGTCCTGCACGCCTATGAGTCTGCGGACAACGGACTACAGAAACTGAAGATCATGAACCTCAAGTGGGATAAAGATCTCTGGCCGATTGTTGATTCTGCTGAGCTGGATTCTTATCAGGGGTTCAAGGTTAGATAATTTGCTGGCGGGTTGTTTCGTGGTCTGTTTTTGCGCTAGTCCGGTAGCAACGCCGCCACAGTACTTGCTACAAAGCACACCATTGGATCAAAGCTTGGCTCCAAAAAATAAAAGCACCCAGAGGTAGCGATGAAAAAAATAATCCTGAGCCTGGCAATCAGTTCGATTGCGCTCACCGGCTGCACCAGCAAAAACGAACCCGGCGAAATGGAAGCCTTTCCACTCGACCAGGTGCGCCTGCTGGAAAGTCCGTTCAAACACGCCCAGGACACCAATATCCAGTACATCCTTGCGATGGATCCGGACAGGCTGCTGGCACCCTACCTCAAGGAAGCCGGCCTAAAGCCCAAAGCGGACAATTACGGCAACTGGGAAAACACCGGTCTCGATGGACATATCGGCGGACATTACATCACCGCCCTGAGCCTCGCCTGGGCCGCCACCGGCAATGAAGAAGTCAAGCAGCGCCTGGACTACATGCTCGATGAACTTAAGAGAGCGCAGGATAACAATGGCAACGGCTACCTGAGCGGCGTGCCCGGCGGCAAAGCCATGTGGAACGAACTGACCGAAGGAAGTATTCGCTCAGACCTGTTTACCCTCAACGACAAATGGGTACCGCTGTACAACATCCACAAAGTGTACGCCGGCCTGCGCGATGCCTACCTGCATGCAGACAGCCAGCAGGCACTGGACATGCTCATCGCCCTGTCCGACTGGGGTGCAAAGCTGATCGCCAAGTTCTCTGATGAGCAGGTGCAACTGATCCTGAAAAGTGAACACGGCGGCCTCAACGAGGTGTATGCCGACGTGGCGGCAATAACCGGGGACAGCAAGTATCTGGAAGTTGCCAAGCGCCTGTCTCACCGGGAAATACTGAACCCGCTGCAACAGCACCAGGACAAGCTCACCGGCCTGCACGCCAACACCCAGATCCCCAAAGTCATCGGCTACAAGCGGGTCGGCGACCTGGCCCACGACCAACAGTGGCAGGATGCGGCAGAGTATTTCTGGTACGAAGTGGTAGAGCATCGCACCGTCGCTATTGGCGGCAACAGCGTGCGCGAACACTTCCACCCCACCGACGATTTTGCCCCCATGATCGAGGACGTCGAAGGTCCGGAGACCTGCAATACCTACAACATGCTCAAGCTTACCGGGATGTTGTACCTGAGCAAGCCGGATACCCGTTACATCCGCTACTACGAACGCGCGCTCTACAACCACATCCTCTCATCCCAGAACCCGGACACCGGCGGCCTGGTGTATTTCACACCCATGCGCCCCAACCACTACCGCATGTATTCACAACCACAGGATGCCATGTGGTGTTGTGTCGGTTCCGGGATCGAGAATCACAGTAAATATGGAGAAATGATTTACGCCCATCGCGGCGACGAACTGTTCGTGAACCTGTTTATCCCCTCCACCCTGAACTGGGAGGAAAAAGGCATTCAGATCACCCAGGAAAACCATATCCCCGACACGGAAAACACCGCGCTTACGGTGACCGGTGACGGTGAGTTCAGCCTGAAACTGCGCTATCCGGCCTGGGTCAATGAAGGCGAACTGAGCATTGCGCTCAATGGCAAAAAGATTGCCGTCCAGGACAAGCCCGGCAGCTACATCACCATTCAGCGCGAATGGAAAAGCGGCGACCGCATTGAAGTAAACCTGCCCATGCACCCGGAAGCGGAGCAGCTTCCGGACAAATCCGATTACTACGCACTGACTTATGGCCCGGTGGTACTGGCGGCCAGGACTCAGCCTTTTGCCCACGAGCAACTGAACTTTTTCGCCGACGACAGCCGCATGGGGCATATCGCCAGCGGCCCAATGTGCCCTCAGGAAATGACGCCAACCTTCGTCAGTGAAGATCGCGACTTTATCCGCGGGCTGGAACGCCTGCCCGGTGAGGAACTGCGTTTTGCCGCTCCGGACAGTCTGCAGACCGCGGATATCCAGGCGCTGAAAACCGGCACTGCTGCCGCGACCCTACCCGCGCTGAACCCAAATGCCGGCAGCGGCCTGGAACTGATCCCGTTCTTCCGCGTGCACGAATCTCGCTACAGTGTTTACTGGCCCTACAGCACTCCGCAAGGCCTTGCGGAAAAGCAAAAACAACAGGAAGCGGAAGACCGTGCGCGACTGGCACTGGTACGGCAGACCATCGACAAGGTGGCACCGGGAGAGCAGCAGCCGGAAGCGGATCATTTCTTTGCCGGCTCCGGCACCGAAGCGGGCATTCACCACGGCCGCCACTGGCGCCACGCCAATGACTGGTTCGGTTACCAGCTGAAAGACCCCGGGCAGGAAGCACAAATGCTGCGCATTACCTACTACGGCCTGGACAGCGGCCGCAGCTTTCGCATCCTCGCCAATGATGTGGAAGTCGCCCAGGTAAAGCTGGATGGCAGTCGTGGTGACGACTTCTTCAGTGTGGATTACCCGGTCCCCCCTGCGGTGCTGGAGAGATCGGAAAATGGCTTGATCGCACTGCGCTTCGAGGCTGCGGAAAACTCCGTCGCCGGCGGCATCTACGGTGTACGACTGCTACGAGACAATCACTGAATCAGCGCAGCACCAGGCCGGCCACGGCCAGTGCTGCAGGCCCTACCCTCTTTGCCCGGAAATTCCGGGCTTTTTTATTCCCACAAGATTTTCCCTGCAAAGTTACACGCATAAAAAACGGGCCTCGCAGCCCGTTGTTGTGTCTGAATAGCTGACGAGCGCAGCTCAATCAGGCTTGTCAGGCGGTTTCCGCCAGCTTTTGTAACAACTGAACGGTACTGAAACGGAAGCCCATAATGCCCTTGAATGGCGTCTTGAACACAAACAGGTTACCCGCCTGCCACTCCCGATCCAGGGTCCATTCATTGAGGGATTCCTTCGCGGTGGTAACAAACATCAGGTCCATGTTGGCACCACCAAAGGTTACACAGGTAGGCTGGCTGACCGGCACCGGCACTGCGCCGGCGAGTTTGCCGTCCGGCGTATAGCGCTGGATACGCGCGCCGCGCCACTGCGCGGACCACAGATAGCCATCGGCGTCCACGGTGGCACCGTCCGGGTAGATACCGAACATGGTGCGGGCAAAGAGTTCGCGCTCGCCGAGGTCACCACGGCGGGCATCGAATTTGTAGCGGTAGATACTGCGGCGCGGGGAATCGGCGAAATAGAAGTGACTGGAATCCACGTCCCAGCAGCAACCATTGGAGATAAAGACGTTTTTCTCCTGTTCGCTGACCACGCCGTTTGGCTCCAGGCAGTAAAGTACCCCCGCAGCATCCTCGCGGCCGTCTTCCGCCATGGTGCCCGCCCAAAAGCGGCCCTGGCGGTCGATCTTGCCATCGTTGAAACGCAAACCGCTGCCCTTTTCCAGCAGGGTTTTCTGCCACAGGATCTGTCCGCGGCGATAGTCATACAGGGCGAAACCGGTCTCGAACGCAGCGACAATGCAGTCGTCGCGATCGGTAAAGGCGAAGGCACACAGGCGCTCGGGCGTATCAAACACCTCCAGCTCGCGACCCGGCCAGGTGAGCCGATAGAGTTTGCATTCGTGGATATCGGTCCACCAGACACTCTGCTCCTTCGAGTTCCACAGCACCCCCTCTCCGAGCGTGTTGCCGACTTCGATTGCGTCTATCCGCTGTACTTCAAGCATCGGTGCCCTCTCTTTTTCTCCGCGCGCCGCGATTTATTCTAGTCTCAACTACTGCTGGAGGTCCTTGACCAGGGTCAAGCAATTAGCGTGCCGCCAAGCAATCAATGCGCCACAGCGCTGGCCTGGCGCCGGGTCAGCAGGCGCTGCATGCCGATAAAGGCAAACAACAACAGGCCGATAACAATTTTGGTCCACCAGCTGTTGAGGGTGCCATCAAACGAGATATAGGTCTGGATAACACCCATGATCAATACGCCGATCAGCGTCCCCACCACATAGCCAGAGCCGCCGGTCAACAGGGTACCACCAATCACCACTGCCGCAATGGCATCCAGTTCCATTCCCACCGCCGCCAGAGAATATCCTGAGAATGTGTAAAAGGAGTAGACGATTCCACCAAGCGCAGACAGGAATCCACTGATCGCGTAGATGCTAATGGTCGTGCGGGCCACGGGTACCCCCATCAGCTGCGCGGACTGGGCACTGCCCCCGAGCGCGTAGATAAAGCCACCGAGGCGGGTGAAATGGGCCAGTGCAATGGCCGCGATCAGTACCGCGAACAGGATCAGCGTGGAGGAACCCAGCCAGGCGCCGCCGGGCAGCAGCACACCGAAATCCGCAACCGCATCGTAGAACGGATGGTCGATGGGGATCGACTCCTCGCTCAGAGTGGTGGCCAGGCCACGAGCGAGGAACATGCCCGCGAGGGTGACGATAAACGGCTGCAATTTGTAGTAGTGGATCAGTGCCCCCATGGATGCACCGAACAGGCTGCCACCGATCAGCACCAGCGGGAACACAATCAGCGGGTGCATCTGCAGTTCGCCAATCAGCAGGCCGCAAACTACCCCGGTCAGAGCAATCACAGCGCCCACGGACAGGTCGATACCGCCGGAGATGATTACAAAGGTCATGCCGATGGCAGTAATCACCAGGAAAGCATTGTCGGAAAACAGGTTGGCTACCACTCGGGTGCTGCCGAAACCTTCAAACTGAAAGGCTCCCACCAGGAACAACAGCACAAACAGTGCGGTCGTCACATACAGCGAGGCAAACCTGGAATTGGCGAGAGAATGCATCATGCCTGCGCCCCTCCGTTTTGTTTTTTCTTGAGCAGCGAAAATAGCGCAGCCATCTGCTGCTGGAAGCGCGGAGATTGCAGCAGCAATACAAAGATCACCACCACCGCCTTGATCAGCAGGTTAAATTTCGCCGGCAGACCACTCATGATAATCGTGGTGCTGAGACACTGGATCACCAGTACACCAACAATGGACAGCAAAATAGAGAAGCGCCCGCCCATCAGTGAGGCGCCGCCGATCACCACCGCCAGAATCGCGTCCAGTTCCAGCCACAGTCCGGCATTATTCGCGTCCGCGCCCTGAATATCCGCCGCCGCAATCATGCCCGCCAGCGCCGCGCAGACACCGGCAATGCAGTACACCATCATCTTGACCGCGCGCTGGTTGATGCCCAGGTAGTAGCTGGCACCGGCATTACAGCCGACACTTTCCACAAACAGGCCCAGTGCGGTTTTGCGCATCAGTAGCTGTACCAGCGCAAATACAATCAGCACCAGCACAATCGGAAACGGCAGGCCGAGGAAGGATCCGGTACCGATAAACGCAAAGGCGTCATTCTGGAAGGTGACAATCTGGCCGGCATTGATCAGCTGCGCGATACCGCGCCCGGCCACCATCAGGATCAGTGTGGCCACAATGGGCTGGATGCCCATATAGCTCACCAGGCCGCCATTGACCGCCCCGGCCACCAGGCCGGCGGCAAGTCCCGCGGCAACCAGCAGGAAGATGTTTTCCATCCCACCGACGATCAGGTTGGCACACACCGCGCCGGCGATCGCCATGGTGGCCCCCACGGACAGGTCGATACCGCCGGTTGCGATCACCAGAGTCATGCCGATGGCCAGCAGCGCCACAGGTGCACTGCGGTTCAGCACATCGATCAGGCTGCCGTAGAGACGGCCGTCCTGGATTTCGATATGGAAAAACTCCGGAGCCAGCACCAGGTTGATTGCCAGCAGGCAGAACAGGCCCAGTAGCGGCCACAGGTAGCGCCCCGAAAATTTGAACGGTTGTTTTTCTTTCTGCGCAGGCACAGGTCGCGCCACGGCAGCGGATTGAAGATTACTCACGTTACGCCTCCGCAATCGCCTGCATGATGTTGCCTTCGGTAATATCCTCGCCTTCGATCTCCGCCACCTTGCGGCGGTCGCGCATCACCGCGACGCGATCTGAAAAGGCCACCAGCTCGTCGAGCTCGGAAGAGGTCACCAGCAGGGACATGCCCTCACTGCAGAATTTTTTGATCAGTTTGAGAATTTCCGCGTGCGCGCCGATATCCACCCCGCGGGTGGGTTCATCCAGCACCAGCAACTGGGGATTGGTGGCCAGCCAGCGGGCCAGAATGACCTTCTGCTGGTTACCGCCACTCAGTTGTTCAATGGGCTTTTCAGCGTCCGGCGTGGCGATCTGCAGCTCGGCGATAAACTTGTCTGCGAGTTGCTGCTGCTCCGCGCGGCTCATGGGACGCCACCAGCCGCGGCGCGCCTGCAGTGCCAGCGCGATGTTCTCGCGGATGGACAGCGGGCCAACGATTCCGCTGGTCTTGCGGTCTTCCGGACACAGCGCCAGCCCTTCCGCAATGGCCTCCGTCGGCTGGCGAAAATTCTGTTCGCTGTCTTTGAATGTCAGGGTACCAGCGGTCTTTTTGTCCACGCCGAAGACCGCCCGACACACTTCCGAACGCCCGGAACCCAGCAGGCCGGCGAGACCCACGGCTTCGCCGCGGCGCACGATAAGAGACGTAGGATGCAGGGAGCCTTTTACCTCGACACCAGTCAGCTCCAGCAGCGGCTCCGACAGCGCCTTTTCCTCGCGCGCCTCGGAGCGGTGTGCCTGGGCCTGCAGTTCCTTGCCGAGCATATGCCCGACCAGCTCACTGCGGGACAGTTTCGCAGCCTCGAATTCACCCACCAGCTGACCATTGCGCAGCACGGTAATGCGATCACAGACCGCGTAGACCTGGTCGAGAAAGTGGGTGATAAACACGATACCGATGCCCTTGGCTTTCAGTTCGCGCATCACGCTGAACAGCTGTTCGCACTCGTCGGCATCGAGACTGGCGGTGGGCTCGTCGAGCACCAGCACCCTGGCGGACATATCCACACCGCGGGCGATGGCGATGAGCTGCTGTACTGCAATGGAAAAAGTCGACAGCGGGCGAGTCACGTCGATATCGAGGTCGAAGCGCTTCAGCACTTCCCGCGACTGGCAATTGATGCGCTTCCAGTCGATCAGCCCGAACTTTTTCGGCTCGCGCCCCAGGTACAGGTTCTGTGCCACGGTGAGATTGGGCAGCAGGTTTACTTCCTGGTACACGGTGCTGATACCCACGGTTTGCGCGTGGGCGGTGCTTTTCAGTTTCAGGGGCTGATTCAGGTAAGTCATGCTGCCGCCGTCGCCTTCCAGCGCACCGGTCATGACTTTTACCAGCGTGGACTTGCCAGCCCCATTTTCCCCCAGCAGCGCGTGGATCTCGCCCTCGCGCAGCTGGAAGTCGACGCCATCCAGGGCTTTCACCCCCGGATAACGCTTTTCGACTTTGCTCAGACTCAACAACGTCATGGCTCACACCCAACTGTTATTTTTTCGCGCGCTTCGCGTATTCTTCCGCGGCGGTTTCCTGGGTAAACAGGTCGCCGGTGGTGGTAATCAGTTTTTCCACCTTGCGATCGCCTTTCAGATAGGCCTCAATAACATCAAACGCCGGTGCGCCAAGGTGCGGGTTCAGTTCCACGGTGGCATTGGCTTCGCCGTCGGCCATGGCCTTGAAGTAGTCGGGCACACCGTCCACCGACACCACCAGCATGTCTTCGCCGGGCTTCAGGCCCGCTTCCTTGATGGCCTGGATGGCACCGATGGCCATTTCGTCGTTGTGGGACCAGAGCGCGCAGATCTCCTTGCCACTATTCTCGGCCTTGAGCATGGCTTCCATCACTTCTTTACCCTTGGTACGGGTAAATTCGCCGGTCTGGCTGCGCACAATCTCGGCATTGGGATACTTGCCGATGACTTCGTTGAAGCCTTTCATGCGATCGATGGCGGCGGTGGCGCCTACGGTACCCTGCAGTTCAAGAATTTTGCAGTTACCTTCGGTCTCGTCCATCAGCCACTGCGCGGCGCGGCGGCCCTCTTCGACGAAGTCGGAGGCGATGCGGGTGAGGAACAGGGATTGGTTGTTTACATCGATATTGCGGTCAAGAATAACCACGGGAATGCGCGCGCGCTTAGCCTCACGCAGTACGGGTTTCCAGCCGGTTTCGACGACCGGGGCAATCATGATCGCGTCGACACCCTGGGCGATAAAGCTGCGTACGGCTTTGATCTGGTTTTCCTGCTTTTGTTGCGCATCGGAAAACTTGAGATTGATACCGCGTTTTTCGGCTTCGGCCTTTACCGACTCACTGAAGCTGGTACGCCAGCCGCTTTCGGAGCCAACCTGGGAAAAACCGATGGTGGTTGCGAGTACGCTCTGGCTGGCACACAGGGCCAGTGCAAAAGCGCCGGACAGGATTCGAGAGATCTTCATTATCGGACTCCTCATCACTTTGGTTTGTTTATATTTATTCTTGGGAGCAAGCTCCCTTATACAGTCCGCCCAACTATCCTGAACGAACAATATGCACTTCGATGCGAAGCTCCCGATACCGGGAAGCGGTTCGCGAGACCTTCCGCGAGAGGGACCTCGCGGAAGAGCCCCCAGGGATGGGTTTACGGCGTGTCTCGCGAACCGCTTACCGGTAGCGGGGGCGCCACTAAAGCCAGCTGGCGCGTACCCCGTAGCCTAAAAGCGGCACAGAACCAGATCAGTGGCGCCCGGCACCCGGTATGGGTTTCCGGGACACGCCGTAAACCCATCCATGGGGGCTTGTCGAAAAGGTCCCTCTTTTCGACAGTCCCGGAAACCCATACCGGGTCCCGGGCTTATCGGAAAGTTCAGATTTCTTTACTGAACTCGAAAGTATTTACTCCGCAGAAAACTGATAAATCGTCGTCTGCCGGTACTCTTCGCCCTTCTTCAAAATGACAGAAGGGAAATTCTTGTGGTTGGGCGCGTCCGGGAAACCGTGGGTCTCCAGGCACAACCCCGCATACTGGTTCATGGGTGAACCGTCATCGCGGTTGCGGCTGCCATCCAGGAAATTGCCGCTGTAGAACTGTACACCCGCCTCGCTGGAAACAATTTTCACCGAACGACCGGAAGCCGGGTCGACCAGAGAAGCAATGGGCTTCAGCGCCTTGTTCGCAGTCTCGTCCACCACCCAAAAATTGTCGTAACCGCCCGGCCACCAGTCGATATCGCGACCGATTTTCTTGCGCTTGCGGAAATCCACCGGCGTATCGGAAACATTGAGCAGCTCACCAGTAGGGATCAGCTGCTCATTCAAGCGCAACAGCTGATCCGCGTGGATCTCCAGTTCATGCTCGAGGATTCCATTGCGCCCCGCCAGGTTCCAGTAGCAGTGGTTGGTCAGGGCCACCGGGGTATCGACATCGGTAACCGCACGGTATTCCAGCGTCAGCGCGTCGTCTTCGTCCAGGCAGTAGGTCAGCTCAATTTCCAGTTTGCCGGGATAGCCGCCCTCGCCGTCTTCACTCACACAGCGAAAGGTCACCGACTGGAAGCGTGGGGAGGATTCGCTCTGTACCACCTGCCAGCGCTTGGTGTGCAGACCCTGGGGGCCGCCGTGCAGATGGTTTTCACCATCATTTGCCGGCAGCAGGTATGTCTCGTCACCGAGCTGGAACTGCGCCGCGCCGATACGGTTGGCAACGCGGCCCGCGGTTACGCCCAGGTACCAGTTGTTGTCCAGCCAGTGCTGGGGATCGGCGTAGGTCAGCAGGATATTATCGCTGTGACCGTAGCGATCCCTGGTGTGGATTGAATACAGGCTGGCGCCCAGGTCACACAGGGTGACCCGGGTGCCGCGGCTGTTTTCCAGCGTGACCAGTTGCAGCGGGCGGTTGCCGCTGCCCTCTTGTTGAGGAAGGGCCAGCTCGGAAGTCTCAATTCCGCTGGGCACGGTCAGTTCAGATTGCATCACTGGTCTTTTCACCGTTCACGAGACGCGCAATGTTCAGCGGGTTGCTGTTTTTCAGGGCGTCCGGCAGCAGTGCTTCCGGGTAGTTCTGGAAGCAGATCGGGCGCACGAAGCGGGCGATGGACATAGTGCCCACGGAAGTGAAGCGCGCGTCGGTGGCTGCCGGGAAAGGACCGCCGTGCATCATGGAGTGGCACACTTCTACGCCGGTGGGGAAGTTGTTGCATACAACACGGCCCACTTTCTGGCGCAGGACCTCAACCAGATCGGCGTAACCCGCCAGCTCGGATTCGGTGCACTGCAGGGTGCCGGTGAGCTGGCCCTGCAAGGAGGAAATCGCCTGCAGCAGTTCGGCGCGGTCGCGGCACTTCACTACCAGAGACATGGGGCCGAATACTTCTTCCTGCAGTTCTTTGTTGGCGAGGAAGTTCTTGCCGTCGACGGTCAGCAGGCCTGCCTGACAGGTGAAACCCTTGTCGTCGCCGGCGGGCTCGCCGCAACCAACCTGCTCGACGCCTTCCTGGTCGCGCAGGCGGGCAACGCCGCTCTGGTAACCGGCCAGGGTGTTTTCGTTCAGCATCACACCGCAGCCCACTTTGGACAGGGCTTCACAGGTAGCGCTGATGAAGCGGTCCAGTTCTTCGCCCTCTACCGCCAGAACCAGACCCGGGTTTACACAGAACTGGCCGGTGCCCAGGGTCAGGGAACCGACAAAACCTTCGGCGATGGTTTCGGCTTTTTCTTTCAGTGCTTCCGGCAACAGCACCACCGGGTTGATACTGCCCATTTCCGCAAATACCGGGATCGGCTCGGGGCGTGCGTTGGCCAGGTTGAACAGTGCCATACCGCCCTGCAGGGAACCGGTAAAGCCGACGGCCTTGATGCCGGGCGCTTTTACCAGCTCGGCGCCGACCCGACGGCCGGAACCCATGATCAGGGAGAATACGCCGGCGGGCATGCCGGTGGCTTTTACCGCTTTGTCGATGGCCTGGGCCACCAGTTCGCTGGTGCCGGGATGGGAATTGTGGCCTTTTACGATCACCGGACAACCGGCGGCAAAGGCGGCGGCGGTGTCACCACCGGCGACGGAGAACGCCAGCGGGAAGTTGCTTGCACCGAATACCGCCACCGGCCCCAGCGCCTGATTGAAGGAACGCAGGTCCGGGCGCGGCAGCGGTTCGCGCTCCGGCAGTGCGGTATCGATACGCGCATCCAGGTATTCGCCCTGGACGATCCAGTCGGCGAACAGGCGCAGCTGGCCACAGGTACGGCCGCGCTCGCCCTGAGCGCGGGCCAGCGGGTAACCGGTCTCGGCGGAAACACGCTCCAGCAGCTCATCGCCCAGGTTCATGATTTCATCGGCACAGGCGTTGAGGAATTCCGCGCGCTTGGCCGGTGCCAGGTTGGCGAACTCGGTGGCACAGGCACTGGCGGCGTTGACGGCTTCGGTCACCTGGAATTCGTCGGCGGCAGTGATTGCCGGCTCCAGGTTTTCGCCAGTGGCCGGGTTAACGCCGTGGAAGCTTCCGGCACGGCCGTCGGTCCAGTTGCCTGCGATCAATTGCTTTCCGGTAATGGTCATTCAATTTCTCCTGAATTTTTTCATTGCTGATTTGGAGCTAAGGCAGGCTCCGTCGGCGTAAGACTTTTAACTTAAATCCAACCGCCATCGACGATAAAGTTTTGCGAGGTACACATCGCGGCATCGTCAGAGGCCAGGAACAATGCCATCGCGCTGATGCTTTCCGGCATCAGGGGATCCTTAACGCTCTGCCCCTTGTCGATGGCTTCGCGCGCGGTGGCGTCCACCCGTTCATTCAACTGCTTCTCGGTCATCACCCAACCGGGGACCAGGCAGTTCACGCGGATACGGTCCGGCCCCATGTCGCGGGCGAGACCGCGGGTGAGGCCCTCGATGGCTGCCTTGGAACTGGTGTAGCCCGGCATACCGCCCTGGCCTGCATGCCAGCTCATGGAGCCGAGATTGATGATGGCGCCGGCACCCAGCTGTTTCATATACGGGTACACCGCCTGGGCGGCGAAGAAGTGATGGCGCATGTTGACCGCAAGGCACTTGTCCCACTGCTCCGGCGTCACTTCGCGGAAGTCGTGGCGGGTGTCGTTGGCGGCGTTGTTGATCAGCACCGAAATCGGTCCCAGCTCTTCAGCGGCCTGGGCGATCACCGCCTGCAGCCGCTCGACGTCGGTGAGGTCACAGGGATAGAAACGCACCTCACCGGTAGCGCCTTCACTGTTCAGGCGCTCGACCAGTGCGCTGGACACGCCCTCCTGAATATCCACAAAGGCAACTTTCGCGCCCTGCTGGACAAAAGATTCCACCAGGCTGGCACCGATGCCGGAACCACCGCCGGAAACAAATACGGTTTTGCCGTTGAGGCTCGGGTATTGATTGGTCAGCGTCATCATTCGCTCGCTTGGTTCGCTATTGCTCTCACCCTCTGCGGGGAGTTGCGGGGATTCCCTGAGAATCCAGTCTACAGGCCAAACCGGAGAAGTTTGCGGAAAAAAGGCGCCCCGAGGGGCGCTTGGGAGTCAAACGTGATAAACCGGATGGATTACCTGTAGAAAAAACTGATTAGTGTGAGTGCGGAGGTACTTCCGCACCGCGACAGCCCACCAGGAAGTCGAAGTCACAACCCTCATCCGCCTGCAGAACGTGGTTGCGGTACATGGCTTCGTAACCACTGGTGCTGGCAATAACCTGATTGCCCTTGAGCTTCTCGAGGCGCGCGGCAATCTCTTCGTCGGACACTTCCAGGTGCAGTACACCGTTGTGTGCGTCCAGGTGGATCATGTCGCCATCCTGCACCGCAGCCAGCGGACCGAATTCCATGGCTTCCGGCGCGGTGTGCAGCACCACGGTACCGAAGGCGGTGCCACTCATACGCGCATCGGAGATACGCACCATGTCCTTGACGCCTTTCTTCAGCACCTTCGGCGGCAGGCCCATGTTGCCCACTTCCGCCATGCCCGGGTAACCCTTGGGACCGCAGTTCTTCAGCACCATCACACAGGTTTCATCGATATCCAGATCCGGATCAACGATGCGGGATTTGTACTGCTCGAAGTTCTCGAACACCACCGCACGGCCGCGGTGATTCATCAGCTCGGGGCTGGCCGCGGACGGTTTCAGTACCGCACCGCGGGGCGCCAGGTTGCCGCGCAGGATGCAGATACCACCGTTTTCCACCAGCGGGTTGTCCAGCGGGCGAATGACATCGTCGTCGTAGCAAGGGGCATCCGCGACGTTCTCGCCGATGGTCTTGCCGTTGACGGTCAGGCAGTCCTTGTTCAGCGCACCGGACTCTCCCAGGCGACGCAGTACCGCGGGCAGGCCACCGGCGTAGTAAAACTCTTCCATCAGGTATTTGCCGGACGGCTGCAGGTTCACCAGGGTTGGCACTTCGCGCCCTTCTTTCCAGTCGTCCAGCTCCAGATCCACACCCATACGGCCGGCGATGGCCTTGAGGTGGATGACTGCGTTGGTGGAGCCACCAATGGCGGCGTTGGTGCGGATCGCATTGATAAACGCATCCTTGGTCAGCACCTTGGACAGGGTCAGGTCCTCGTGCACCATGTCGACGATACGCATACCGGACAGGTGTGCCAGCACATAGCGGCGGGAGTCCACCGCCGGAATCGCGGCGTTGTGCGGCAGGCTGGTGCCGAGGGATTCCGCCATACACGCCATGGTGGAGGCGGTACCCATGGTGTTGCAGGTACCGGCGGAGCGGGACATGCTCGCTTCCGCACTGAGGAATTCGTGCAGGGAGATATTGCCGGCCTTGTACTCTTCGTGAGCCTGCCATACCAGGGTACCGGAACCCACATCCTTGCCCTTGTGCTTACCGTTCAGCATCGGGCCGCCGGTGACCACGATGGTCGGCAGGTTACAGCTGGCGGCACCCATCAGCAGGGCCGGAGTGGTTTTGTCACAGCCTACCAGCAGCACTACCGCGTCGATCGGGTTTCCGCGGATGGCCTCTTCGGTATCCATCGCCGCGAGATTGCGGGTGAACATGGCGGTGGGGCGCAGGTTGGATTCGCCGTTGGAAAACACCGGGAATTCCACCGGTACGCCGCCGGCTTCGATCACGCCTTTCTTGACGTGCTCGGCAATTTTGCGAAAGTGGGCATTGCAGGGAGTCAGCTCGGACCACGTATTGCAGATACCAATGACCGGCTTGCCTTCAAAGTGATGCTCAGGGATACCCTGATTCTTCATCCAGCTGCGGTACATGAAACCGTTCTTGTCACGTGTTCCGAACCAATTGGCCGACCGCAGGACCGATTTTTTCTTATCACTGGCCATTTCTGAACCCCATTTATTCTCTCATAACTATTATTGTATGACTTATTAAAATTCGGGACAAGTCATTCGACGGTTTTGCCCCGAAACTTGCCACCGCAAGTGGAAGCGGCACCGTTGAGGTGCACTCATTGAGATACATCATATTGTATGATATTAATAATGACCAGCATCCGGAGCGAACATTTTTCCACCGATGCGGACAGAAAAGACTCCCGCCTCGCCGGCCCTATATAAATAGACGTCCGGCGATCCCAGACAGCAGGCTAATAGAGAAGAAAAAGCGATGAGACTGATCCAGTTCACCACCGAATCCGGCCAGCGCGCAGTAGGCGCCGTGGTCGACAGCAACACCATCGAACAGCTGAAGGACGTCGAAACCGTATACCAGCTGGCCCAGCGCGCCCTGGAAAACGGCACCGGACTGGAATCCCTGGCCAGCTCGCTGCTGTCGGACCAGCGCCTGGACTACCAGAAGATTGTCGATGAAGGCCGCCTTTTAGCCCCGATCGACCACCCGCAAGCCACCCAGCTGATGGTTGCCGGCACCGGCCTGACCCACCTGGGCAGCGCCGACACTCGCGCCGCCATGCACGCGCAGAACTCTTCCGGCAAACAGGAAGAGATGACCGACACCATGAAGATGTTCAAGATGGGTGTCGAGGGCGGCAAACCGGCGAACGGCGAAGCCGGCGTTCAGCCCGAGTGGTTCTATAAGGGTGACGGCGACTGCGTGGTAGACCCGGAACAGGCCATCCCCAGCCCCTCCTTTGCCCTGGACGCAGGCGAGGAACCCGAAATTGCCGGCATCTATATCAACGACCAGGAGGGCAACCCCTGCCGCATCGGCTTCGCCATCGGCAACGAACTGTCCGACCACGTCACCGAGCGCCAGAACTACCTCTACCTCGCCCACTCCAAGCTGCGCCACTGCTCCTTCGGCCCCGAGCTGCTGCTGGGTGAACTGCCTGCGCACATCGAAGGCACCTCCCGCATCGTGCGCAACGGCGAAGTGATCTGGGAAAAGAACTTCCTGAGCGGTGAAGACAACATGTCCCACACCATCAAAAACCTGGAAGACCACCACTTCAAGTACAACGCCTTCTGCCGCCCGGGTCACGTACAGGTGCACTTCTTCGGCACCGCTACCCTGAGCTTTGGCGACGGCATCAAGCCGGAAGCCGGCGACCGCTTCGAGATCGAATCCGCCACCTTCGGCCGCGCCCTGCGCAACCCGCTGAAAGTGGTCGAGCGCAAGATCCCGAGGGTTAAAGCCCTGTAAGCGGAGAAAAAAGTACGCGCAGCGCAAAACCAAAAAAGGCAGCCAACTGGCTGCCTTTTTGTGTGTGGACACCGAACCCGCTCGGCACGGGTCGACGCCAGAGCGGGAAACTGAAACTACACCGCCACGTCCACCTTGCTGCCCTCGTCCTCCGCCAGATGATCCAGCGCCTTGTGGGAGGATTTGGTCAGCAGGGATTTCATTTCAAAGCGGGCACGCTCCGAATCCCGGTCGCGAATCCCCAGGAATACTGCATAGTGCCCCGGCAGCGACGCCTGGTAAGCGGCCTCTTTCGAGCTACTGATACGGAACAGCCCCATCAACGCGGTTTTGATGGACTCCCCCAGGGAGACCATAAACTCGTTGTTGGTAGCGCGCAGAATTGCCATATGGAATTCGATATCGGTGTGAATCACCTCTTCGGTACCGGGTTCGGCACCTTCCATTGCGTGGTACGCCTTCTCGATGGCCACGATCTGCTCGTCGGTGGCCCGCTTGGCCGCCAGCGCGGCGGAATTGGGCTCGATCATCTCGCGCACCTCAAACAGGGAGCGCAGAAACTCCGGCGACGGCGTGGAGTCAAAGCACCAGCGCAGCACATCGGAGTCGAACATGTTCCAGAATTCCCGCGGACGCACCCGGGTACCCAGCTTCGGGCGCGATTCGATCAGACCCTTCGCGGTGAGAATCTTGAACGCTTCGCGCAGCGCGGTGCGGGAGACATTCAGCTCCTCGCCGATGGTAGCCTCGTTGGGAATGTACGCGCCGGGCTCGTAGTAGCCGGTCACAATGCGGGTGCCGAGTTCGTAGGCCACCCATGCATGGACGCTGCGCGGTCTGTTTTCCCTGACTTGTTTAACCATATTTTTTGCCTTACTTGGTGCCGCAATCCGGAACCGTGGAGAGCCAACTGCCCCGACCGTTGCGCCCACTATTGCCCTACCTTATGAGGAATCGGCGTGACCAGACGTCGCATCAGGAGCCACGGGCCGACCGAAATGCGCACCGGGGCCGTATATTTTTTAGTCAAAAATTCCGGAAACTGGTACGCTTGCCTCAGCTGAAAACGCCGCTATCCGGCATTTAACGCGAGATCGGGCCACTCTTTTCGAGACTTATCTGTGGAATGTACGCCTATTCTCTGGCAGATACAAAGTCCCATTCTCGGACCGGGCGCGCTGACGCCTTCGCTTTGACTTTAATACTACAATAATATATATATCGCTGTCGCGCCAAAACAATAAGGTTGGCCGAACAATAAAAGCGATACAGCGATAAGAGAGAAACCAACATGCAACAGTCGAATAAGTTGTCTGTATTCGAAAAGGTCGGCTTTGGCGCCGGTGATATGGCCGTCAACGTGATGATCGCGGCCATGTTCTACTTCATGCAGTACTTCTACACGGACATCTTCGGGCTCAAGCCCGCCCACGTCGGCACCCTGTTTCTCGCCGCCCGCTTCGTCGACGCCTTCAGCGATCCCCTGATGGGCCTGCTGACCGACAAATTCAAAGGTCGCCACGGTCGCTTCCGCCCCTGGTTCCTGTACCTGTCCATTCCCTACGGCTTTGCGGTATTCCTGCTGTTTACCACCCCGGACCTGGGCTACAACGCCAAGCTGGTGTGGGCCTATGTGACCTACCTGTTCGCCACCCTGATGTTCACCGGTGTTGCCATCCCGTACATCTCCTACATCGGCGTACTCACCAGCGACCCCCAGGAGCGCCTGTCCGCCAACGGCTACCGCATGTTCTTTGCCAAGATCGCCAATGTGGTGATCGTGGCCTCGGTACCGGTACTGGCCCAGTGGTGGGGCGACGGCAACGCCGCCAAGGGCTACCAGCTGGCCATGGGCTTCATGTCCCTGGTCGGCGTCGGCCTGCTGATGCTGTGCTTCCTCACCACCCGCGAGCGCGTCGAACACGTCGTCGACCGCAAGCCCCTGGGCGAACAGTTCAGGCTGCTGATGAAAAATGACCAGTGGCTGGTACTCGCCGGCGCCTGCATGCTCGGCACCATCGGCTACGCCCTGCGCGGTGGTGTCGCCTTCTATTACGCCATCTACTATCTCGGCGGCAGCGAATCCCTCGCCGCCCAGTTCACCAGCGCCGGCATCGCCGCCTCCATCGTCTCCATGGTCGCATCCACCTGGATCACCAAGCGCTTCTGCAAAATCAAACTCTTCAGCTGGTCACAGATGCTGGTGGGCGTCATCAGCGTACTGATGTTCTTCGCCGTCTCCCCCGGCGATATCGCCCTCGCCTTCGTGCTCTACATCATCCTGTCCTTCGTGGTAGACCTGCACGCACCGGTATTCTGGTCCGCCATCGCCGAAGCAGTGGACTACGGCCACTCCAAGTCCGGAAAGCGGGTATCCGGCCTGGCATTCGGCGGTATCTCGTTCTGCCAGAAAGCCGGCTCCGGCATCGCCGGCTTCCTCACCGGCCTGCTGCTCACCTACTTCAACTACCAGGCTGGTGAAACCCAGAGCGAATTCACCCTCACCGGCATCGCCCTGATGCTCACCGTAATCCCCGGCCTGTTCCACTTCCTGCTGGGCCTGCTGATGAAGAAGTACATCATCACCGATGATTACTACCACCAGCTGAAGCGCGGTGAGGTACCGCCGGAAGCCGGCTCCGCCGAAGGTGCAGAGCTGAATCCGAGTGCAACCTGACAGAGAAACTTTTACCTGAAAACTTCACATTGCCGTGTTACCTGCTGAAGTTTTCGCGCAGGTGGTGATACCGGGTGCAGGTTTGTGAGACCTTCACCGCCATGGATGGCGGTGCAGAGCCCCCAGGGATGGGTTAACGGCGTGTCTCACAAACCTGCACCCGGTAGCACCACCGCCACAGGACTCCACCAGTACACAAAACAAGATGTAACCGGAGCTAATTTCGTGATTCCAGAAAAAACTGCAGAGCCGCTGGTAAAACCGCTGATCGAACAGCGCGCCGACCCGTTTATTTACAAGCACAGCGATGGCTATTACTACTTTATCGCGTCTGTTCCCCAGTACGACCGCCTCGAACTCCGCCGCAGCGAAACCATTGCCGGTCTTGCCGACGCCGAAAAGGTCACCGTGTGGACCAAGCCGGAAACCGGCCCCTACTCCGACCTGATCTGGGCACCGGAAATTCATCACCTGCACATCGAAGGCCAGGCGCCCACCTGGGCCATCTACTTCGCCGCAGCGCCGTCCCGCGAAATCAAGCACGACCTGTTCCAGCACCGCATGTACGCGCTGATCACCACCGGCGCCAACCCGCTGGACGCGGAGTGGGAACTGAGCCAGGTAGATTCCGGCATCGACACCTTCTGCCTCGACGCCACCGTATTCGAGCACAAGGGCAAACACTACTACCTGTGGGCCCAGAAAGGCCCGGGCATTGCCGGCAACTCCAACCTGTACATCGCCGAGATGGACACCCCCACCTCCATCGTCGGCGAACCGGTACTGCTGACCAAGCCGGAATACGACTGGGAAGTGATCGGCTTCCTGGTCAACGAGGGCCCCGCAGTGATCAAGAAAAACGGCCGCATCTTTATCGGCTACTCCGCCAGCGCCACCAACCACAACTACTGCATGGGCCTGCTGTGGGCGGATGAAAACGCAGATGTACTCGACCCGGCGAGCTGGGAAAAGTCCCCCAAACCGGTACTGGAAAGCGACTACGAACGCGGCATCTACGGCCCCGGCCACAACAGCTTCACCGTCTCCGAAGACGGCAGTGAAGATATCCTCGTATTCCATGCGCGCACCTTCACCGAAATCGTCGGCGACCCCCTGTGGGATCCCAACCGCCACACCTTCGTCAAGGTAATCCGCTGGAACGACGAAGGCTTCCCGGAATTCGGCAAGCCCTCCGAACCCTGATTTCCTCTCAGCTTCATTTAGTCTCACAGAATGAAGATTGGCGGCCTGCGGGCCGCCTTTTTTGTTGACGCAGTTCCGATTACTCTTGCAGCAACCGCATCATGCCAGAGGAGCAGGCCGTGCATATTTCCGCGCTCTACCATTTCCCGGTCAAATCCCTGCAGGGGCACAAAAGCAAATCCCTGCCACTGGATCAATTCGGCGCCGTCAACGACCGCCGCTGGATGCTGGTGGACGCGGACAACCAGTTTGTCACCCAGCGCCGCCTGCGGGCCATGGCCCAGCTCAAGGCAACCGTTATCACCGACGGCGTGCGCCTGGAAAACCCCGAAGGGGAAAGGATCGAGATCCGCCAGCCCGGCACCGAGGCGCAAGTGAATACCGTGCGGGTATGGGACGACGACGTGCAGGCCCGGGATGCGGGCGACGACGCCGCCCACTGGCTCAGTGAGCAGCTGCAGTCCCCGGTGCGACTGGTAGCCATGGGCGACGAATTCCGGCGCCCGCTGCAGGCCCCGCGCCAGGACCGCCAGGTAGGTTTCGCCGATGCCGCGCCGCTGCTGATCATCAGCCAGGAATCCCTGGACGACCTCAACAGTCGCCTCAGCGACCCCGTCTCCATGCTGCGCTTCCGTCCCAACCTGGTGGTAAGCGGCTGCGAGCCCTTTGCCGAAGACCACTGGAAGACCCTCACCGTGCACACCCACGACGGCCCCCTGGTACTGGACTGCACCCACCCCTGCGCCCGCTGTGCCATACCCGGCCTGCACCCCTTTACCGGCCGCGCCCACAAAGAGCCCCTGCGCACCCTGGCGCAGTACCGGCGCTGGGAGGACGGGCAGATCTACTTCGGCATGAACCTGGCGCCGGCATTTGGCGGGCAGAAACCGCAGACCATACACTTGGGGGATAAGGTAACCGTCGAATGAGTTCAGCATTCACAGGAGGTTGAATGAGCATTACCCGGGATTGCGCGCAGCTGCTGGAAACCGCTGGCCGCTACCACGTGCACTACGGCGACCGCCTCGCCAACCACCTGCCGATGGTGCTGATCGCGCTGGACAAAATGGGCGCAGGCCCGGAGCGGCTGCAACACGCCTTTGACCGCTCCGAACCCCACCTGCAACTGCGCCCGGGAAGCCCGGTGGAGGAACTGAAAGATGTCGACCTGTGTCGCAACCGCGACGACCTGTTTCCCAGCGCCCTGCACTATTACGAGCGGCAACTGAAACAGCACGGCATCGCCGAGTGCCTGCGGCGGGAACTGCCGTCACTGCTGCCCAGTATCGCCACCGCCGCATTTCACGGACTCATCCGCACCGCCTACGGCATCGACGCCCGCCACCTGGAAGAGGTGGCCATGGGACTGGCCTACTGGAACCTCGACTACCACACCCTCAGCGCCAGCTCCCAGAGAACCCCGCGTCCGGCGGCAGAAGTGATTGCCGCACTGGCCAAACAATTTAGCGACATCCCCTTGGCACCGGGCAACATCGCCGATCACATGCACGCCGTTACCGGCCAACCGGGCTGGATGGACACACCGATTCAGCCGCAACAGCTGAGCCTGGAAGACATTGCCAGTGTCGCGCTCACCGCCTACCTCGGCAGCAAAGATTTCACACTGTTACACGGCGTCACCGGCTGCCACGCACTGCGCCTGATCCTGCCCTATTGCAGAGACAGAGAAGTTGCCCTGCGCTACTTCTGGCAGGGACTGGTGATTGCCTACCTGAGCACCGGGCCGAAAATCATCCAGCCAGTTGCACCTGCAGAAAATAGGCATATTTCACAAAAACAGGCGGACATCCAAAACCGCGCATTCAACAGTGACGACGACCATGTCATCAAACTCGCCTACAGCGCACTGGAAGAATTCCACTACTACGGCGATAGCAAATACCTGCAGGTATTCGATTAAGGCGCCAGTCCCGGCTTTTCCAGGCCTCGCTCGCTACGCGGCACTCTTCAAAAACGCCAACATCCAGCGCGCCACCGCACTGGTGTGAATATCGTTCTGCAGGGAGTCCTTGCCCTTTTCCACCATGTCTTCGCCGAAGACCTCTTTGCGCAGCTCCATCAATCCTTGCGAGTACGGCTTGGTAAATTCCGGGTGCGCCTGCATGGTAAGCATGTGCTCACCAACCTGTAACAGCGCGTAGGGGCAAAAATCACTGGAGGCAATCACCCTGGTGCCCGGCGCCGGCGTCATCACCTGGTCCTGGTGGCTCACCAGCAGGCTGAACGATTCCAACGGCTCCACCATCCACCCCGGGGTCTCCTGGATCTCGTAACTGTGCACGCCAACCCCCCAGCCCTTCTCCGATTTGCGCGTCTCACCACCCAGGGCATGGGCAATCAGCTGGTGACCGAAACAGATTCCCAGGGTCGGCTTCTCGCGGCGGTGCAGCTCGCGCACAAAATCCATCAGCGGCGCAATCCACGGCTGCGCGTCGTACACCCCGGTCTTGCTGCCGGTAATCAGATAGGCATCCACCTCATCGATATCCTCCGGGTAGTGGCCGTGCTGTACCTCATAGGTCACAAACTCCAGCGAGGGGTCCTCGCGACGCAACAGCTCGGCAAACATTTCCGGGTACTCGCCGAATTCGCCAACCAACTGCTCGCGCACATCGTCCGTCTTCAGAACACCGATCTTCATTATTGGCACCACCACTTCGTCTATCAGGGCATTGTTAGTCTGGGCAGACCAGGATTCACTGATTCCACCGATCCATTTTGTGATCACATTTATTATGACACATCAGATTCATAAAGGCCTGTCGCCCGGTTAAACGCAATGAATTTTCACGGCCGCCCCCGCGACTAGACTGGAATTGTTGCGTTTTACGTTTTAGCAGTTCAAGGAGCGATCTGAAATGAAAGCAGTCAGCCTGGCCGTCGCGCTATTGGCAACCGCCCTGGGCGCCCCGCAGTGCCTGGCGGATTACGAACAGGGAAATATTATCGTCCGCCTCGGCTACGGCTGGGTACAGCCGGAGGACGACTCCGACTGGCTGCAGATCGACGGCAGCGTGCGACTGCCGGATACCCAGGTATATGTGGACGACGGTGACAGCGCCACCATCACTGCCACCTGGCTGTTTGCCGACCATTTCGGCCTGGGCCTGCTGGCGGCACTGCCGTTCGAACACGACCTGGACGTGGGCGGGCTGCCGGACCCTGTGGAACCCATCGACAACCCAGCCCTCGGCCGGGTGCCCCTCGGCAGCCTCGAACAGCTGCCCCCGACCCTCACGGTACAGTGGTTCCCGGTGTGCAAGGAATCCTGGGTACAGCCCTATGTGGGCTTTGGCGTCAACTTCACCACCTTTATGGATGAGGACGTCAGCACCGTGGCCCAGGGCTACTTCGAGGATGTACTCGGCGCGGTGAGCCGGGCAGACCTGGATGTGGACGACTCCTGGGGGCTGGCCGGCGAAGTGGGGATCGACATCCTGTTCGGCCAAAACAGCAGCTGGCTGTTCAACGCCGCGGTCTGGTACCTGGATATCGACACCGAAGCGAAAATCAGCTTCCGCGACCAGAACAGCAACTGGGTGCGTATCACCACCGATGTTGACGTGGACCCCTGGGTCTATTCCGTGGGCCTCGGCTACAAATTCTGACCACCTCGCACACCATCTCGCACCCCAGCCACCCCGCCAATGCCTCCATAAACCGCACCACCCGGTGCGGTTTCCTTTTGGTTGCCATCCTGTAGAATCGGACAGGCCAAATAAATAAAAGGTCAGGCAGGAAGGGTTCCCCCTTCCGCGATGAAGGAGTAACCCCGTGCATAACAAAAAACTTAGCGCCGCCCTGTTTTCACTGCTGCTGGGCGCCACCGCCGCCCAGGCGCAGAACCCGCTGGACTTCGGCAGCGACATCAAAACCGCCGATCCCTCCGGCCACGTGTGGCAAGACGGCAAGATGTACCTCTACACCTCCCACGACGAGGAGTGCCAGGAAGACTTCTGGATGAAGAACTGGCACGTGTTCTCATCGGATGACCTGGTGAATTGGGAGGACCACGGCGCGGTATTGTCGGTAGACGACCTCAGCTGGGCCGACAACTACGCCTGGGCTCCGGACGCCGCCTACAAGAACGGCAAATACTACCTGGTATTCCCCGCCGGCAACGGCCACAAAGACCGGGTCAACCCGGAGAAGAGCACCAAGTGGATGGGCATCGGTGTCGCCGTCAGCGACTCGCCAACCGGCCCGTTCAAGGACGCGATCGGCGGTCCCCTGTGGCGCGAACCCTACGCCAACGACCCCGCCCTGTTCGTAGACGATGACGGCAAGGCCTACCTGTACTTCCACGGTACCGGTTTCGATTATTACGTGGTGGAAATGGCCGACGATATGCGCAGCATCAAGGGGGATTTCCAGAAAATGGATATGGGCGGTTACGAGCCCAAGATGGAAGGCCCCTGGGTGTTCAAGCGCGGGGACAAATACTACTTCACCATGCCGGAGAACAACCGCGCACTGAGCTATTACATGTCCGATTCACCGGTGGGACCCTGGGAGTACCAGGGGGTATTCATGGACGAGGAAAACCAGAGCAACAACCACCACTCCATTGTGGAATACAAGGGGCAGTGGATCCTGTTCTACCACCGCTGGCTGAAGTCGCCGGTGTCCAGCTGCGAGAAACGCCAGCGCTATTCCACCGCGGAATACCTGCACTTCAACGAAGATGGCACCATCCGCAAGGTGGAGCGCACCGAACAGGGGGTTGCGGACTTCGCCGAACGGGTGAAAAGCAACATCGCCCGCAAGGACTGACTGCGGTGCACGCATGCTTTCCTCTGCGGGGGAAAGCATGCGCTTCAACCAGATTTCTTCGCCAGCTTTTTCATAAACACGCCGATTTCCCGCTCCACCTGTACATCTCCCTTTTCCCGCGCCACCGCGAGACCACGCTCGAATGCGTGCACTGCCGCACTGTCATTGCCAAGCGCCATTTCACTGCGCCCCAACAACTTCCAGGCCGCCGAATGGTCCGGCATTTGCTTGACACACTCCCGCAGGTGTTCCGCAGCCTCGCCATAGGCCTTGTCATTGAACAGCGCACTTCCGAGGCCAAAGCGCAGCAGCGGTGAATCCTTGCCCGCCTGCAGCTGCGCCTGCAAACGCTCTATGATCGGACTGGTCATGGGGTTATCCTGCCTGGAGATTCAAAGAAAAATTGCTCCTGAACCCAGCGCAAACCGCTGCTGGTGGACGACTTCAAACCATAACAACAACCGACCGCAAAAACAGGAAATCGCCGTGAAAAAATCTCTGCTGTCCCTGTCACTGGCCATCGCCGCTACAGCCTCCGTCACAGCCAGCGCCACAGACCCCAACAGCCTGCTGGCGCAGACCGAACCCAAGGTCATCGAATGGCGCCGCCATATCCACCAGAACCCGGAGCTGGGCAACCGCGAATTTGAAACCGCCAAGTACATCACTGCGCACCTGAAGTCCCTGGGCATCGAAGTGGAAACCGGCGTGGCCCACACCGGGGTGATCGGCCTGCTCAAGGGCGGCAAACCCGGCCCCACGGTTGCCCTGCGCGCCGATATGGATGCCCTGCCAGTAACCGAAGAGGTGGAAGTTTCATTCGCCTCCAGAGCCAAAACCCAATACAACGGCGAGGAAGTGGGCGTAATGCACGCCTGCGGCCACGATACCCATGTGGCGATGCTGATGGGCGCCGCCCAGGTGCTGTCGGCAATGCGCGACGAGCTGGCCGGCAACGTACTGTTCATCTTCCAGCCTGCAGAGGAGGGAGCCCCGGACGGCGAGGAAGGCGGCGCCGAGCTGATGCTGAAAGAGGGGCTGTTCAAGAAATACAAACCCGCGGTGGCGTTCGGCCAGCACGTGAGCTCCAGTCTGCCCAGCGGCGTGATCGGCTATCGCTCCGGCCCGCTGATGGCGAGCTCCGATGAATTCCGCATCAATGTGAAGGGGCGCCAGACCCACGGCTCCCGCCCCTGGGGCGGGGTAGACCCGATCACCGCCGCGGCACAGATCATTATGGGGACCCAGACACTGGTCAGCCGCCAGGTCGACATCACCAAGGAGCCCGCGGTGGTCTCCTTCGGCGTGATCGACGGCGGTGTGCGCAACAATATTATTCCGGATAGCGTTTACCTGAACGGCACCATCCGCAATTTTGATATGGAAAACCGCCAGGAAATTTTCAAGCGCCTGAAGGTGACCGCGGAAAAAATTGCCGAGAGCAGCGGCGCCAGGGCGAAAGTGGAAATTCTCGAGGGTTACCCGGTAACCAGCAACAACCCCGAACTCACCGAAGCCGCCATTCCGGCACTCAAGGCCGCGGCCGGCGACAACAAGGTCGTGGTGGTGCCGAAGGTGACCGGTGCCGAGGATTTTTCATTCTTTGCCAATGAAATTCCCGGTTTTTACTATTTCCTCGGGGTAACCCCGAAGGGCACCGATCCCGCCAGCGCGGCCAGCAATCACTCGCCACGTTTTTACGTCGACGAGAGTGCGCTCAAAGTCGGCACCAGGGCGATCACCCAGCTGACGCTGGACTATCTGGCCAGTCAGCAGAAAAACTGACAGCAACAAAAAAGGCGATCAGTGATCGCCTTTTTTGTTGCTGATGCAAGTGCGCGTATTACGCGGTCTCACTCTGGCGCTGCGGCCGGCGGCGCCGACGACTACCGTTATTGTTGCCCGAGGGCGCGCCATTGCGATTGCCGTCCTTGTTGTTGCCTCCGCGACCGTTGCCGCGCCCCGCCGATTGACCACCGCCATTTCCACTGCGGTTGCCGCTCCTGTTCCCGCTACCATTCCTGGCCGCTGGCTTGGCACCACCACGGCGTACCTGGGAACCTTTACCGATCTTGCCACCGGATTCTGGAAGTTGGTGATCCGGTTCAAAACCGTTGATTTCCTCGCGCTCGATCGGCTTCTGGATCAGCTTCTCGATATCCCGCAGCTGTTTGATTTCGTCCGCGGATACCAGTGAAACTGCCTGACCGCTGGCGCCGGCACGGCCGGTACGGCCGATACGGTGCACGTAATCCTCCGGCACATTCGGCAGGTCGAAGTTCACCACCTGCGGCAGCTGGTCGATATCGATGCCGCGCGCGGCAATATCCGTGGCCACCAGGATCTGCACCTTGCCGGACTTGAAGTCCGCCAGGGCTTTGGTGCGCGCATTCTGGCTCTTGTTGCCGTGAATAGCCGCCGCCGGAATCCGGCTCTGCTCCAGCTGTTTCGCCAGGCGGTTGGCACCGTGCTTGGTGCGGCTGAATACCAGCGCCTGGTGCCAGCCGTTCTCCTTGATCAGGTGACACAGCAGGGACGCCTTGCGGGACTTGTCCACCGGGTGCAGTTTCTGACGCACGGTCTTGGTGGTGCTGTTGCGCGGGCTTACATCAATCTCTACCGGGTCGTTCACCAGGCCCTTGGCCAGCGCGCGGATTTCCGGGGAGAAGGTGGCGGAGAACAGCAGGTTCTGGCGCTTCGCCGGCAGCACTCGCAGGATTTTCTTGATGTCGTGGATAAAGCCCATGTCCAGCATGCGGTCCGCTTCATCCAGCACCAGTGCCTCGAGGCGATCGAACTTGATTGCGCGCTGGTTGTACAGGTCAAGCAGGCGGCCCGGGGTGGCCACCAGAATGTCCGCACCACCGCGCAGGCGCATCATCTGCGGATTGATCTTCACCCCGCCAAACACCACCGAGTGGCGCATGGGCAGGTACTGGCTGTAGCTCTGTACGTTGTCGAACACCTGCGCCGCCAGTTCGCGGGTCGGCGTCAGTACCAGCGCGCGCACCTGGTTGTTGCGCGCGCGCTCGCCGCCGGCCAGGCGGTGTAGCAGCGGCAGGGTAAAGCCCGCGGTCTTACCGGTACCGGTCTGCGCCGCGGCCATCACATCGCCGCCGCGCATGACCACCGGAATGGCCTGGGACTGAATAGGGGTGGGTTGGGTATAGCCCTGCTCCGCGACGGCGCGGGCAAGTTCCGGCGCAAGGCCGAGATCTTCAAATAACATAAAACTACTTGATTCAGAGTGAATTCTTCGCGCAACCGGTTTGCCAACGGGGCTTATACCGGGATTGCACGATCAGGGAGTGGCAGAGGGAATGGTTTGACTCCTCGTTCGAGGGTCAGCTTGTGTCGGGTCAACCTTCTACCACCGTGTGCGCCGCTTCAGGCATTAGCCAGCGATTCCCCGCTGGCGCGTTGCGGCATTCAGTAGAAAGGTATCGGACCCGAAAGCGGGAACAATATTCCAAAAATGAGCCGGAAAGGCATCCGGCCTACAGATGTCGCAGCTGGCGTAACAGCCAGCCGCGGCACTATACCACAAGGCTGCAGACTGCCCAGTTTTATTTGCAGCACAAGAATATTTGCGCTAAATGCCGCCATCACCGGCGATTCCGCGGCGATAGCTTGGGAGGCTGAAGACAGCACCGTAGGCTTTTGGAACGGAAGGTGTAAACCTGCCGGGTTAATCGGTAATCGCAATATCAAACACAACCGACAAAACAGTGAGCCACCGATTGAAAAAACGGGTCGTGCTGGCGGACCACCGCTCGCGATCCAGCAACCGTGGTAAACGGGGAGGAGACACAATATGAGTGCCACGACGACCAAACATGCCAGCCAGGATCTCTTTAGCACGCGCTATACACTGAGAGACGGTCGGCAGGTACTCATTCGCCCGGTGCGCAGCTCCGATGGCGAGCTGGAACGAGAGCTGGTTGACGGCCTCTCCGCCGACTCCAGCCGTATGCGCTTCCTCGGCGGTATCGGTCAGGTAAGCAAGCAGTTGATGCACATCCTCACCGATAACGATTCGCGGCACGAGGCGTTTATCGCCATCGCCGAAGACGAGGCCGGTAATCCCCATGCGGTGGGGGTTGCCAACTTTGCCTGCGACCCGGATGGGCGCGCCTGCGAGTGCGCGGTGGTAGTCGCCGACGAATGGCAGAATGCCGGCCTGGGTAAGTACCTGTTGCAGGATCTGGTGGACGCCGCCCGGGAAGACGGACTGGAAGAGATTTACTCCATCGAGTCCGCCGGCAACAACGCCATCGACCACGTTGCCCGGGAGCTGGGATTCGATTGCCATGCAGACCCCAGGGACTACACCACGGTGCGGTACAGTCTGAGCTTGCGCTAGCCGCCTGCTGAGCCTGCGCTAGGAGCGCGGGCCAGCGCTGCAGTTGCGGGCAATGTACTCAGCGTGTGCGGGCATGGCAGAGACAGATCGCTCGATGACCGACCTGATCTCCTGCATCCGCCCCGCCAGCAACTCCTGCGGCATTACATCCACCAGGGGATGGTAGCTTCGCGGCAACACCCCCTGCCCGACCATGACTTCCATCCAGCTCAGCTCGTTGAACAGCTCCGCTTCCGCGCGCACGATTCGGCCACTTTTCTTGAACTGCTGGATTTTCTGTCGCAATGACTGCGGAATTTCCATGGTGCGGCAGTAGTCCCAAAATTCCGAATCATCCCGCTGGGTAATGTGATAGTGCAGAATCAGGAAGTCGCGGATTCTGTCCACTTCCGAGTGGGTCTGGCGGTTGTACTCGTCCACATCTTCACGGTCAAAATGCCGGTTGGGAAACAGGGTCAGGAGACGCGCAATGGCAGACTGCACCAGGTGAATACTGGTGGACTCCAGCGGCTCCATGAATCCGCTGGCAAGGCCGATGGCGATACAGTTCCTGTGCCAGAATTTATTGCGTTTACCGGTGGTAAATTTCAGCAACTTTGGCTCCGCCAGCGGTGCGCCATCCAGGTTCTGCAACAGCAGCTCCCGCGCATCCTCCTCCGACATAAACCGGCTGCTGAACACATGGCCATTACCGGTGCGATGCTGCAGCGGGATGCGCCACTGCCAGCCCGCGGGGCGCGCGGTGGCGCGGGTATAGGGCAGTGGGTCACCACTGCTTTCGCAGGGCACCGCCCAGGCCCGGTCACAGGGCAGCCACTGGCGCCAGTCCTCGTAGCCCACCCCCAGCGCCTGTTCGATCAGCAGCCCGCGAAAGCCGCTGCAGTCGATAAACAGGTCCGCCTCGATCTTCGCACCATCTGCCAGCTGTAGCGACTCGATAAAACCGTCGTCCTTGCGCAACCGGGTATGCACAACCCTGCCCTCGGTGCGCACCACACCGCGCTGCTCCGCATATTCCCGCAGCGCACGCGCGTACAGACCCGCATCAAACTGAAATGCGTAGGCGATATTGGACAGTGGGGAATTGCCGGCATCGATGGAGCGCATAAACCGCCCCTGCTCCGCCGCCAGCGCGGTCAGGGTATATTCGCCAATCTCACCGGCGCGCCCGGCCTGATACTCCCTGAACCAGTAGTGATAGAAGGGGATCGCCTCCATATCCTTGCCGACCTCACCGAAGGCGTGAATATAGGAGCTCCCCAGGCGCCCCCAGTCCACAAACTGAATGCCCAGTTTGAAAGTGCCGCGGGTTTTGCGCAGGAATGCGTTTTCATCCAGCCCCAGCATCTGGTTGAACAGCTGGATCTGTGGAATGGTGGCCTCGCCGACGCCGACGGTGCCAATGGTCTCCGACTCCACCAGTTCGACCTGCACCGTGCCCCTGAGCACCTTTGCCAGGGCTGCGGCGGTCATCCAGCCCGCGGTTCCGCCTCCCACAATCAGAATCTTGCGAAGTTTTTTGTCCTGCATCGGCGCTATCCACTGTTTTCTGTCATTTATTTTTGTTGTCCGGAAATACTACAAAAAAAGCGCACTGAAAAAACAGTGCGCCCGGGTAGTAATCCCGTGAGACGAGTCGAATGATCAGAAAGTGGCGCGCGCAATCAGCGCTATGCGGCGGTCGTTGATAAACCAGGAGCGCGGTGCCTCGGTACCCTCATTGTCCAGAATCATGATGGTCTCGGTCTGGGTATCCAGCAGGTTGGAGGCCTGCAGCCCCAGGGTGACACCATTGTCAAAGTTGTAAAACAGTGAACCGTCGAGGAAGCCGGCATCGTCGTTCCACAACGGGTACTTGCTGATCACATCGCGGGTGGTCAGCAGGTATTTGGAACGCCAGTTGTAGGCAAGGCGCGCGGACCAGGGGCCCTTTTCGTACATGCCCACCAGGTTGAAGGTGTGTTCGGAAACACCCTTCAGTGGCAACAACGAAATATCCGGTAGCGGGTAGCGGTCTGCCGAATCACTGTCGGCAGACGTTGCCGGCTCCGCCGGCCCACCGAGGCCGCTGTTGCTCAGCCCGGAGTCGATCCAGGTGTAGTTCAGCTGCAGCCCCAGGCCATCGAACGGTTCCGGCAGGAAATCGTAGAATTGCTGGTAGGCCAGCTCCACACCCTGCATGTAACCGTCGCCGCCGTTGATGGTGGTGGCGAAGTCGACAGACTGCATCTGCCCGCTCAGCGGGTTGGCAAACTCCCGCGGGAAGGCACCGGTAATGAAGGTGTCGCTCAGGTCCTTGTAGAACAGCGAGGTGGTGAAGGAGCCCACCTTGGCAAAGTACCACTCCAGCGAGGCGTCATACTGGATCGACTCCATCGGCCACAGGTAGGGGTTGCCACCGGAACCCTGCCACTGCACCGGTGCCACGGATTTGATATCGCGCCCGGCATCCTCTTCGCCATCCCCCGAGGGCGGCGGCGCATTGGGCGAGAGCTCTTCGTCCGGTACATAGGTGACACCGAGGGAGCGCGCCCCGAGTACTGCCTGGTTGCGCACCTCCGACATATCCGGCAACGCAATGGCCTTGGAAACCGCGAAGCGCGCCAGCAGGTCATCGCTCATCTGCAACTTGAGGTTGAAGCTCGGCAGCACGGTGGAGTATTTACTCACCCCCTGTTCCAGGGTGAAGGCATCGTTGCCGAAGGCCTTTTCTTCCGCGCTCAGCCAGTTGTTGGAATCCCGCGCATAGGCGATGGCATCCTTGACCGTGGCATAGCGCCCGTCGGCCACCGCCTGCTCGCCCCAGGCATAGATCGCATCGTAGTCACTGAGATCGGTGGGTGCACCGGACGGATACGGCAGTCCGATCAGCTCCGGGTACTGTACCGAGCCGAGCGCCTCGCGCTCCAGTTCCACATAGCGCAGGCCCACATTGCCGGCAAAACGCAGCGCGGTTTCATCGGAACCGAAATCCAGCCGCAGATAGGCGGCGCGATTGGTTTCGGTGGTATTGAACACTTCCGGCGCCTGGAAAATACCTTCCGCCACGATATCGTCGCGGTTCGGGTACGGCACCCAGGGGTCGTTATCCGGCGCAGAGTTATACAGTTCGCGCTGGCCTTTAACCACCGCTTCCACCAGGTCCGCGCTGGGGAACAGGAACCCCCCGCCCGGTACCGAGAGCACGTCACCGCGGTGGAAATCCTCAAAGTCCACAAACACATAGCCCTGGTTCGCCACCGCCGGATCATTCAGGTACACCGCCTGCTTCCACTCGGCACCGATGGTGCCCCAGTTGTAGGAGGTGGTGCGGACGACCTGCTCGCGCTCGGCGAAGCGCACACCAAATTTTGCCGCGCGGAGCAGGCCCAGGGGCTCTTCGCTGAAGTGGTAGGCACCGTCAAAGCGGGAGGCAAAGGATTCACCCTCGGAGCGCTCGTAGTGGTCCATGGCCGAGCGCCACCAGTAATTTTCCGGATTCTGGAACCAGTCCGGGTTGTCACTGCCGTCGTAGGGTTGATAGGGGTTAGCGATGGCAAGTGTCGGCGTATCGCCGCTGGTGTCGTACAACTGTGCAGCCCACTGGCCGAGGGCAACCTGCAGGTCGTCGTCCTGGGTTTCCGCCTCGATATACTGCAGGTCCACCCCGTACTCCCAGTTCTCATTCGGCGTGAATTGCACGTTGAACGAGAAATCATCCACCACCGTGTGGGTTTCCTTGTAGCGGGTATCGGTCTGGAACTTGGTGCCAAACTCGCCGTCGCCCGGGGCGTAACCGCCGCGCCAGCCGTTGGAGACATGCACCATGGCACCGTCCTCGAACACGCCGTTGTCATCGAAGGAAAACTCGGTGCCGTCCAGCGGGCCTACCTGGCGCTCGCCGTCGTAGGAGTCGCCCTGGTATTTCACCGCGTTTTCCACCCACGACAGGTTCGCGTCCGAACGCATGAACTGGGCGGTTGCCTGGATGGTTTCGTCCGGGGCGGCCCACTGGAATGCGCCCGCATAGCCCTTGCGGGTGCGGTCGTCGTTCTTCATGAAAAAGTTGGAACCGTTGGGCACCCAGACGGTGTCGAACCCCTCCGCACCGGCGATTCCGGCAGCGTCGTATTCGAGATAGGTGTCGGACTGGATCCCGTGAGAGGTACCGTCCAGCTTCGACTGCGCCACATTGAACAGCAACCCGAACTCGCCGGCACTGGTGGTCCAGCGATCGCTGTACAGCCCGGACAGGGTCGGCGTGGAATCGTCACTCAGGTCGCCCCTGGAAACATCCCCGGAAATGGAAAAGGTCCCCTCGGGCAGATCGAAGGGCTTGCGCGTGCGCAGGCTGACGGTGCCGCCGATGCCGCCCTCGATCATGTCCGCGGACTGGTTTTTGTAGATATCCACACCGCCCATCAATTCCGGCGGCACATCCTGGAACGACAGGCCGCGTCCGGAGTTGGCGGTAAAGGAATCGCGCCCGTTGAATTCCGAGCGGGTGGCGGTCATGCCACGGATGATGACCCCGGAGCCCTCCACCCCGAAGTGGTCCGGGTCGTCGGCACCGGCAAAGCGCTCGATGGAAACCCCGGGCATGCGCTGCATGGCTTCGAGCACGCTGCGGTCCGGCAGTGACCCCATGTCTTCAGAGGAGATGGAGTCGACAAACGTGTCCGCCTCGCGCTTGATGTCCTGGGCATTCTGCAGGTTGTAGCGGACCCCGCTGACGATGACCTCTTCCATCGCCGCTGACGACTCCTCGTCGGAGTCCTCAGCCTCCTGGGCCAGTACCTGCTGGGCGCTGAACGCGGTGGCCGCCAGCGCAATGATCACTTCGGAAAGTCTGTTTTTCTTGAACACGGGTGTGCCCCCATCTCGCTTGCCGCCGGCGCGTCCGTCGCTTGCGCGAATTCCCGGATGGCTGCTGCGGCTTGTTATTGTGATTGGCCGATTATTGTTTTGTTACCGCTACCAATTTCTAGAATTATTCACCACACTGCCCCCTGTCAAGGACTTTCAAGCGGCGAAAAACCGCGATCTTGCCGGCAACGTGAGGATTTTAACGCCAGCCGTTGTAAACGTTTACATCGAATGGTAGCGTTACCGTCAATCGGCAACCAAGACCGAAAACCCGTTCAAGCAGCAGCAAGCAATGCCGGAGGGAGGAACCCCGATGGCCGGAAGCCCCCGGGGCCGCCCACAAGAATAACCACTTGCGCGACTGTAGCGATGACACAAGCGATGACCCGTCACCGTCACTCCTGTGACCGCACCCGCGTCAGTAACCCGCGGGCGGCAAGCCCTGCGCCGCCGCCACGCAAAGCCGTATTCACAACAAAAAAGCCCGGAATACCGGGCCAACGGAAAGGGTATGACCATGAAAAACTCACTGTTCCCCATCGCACTGCTGGCACTGGCAGTGGCGGCAGCCGGCTGTACCGAAAAGAAAATTGAGGGGCCGGACGCACCTCCAGTCTCCGACAACAACCAGGCCCCCGTTGCCGAAGCCGGTCAGGACCTCACCGTCGCCGGCGGCGACAGTGTCACCCTTTCCGGCGCCGGCTCGGACAGCGATGGCAGCGTGACCAGCTTTAACTGGAGCCAGGCCTCCGGTCCATCGGTCTCCCTCGACAGCGACGGCAGCGGCACCGCCACCTTTGCCGCGCCGGAGGTGGAGGAATCCACCAAACTGGTGTTCGAGCTGCGAGTGAGCGATGACGGCGGCGCATCCAGCCCGGCAGATTCGGTCACAGTGACCGTGCTGCCGGCACAGCAAAAGTTTTTCGGCACCGCCATCGAACACGCCGACGACTACAACCAGCTCACCACATACTTTGACCAGGTCACTCCCGGCAACAGCGGCAAGTGGGGCAGCGTGGAAGCCACCCGCGATTCCATGAGCTGGACCGATCTCGACACCGCGCATACCTTTGCCGGTGATAACGGCCTCGCGTTCAAATACCACACCCTGTTCTGGGGCCAGCAGCAACCGGGCTGGCTGGATGGACTGAGCGCGGAGGAGCAGCGCGCGGAAATCGATGAATGGCTCGCCGCTGTCGCCGAGCGCTATCCCGACTTGGCCATGATCGATGTGGTCAACGAACCCCTGCACGCGCCCCCCGCGTACAAGGACGCCCTCGGTGGCGACGGCGAAACCGGTTGGGACTGGCTGATCACCGCGTTCGAACTGGCGCGGGCACATTTCCCGGAATCGAAGCTGATCCTGAACGACTACAACATCCTCAACCTCGCCGACGCCACCGACGATTACCTGGCGCTGGTGGAGCTGCTGCAGTCCCGCGGGCTGATCGACGGTGTCGGCGTGCAGGCGCATTTTCTCGAACAATCCCTGGCCGCCGATGTAAAAGCGAACCTGGACACCCTCGCCACCGCCGGCCTGCCAATTTACGTCTCGGAGCTGGACATCAACTTTGCCGACGATGCCCGCCACGCGAACAAACTGCGCGACCTGTTCAGCGTGTTCTGGGAACACCCTGCGGTGGCGGGAGTCACCCACTGGGGCTACCTGCAGGGACACATGTGGCGCAGCGAGGCCTGGCTGCTGGCCAGCGATGGCAGCGAGCGCGCCGGCCTGCAGTGGCTCAACTGCTACCTCGCCGGAGACAGTAGCTGCGACACGCTGGTGCCCGACTATGTGCCGGCGGGCTGGTCCGGCAGCGACAGCCTGATCACACTGCAGGCGGAGCTCTACGACGAGGGCCGCGGCGTGCAGGCCGCAGGCGAGGTGGTGGCGCACACCGATGTGGGCGACTGGATCGTGTTCCGCGGGGTCGAGTTCAACGAAAACTGGGACAGCTTCAGCGTCAACTACGCCAAGGGTGCCGGCACCACCGGCAGTATTTCCATTCGCCTGGACACACTGGACAGTGCCAACACCCTGCGGGTCGAATTGCCGCCCACCAATGGCTGGAGCGAATTCGAAACCGCGACCGCCGACTGGGCCCCCATTTCCGGCAGCCGCGATGTGTATGTGCGCTTCAACGATGTCAGCGGTGTGGGCAATATCGACTGGCTGCGCTTTGGTATCGCGGGCGCGGAGCCGGTGGCCAACCTGGTGAGCAACGGCGATTTCGAACAGGGTGCCGATGGCTGGAGTGCCGGCTGGGCCGGCGGCAGCCTCGCCACCTCGAGCGACCAGGCCCAGAGCGGCAACCGCAGTCTGCTGGCGTCCGGTTTCGGCGGCGGCGCTTACGCGCTCTACGATCTGACCGGCGCGGTCGAGGCCGGCGGCAGTTATCCGGTAAGCGCCTGGGTAAACCTGAGCATGGCGGGACGGGTAACGATTACCCGCAAACTGGCCTGCGCGGGCCAGTCCGACAGCTACAGCTGGCTCACCGATAACGCGGACATTGTCGCAGCCACCTGGACCGAGTTGCAGGCGACACTGGAAATTCCGGCGAGCTGTGAGCCGACCGAGGTGTTGATGTATTTAGAGAACACCGCCGCGGGCACGGATGTGTATATCGACAACGTGCAGGTGATTGCACCGGCCGCTGGCGAGGACACCGGAGATGGCAACCTGATCAATGACGGCGGCTTTGAGGGTGCGAGCCTGGCGGGCAACTGGAGCGCCTGGTGGAGTGCCGGAACTTCACTGGCAGTCAGTGATGAACAGGCGCAGGCCGGCGCGCAGAGCCTGAAGGTATCGACGCGCGCTGAAAATTCCATGCCGTCTTACGACCTGACCGCGGCGGTAATACCCGGCACAACCTATGACGTGAGTGTGTGGGTCCAGCACTCCGGTCCGGATGCGGCGCCGGTGACGCTGACAAGCAAGCTGGCCTGCGAGGGCGCCGACGACAGTTATTCGGCCGTGGCGAGCAGTGACGCGATGGCCGCGAACAGCTGGAGCGAGCTTGCGGGCACCCTGGAGATTCCGGCGGATTGCACGGTGAATGAGCTGCGGCTGTATTTTGAGGGCACCCCGCTGGAAGTCGAGAGCATCTATCTCGACGAGTTCTCGGTTACTCCGCAGTAATCTTCTCCGCCTCCCCCGCAGAACTTGGCAAAGTTTTGCGGGGGAGGCGGCGCACCGGTTTCCTTTTTACTTTGTTTTTTAACTTCGTCTATTTAACTTTGTTTATTTAACTTTGTTTATTTAACTTTGTAGCAATGGGGCTACCGAACGCACAATGTCCAAGATCGCTTCTCTACTCTCTGCCACATTGCTGGCCGCCCTTGTTTTGGTACCCGGGTACGCCCGGGCCCTGGGCAGCGACTCATTTATTTCGGGAACCCGGGATGCTGGCGGCGTCGCGCTGGTAGACGGCCGCAAAACGGCAATCCTTTACCGGGACGCCAATGCAGACTCTGCCATTGCACTCGCCCTCGACGACCTGCAGCGGGATATCCAGCGCGTAAGTGGATACAAGCCCGCACTTGCAACCGCGGTCGAAAAGCTGCGCGGAGATGTGGTCATCGTCGGTGAAATCGGCAAGAACACGCTGATCGACCAGCTGGTTGCTGCGGGCAAGCTGGAAGTTGGCGAGGTTACCGGAAAGCGGGAAGGCTACCTGCTACAGGTGGTGGAAAAACCACTGCCGGGGGTAGCGCAGGCGCTGGTGATTGCCGGCAGTGACCGGCGCGGCGCAGCCTATGGCGTTTACGAACTCAGCGAACAGATCGGCGTTTCGCCCTGGTACTGGTGGGCGGATGTACCGGTAAAAAAATCGCGGCACTTGTATGTTGACGCCGGTACCCGGGTCGCGGACTGGCCGCGGGTCAGGTACCGCGGGATTTTTCTCAATGACGAGGCACCCGCACTGACCGGGTGGGTGCAGGAGAAGTACGGCAACTACAACCACGAGTTTTACGGCAAGGTCTTTGAACTGTTGATGCGGCTCAAGGCTAATTACCTGTGGCCGGCGATGTGGAACAACGCGTTCAGCGACGACGATCCACAGAATATGGTGCTGGCCCATGCCCGTGGAATCGTGATGGGCACATCGCACCACGAGCCGATGATGCGCGCCGACAAGGAGTGGAACCGCTACGGGGAAAATTTTGGCAACGGCGCATGGGATTATGCGAGCAACCCCGACGGGCTGTACGACTTCTGGACAGCAGGCGCAAAGCGCAACAAGCCCTTCGACAATATCGTCACCCTCGGCATGCGCGGACAGGAAGATACGCCCATGAGCGAGGAGCAGAATATCGGCCTGCTGGAAAAAATCGTACACGACCAGCGGGAAATCCTCGGCAATGTCTTCGATGATCGCCCTCTTTCAGAAGTTCCCCAGCTGTGGGCGCTGTACAAGGAGGTCCAGGGTTATTACGAGAACGGCATGCGCGTGCCGGACGATGTGACACTGCTGTGGTCCGATGACAACTGGGGCAATATCCGCCGCCTGCCGACGCCGGAAGAGCGCAAGCGCAGCGGGGGAGCCGGGGTCTACTATCACTTCGACTATGTGGGCGAGCCGCGCTCCTACCGCTGGACCAACGTCACCCCCATCGCCAAGGTATGGGAGCAGATGAACCTGGCCTACGCCTACGGCGCCGACCGCATCTGGCTGGTGAATGTAGGCGATCTCAAACCGCAGGAGTTCCCCATGGAGTTTTTCCTGCGCCTGGCCTGGAATCCGGCCAGCTGGCCCAAAGAAAAACTGGTGCAATACGGTCAGTACTGGGCGGCGCGGGAATTCGGCGGCGAATATGCCCCGGAAATTGCCGACCTGATCAGCGCCTATACCCGCCACAACGGCCGCCGCAAGCCGGAACTGGTGGACGCGGACACCTACAGCCAGCTGAATTATCGCGAGGCGGAAACAGTCGAAGCAGAGTTACGGGCGATGGTGACGCAGGCCGAAACCATTTACTCAAAACTGGATGAGCGTTATCGCGATGCGTTTTCCCAGCTGGTACTGCACCCGGTCAGGGCCAGCGCGATTGTCAGCCGGCTGCATCTGGCCACCGGCAAAAATCGTCTCTATGGCGCTCAGGGGCGCGCGAGCACCAATGCCGAGGCAAACAAAGTCGCGGCGCTATTTCGCGAGGACGCCGAACTGGCGGCCGAATACCACCAGCTGAATGGCGGCAAGTGGAATCATTTTATGAGCCAGCCCCATATCGGCTATACCCACTGGAACAACCCGCCCGCCAACACCCTGCCCGCCACCGTGCGCTACACACCGCACGGCGAAGCGGATATGGGGGTTGCGGTGGAGGGCAGCGCGGAATTCTGGCCCGCCACCGGGAACCTGGCACTGCCGGAGTTCAGTCCCTACGGTGCTGCCACCCACTACATCGAACTTTTCAATCGCGGCAGCAAACCATTCGACTTTACCGCACAGCCCAGTGCGGACTGGATCCAACTCAGTGCCAGCGAGGGTTCGGTTGCGCAAAGCACACGCCTGCAGGTTTCCATCGACTGGCCGCGGGCGCCGGCAGGACGCAGCACGGAGTCCATATTTATTCGCGGTACCGGCTGGGGTGGCGCCACCATTGCGCTCGACACCTTCAAACCGGATGCGAAAGCCGCTGCCATGGTGCAGGGATTTGTCGAGGCGCAAGGAGTTGTCGCCATCGAGGCCGCGAGTTTCAGTCGCAAGCAGAATCGCGATGGCGCCGCCTGGGAAGAAATTCCGCTGCACGGGCGCAGCCACTCTTCCATCTCGGTGTTTCCGGTGAGCGACCGGGTTTACCGCAAGCCAGAGCAGGCGCCCTATGTAGAATACGACCTGACCCTGTTCACAACCGGGGAGATCAGCATCCAGGGCATCTTTGCCCCCAGCCTGAACTTCCAGCCGGGCCGCGGCCTGCGTTACGCCATTGCGCTGGACGATGAGAAGCCAAAGGTGGTGAATATCCTGGCGGGGGAAACCCACCAGAGCTGGGCGCAGGCGGTAAGTGACGGGGTGCGCGTGGCGACGTCCTCTCATCAGGTATCCAGGCCCGGCCCGCACACGCTGCGGATCTACGCGGTAGATCCCGGCGTTACCATGCAGAAACTAATCGTCGATACCGGCGGCCTGCGCCACAGTTATCTGGGCCCGCCACAAAGCACTTACATTCAGCCAGACACGCGCGCTGCTGGGGGCACAACACCATGAACAGGCTTGTACGAAAAGGTATTCCGTTAGTCGCCGCGGCACTATTCACTAGTACGCTGGCCATCAGTGCGCTGGCAGAGGTACGCCTGCCAAAACTGATCGGCGACGGCATGGTGCTGCAACGGCAGGCACAGGTAAAAATCTGGGGCTGGGCAGGTGCCGGTGAAGCCGTGCGCGTCGACTTTCGCGGAGAGCACTACCAGACCGAAGCCAGCGATAGCGGCGACTGGTCCATCACCCTGGAAAACCTGCCGCAGGGCGGCCCCTACAGCATGACCATCCGGGGAGAAAACACCATTGCCCTGGACGACATACTGGTGGGCGATGTGTGGCTGTGTTCCGGACAATCCAATATGGAGTACCCGGTCAGCCGCATTGCCTTTCACTACGCGGAAGAATTCGCACAGGTGGACAACCCCCTGATCCGCCAGTTCAAGGTGCCACAGGGGTACGATTTCAAAGCCCCGCAAGCGGATATATCCGCGGGCGCCTGGCTGCCCGCCACCGCGAACAATATTCAGGACTTTAGTGCGGTGGGCTATTTCTTTGCCGCGCAGATTCAGCGCGACGAGCAGGTACCCATCGGGCTGATCAACAGCAGCCTCGGCGGGTCACCGGCGGAAGCCTGGTTGAGTGAAGCCGCGCTGAAACGATTTCCAACTCACCTGGAAGAAAAACACCGCTTTGCCAGTGACGAACTGATCGAGGATATCCAGCGCGCGGACAGCACTCGTATCGATCAGTGGTACGCGATGGCCGCTAGCAAAGACACAGGCTGGAAAGAGGACAAACCGCTCTGGCACGGCGCAGACCTGGCAACGGAGGACTGGCACTCCATGCCCGTCCCCGGCTACTGGGCAGACAATGCAGAAATGGACGGCGACGCCGAACCCCTGAACGGCGTGGTCTGGTTCCGCAAGGAAATCACCCTGCCGGAGTCTTTCGCGGCACAACCCGGGTTGCTGGAGCTGGGGCGCATCGTGGATGCCGACACCACTTACGTAAATGGCCACAAGGTCGGCAACACCACCTACCTGTACCCGCGCCGGCGTTACCAGGTGCCCGCCGGCCTGCTGCGGGCCGGGAAAAACACCATTGCGATCCGCATTGTCAATGAACGCGGCCGCGGCGGTTTTGTGCAGGACAAGCCCTACCGCCTCACCGTTAGCGGTGACACGGTGGACCTCAGTGGAGACTGGCAGTACCGGGTGGGCACAGCAATGCCGACGCTCGCTGGGCAGACCTTTGTGCGCTGGAAACCCGGCGGCCTGTACAACGCCATGCTGCACCCGCTGCACAATTACGCATTGAAGGGCGTGCTGTGGTATCAGGGGGAATCCAATGTGGGGCGGGCACAGGAATACCAGACCCTGTTCCCCGCACTGATCGAAGACTGGCGCAGCCACTGGAAGCGTGCCACCGGCAATGAACGCCTGCCGTTCCTGTTCGTGCAGCTGGCAAACTTCCTCGAGCCCAGTGAAGAACCGCAGGAAAGTGCCTGGGCGGAACTGCGCGAAGCCCAGGCCAGCGCGCTGCAACTTCCGGATACCGCGATGACAGTCGCGATCGATATCGGCGAATGGAACGACATCCACCCGCTGGACAAAAAGACCGTGGGGCAGCGGCTGGCTCTGGCGGCACGCAAGCAGGTATACGGCCGCGAGGATATTGTGGCCTCCGGCCCCCGCTTTGCAGCGGCCAGTTTCGACAACAACCGCGTGCTACTTTCTTTTGCCCACACCAACGGCGGCCTGCATGCAGGAGTCCCGGCGGATCCGGCCAGCAAGGGTAAAAACAAAGACACGAAAGGTTCGCAGTCCCTGCAGGGGTTTGCCATTGCCGGTGACGACGGAAAATTTGTGCGCGCCCGAGCCGAAATCCACGGCGAACAGGTGACCGTGTGGAGTGAAACAATCCCGAGCCCCCGGGCAGTGCGCTACGCCTGGGCAGACAATCCGATCGATGCCAACCTGTATAACGGTGCCGGGCTACCCGCAGCGCCCTTTCGCACCCAGCAACCGAAGCCCGGTACAATTGTTCCGGCTAAAACGTCTCTCAAACAGTAACCAGATTTTTTTGCAGTAGAGGTAACGCATGCACAAGCGAAAATTGGGGAAAACCGGCATTAACGTGAGCGAAATCGGGCTCGGCTGCTGGCAGCTGGGTGGTGACTTCGGTCCGCTGGCCGATGACAGGGCCGGCGCAATTCTCGAGGCGGCCGCGGCAAGCGGTATTACCTTCTGGGACACTGCCGATGTCTACGGTGGCGGTATGAGCGAGCAGCGTATCGGCGACTTCACCCACAAGCCGGACGGCCTGATTGTGGCCACCAAGGTCGGCCGCGACGCCAGCCTGTACCCGGACGGCTACAGCCTTGACGGTGTGCGCGCGAGCCTCGCGGCATCCGCGCAGCGACTGGGGGTAAAAACCCTGGATCTGGCGCAGCTGCACTGCGTGCCGCCGGCGGTGTTGCAACAGGGTGACATTTTTTCCTGGATGGAAACCCTGAAAGCCGAGGGCCTGATCCACCACTGGGGCGCCAGCGTGGAAACCATCGACGAAGCGAACCTGTGCCTGCAGCAGCCGGGCCTCGCCACCCTGCAGATCATTTTCAATATTTTCCGACAGGACGCCGCGGAGGCGCTGCTGAACCGTGCAGCAGAAAACAATGTAGGGATTATCGTGCGCCTGCCACTGGCCTCCGGACTGCTGTCTGGAAAGTTCTCTGCGGATACCCGCTTCGATAGCAGCGATCACCGCAACTACAACCGCGACGGCGCCGCCTTTTCCGTGGGGGAAACCTTCGGCGGCATCCCCTTTGCCAAGGGCGTGGAATTGGTTGAAAACCTGCGTCGCATACTCGGTGTGCAGCAAGGCGATAGCGATATGGCGTCGCTGGCGCTGCGCTGGATTCTGGACCACCCGGCGGTGTCCACCGTCATCGTTGGCGCGTCCAGCCCGCAACAGGTTGCCGGCAACGCTGCAGCCTCCGAGCGGCCGGCGCTGGATTCAGCGCTGCACAAACAGCTTGCAGAATTCTATCGCGGCGAAGTGCGTTCACATATTCGCGGCGATATTTGACCTGAACCAAAACATCAGCAACCGCAGGGAGCAAACCAGTGGCCATGAAACAAACGATCGGGCAATTCGCTGTACTTTCTGCGTTGCTGACAAACCCGCTAGCCGCTTCGCCGGTTATCTCCGCGGTTCCGGCTCCGAAACTGCAGCAAAGCAGTGCTGCCGAAAATATACGCCTCAACCAGCTCGGGTTTCCGCCCGGGGCGAAGAAAATTGCCGTAATTCTCGCGGTGGACGATGCCACAGGTTTTTCCGTAGTCGACGCGCAGACGGGCAAACAGGTTTTCACTGGCAAACTACAGCGCGCCGATGAAAAGACCTGGTCGGGAAAGTCGAGCTGGATCGCGGAGTTTTCTCGTCTGTCCCGGCCCGGAAATTATTACCTGGAGGTCGCGGGTGCCGCTCGTTCGCACCCGTTTCGTATTCAGCAAGAGGTTTACCGGGATCTCGCGGCGGCGAGTCTGACGGCGTTTTACTTTCAGCGCGCCTCCAGCGCACTTGGCGAGGAGCACGCGGGCATCTGGGCGCGGGCGGCGGGGCACCCCGACAACCAGGTTCAGGTGCACGCTTCCGCCGCAACCGCTAGCCGCCCGACGGGCAGCCTGATCTCGGCATCCAAAGGGTGGTATGACGCCGGCGACTACAACAAGTATGTGGTCAACAGCGGCATCACCATGGGCACGCTGATGAGCGCGTTCGAGCGCTTTCCGCAATATTTTGTCGCGCAGGCGCTGGATATTCCCGAGGCCGGCAATGGGCTACCGGATATTCTCGACGAAGTGCAGTACAACCTGGACTGGCTCGCGGCAATGCAGGACCCGGTGGACGGCGGTGTCTATCACAAGCTTACCACCGCCAGCTTTGAGGGCATGGTGGCAGCGGACCAGGCGCGGGCACAACGCTACGTTGTCCAGAAAACCACTGCCGCTACCCTCGACTTCGCCGCGGTGATGGCGCAGGCGGCGAGGGTGTACAGGCCATTTCAGCCGGCGCAGTCCAGCCAGTATTTGCGGGCGGCGCAGAGCGCCTGGCAGTGGGCACAAGAAAATCCCGATATCCGCTATCGCCAGTCAGAACTCAACAAACACTTCGACCCGGATATTGGCACCGGTACTTACGGCGACGAACTCCTCGATGACGAGCGCATCTGGGCAGCGGCGGAACTGTTGATCAGTACCGGGGATAGCCGCTTTGGCCAGGTATTGGAAAATACCGACAATCAATACCTGCTGCCTAGCTGGTCACAGGTAAAGTGGCTGGGTCTTTATTCTCTGCTGTTGCATAGAGATGCACTGCAGAGAGTGAACAGTGACTCCCTCGATGCGCTGGAACAACAGCTGTTGACCGCGGCCGCGCAACTGCGCACATCCAGTCATTCTTCACCCTACCGCGTCGCTATCGGCAGTGATCCCCACCTTTTTGTCTGGGGCAGCAATGCGGTGGCGGCCAACCAGGGTATTTTGTTTATCGAGGCCTACCGCTTGAGCGGCGACGCATCTTTTCTGCGCAGTGCCCAGGACACCCTCGATTACCTGCTGGGGCGCAACGCCACCGGCTACTCTTTCGTTACCGGTTTCGGTCACCACACGCCGCAACACCCCCACCATCGCCTCGCCGCCGCGCGCCCCGACCTGCCGCCACTGCCCGGCTTTCTCGTCGGCGGCCCCAACCCCGGACAACAGGACGACTGTGAATACCCGAGCGATGTGGCCGACGAATCCTATTCGGATACCCAGTGCAGCTATGCCAGCAATGAAATTGCCATCAACTGGAATGCGCCGCTGGCGTATCTGGCCAATGGCCTGAACGCGCTACAGGAAAATGCCCGTGATGTTGATTAACAAATTCAAACTCCTCACTCTGGGGGCACTGCTCGCCGTCCCACTGTGCAGCATTGCGCTCCCGACACTGGATACGGACTCCGACCAGTCCCGCCTGCGGGTGGACAAGGAACCCTTTCTGATCCTAGGCGGCGAGCTGGGCAACTCCACGGCTTCCAGTCTCGGTTATATGGAAGCCGTGTGGCCAAAGGCCAAGGCAATGCACCTCAACACTCTGCTGGTGCCGGTATACTGGGAGCTGGTGGAACCACAGGAAGGGCAGTTCGATTTTTCCCTGGTGCGCGACCTGATCGAGCGCGCCCGCAAGGAAGACCTGAAGCTGGTACTGCTGTGGTTCGGCAGCTGGAAAAACAGCATGTCCTGCTACGTACCCTCGTGGGTAAAGCGCGACAGCGAACGTTTCCCGCGGGCGCAGAGCGAGTCCGGTGAACCCCAGGAAATCCTCACCCCGTTCAGCCCGAGCAACCTGACGGCCGATCGGAATGCCTTTGGCGAGCTGCTGCGCTTTGTGAAAAAGATCGACGGACGCCACCACACGGTACTGATGGTGCAGGTGGAAAACGAAATCGGCATGCTGCCCAGTGCCCGCGATCACCACCCGCTGGCGGACGCCGCGTTCAATAGCCCGGTGCCCGATTCCCTGATGCAATACCTGGTGGAACACCGGGAAAAACTGGAACCGGAACTGCGCACAATGTGGCAGCGAAACGGTGGTCGCCGGCGCGGCAGCTGGGCGGAAATATTTGGTAGTCACAAGGCTGCCGAGGAAGTGTTTACCGCGTGGCATTTCGCGCGCTACGCGGATGCGGTGGCTGCCGCCGGCAAGGCGGAGTACGCGCTACCCATGTTCGTCAACGCGGCACTCAACCGCCCGGGCGTCGCCCCGGGTGACTACCCCAGCGGCGGCCCCCTGCCCCACCTGATGGATATCTGGAAGGCGGGCGCGCCGCATATCGATCTGCTGGTACCGGATTTATACAACCCGCGCTTCCAGTACTGGAATGACCGCTACACCCGCCAGGGCGATCCGCTGCTGATTCCGGAGATCCGTTTCGATGCCAACGTCGGCGCCAAGGCCCTGTACGCCTTCGGCCGCTACAACACCCTCGGCTTCTCGCCCTTTTCCATCGAAACCGGCGAGGGCGAAGCGCCGCGCAATCTGGGCCGCAGCTATCAACTGATCCGTCAAATCCGCGATGGCATTACCGCCTCCGACGCGCCCCGTACCGGAGTCTGGTTGAGCAAGGAAAACCCGGAAATGCAGTTCACCCTCGGCGGCTACCAGTTTACCGCCCGCCACGAACTGACCCTGGGCTGGTCAGCCGGCGCTGACGACGATACCTGGCCGGAAGCGGCCGCGACCATCATCCAGGTGGACGAAGAAGAGTTTGTGGTTGCCGGCACCGGCGTGGTGCTGACCTTTGCGCACCCGGAAGGACGCGCCGGTATCGACCGTATTTCCGAGGGCCGGTTTGAAAATGGCGACTGGGTGCCCGGGCGGCGCCTGAATGGCGACCAGAGTCACCAGGGCCGACACCTGCGCATCGCCAACGACAGCTGGGAAGTACAGCTACTCAAGCTTTATCGCTACTGAGCATCACAGGAGCCAGGCCAGATGAAAGCGTATTCGGTAAAAATTCTCGCGCCGTTGCTTGCGGCGCTGTGCAGTGTCGCCACAGCTGCCGACAGGGCTTCCGTTGTGGCCAGGTTCGACTGGTTCGAGTACCGCGGCGAGGATCCAACCTTTGCGCAGCCCATTGGCGACGACGAATACCGCAACCCCATTCTCGCCGGCTACTACCCCGACCCGAGTGTGGTCCAGGTAGGCAAAGAGTATTACCTGGTCAATTCCTCGTTTGCACATTTCCCGGGAATTCCGGTATTTCACAGTCGCGACCTGGTGAACTGGACCCAGATTGGCAATGTGATCGATCGCCCGCAGCAACTGGATTTCTCCGGCCTCGGTATTTCCCGCGGTATATTTGCCCCCGCCATTTCCTATCACGCAGGCACCTTTTACCTTGTCACTACCTGCGTGGATTGCGGCGGTAACTTTGTGGTCACCGCAAAAAATCCCGCGGGCCCTTGGTCCGACCCGGTGTGGCTGCCACAAATGGGCGGCATAGACCCGTCGCTGTTTTTTGACGACGACGGCCGCGCCTATATCGTCAATAACGATGCGCCTGAAGGCCAGCCGTTGTACGACGGCCACCGCGCTATCTGGGTGCAGGAATTCGATGCGAAAAACCTGCAACTGATCGGCCCGCGCAAACAGATCGTCAATGGCGGTGTCGACCTGGCGCAGCAACCGGTATGGATCGAGGGGCCGCACCTGCTGCGCAGGAATGGCCAGCTCTATCTGATTGCCGCCGAGGGCGGCACCAGTGTCAATCACTCGCAAGTGGTATTTAAAGGGGACTCGCCATTCGGTCCCTTTGCTCCCTGGGAGCAGAACCCGATTCTCACCCAGCGGCACCTGGACCCGGCGCGGGAAAATCCGGTGACCTCGGTGGGCCACGCGGATTTCGTGCAGGACGGCAGCGGCGACTGGTGGGCGATTTTCCTCGGCGTGCGTCCCTATGCGGACAACTACTACAACACCGGCCGCGAAACCTTTCTGCTGCCGGTGCGCTGGCAGGACAGCTGGCCGGTCATTACCCGGGGCGACGACCGGGTTCCCTATGTTGCCGAGCGCCCTGCGCTGCCGCGGCAAGCGGAACCGCCGCTGCCACTCAGCGGCAACTTTACCCGACGGGAAGAATTCGACCAGCCGCAACTGCCGCAGCACTGGCTGCAACTGCGCAGCCCCGGCACCAAGCCCTGGTACAACCTCGAGCGCGCCCCGGGCAGCCTGCAACTCACCGCCACAGACGTCGCGCTCGGCGATACCGGCAACCCGGCGTTTCTCGGCCGCCGCCAGCAACACCTTGCCGCCAGCGCCAGTACCCGCCTGCATTTCGCACCACAGGCGCCAGGCGCTCGCGCCGGCATGGCCGTGTTCCAGAACAGCCAGTACTTCTACTTCTTCGGGGTGGTGCACGGGGAGAGTGGCCAGGCCGAGCTGCAGGTGCGCCGACGGGACGGCACGCCCGACCCGCAGGGTGACGTCATCGCCCGCCGCAGCCTGGATAACACCAACGACACTCCCCTCGACCTGCAGCTGCGGATCCGCGCCCGCGACGGGGCCTACGATTTCCACTTCCGCGAGGACGGCAAACCCTGGCAACCACTACTGCTGGACGCGGACGGCCGCATTCTCAGCACCGAGCACGCCGGGGGCTTTGTCGGCACCCTGATCGGCGTTCACGCCTACGGCAAGCCCTGAACAGGTCCTCCCCCCATGGGGAGGACGCCCGGGAGGCGGCGGCAGGGCACACTATGGTTGTACAATTGTGCCAATAGTATTCTGACAGCCCGCAGAACCGGTCCGAGCCATGCTTCTAGCCTCCAAGTACAGCCTTCCCGACTGCCCCGAACACACCCTGCAGCGTCCGCGTCTGCTGTCGCTGCTGGAACAGAGCACCAGTGACCAGCTGTTGCTGGTGACCGCCCCCGCCGGCTACGGCAAGACCACCCTGGTGGCCTCCTGGGCGTCAGAACAGGACAACCCCGTGGCCTGGGTGTCACTGGATAGTGGTGACAACGAACCCGGCCAGTTCTGCCGCTATCTGGTGGAGAGTGTGCACCGGGCCACCGGCAACGGCGTCCCGGAAACCCGCAAGATGCTCGCGGCCCAGCAGATGCCGGATCCCGCGCTGGTGATCAGCCAGCTGCTGGCTGAACTGCGCCAGTTGCCCAGTGAGCTGCGCATCGTCCTCGACGACTACCACCAGATCGACAACCCGGAAATCCACGACGCCACCCGCTTCCTGCTGCGCCACGCGCCCGCAGGCATCGGCGTGGTCATCACCAGCCGCAGCCAGCCACCACTGGGACTCGGCGCACTGCGACTGCAGGGTCGCTTGCTCGAACTCAGTAGCGAGGACCTCGCCCTCACCACCGAGGAGACCACCCAGCTGCTCGCCCGCCGCCTGCCATTCACCCTCGGCAGCGACCGCGTGGCCCAACTGCACCAGCTCTCGGAAGGCTGGCCGCCGGCGATCCAGATGTTTGCGCTGTCGGTACGCAACCGCGAGGAAGTGGACCGCTACCTGGGCGAACTGGAGCAGGGCCACGGCCATATCCTCGATTACCTGGCGGAAGAAGTGCTGGAGCGCCTGGACCCGGATCTGCGCCAGCTGCTGGCGCGCACTTCCATCCTCACCCGGGTGAACGGCCTGCTGGCGGAGCGCCTCAGCGGCCAGAGCAGCGGCCAGCAACAACTGGAACTGGCCGCCAGCCGCGGCCTGTTCCTGCAGGCCCAGGACTCCAGCCGCCAGTGGTTCCGCTTCCACCCGGTATTCGCGCGCTTCCTGCAGCGCCAGCTCGGCGACGGCGACGAACTGACCAAACTGCACCAGACCGCCAGCGACACCTGGCAGGAACTCGGGCAACCACTGGAGGCCCTGCGTCACGCCCTGGCGGCGGAAGACCGCGAGCGGGTGCGCAGACTGCTCGACGAACAGGGGGAGCAGTTCCTGCGCGAAGGGCAGTTCCGGGTGCTCAACGACAGCCTCAGCTGGCTCGGCGAAGACCAGCTCAAGCGCCACGCCCCGTTTACCCTGCTGGCGGCGCGCCTCGCTCGCGACAGCTTTGATTACGAACGCTGCAACAAGCTGCTGGCGACCGCCGAAAGCTGGCTGCAGCGGGAATCCCCCGAGCACTGGCAGGCGTACGAAGGCGCCTTCGCCGCCATGCGCGCACAGGTTTCCGTGGCCAAGGGGCAGATTCTCAAGGCCAAGGAGTACGCCACCGAGGCCCTGGAGCTGCTGTCGCCAGACAGCGACAGCGAGCGCATCGCCGCACAGCTGGTAATCGGCGAAACCAGCTTCTGCCTGGGCGAGCTGGATCAGGCCATGCTCAATATGGAAGCGGTCGAACAGGCCACCCTCGCACGCCAGGATATCCCCAGCGCTGCCTGGGCCCAGTGCCAGCAGACCGAAATTGCCTTTGCCAAGGGATTGCTGAAGAAAGCCGCCGCACTGCAGGCCCGCGCCCAGCGCCTGGTGGAAGACCACCACCTGGTGGGCCTCCCTATCTCCGAATTCATCTACCGTCTGAAAGGACAGCTGCAGTGGGAGGCCTGCGACCTGGATGGCGCCGCGGAATCCGCGCGCCGCGGTATGCAGATCAACCGCAAGATGGGCGAGCGCTGGCTGCTGCCGGAATACACCCTGTTGCTGAAAGTCGCGCTGGCGCGCGGCGACAAGGACGAGAGCCTGGAGTGGCTGGAGCGTGTCGACCAGTTACTGGCGGGAGAAAGCTACCATCGCGACTGGGTGGCCAACGCCGACTCCGCGCGCATGCGCGTATGGCGGGCACTGGAAAACTTCGAGGCCATTGCCACCTGGCAGGAACAGGCGGAGCCGGTGGCCGACCGCCCCAGCAACCACTTCGAGCAGTGCCACGGCCGCAACCACGTGCGCGCGCTGATCTCACTGCACCGCTGGTCCGATGCCAACCGCCTGTTCAGCCGCCTGCAACAGTTGGCGGAAGAGTGCGGCCTGGTCACCGACCAGCTGCGCAACCTGGTGCTCGCCGCCCACCTGGCGTGGCTGCGTGAGCGCCGCGAACAGGCACTGCATCATATCAAGGCAGCACTCGCCATCATGCTCGAGAGCGACCTCACCGCCAGCTTCCTGCAGGTGGGCAAACCGCTGATCGTGATATTGAAGGCCGCGCTGGAAGAGACCGGGGAACTGGCCCTGGACGAGGCCCGCGCGGAAAAGGCCCAGCAGCTGATCAAACTGGCGCAGCAGCAGCCGGAACTGGGGGGCGGCATCCGCATTGAACTGGATGAGACCATCGTGCGCGAGATTCTCGCCAGCGATGCGGTGCCCGACTTCCTGCGCCACTCCCCGCTGACCCCGCGGGAGTGGCAGGTGCTGAATGCCATTCACTCCGGCCTGTCCAACGAGCGCATCGCCCGCCACTTCAAGGTGGCGCCGAGCACCATCAAGACCCATATCCGCAGCCTGTACCAGAAGCTGGATGTAAAGGATCGCCAGCAGGCGATTGCGCTGGCGGAGCAGCTGCTGCGCTCGGTGCAGGACAAGCCCTGATACAGCAAAGCCGGTTTTAATAACCGGCTTTCAGGGATTTCTGAATTTCCGGAGCTTCAGTTGGCTCCGGCGGATAGATATTGGTGGGCCATTTCAGGGGGGCAAATTCTTTGCAGAGCTGCATGTTGCCGACTTCGGCTTGTATCTGGTCGACTTTGGCCTGGGTTTCCGGGCCAAGTTCCAGCGTGATGCTGTTGAAAATTTTGTCCTGAAGCTCCTGGAGTGGACCTGTGTCGAAGGCCACATCGCCCTTCTCGTCCCAGCTGTAAAATTCCTGAGCGAAGCAGACCTCTACAAAGTACTTTTCGGTGATTGGGAAGACAAACAACCAATCAGGAAGTGCAAGATCGCCAACATCCTCACCTCGCCTATAGATCTTAAAGCTAGCGCTCGGAACAGGAAGATGTGTGTGACTTTGCCAGTCAATGGGGCCGTAATAACGAGGAATATGGGCCATATCATCTTCCCAGTTCTTGTGGCCGTAACGATCATTCAGGTAACGTACTAATACTGCCTCAAATGCTTTCGGGTTAAAAAAGGAAATTTTATCAAAAGCAAAATCTTCAAAGCGACCTATCACTGACATACTCAGGCTTAGCTCGCCTTTGCAGCCAGTCATCCACGGCCCATAAAAGGCCCACATTCTACCCAGCAACCCAATACTGCCCCAGCAGTCATTTGCCATGGTGCGAAGAGGATAATGAGACAAATCATTATCTATCAGAACATCTTGCCCGTAAGGGATACTTTCACCGCGAACCGCTGAATGCCGAGGACGATGACGAGGCAACTTAAGCTGGATATAGCTTCCACCTAATTTTATGTGCTCCTGAGGCGCTAACCTGAAGCCAGGCCCTTCGGGAGTGCAATATTCATTTCGAGCTCGCAATTCAACTGGAGGATACTTCAAAAAATTTCGCATACCTCACCCTTTAAAATTTAAAGCGACGACGCATATCCTGCGCCACACTCTGGCCAACCGAGTAGACCACACCAGAACCACCAATCACCGTCGCAATACCGCCCATAATCACGCCAGCTGATCCTCCAGTTAATGCGGCAGCCACTCCAATAGGAGTGGAAACTGCAACAGCCCCTTTAAACCAGTTGCTTGCATGATGCCCTCTGTTATACGGGTCCTTTCTGTTTCGAATGCGCACGCCCGCCACAGAAAACTGACTGAGAGCTCCGGAAACACTATAGCCTGTGTTAGCAAATCTTTCGTTTAAAGTTAAATCCAGCGTGTGAGCTAATTTAAGCGCTCTCGCTGGTGAAGTCCGTGGTTTGTGAAAATAAACCGTATGACCTTTCAGCGACACCCCTTTGTCGACCAGTATCTGCATCGCCTGAGTTAACACCGCAGACCCACCAAAGTCCGCCACCCAGCACACATTCTGTATACTGCGCGCTCGCTCCATACTCGACGCAAGATGTACCGCCGAGCCACGGCTATCGTTTATGGTCAGAGCGTTGTATTGGACCAGTCCTCCCAAGCGATTGGGGCCTGGAGTGAAGTGTAAATCAAAGCCCCCGTTACGAACGCCAGACTTGTTATTACCTAAAAAATCCCATACTGCTTCAAGGCTTTTTCTCGCGGCATCCCCGGCAGATGCACATTTTGCATCTGCAATGCTTACCACGCGATCACTATCCCCTAAAATTGCACCATCTTTCACATACTCAAGATCCCAACTACCCTCGACCCTTCCTTTTGAGGTCCTATAAAGTCCCATTCGTTTGAAGTCGCTTCCGTTCTTGACCACTTCATAATAGTTTTCATCCATCACCAGCTCAGTAATGCAAAACTGGTCATTGATCCAACGCACTACCGTCGCCTTCAAACCGGGCAGAAACACATAGTACTTCTCGCTACCGCAGCCACGCTGATGCTCACCAGGCCGCACATACACGTTATTTTTACCGAGCATGCCGGTGGTCAACGCATTCAACTCTTTTACCGCAATCCGCGCCCAGTGGTGGTTGCGGTTGGCGGCCTGTAGCAAGCGGTCGTAGACCGGCTTCAGCTCGGGCGTGCAGCTGATGCGCTTTCCGGCGCGCTGTCCGGCGATCAATGGATAGGACTGGGGCGAGTTTTGCGGAGAGGTTTTTACAGCCGTTTGCGGGGTACTCATGCGATTCCTTGCGTTTTTTCAGATCCATCTGTGAAGGAACCTGGAATCCTAAAGAGCGCTAAAATGTGCTTCAAGGATTATTGCGAGCACGTCAGTACCACCTGTACGGGCAGATCCGGGACGCCTGCCATCCCCGCGCCTCCACCCGGTGGCCGCCAGACAAGACTGTGAACAGCTGGTCACCACCCATACGTAAAGCCGCGTCTCCTGCCCCTCCCCCCCTTCCGGGGAGGAGGCAAGGCACCACCGGCGCCGCCATACTGACCCTAACCTAATAAGTATCCAAACGGACTCAAGGCATGAGCGGTAATCCCATCAGCACCAACAACGGGGAGTGGTGGCGCAACAGCGTTATCTACCAGATTTACCCCCGCAGTTTCTGCGACGCCAACGGCGACGGCATCGGCGACCTGCAGGGTATCTGCCAGAAGCTGGATTACGTCAAATCCCTGGGCGTGGATGCCATCTGGATCTCGCCATTCTTCAAGTCCCCCATGGCCGACTTTGGCTATGATGTATCCGATTATCGCGATGTGGACCCGATCTTCGGCAACCTTGCGGATTTCGACCGGGTAATCCAGGGCGCACACGAACGCGGTCTCAAGGTCATCATCGACCAGATCCTGAGCCACACCTCCGACCAGCACCCCTGGTTCGAGGAGAGCCGCCAGAACCGCGACAATCCCAAGTCCGACTGGTATGTGTGGGCCGACGCCAAGGAAGACGGCTCGGCGCCCAACAACTGGATGTCCAACTTCGGCGGCAGCGCCTGGCGCTGGTGCACCCGCCGCCGCCAGTACTACCTGACCAACTTCCTCAAGGAGCAGCCGGACCTCAACCTGCACAACCCGCAAGTCCAGGAGCAGCTGCTGGCCGATCTCAAATTCTGGCTCGACCGCGGCGTCGACGGTTTCCGCCTGGACGCGATCAACCACGCGTTCCACAACCGCTCCCTGCAGGACAACCCGGCGCGCCCGGTGAAGCTGGACAAGAACGGCCTGCCGCCGGTAAACAGCTACGAGTACCAGTGGCACATCTACGACAAGTCGCAACCGGAAAACCTGGAGTTCCTGCAGCGTGTGCGCGCCCTGCTGGAGCAGTACCCGGACAGTGTGACCGTGGGCGAAGTGGGCGACGACAACACCCACAAGATCATGGCCGACTACACCACCGAAAACCGCCTGCATATGGCCTACTCCTTCGACCTGCTGGCGGAGGACTGCAGCGCGCAGTTCCTGCGCGACACTCTGGCGAAGAACCGCCGCGTAATCGAGGAAGGCTGGCCCTGCTGGTCCATCTCCAACCACGATGTACCGCGTTCGTTCAGCCGCTGGAACAAAGGGTTTGACAGCGAAACCGCCATGGCTCGCGCGCCGCTGTTCCTGCTGATGCAGCTGATGCTGCGCGGCAGCGTGTGCCTGTACCAGGGCGAGGAGCTGGGCCTGCCGGAAGCGGATGTGGCGTTCGAGGATCTGCAGGACCCCTACGGCATCAACCTGTGGCCGGAGTTCAAGGGCCGCGATGGCTGCCGCACCCCCATGCCGTGGTTCAACGGCGGCGAGATCAATGCCGGCTTCTCCAAGGTAAAACCCTGGCTGCCGGTGGCAGAGGAGCACTACCACCTGGCGGTTTCCCTGCAGGAAGACGATCAGCACTCCATGCTGAGCCGCTTCCGGGCCCTGCTGGGCTGGCACAAGGCCCAGGCCCCGGCACTGGCCACCGCCGCACAGGAAATTATCGACACCGGCAACGAGCTGCTGGTATTTGAGCGCACCAGCGCGGCGGGCAGCTATTTTGTTGCCCTGAACCTGGGCCACGAAGCCGCCAGTTACGCCCTGCCGGAAAAATTTGTCGGCAGCGAAGACATCACGCCGGCAGACTTTGCGGGCAGTGTGCAGGGTGCGGAACTGGCGCTGCCGGTGGCCGGCGCGCGGGTGCTCTACCGCAAATAACACAGGCAGGTTTTAAAAAAATTCGATAAGGCCCGCGCCAGCAACCGCAGGTTGGCGCCGGGTTACTTTCTTAGTGGCAGGAATCAGTGCGAGCCGGCGCGCTCAAAAGGTTGCCTCTCAACAAGATCGTCACAATTTGTTGCTCTCTCGTCAAAGCACGCTTTCCAGACTTTCTGGACTGATACAGGCCGGCCCTCAAGCCGGCCTTTTTTTTGCCTCGTCCCCCGCCAGAATACCGACTGCCGCGCCCCGCACCATTCGCGCCAGCCATTCGCACCAGCGGCAATAACCCCCGGCCCCTTCATTCCATTTAAATGTAAAAGGCGCCAACACCCCGACCCTACCATGCCACTCACTTGCCAAAGCCATCGCTTCTGAGGGTGCCTGCGGCAGGCTCATCCCGCGACCAATCCGGGACACACCGGCGCGTCGCTTTGGGGAAATTCACAGGTCAGGTTTGTGCACATCCGGTGCAGGGGCTCGCTCGCCCCGAAATTACCACCGGGAAAATTGCAGCATCCACTGCGATCCCTGTGCACGCCAACCTGCAAGTGGCTCGCAAGAGCAGATGAGGTACGCATGCAACTTGGCAGATCCCAACATCGTTCTACCCTGGTGAAAAAAATTCTTGTCGGCGCCAGCCTGGTAGTGGCCGCAACGGCGGCTTTTGCTCCAGCGGCGCAGGCCGGTGATTATCCCTATCCCTACCAGCAACACAGATCCATGCACGATGGCAGCGCCTGGTGGCGCCGGGATGTGATTGGCGGTTCGCCACATATCATCATCGACCTCAGTGAGCAGCGCGCCTACTACTACAAGGGCGGTCAATTAGCCGGTATTTCCCCGGTTGCCACGGGGGTGGCCGGATATCGCACTCCCACCGGCAGCTTCCGCATTTCCGAAAAAGATATCGACCACCGCTCCAACCTGTTCGGCCACTATGTGGACCGCGCCGGCTATGTGCGCAAATCCAGTGTCGATGTACGCCGCGACCGCCGTCCCGCGGGCACCGTTTTCCGCGGCGCATCCATGGACTTTTTCATGCGGGTCAACGGTGCGGTGGGCATGCATGCCGGCAAGGTCACCGGCCGCCCTGAATCCCATGGCTGTATCCGCCTGCCCTGGCATATGGCGAAGATTTTTTACGAGAATACGCCGGTGGGTACCAAGGTCACCATCCGGCACTAAATTTTCGGGCGCAAGCTTTTCGGACCAAAACAAAAAGGGCGGCCACAGGACCGCCCTTTTTATTTGCGGGTATTTTTTTCAAGAAGCCGCATTGATAAACAGCAGCTCGCGCACGGTCTCCTTTTTGCTCCCCCCAAGTAGATCTTCCAGGGTATAGCGATCAAGGGTGGCAAAAAAACTTTCCATCGCCTCGGCAAAAATGGCTTTCAACTGGCAGGCCGGGGTGATCACGCACTGGTTGCCGCTGCCGAAACATTCCACCAGTTTGCTGTCCTGCTCGAACTGCCGCACCAGCTCCCCGATATTGATATTGCTCGGTTCCGTGTTCAGGCGGAGTCCGCCGTTCTTCCCGCGCACCGCCAGCAAGTATCCCCGGGCACTGAGGTCCTGCACGATTTTCATCAGGTGGTTTTTGGAAATATCGTAACTCTTGGCGATCTCGCCAATGGTGCAGAGTTCGCCATCGTTCGCCGCCAGATAAATCAGGATGCGCAGGGAGTAATCGGTATAACGGGTGATATGCATAACTATTCCTGACCCCCCGGTATCGACGGATCTGACTCGAGTGCACTGGCAGTCGGAAGACGCCAGATAAAAACCAGCAGCGTGCAAAACAGCAGCGCCGACAGCAACAACACCAGTGTATCGGTGCCGAGCGCCAGTAGCACCAGCCAGTTGACCAGCAGCAGTGCAGTGACCAGGCGTTTGCTGCCCAGCGGAATGCTCCGTTCCCGCTGCCAGCGCTGTATGGGTGGGCCGAAGCGCGGGTGACGCACAAGCCACTCCGCCAGCTCAGACTCGCCCCTGAGGCTCAGCCACAGGGCGCAAAGCAGGAAGGGCGTGGTCGGCAACAGCGGCAGCACCACCCCCAGGGCGGCGAGCAATACACAGCACCAGGCAAGGATCACGTACACCCGCCGGCGCCCCGGAGTCACACTCCGCACCGGGCAGCCACCCGGCGTCGCCTGTCCGGATGACGGGGCTTTCATCGTATTCACCATAGGCTCCCGGTACAGTTGCGCCTCAAACATGTATTTATTTTACATCTTTAAAAACCAGGCGTACACTTGCCGAAAAAGATGCAAATAAAATACATCTTTATGACCGAGCACCACCTCCTTTAACCATCCACCGCCCTGCGCGGCCCGCAAGGAGAACCCATGGATCTTCTGGATATCCCCATCGCAACACTCGCCCGGGAACTGCCCGGTGCCGCTGCACTGTTCGACCGCTACGACCTGCAATACTGCTGCGACGGTAACAAGACACTGCAGGACGTATTCGCCGAGCACCCGCTCGACCGGGAGCAGTTACTCGATGAACTGCACACGCTCATCGCCCAGCCGGTGGTCAAAAGCGAGCAAGACTGGCGCGAGGCCAGCGACAGCGAACTGGTCGAGCACCTGCTGCAGCGCTACCACCAGGTCCACCGCCGGCAACTGGCGGACCTGATCCACCTCGCCCAGAAAGTGGAAAACACCCACGGCGACCACCCCGCCTGCCCGCAGGGCCTCGCCGATCACCTGCGCACCATGGCCGCAGAGCTGGAGCAGCACATGCAGAAAGAAGAAATGATCCTGTTCCCGATGCTGTGCCGCGGACAGGGTGACATGGCGGGCGGCCCCATCCGGGTGATGCTGGGCGAGCACGACGACCACGCCGCCGCGATTGAGCAGATCGACGCGCTCACCGGTGGCATCACCCTGCCGGACAGCGCCTGCAACAGCTGGCGCGGACTTTATACGGGGCTGCAGGCGTTCACACGCGACCTGCAAAAACACATTCAACTGGAAAACGACATTCTGTTTGCGCGCCACCTGGCCGCATAAGTTCACGCGAATTTACAACGAGGAAAGGGGAACCATGAACAAGTACTACAGGCTCTGGTGGGCGCTGATTGCCGTGCTGGGGGTCACTTTTGGGATATTGGGATACTTCGGCAAGGAGGTGTACCGGGTAGCACCGCCGATTCCGGACAAGGTGGTGGCAGAGGACGGCACCCTGCTGATGACCCGCGATAGCATCCTCGACGGGCAGACCGCGTGGCAGTCCGTGGGCGGCATGCAACTGGGCTCGATCTGGGGCCACGGCGCCTACCAGGCACCGGACTGGACCGCGGACTGGCTGCACCGGGAACTGGTGGCGTGGCTGGAGCTGGCGGCACAGGACGACTACGGCAAGCCCTACGGCGAGCTGGAGGCGGCGCAGCAGAACGCGCTGCAATACCAGCTCAAGCAGGCCTACCGCAGCAACAGCTACGACGCTGCCCGCGATACCCTGGTGCTGAGCGAGCGCCGGGTGCAGGCCATCGGGGCCACCGCCGCTTACTACCACCAGCTGTTCGGCAACGCACCGGAGCTGCAGCAGACCCGCCGCAGTTACGCGATGAAGGAAGACACCCTGCCGAGTGCCGAGCGCCGCGACCGCCTCAGCGAGTTTTTCTTCTGGACCGCCTGGGCCGCCGCCACCGAGCGCGAGCCCGGCGCGGCCACCTACACCAACAACTGGCCCCACGAACCGCTGATCGGCAATCGTCCCACCGCGGAAAACGTGGTCTGGTCCATCGTCAGTGTGGTACTGCTGATCGCCGGTATCGGCGGCCTGGTGTGGGCCTGGTCGTTTATGCGCAGCGAGGATGCAAAGGAACCGACGCCACCGCGCCAGGACCCGCTCACCACCATTGCCCTCACCCCTTCGCAGAAGGCCCTGGGCAAGTACCTGTTCATTGTTATTGCACTGTTCGTGTTCCAGGTGTTTCTGGGCGGTTTCACCGCGCACTACACGGTGGAAGGGCAGGCGTTCTACGGCATCGAAACCTCCAAGTGGTTCCCCTATAGCCTGGTGCGCACCTGGCACATCCAGTCCGCGCTGTTCTGGATCGCCACCGGCTTCCTCGCCGCGGGCCTGTTCCTGGCGCCGATCATCAACGGCGGCAGGGACCCGAAATTCCAGAAGCTGGGTGTGGATATCCTGTTCTGGGCACTGGTGACCGTGGTGGCCGGCTCGTTTATCGGCAACTACCTGGCCATCGCCCAGGTGATGCCGGCGGAGTGGAATTTCTGGCTCGGCCACCAGGGCTATGAATACGTCGACCTCGGCCGCCTGTGGCAGATCGGCAAGTTCACCGGCATCGCCTTCTGGCTGGTGCTGATGCTGCGCGGCATCGTGCCGGCCCTGCGCCAGCCCGGCGACAAGCACCTGCTGGTACTGCTCACCGCGTCGGTGGCAGCCATCGGCCTGTTCTATGGTGCCGGTTTCTTCTACGGCGAGCGCACTCATATTTCCATCATGGAATACTGGCGCTGGTGGATCGTGCACCTGTGGGTGGAGGGCTTCTTCGAGGTATTCGCCACCGCGGCCCTGGCGTTCATCTTCTGCACTATGGGGCTGGTGTCCAAGCGCATGGCCACCATCGCCTCACTCGCTTCCGCCTCACTGTTCATGCTCGGCGGCGTGCCGGGCACCTTCCACCACCTGTATTTCTCTGGCACTACCACTCCGGTGATGGCGGTGGGTGCGACCTTCAGCGCGCTGGAAGTGGTGCCGCTGATTGTCCTCGGCCACGAGGCCTGGGAGCACTATCGCCTGCAGCATCGTGCGGAGTGGATGCAGAAAATCAAATGGCCGCTGATGTTCTTTGTCGCCGTGGCCTTCTGGAACATGCTCGGCGCCGGCGTACTGGGCTTCTCCATCAACCCGCCGATTTCGCTCTATTACGTGCAGGGCCTGAACACCACCGCCACCCACGCACACGGCGCGCTGTTCGGGGTCTACGGTTTCCTCGCCCTGGGTTTCACCCTGCTGGTACTGCGCTACATCCGTCCGCAGCTGGTATTCAGTGAAAGACTGATGAAAACCGCCTTCTGGTGGCTGAATGGCGGCCTGGCACTGATGCTGTTCACCAGCCTGCTGCCGGTGGGCATCATCCAGTTTGTCGCCAGTGCCTCGGAGGGACTGTGGTATGCCCGCAGCGAAAGCTTCATGCAGGGCGACCTACTGCAGACCCTGCGCTGGGTGCGCACCTTCGGCGATGTGGTATTTATTATCGGTGCCCTCGCGGTGGGCTGGCAGGTGGTAAAGGGACTGTTTAACATCGGAATGCAGCCGCCGCTGCTCACCGACAGCGCGCAGCCGGCCAACAACACCTGACACGGGACGGGCTTTTCACAACCTTCGCAGCGCCCTCACACAAGGGTGCTGCCACTCACAGGACTTGCTGCACCGAAAGATTTTCGGTGCAGCTTTTTTTATTTATGCCCCCGGTGTTTTCACAAAGTAGTCGTGCGCGGCGCGATTGACCCTGCCCGACAAACGCAGTGTGGAAACCATGGTGGGAATTGCCATCACCGCGTACATGCCGATGATCAGGTTGTTGACGATATTCAGCGATGCCACCGCGCCGAACACGATCAGCAACATATACAGCGCGGTATAAATCCACTGGTAGCGGGTGCCAAACAGGAACACGAAACACTTGATGCCGTAATACCAGAAAGTGACGATGGTACTGAACGCCAGCGGCACTACCATTACCAGCAGCAGTAGCGGGCCCCAGCCGCCGAACACGTGACTGAACGCATCCGCAGTGAGGGAAACCCCTTCGATACCTTCGCCCCCCTGCCACACACCGGTCAGCAAAATCACCAGCGCGGTACAGGTACAGATAATCAGGGTATCCACAATCGGCCCCACCATGGCCACCACACCCTCGCGCACCGGCTCGTGGGTTTTCGCCGCGCCGTGGGCAAGGGACTCGGTGCCGATACCCGCTTCATTGGAAAAGGCCCCGCGGCTGATACCGGTGGTAATTACCGCACCCAGTGCGCCGCCGGCCACCGCCTGGCCGGTAAAGGCGTCGGTAAAAATCAGTGCAAATGCGGACGGAATTTCCTGCCAGAAGTAACCGATGACCAGCAGTGTCAACGCCAGGTAAAACACCACCATCGCCGGCACGATACGCACCGCAAAGCGGCCGATACGCTGGATGCGCCCGGCAATGACCGCCAGTGCCGCAAGCGCCAGTGCCACCCCCAGGCCGAACTCGAATGACAGGGCGTTATCCGCGGAAACCCAGCCCAGGGGTTCCGCGAAAGATACCCGCAGCAACTGCACCGTCTGGTTGGACTGGAACGACGGCAGCAGGCCACACAGCCCGGCAATGGCAAATAGATAGGCCAGCGGTTGCCAGCGCTTGCCCAGGCCCTCGCGAATCACGTACATGGGCCCGCCCTGGATTTCACCGCTGTTGTCGCGGCCACGGTACATCACCGACAGGGTGGCGGTATAGAACTTGGTGGCAACCCCTACCAGAGCGGTCACCCACATCCAGAAAATCGCCCCGGGCCCGCCGGCGCTGATGGCAATCGCCACCCCGGCGATATTGCCGAGCCCGAGGGTGCCCGACAGCGCGGTGGAAAGTGCCTGTCGGTGCGGCACCTGGCCGGGATCGTTGGGGTCGTCGTACTTGCCCCGCAGTAGGTCGATACTGTGGCCGAGGTGGCGGTAGGGGCGGCCGCGGGAACTGATCAGCAGAAACAGGCCCCCGCCCACCAGCAGCACCAGCAGCGGTGTGCCCCAAGCGTAGGCGACAAAGGTATTCAGTGCGGAATCGAGAGATTCGAGAAATGACATGGAATTGATGGGGAATCCGGAATGATTAAACCGGCCATGGTCGCGCAACGGGCAGAAAATCTCAAACTGCAGTGGATGTAGCGCCTATACCACCGCCACTTCCACTGGTGACTGCCGGGAAGACAAGCGACTCTCAATCAGCGCCAGCGCCTCCGACTGCATCGCCGCGGACGCGCTGCTGGCTCCGGCGGCGTCACCGCGCTCGATGGCATCGTACAGGTGCTTGTGATTGGCATAGCTGGCGGTTTCCACCCCCTTGATGCGGTTGGTATAGCGAATACTGACCCGCAAGGCGGTTTCGATAAAGCTGCCCAGCTGTATATAGAAGGGGTTGTTGGTGGCGTTGAGAATATTGATATGAAAGGCGATATCCGCCTCCACCGGGTCGCCCAGCCCCTCTTCCGCCACCTTCATCCGCTGCAGCGCGTCGCTGATTGCCGCGATGCCCTCCCGGTCCTGCTCCGCCGCCGCCAGCGCTGCCGCCTCTTTCTCGATCGCGGTGCGCAGCTGCATGAATTCCCGCAGCATTTCCAGGGTCGGACTGGCACGCAGTATCCAGCCCAGTACATCCGGGTCGAACAGGTTCCAGCGCGCGCGCACCTGAACGCGAATACCCTGGCGAGGCCGCGATGTGATCAGCCCCTTGGCGGTCAGCATCTTGATTGCCTCGCGGGTGGCGCTGCGGCTGATACCGTATTCCTCACACAGGCTCGCCTCGGACGGCAGCCCGTCGCCGGGTTGATAGCGTCCACTGGCGATGGACTCACCCAGGGTGTGCACCAGTTGCTGGGTCAGGTTGCGTCCACTGTGCTCTCTATCCACGGTTCGGCCTCTTGTTCTCTGCTGAGATAAATATGTCAAACATCCCCCCTCGCGCCAAGCGTGGCGGATTGTTCCCTCCCGGCAAATAGCCCGCAGAATTCGCCGCCAGCCATTTGTCAGATAATTGATATAAATATTGTAAACGATTACACCCGGTGATACCTTAATTTTCGCACCCGGCAAAAAGACCGGAGAAGCTCAGAAAAACAACAAAAGAAAATTCAGGCAGCGACCTGAAGCGGAGCCCAAGCGCGGGCGCCAAACGTCACAAGTAGTAATAACAACAAACAAATACGCAGTGACACAGCGATGAACAGAGAAGTCTCCCGCCGCCAACCGGTGGGTACAACCTGCAACCGGATTGCCACCGCGCTGGCCCTGTGGCTCGCCAGCGGGATGACTGCGGCCTCGGAAAACCCGGTGCCACTGGAAATTTGGTTCGACCAGCCCGCTCGCAGCTGGGAAACAGAAAGCCTCCCCATCGGCAACGGCGCCCTCGGCGCTACGGTCCAGGGCGGTGTTACCCGCGACACCCTGCAATTCAACGAAAAGACCCTGTGGACCGGCGGCCCGGGCTCGAAGGAAAACACTACCGGCCAATATGACTTTGGTCTGCCGCGGGAATCCCGCACCGCCGCTCTGGCACAGGTGCGCGGCGAACTGGCAAAAAAAGGGGCACTTCCACCGCAAGATGTGGCCGACGTGCTTGGCCACAAGATCACCGGTTACGGCAACTACCAGAGCTTCGGCAATCTGGTGCTGGAATTCCCGGACGCGGGTGCGGTGCATGACTATCGCCGCAGCCTGGACCTGCGCAGCGGCATCGCCTCGGTGACCTATTCCTCTGGCGATGTGCACTACACCCGCGAATACCTGGCCAGCTATCCCGATGAAATCATCGCCGTGCACCTGTCCTCCAACCGCCCCGGCAGTATTCACTTCAGCGCGCGGCTCGCGATCCCGGACAATCGCACCGCACACACGCATGCGGGAAATCAGCGCATTACCGTCAGCGGCCGGCTCGACGACAACGGCCTTGGCTATGAAGCCCAGTTACAGCTGGTAACCGAGGGCGGAAGGGTCCAAACCGAACGCGATGGCACCCTCACTGTTTCTGGCGCCGACAGCGCCACCCTGCTACTGGCAGCGGGCACCGAATACGCGGCAGAGTACCCGCAGTACCGCGGCAACAATCCCCACAGGATGGTGCAGGCACGTATGGACCGGGTCAGCCGCAAACTGCGCAGTGGCGGCTACCCGGTCCTGCGCAACAGCCATATCGCCGACTACGCCGAACTCTTTTCCCGCGTCCGGCTGGATTTACACACGCCCGCAGTTGCCGCACCGCCCATTAATCAGTGGCTGGAAAGTTACGGCACCGGCAACCGTACTGCTGACCGCGCCCTGGAGCAGCTGTATTTCCAGTACGGCCGCTACCTGTTGATCAGCAGCTCCCGCGCCGGTTCACTGCCGGCCAACCTGCAGGGGGTGTGGAATAACTCCGCCACCCCGCCATGGAATGCCGACTACCACGCCAATATCAACCTGCAGATGAATTACTGGCCGGCGGAAGTCACCAACCTCGCGGAAACCACGGCCCCCCTGTTTGACTTTATCGACAACCTGCAGGCACCCGGCGCGCTCGCCGCAGAAAAGCTGCTCGGGGCACGGGGTTGGACCCTGTTCCTGAACACCAATGTGTGGGGCTTTAGCGGCGTGATCGACTGGCCCACCGCCTTCTGGCAACCGGAGGCCGGCGCCTGGCTCGCAGACCACTATTACGAGCATTACCGCTTTAACCGCGACCAGCGCTTCCTGCGTGAGCGCGCCTACCCGGTAATGAAAGCCGCAGCGCAACTGTGGCTCGACAGCCTGATCGAAGATCCGCGGGACGGCAAACTGGTGGTATCACCGAGCTACTCCCCGGAACACGGCAACTTCACCATCGGCGCCGCCATGTCCCAGCAACTGGTGCACGAACTCCTCAGCAGTACCCGCGATGCCGCCAGCCTGCTCGGCGACACCGCCTTTGCCAGTGAACTCAACATCGCCCTGGAAAACCTCGATCCGGGGCTGCGTATCGGTAAATGGGGCCAGTTACAGGAATGGAAACAGGATCTGGACGATCCGGAAAACCAGCATCGCCATGTCTCCCACCTCTACGCACTGTTCCCCGGCGAAAAAATCAGTGCGAACACCCCGGAACTGCTGGAAGCCGCACGCAACTCCCTGAATGCCCGCGGCGATGCCGGCACCGGCTGGAGCCGCGCCTGGAAAATCGCCCTGTGGGCAAACCTCAACAACGGCGATCGCGCCCACAAGATCCTCGCCGCGCAACTGAAAGACAGCACCCTGCCCAACCTGTGGAGTAGCCACCCACCATTCCAGATTGACGGAAATTTTGGTGCGACCGCGGGCATGGCGGAAATGCTGCTGCAATCAAAAAACGGCCGGATTCAGTTGCTGCCAGCGCTACCGCAGTCCTGGCCCGACGGACGTGTCACCGGCCTGCGCGCACGGGGTAATGTCACCGTCGATATGCACTGGCAAGAGCGGCAATTGCAACAAGCACGGCTGTATACCGGCAGCGATGGAGAAATTCAGCTGCAACTGCCGGAAAACGCCGACTTTGTCCTGCGCGAAGCCGGCAGTAAAAAAATTCTCGCCATGGACGGCAGGGGCACCAGCAAAGCCTTCACCGCCCGGGCCGGAAAAAGCTATCTGCTCACCCGGTTTGAGCCGCAGAGCTCTCCGGTGTCGGGCGAATAGCAATAACAGAGGTATTCAAAGTCTTAGCGGTAAAAATAATCCACCATAAAGATGGGAGAAGAGAGATGCATAACTATAAAAAGCTATTTGCCAGGTCCAGGTTGTCACAGGTAATCCGGGTTGCCTCGGGGATTTCCCTGATGGCGCTGGGGACAGTAACTTTGGCTCAGGAAGATTCGAAAGAGGATACCGAGAACAGCCAGTCTGTAGAGGAGGTTACGGTTACCGGGCAACGCCTCAGCATTATGTCCGCCCAGGACATCAAACGGGATGCAGAACAGATTGTCGACTCCATTGTCGCATCCGATATTGGAAAGCTGCCCGATCGCAGTGTCACCGAGGCATTGCAGCGAATTCCCGGGGTCAGCATCACGCACTTCAAATCACTGGGTGATCCAGAACATTTCTCGGCTGAGGGGTCCGGGGTCATGGTCCGCGGCCTCACCATGGTCCGCAGCGAACTGAATGGACGTGACAGTTTCACCGCTGACGGCGGGCGCGCCCTCAGTTTTCAGGACGTTCCACCCGAATTGATGGCCGGTGTCGACGTCTATAAAAACCAGAGTGCAGATCTGGTCGAAGGCGGTCTCGGCGGCACGGTAAATCTCCGCACCAAGAAGCCCTTTGACTACGACAGTTCTGAAATCTCCTTTACCGCAGAGGGTAGCTACGGAGACTTCGCAGAAGAAACCAGTCCATCGGCCTCCGCCCTATTCAGTAACCGCTGGGGCGTGGGCCAGGGCGAAGTAGGCGTACTCCTCGATTTCGCCTATTCAGAAGCCGCAACTCGCACCGACGGCGTATACACCCGCGCGTTTTTCCCGCGAGACAATCTCGTCGACGGCCAGACCGTCTATGTTCCCCGCGGTGCCGACTGGCGCAGCTACGAGTTTGACCGCGAACGCCAGGGTTCTTACGGCGTAGTTCAGTGGCGGGTAAACGACACTACAGAAATGTATTTCCAGGTATTCAACAGCCAGTATGCAGAATTCTGGGATGAAAGCTCGATCTTCGTCGACAACTGGCCACTCGATATTGTCCCCGCCGACGGCACCGAGTTCACTTACGACAGCAACGGCATTTTCCGCAAAGGGAAACTTGCCTCTGTCACCGGGGGCATTCCCATGGGAGCTGCTGCACGATTCCAGGACCGGGAGTCGGAAACCACTGACATTTCCTACAACCTGCAGTGGCACCCCAACGAAAACTGGAACATAAATTTCGATCTGCAACATGTTATGGCGGAGACCAAAAGTCTGGACGCCACCGTTGCCAGCGGTGTCGAAGTGGCATACCTGGATGTGGACCTGACCGGCGGCCGTCCGGAGATGCGCAGCGATGCAGACTACCTGAGCGATCCGGCCAATTATTATATGGCCTTCACCATGGACAACCGCACAGATAACGAGGCGGAAGAAAGCGCCGTGCGCCTGGATGCGGAATACACTTTTGATTCGGGGACTATCCGCGGTGCCAAATTTGGTGTCCGGTTTACCGATACCACCTCTGAAAACCACGACACGGGATATGACTGGCAGCCCATCTACCAACAGTGGATGCGCTGGTGGGCACTCGATGGCATGGCACCAATGCCGGCAGCGAATCCCAACCTGCTGACACTGAACAAACTGGACAATTTCTATCGTGGTGACGGGGCCCACCCGGGCTTTTTCATGACGCCGAATAGCAGCCTGGCATCCGGTTTCCCACAGTCATTCGTTGACCTGCATCAGCAGGCGGCAGACTCCGGCAACTACCTTTGCTGCTACGGCCCCATCACGGTGCGCGACATCAACGAAGATGCCTACACCAACCTACAGGACGAGAACACCAGCGCCATCTATGCCATGACCTATTTTGGCTGGGATCAGCTTAAATACCCGGTTAACGGCAATGTCGGTGTCCGTGTAGTGAAGACGGAAATGTCCACCCGTGGTAACACCATCTATCCGACCACCGTGACAGATATCAACGGGGACATGGGCTTTTACCGCGATGAACAATCACTGTCGGTGGATAACAGCTACACCAATGTACTCCCCAGCCTTAACCTGAAAATGGAACTCAGCGACGACCTTCTGCTGCGCTTCGCTGCGGCTCGAGCCATCGCGCGGCCTGCCTTCAGCGACCTGCAGGCATATCAGGTATTAAGTGCATCACTGCCCAACGGAGTCACCCTGGAAGATGCTCCGGCTCTGGAAAACTTTATTCTTACTGCGGACCTTTACGACAACCCCGCTCTTGACCCCACGCTAGCCGATCAGTTTGACCTGTCTCTCGAGTGGTATTTCAACGATACCGGGGGCATGGCCCACATCAACGTATTCCATAAAAACATTTCCGATTTGATCAGTCGCGAGTTTGTTCGTGAAGAGTACGACGGCTGGACCTATAACGTTGCCCGCCCCACGAACAATGGTGAGGGCAAACTCCAGGGGGCGGAAATCGGTCTGAAGAAGTTTTTCGACCAACTACCCGAACCATTTAACGGCCTGGGCATAGATGCGACATACACATATATCGACAGTGAGATGAACCTGGAAGACATTTCACAGCCAGTCGATACAGATTTCTCCAGCTATGCAGACCTCCCGTTTACCGGAATTTCACGCAATGCCTACAACTTCACGGCAATGTATGAAAAAGGTCCGATTTCCGCGCGTCTCGCCTACAACTGGCGCAGCAAGTTCCTCATGGGCGTGGGACAGAACGGTTTCAACGGCGATGTCAATGGGCAGTGGCGGTTGCCGGTCTACAACGATGACTACGGACAGCTCGATGCCTCAGTGGAGTATCGATTTAACGAGAATCTCGCAATCAGCCTGCAAGCCATCAACGTGGGTAACGCGGAAACTGTCCTGATCGCAGACCAGAACGCTGCCGGTGATCACAAGAGCGCATACGTAAATGACACCACTTACATCATGCGCATGACCACCACCTTCTGATAGACGTCAGTCAGAACCTTGGAGCCCCCCTTCAGGGGGGCATCTTTCATCGAGAATTGTTTTCACCATGAGAAGATTTACCCTCCGTTATTTGCCGCTACTCCTGCTGATCCTTGTCGCAAGTGGGGCGACCCATGCGGCCAGCAACATCCCCAGTATTGTGCAGGAACGCGGCCGACACGCACTTGTGGTGGACGGAAAGCCCTTCCTGTTACTCGCCGCCCAGACCAACAACTCCGCCAACTACCCGGCGGCACTCCCGGACGTGTGGCCGGTGGTGGAGCAGATGCATGCAAACACCCTGGTCATTCCTGTGGCCTGGGAACAGGTGGAGCCCAGGGAAGGCGAATTCGATTTTTCCTTTGTGGACACCCTGATCGAGCAGGCACGGGAAAAACAGGTGCGATTGGTGCTGCTGTGGTTCGCCACATGGAAGAACAACGCCCCGCACTATGCTCCGTCCTGGGTGAAGCTGGACAACCAGCGATTCCCCAGGGTCAAAACTGAAAAAGGCGAGACCCTGAACTCCCTGTCGCCCCACCACCGCAGCACCCTGGAGGCGGACAAGAAAGCTTTCGTACAGCTGATGCGACACCTGAAAAAGGTGGATCGCCAGCGCACTGTCATCATGGTACAGGTCGAGAATGAGGTGGGAACCTATGGTTCAGCGCGGGACTACTCCGAGACCCCGCAGAAAATTTTCCAGCAGCCGGTACCGCAAAAACTACTCAATGATACCGGCAAGGCACCCGGCAACTGGACCGAGGTCTTCGGCAAAGACGCCGACGAATTTTTCCATGCCTGGCATATCGGTCGGTTTGTGGATGAAATTGCCGAAGCAGGCAAGGAGGTATACCCGCTCCCGATGTACGTCAACGTGGCCCTGCGCAACCCGTTCAACCCCGGCAAACCGGGTCAGTATTCCAGCGGCGGCGCCACCGACAATGTGATCCATATCTGGAAATCCGCGGCGCCGCATATCGACATGATCTCCCCCGATATCTACTTCCGCGATCACAAGACCGCAACGAGGGTAATGGACCTCTATGCGCGCGACGACAACCCGCTCTATATCGCCGAGATCGGCAACGACCAGCCCTACGTGCGCTATTTCTTTGACGCCCTGGGTCACGGCGCCCTCGGCTTCGCGCCCTTCGGTATGGACAACACAAAGTACTCCAACTACCCGCTGGGTGCGGAGACCGTGGATGAGAAGGTCATCAAACCCTTCGCGGATCTGTACAGGGTCTTCGGTTCCATGGGTTCAGAATGGGCGGATATCAGCCTGAACCATCGCACCTGGGGCTTTTCCGAACCGGTGGATACCTACGTAGCGGACAAGGAACTGTGGAACGCCAGGGGTAGCGAAGCTGAGGAGAAGGAACAGAGAGATCCCGAGGACTTTACGCAGCGCCAGGATCTCGGGGACTGGACCGCAGAAATCACCTATGGCCGTCCCGCCTTCTGGATAGACCCACCCAAGGGTAATGACCCCGCCTCCGGTGGCGCGGTGATTGCGGAACTCGGAAAAAATGAATACCTGGTTATCGGCTACCACGCGCGCGTCAGCTTTGCTCCCAGCAGGGAACTGCAAGGTGAGCAGTTTACCTTTGACCGTGTGGAGGAAGGCCATTTTGAAGACGGCGAATGGGTATTCGAGCGCGTATGGAATGGCGACCAGACCGATTGGGGCCTGAACTTTATCTACCGTCCCCACGTGCTCAGGGTAAAGCTCGCCACCTACAAAATCGATTGAACGATCATCAATACAAATATAACAACGGAAAAGACCATGAAAAATTTCAAGCCCAAAGGCGCACTGCTTGCGCTGGCCCTCTTTCCCGCACTCTATGGCTGTGACGGTCAACAGAATACTCAGCAAGGTAAACCCGCGGCTCACGCCAGCTGGAAAAAAACACCGCACGGCGCGGTGGTGACTCTTGCGGACAGTGATTTCCACAATGTCCGTGTGCAGATCATCGACGAAGAGATCATCCGTGTGACCGCCACCCCGCAGCAGGATTTCAGCAACCTGCCGGACACCCTGATGGTCATCGCCCAGCCCAGGGATATTCCCTTCACCATTGCCGAAGAGAACGGCGAGCTGTTGGTGAAAACCACGGCAGTGACCGCAGAAGTATCCCTGGATAGCGGCGCGGTGGAATTCAAGAATGCAGCGGGTATTACCCTCTTGGCGGAAGCCAGCCGCAGCATGGGGCAGGTCATCAACGAGCCCGGTCCCGTCGATGCGGATTCCCACTCCTTTCGCCAGCGTTTCCAGCCACAGCCCGATGAAGCCTTCTACGGGCTC
>Ga0207814_100109_pt1 | contig 80127 bp, 68 predicted proteins | sample TtaePargueraPR_7_FD_187755 | JGI IMG/M metagenome (GOLD analysis project Ga0207814, IMG submission 187755) | Aerobic enrichment media microbial communities from Bioluminiscent Bay, La Parguera, Puerto Rico - Tt and P1 (2) (SPAdes) | ecosystem: Environmental > Aquatic > Marine > Unclassified ... | reverse complement strand
TGGTTCGCCGTCTCTCACCGATGGGAACTGGACCTTTAGGGTTCGCGCCTGCAACGGGTACAGCTGGGCGTGTTCCGGTTATTCAGCGGGGAGCGGTATCAATTATGTGCGGCGCCCGCCATCAACACCGGCGGCGCCGAGCCCGGCAGCGCACAATACCAGCGGCAGTGTGCCTGTAAGCTGGAGTAAACCGAGTGGCACTGTCTCCTATTATGATCTGCAAAAGCGCTTGGATGCCGGTTCCTGGTCAAATGCGATTACCGGTACAAGCGCGACCAGCGGGACGCCGGGTAGTTTGGCTGAAGGTAACTGGACATTTAAAGTCCGCGCCTGCAATGAGTACAGCTGGGCCTGTTCCGCATATTCATCGGTGAGCAGCGTCGGGTATGTTCGGTTTAAACCGTCCGCACCCGTAGCGCCGTCCTCCGGAGCACAGAGTACGAACGGTAGTGTACCGGTTAACTGGTCCAAGCCTAGCGGTTCAGTCGCCTATTACGATCTTCAAAAAAGGTTGGGTGGTGGTAGTTGGTCCAATGCCATTACCGGAACAAGTTCAATCAGTGGAACTCCGTCGTCGCTGGGCGAGGGGGATTGGTCCTTCAGAGTTCGCGCCTGTAATGACTATAGCTGGGCGTGCTCAAGTTATTCACCTGCAAGTGGCATAAACTATGTCCGTTATAAACCAACTATTCCAGCTGCACCTAATCCGGAATCCACAAGTACCACTGGTAGCTTGTCGGTAAGCTGGAGCAAGCCGAGTGGTGCCGTCTCCTACTACGATCTGCAAAAGCGCCTGGATGCTGGCTCCTGGGCCAATGCCATTACCGGTACAAGTTCGACCAGCGGTACACCGGGTAGTTTGGTCGACGGTAACTGGACATTTAAAGTCCGCGCCTGCAATGAGTTCGGCTGGGCCTGTTCCGCATATTCAACGGCTAGCAGTATCGGATACGTGCGACTGAAACCTGCGACACCTCCCGCGCCTGTAGTACCAGCGAATACAACAAACCAGAGTATCACGGCAAATTTCGGTGCTGCCCCGGGAGGTGGAAAATATTACAAGCTACTAAGCAGAAATGGGGCGAGTGGAAGTTTCGCAGAGCATAGCCCCGGCACTCATGTGACATCGGTAACAGCCGTAGCTAGTGGCCTGACGGACGGAAACTGGTATTTCAAAGTCTCATTTTGCAACGAATTTGATTGGGCCTGTACTACCAGCACTGCCAGCAATGCCGTCAATGCACGCAGGTTGCCACAGAGTGTCTCTCTATCAGTTCCCGGTGCGGTTAAAGCCCGGAATAGTTACGAAGTAGATTTTTTGTCTTCTACAATGGTTACCGAGTGGACGTTAAAAGAGCGCAAGGTAGGTACCAGCACTTGGAACACGGCTTATCAGGGCGGTGCGACAAGTAAAAACTTCACCAAAACTGTGCCCGAAGAATCTTGGGAATATCAACTGACCGCCTGTAATACCTCAATTTCCTGTTACACAACGGGTGGGGCATCGATCGATATCACCCCCTGGGTGATTGGGGATATTACAGATGCCCCTCCGACAGCACTTCTGGTTCCGGAAAACGACTCAACTGTCGGTCATTTGAATCCGGGAGTGGCGGTAAACGGTGGTTCTGTCAACCTTTCAATTCCCCTTGTATTACCTCCGGGCCGGGCGCGGTTTCAGCCCAAGGTCAGCCTCGAATACAACAGTACGGGTGGAAATGGCTTGCTTGGAGTGGGGGGTAGTATTGCAGCCGGTGGCGCCATAAGCCGTTGTGCGGATATCTATGACCTGGAAGGAACCGGCGGCAGTGTCACTGACGATACGGAAGACAAGCTCTGCCTCAACGGCGAACGCCTGGTGCTTGCGAACAGCAGTAGTAGTTATGGTATTAGTGGTGCCGTCTACTACCCGGAAACCAAACCGCAGCTGAAGGTTACGCAATCTGGCACTCTGGCTTCAGCCTCCTTTACCGCCGAGCACAGCAACGGCACTGTGGACTACTACGGCAATCACTCAAACAGTCTCATTACGCGCAATGGTGTGCGTATTACCTGGAAGTTGCGCAAAAGCCAGGATTTGCATAACAACAGCATTACTTATGAATACCTGGCAATCGAAGGAGATTCTCTCCTTCGCAATATCTACTACACAGGTAACGGTGATATTTTGGGTAACCGTCGCGTATTTTTCGGCTATGGGCCCCGTGATGATATTCAGGTGAGCTACCGTAACGGCAGTCGTAAGAAGATCGATCAGCGCTTGACACTGGTGCAGACGTATATTGGTAGTGTTCGAGTCCGGGATTACGAGATCGCCTATCATCCAAATACGACGCTTTCCAAACTGAAGGGGGTAACGCCGTGTGGTTGGAATAGTGCTGGTACAGAGCGTCGCTGCTACAAGGAAACATATTTTGAGTGGGACAATTGGCAGTCTGGGATTTCCAGTACGCCGCTCAAAGCTGTGCCTTTTACCAGCACTGTGTTCAGTGGTTGGGATGAAGGTATCGGTGCCAATTTCGATTACGATGGCGATGGAACGCCGGATTTGGTTTATAGCGAGGGGCACGACGGGTTTGTAAGATTGTCGACGACTGGTAGCGCGGAAAAATTGCCGTTTGCGAGCAAAATGGACGGTGGGAGCTACAATCAATCCGAAAGTTTTTCCAATAGCGGAATTGACTTTAATGGTGATGGAAGGATGGATCATGCACAGTTGGGGAGCAGCATACGCTTTGCAAGTTGGGATGGAGAGCAATTTGTAACGATCGCGAGCAATGCTGATTCCGAGTGTATTGACTGGCCATACAATGATAACCCTAATGACCCGTTGATGAACAAGTTTCGTACTTGCTCCGCATACTCCTTGGATCTAAATGGTGATGGTATTCAGGACCTCATTACGACGTATCAAACGGATCGATACAGTGTCACGTTGAAGTTTTTTCGGGGTGGCGGGAATGGAAGCTTCACTTATCTTGGTAGTAGTGATTCTTTATCCATAGATAGTCCTCTGGTTATTACCGATTTCGACGGCGATGGTCGTCAAGAGCTTTTTGGTCGGGACGAAGGCCTAATCAATTACAATGATAGTAAGACGCTTGTCATTTCTACCAATTGGGATGGCGATGATTTCCAGTCGATCAGTGTTGATGATGCGGGTGTGCAGGTAAGTAATTCTTATACGCCTGTATATTTTGATGCGAATCAGGATGGTTTGCTGGATGTCTTGGAGTTTGTTGCGGGCGATTTTGAATGGCGCTTGCGGATTAACACCGGCGGGGACCTGACTTCGGTAAATTACTTTGTAGGTTGGAATGATAGACTTCAGCAGTCGTCGGTTATACCGTCAACCGGCACACCCGTTACGAGATTTTTGCACAGCTATATCCGTACGGTGGATTATAACAGGGATGGTGTAACCGACCTGGTAATCCCGGGAGATATCGTTTATCCCTACGGTTGCGCCATTCCCTGTGTCGGGGATGTAGACAACCTTAAGGATAAGTTGGACCTCTATTCGTGGAAGATCGTATTTGGTAATAAGGATGACAAGGGAATCATCTCGTACGGAAATGAAACCGCACTTCCTGTGATCGCCCCGCTCACAGACCTGAATATCTTTGATTACAATGGTGACGGCTATGCGGATTTTGTAACCCGTTTCGGGCGTAAGTTAAATGGGGATATCGCCATGACCGGCCCCTACGCCAACCAACCCGGTATTTATGTTTACTACAACCAGAACAGCAATACCGATCAGGTTTCCTCGGTTACCACGGGCCTGGGCGTAAAACACGAATTTGATTACGCCATGTTGCACAGTGATGATGATTTCTACTCCGTCACCAGCACCGTGCAGCCTTTCCCCAATATCAATGGCAGCACCAATTCCAATGCGGTTAAGGAATACCGCACAAGTGATGGCCTGGGTGGTCTGACTAAAACCACGTTCGGTTACAAGGATGCGCTGTTCAACCTACAGGGAAGGGGGCACCAGGGCTTCAGGGAGATCACCGAGCGCAAATACGCCTCCGCTTCCGACAGCCAGTCCTATGCGGAAGTGGTGACAACGTTCGCGCAGGAATTCCCGCAATCCGGATCTGTCCTCACCCAGGTAACCAAGGTGCGCAACAGCAGTGGAGAGCTGGTTACAACAGGTTCCTTGGTCAATAATCTGACAACCGTCGAGGGTCAATTGGCCGCCACCAAATTTGTCTACGCCGAAACCTCGACAACAGAAAAGTCCGAGCTGGATGGCAGCCCTATCAGCACAGAGTCGGTCACTCGAGTGCATAACTACCTGGGGCTGCTCACAGGCGAGACGGTGACCGTTAGCGATGCTGCCGGTGATGTGACTAAAACCGTTACCAAAGACAACAGCTTCACCCTGGATACATCTGTCTGGTGGTTCAAGCTGGACAGCAGCTCAGAGCGCAATCAGATCACCTATACCGTTGTGCCTCAACTGCCGGACGACGCGCTGGCCGATGTCACCGTTACCAAAACGTTTGAATACACCGACGCCAGCACCCGCCAGCCTACCAAGGTGACCAAGACCAGCAGCGATACGTCGCTCAACCTGATCACCACCAATCGTTACTCGGGTCCATACAAGCAGCTGGATAGGGTTACCCTCACCAGTAATGGTGCCGGCAACACCGCGATTGAGGGCAGCCGCTGGACCGGGATGGGTTACTCTACGGATGGGTACTTTGTAACCAAAACCTACAACAGCGCTTGGGGTCTGACGGTGGCCGCCAACGATGCCACCTATGATACGCGCACTGGTCAACCGCTGACGCAGACCGATGCAAACGGCCATACCACCACCAACCAGTACGATCACTTCGGCCAACTGATCGAAAGCGACGCCCCCGGTGTGCCTGTACAGAAGCTGTCGCGTCAGTTGTGCAGTGCCGGCTGCCCGGTCGCTGCCACCAGCCGCAAGGCAGTTTACTTCGAAATTGCTGCCCAGGCCGGCGCTCCGTTGAACGTGAGCTATTACGATGTGTTGGGCCGAGAGGTTTACCGTGAGACCGAAGGTGCCAACGGTACCATCGTTCAGTGGCAGAGTTATGATAGCCGGGGCCGGGTCACACAAGTGGCCGATCCCCACTACGTCAGTGCCACAAACGGCTACGGTATCGTCGACTTCACCGAGTTCGATGGGCTCAATCGTCCCATCGCCAAAACGGTGCAGCGCCTGCCCATCAGTTATGATGTGGCTTACGACTACAGTGGCCTGGGCACCGATATCACTGTTACCCCGAATGCGCTTGGCCCGGTACTGATGATGGCAAGCCGCAGCAGTGTGCTGGGCCAGCCCCTGTATCATCAGGATGCCAAGGGGCAGCATACCTATTTCCGCTACGACGCCCTGGGCAATGTCGCCATGATTCAGGACGTTGCCGGTAACGCTATAACCGCGACCTACAACGGCTTCGGGCACAAACTTGGCCTCAGTGACCCGAATATGGGCAACTGGCAGTTTTCCTACAACGCGCTCGGCGAGCTGCGCTGGCAGAAAGATGCAAAAAGCCAGGTTACTACGTTCAACTACGATGCCCTCGGACGATTGAGGCATCAGTACCCGGGGTCCGATGCCGCGCATCACTTCCAGTTTGATGCGAGCGCCTACGGCACGCTAGATCGGGAATACACCGGATCCAGCACAAATCCTGCCTTTGAGCGTATATACGAATACGACAGTCTGCAGCGCGAGATCGCCCGCACCACCCAGATTGACGGCCGTGTCTTCGTCCAGAAAACTGCCTGGGATACGAATTACGGTCGCATTAAAGGGCTGAGCTATCCCGGCGGCACCATCGTTGAAACGCGTTACGACGAAACTGGGCGTGTGGCTGAGGACTGGGATTTCGCTGCCGGTATCAAACTGCGCAGTGTGGATAACCGCAGTGCCACCGAGGCAATCCTCCAGCAAAGCTTTGCCAATGCGTTGATCGAGGAGACTAATTACAACGCCGCCGGCCTGATCGAACAGCGTTGCGTCAGTAGCCTGATTGGCAACTGTTCGAAATCCAAGCTGATTTACGACGAGTACGATAGCTACGGGAATCTGAATCACAGGGAAAATGCCATTGCAGGGGTAGAGGAAAGCTTCACCTACGACAATTTGCACCGCCTTACCCAGTCCAGTCGCAGCTGGAACGGATATGTGCCGACAACCCTGCACAGCACGGTTGATTACGACTACGACGCCGCCGGCAACCTGCTGTACAAGACCGACTTTTCCAGCGGCAGCCTCAGTGCGTACCAGTATGGTGATGCCAGTCGATCCACGGGTAATGCCGGCCCCAATGCGGTCACTCAGGTCCAGCTTAAAGATCTGTCAACCAGATCCTATGCATACGACCTGAACGGCAACCTCACGGCCGATGGGCTCCGAAGCATCAGTTACGGTGTCAATAACAAACCCAGGTCCATCAGCCACAGCAACGGCAACAGTGCGACCTTCTACTACGGTTCCGACAACAGCCGCTACAAGCAGGTCGCGACCAACGGCAGCGCCACGACCACCCGCTACTACCTGGGTGCCTACGAGTACGAGCAGACCGTGCAGGGGGGCAATACCACGGTTGTGGAGCGCACCGCGGTCGGCGATTTTGCCCAGTATCGTACGCAGACGCTGAATGGCTCGGCAGAGTTCACCGGTTGGGAGTTCCTGCACAAAGATCACCTCGGTTCTATCGAGAGCGTCAGCGATATCGCGGGTGCAATCAAGGAACGCCGCGGTTTCGATCCGTTCGGCAAGGCGCGGGATCTCCGTGAGGATGACAGCAATGGCGGCCTGCTGGGGCGCGCTACCACCAAAAGGGGCTTTACCGATCACGAGCACCTGGATGGGGTGGAGCTGATTCATATGAATGGGCGGGCTTATGATTACAATCTGGGCCGGTTCCTGTCGGTGGACCCGTTTATCTCGATGCCGGAGAATAGTCAGGCGTATAATCCGTATTCTTATGTTATGAATAATCCGTTGAGGTATACGGATCCGACGGGGTATTTGGTCAACTTACCAGAAACCAATATCTCGGTGAGCGATGAAACAGCACGGGATGTGCAATCGCAAATAGACAATTGCAATTCCAGTAGGTGCGGCGGGGTTGCGGTCACGCTGAGTGATGGAACCATAGTTGTTTACCTAAAAGGTAACGGCAATGGTGGGGGAAAAATCGGTGCGGTTGCGGTAAATTCACCTCGTGAACGTACGGACAGAAATGGCGCTAATAGTGTTGCCAGTGGGCAGAGTAGCGAAGAGAAGCACCTTGGGATCTTGTCGCGCGAAACTGCTAGTGGAGCCCAAGAGGGTTTGACTGTGAGCAGTAGTCTCATTGCCCTTGGCACCGCGGAAGCTAAGATGCTTCAGGAGTCAAATCAAGTTCTTTTGGATGGTGATCGAGTTCGTTCTTTGCATTATTACGGTAACCAATTTGATTCAGCCGAACTTGTAAAGGCAGCTAAAGAAGGGCAGCTAAAATTAGTTAGAATATCCCAGGCTGCCGGTGGCGCAGGTTATGTTCTAACAGCAGTAAATATATCTACCGATGCGTACCAGTTCAGAACTGGCGAGTTATCCACTGGCCGATATGTATATCGACACACAGGAAATACTATTGCAATTGGTTTGGCTGTTGTGGGAAGTGGTGGCTGGGCTGCTGTCGTAGGACTTGGATTTTTCGGGGGTGAGAAACTCTACGATCATGCTATTGTTCCTGGTGCAAGAGTTGTTCGCCAAGAAGTGCGAAAAATGGATCAAGTCATAGAGCGAGGCAATGGTGCCGAATTGGTTACTTTTGGCCGAGAGTTAAATTTAAATAATTTATTTGGAGGGGATAGGTAAGATGAGAATATTCTCTCTAAATGGAATGAATCAATTTAGTCATGTTTGGCCACTGTTTATCTATGGAAGCGTCTTTTTAATTATTCCTTTGGTTTTTGATGCTAGATTTGGAGCAGAAAGTCTTAGGTTTGCGATGTCGGCTGCAACCGTTGCTTTTCTTGTAGTTTTCATTCCTCATATGGCTATTCATGCTCGTTATTTGGTTTTAAGTCGTGGGGTGTCGATTGGGTTTTATAGCGGTCAGGTAAAGATTGAACATGGCGGTATCACTGACTTGTATTCGAAAAATGACATTTCAAAGGTCGAAATAGCAATTTCTAAGGCACGAGATTCTGGTCTAATACAGTGGTTTCCTTGGGATGGCTATTCGTATGCTGTTATTACACTGAAAACTGGTTATAAAATACTAATTACTAGCTTAGTCGTTCCTCATCTTGAGATGGAGTTGAATTTCCTAAAGCCAGAAAAACATATTTTAACGATTTGTTGGCCGCCGAAATTGGTATAACTCTTCTGGGCAGAGTAATGAAAGCTTAGATTCTGGCAATTATTTGAATGATTACCGGGCTGATGGGCAGTTAGGACCTGATAGGTTTACTGAAAAGCAGCAAACTGAAATCCGCTCTGAAATTGGTTTGGCTATGGAAGGGGCCGCCAAAGGTTTTGATAGCGAAGGGGCTGGCCTGGAATACGCATACGAAAATATTTTTTCAATCGCTAACAAATACGATATTGAAATAAGTTTCAACTATAGGCTTGACGGAGAAAAGTGGTATTTAAGTAATGCTGGTACGCTTTTCTATAACAATGCCAGTAGCCCAAGGGACATTCATACGCACCAAACCAGCAATTTCTGGAGTGCGGAAGATATGTATAAGAATAAAGCCTGGAAGCATAACCGGTATTTAATGAACGACACGGGTATTTATAGGTTTAGAGGACCTGATTGGCGGTCTGACTGGTATGCGGCGAAGAATGCGGGTCGCCCGCTACCATCCTCAAACGATTACCATGCAAAGTATGGTGGCAATGACAGGTGGGCAAAAGTTTATGTTAGATAGGTTTGTGCCGGGTGCAACTCGTGATAAAGGTTTCTTAAAAAGTGGATTTTTATTTGTTGCCATTACTTTGGCTACAAAATCTGTTGCTAATGAACCTTACCCCATAGATTGGAGATTTTTATCCATTGAGGCATATCACGAAAGCCTTGGAAATATAGAAGTCAAGGCAAAAGAAACAGATGATAAGAAATTAAGGCTTTGGGTTGACTCTGGTCTTTCAAGTGGGCTTTTGTCTGAGAAAATCACGGAAGGCATAGTAAACCCGAACATTCGATCTTTATCGATACAGGTAACGGAACCAATAGAAAAGGCGAGTGTGTCAGAGTTTTCCGTTTGCCTTTGGTATGGGGATCAAGCCAGAATTAATGTAGGTACAGATGATCAGCCTAAATACAGATGGCAGCAAAACCAGGTTACATTTGTATTTGGCAAGGATGGGGTGAGCCGGAAGGTATACCGCAATACGGACGTGCTCAAAATCTCTTCGTGTAATCCCGGATGAGATTTACCAAAACTACCAAAGCCCCGGCAGAGCAATCTGCCGGGGCTTTGTCGTTATAGACTCTCAAGCCTGCTTCTTGAGCTTGGCATTCTCGATAAACGTATCGATCACCTGAATCACCTGCCGCTTGGTGGCGGCGTCCAACTTCTCAATCTGCTGCATCCGCCGCAGCAATCTGGAATCCGGCTGGCTGACCTTCTTCACCGGCTTGACGCCGAGCAGCTCGTCCGTGCTGACCTTGAGGGCCTGAGCCAAGTCTACCAGCAGGTTGGCCGGTGGGTGTTCGCTCTCGGTCTCGTAATAGGCGATGACCCGCCGCGTCGCGCCGATCTCCTCGGCCAGTTCCTTCTGGGTATAGCCGGCAGCCTTGCGCAACTGCGCCAGGCGCTTGCCAAAGTCGGCCAGGTTCTCGTTAAATATTGGGGTCAGAGTAAAATATTGTCACCGTATCGCACATAGATAGATTTAAAACCCTCTAATCTCGTTGCTGTGATTTCAAGGAGGAAATCATGGCAAGACTACCCCGCCTGACGCCAGCCGGTATTCCGCAGCACCTGATTCAGAGAGGGAATAATCGGCAAGTGTGTTTCTGTTGTGAGGACGACTTTGTTGCTTATGCCGGCTGGCTAAGGGAATACTCGCAGCAGCACCGAGTTAAGATTCATGCCTGGGTGTTTATGACCAATCACGTGCATCTGTTGGCGACACCGGAAACCGATGATGGGATAGCACGGATGATGCAATCGCTTGGTCGAATGTATGTTCGCTACTTCAATCGTACCTACAGGCGGACCGGTACGCTTTGGGAAGGGCGCTACAGGTCATGCCTGGTGCAGTCGGAAACCTACCTTCTGGAATGCTACCGCTATATAGAGCTCAACCCGGTTCGAGCCGGTATGGTGCATCACCCTTCAGATTATTTCTGGTCTAGTTATTCCGCGAATGCCTTGGGGAAATCTTCTTCGATACTGACAGCCCATCCCGAGTATTTGAAGTTGGGACGATACCCGAAGCAGCGACGAGCGCGTTATCGGGCACTATTTGATGCGCATTTGGAGCGGCCTACTGTGGATGAGATAACAGCCGCTACGAATAAGGGGCTCGCGCTTGGTTCCAGCAGTTTCAAGGAGCAAGTTGAACAGATGTTCAATCGGAGAGTCACTGAAGGTAAGGTCGGTCGACCTCGATTAGCGGGTGGGTAGCTAATTCGACCGAAGCATATGACGCTATAGATTTACTCTGACCCCAAATACATGTAACGCCATAAATCTTGGCAGTAAGGGAATGACCTGTAGTGGCACACTGACCCCAAATAACCTAGTTAGCGAGAGAGCGGAAAAATCTTATGTCCGCTCGAACGGCTAGTAGCTGGGTTTAAGCGTGACCGTCTTGATTTCCTCTTCCACTTTTTTGTGGAACCAGGCCGGGCCTACCCAGGAGTAGAGGACCAGTGCCAGCCAGGCATAGTTTACCAGCGAGGCCCACTGGCCGTTTCCGGTATCCTCCAGCACCTGGGAGGTCAGCTGAAATATCAGGTAGCCTACCACCAGCAGCAGGGTTGTACGGGTCCCCTCTCCGGCGGCAATCCATGAATTGAGGCGGAACCAGAGACCGAAAAGGACGCTTTTTCGGGCCTTGATCGATGACAGAAGATAGAGCGCCTGTTCGTCACTGGCATCCATCTGCAGAGCCCAGATTGCGTGCTCCCGGGCCTCTTCTACCCTGTTTTCCCGCAGCAGAATATGTCCCATCAATACCAGTGATTCCTGATGTTGAGGCTCAATTGCCAGGGCGTTTTCGGCGTGGTGCTTGGCCTCTTTCAGATCGCCGCCACTCAGATGCCATTGTCCCAAAGCGGCAATTGTATCCGTATCCTCCGGTTCCAGCTCCAGCGCTTTTAGAAGGTTTTCCAGTGCCGCTGGTCGCTGTCCGAGAAGTGACTGGACCTGGGCCAGTGCAAGGTATGCGGCTGCAAACTCCGGGTCCAGAGCCAGACAATTCCGGTAGCTGTCAGCCGCTTTTTTCAATTGCATCTTCGCCGTTAAGCTCAAGCCGAGAGCGTAGTGTGCGAAGGGGTCCTCCGGTTCCATACTCAGACCAGTACACGCTTCATGGTGTGCGGCAGCCAGGCGCCGCGCCGAGACCAGATTGACGGCCAGGTAGCTGTGTAGATAGCCGTTGTCTGGCTCAATCGACAGCGCTTCACGCAGTGTGTCAATTGCCGAATTCACGTCGCCGTAATTGGATTGGCGGTGCGCTTTTTCGATCAGTCTGGCAACGGCATTGTTTATCGGGTCCATAGTGACACCCCGTTTATCACTGCCGTAAGCACTGCCAGTTGGAATTTACTACCAACAAAATAGCCGGCTAGCAGTATGGGAATGCCGTTCAGGGCCTTTCCGCCGAAATACTCAAAAAGTTCATAGGCGGCGCTCTGTCGGAGGTATACGTAGTAGCTGGGAATTAGCGAAAACCCCACCAATAGGATACGGGTGTACTGATGGGTAAGTCCCTCGAACACCTGCAGGTTGATCAGAAAGCTCATCGCAAAGAGCAACAGGAAGTAGCCCACAAAACCACATAGAATGGCGAACAGCTCTCGCAGCCGCGTCGGGCTGCCCAGGGCCAAACTGTTGATTAACGACCAAACCCAGCTAAAGAATGCACCTCCGAACATGAATCCCAGTAGTGGCCAGAAGGGATTCACTGCCAATCGCGTTAACGCACCGGGCCGCGGCTCATCAATAATCTGGTACATGGTCGCGCTGTGGCTAGCCATCGTTATTTCCTGTTTATTTTCCGTGTTTCTTGAGGAAACCGAGTACTTCGTTGTACTGGCCGGCCTCATTGGCGTAGCGCGCATAGTTTCGTGCAGTCGTCAGCCATTCCACAGTAGTCGGCTTCACTTGCTTCAAGGCTTGCAGCAAGTGCGTATTGCAGAGTGACTGCTCGGAACCCGATTCAATTGACTCGTCAATGGCTTCATCGACTGCAGATTCCACAAGATTGGCAAGGTCCGCCCCGGAAAATCCCGAGGTTAATTTCGCTATCTTGGCGACATCAATAGTCTCGCCCCCCGGACGCCCGAATAATTGGCTTTTTAGAATCTCTGTTCTGGCCTCGGCATCAGGTGGAGGCACGAACTGTATGCGATCGAAACGTCCCGGACGCCGGAAGGCCGGGTCCAGCGCCCAGGGCACGTTCGTGGCCGCCAGAACCAACACGCCGTGATTATCCTGGGCGAAGCCGTCCAATTCTGCCAGGAACTGGCTTACCAGTTTGGAGGATGTGGCCTCCCTGGTGTGCTCACGCTTGGCTGCGAGGGCTTCCACTTCATCAAAAAAAATGACTGCCGGGCTGCTGCGACGTGCTTGCTCAAAGACAGCGTGCAGCTTGCTTTCTGACTCGCCGATATACATGTCCAGGATATCGGAGATAACCACATTGAAGAAAGCGGCGTTGCACTCTCCGGCGGTAGCTCTGGCTAGCATGGTTTTTCCGCACCCCGGTGGTCCATACAGCAGAATGCCACCGCCAATTTTTTTGCGAAATTTAGAAAATAGTGACGGTTTTTGATACGGGAGAATAATTTTTTTATTGATTTGCTTTTTGACAACTTCCAGTCCACCAATATCAGAAAATGTAATCGCTTCACTTTCTGGCTGTAATATGCGGTTCAACTCAGTTGCGGTGGTATTGTCGTTGGAAATTACCCTGAGCCTGGACCCGTTATGGGTTTCAATGCTGCGGGCATTCAGCTGCGCAGCCAGTTGAGGATCTTCCAGTGTGGAGTTGAGCCCGGTTGCGGCGGCATAAGCGGATTTGGCTTCATTCATATCGCCCATTTTTGCAAGGATTCGGGCGCGCTCCAGCAACACATGGCAGTTGTTTGATACGAGAAAGTCCAGTGCGTGTTGATCCTTGCCGAGTTTCTGCATGACCTCTGCGGCGAGTAATTGCTCCTCATCCGCTAGCTGCTCACCGGTCAGGGAGTCCAGATAGCCAGCTGCGGTATTAATGGAGTTTGCAGCCGTCAGTGCCCGCACTAGCGCCATACGTAGCGCGAGGTTATCCGGTGACGCGGAAAGAGCCGTTTCCAAACCGCGAATAAGGGTTTCATCCATGGTGCGAATCCAGGTCTGCCGATATATTGGTCGTTTCAGATGTGCTGCGCTCGGTGCGGTGGTGGCGAATTAGCGCGCAGCAGGTAAGGTAGCCAGTAAATATGGTTAAGAACACAACAATGCTGGCCGTAACTGGCAAAGTATCTGCGTGCCCTGTTACAAAAGCAGGAAAGCCTGCCGCGAATAGTGCGTGTAGACCGTCTCGGCCATAAAGGTGAATGCGCATTTTTTATTCTTTGTATGGAGACTGCCCCATACCATTATTTTATGTATACACTTCGTATACAAAATGTCTGGATTTCGCATGGGGCAATATTTAGCTCGCTGGAATTTAGCATAGAATACTGAGGTTGCCCAAGTTCAAGTGTTGACTGTCGGGTGTGTGACAGGTGATTCCATGGGGCTTGGGCTAATTTTGGTTTTGCGCCTTTTTAACAATATCTGGAGAAGAGAAATGAGAAAGCTGTTCTTACTGGTGGCCCTGCTGGCAATAGCGTTACCCGGCTTTGCGCTGGAAGTGGGCAAGCCGGCTCCCGAGTTTTCCCTCACCGCGTCGGATGGCAAAACCTATTCCCTGGCGGATTTCCGCGGCAAGCAGGCGGTGGTTATCGCCTGGTACCCGAAAGCCTTTACCAAGGGCTGCACCATCGAGTGCAAGTCGCTGGCGGAAAAGGGGCATCTGATTCGCGAATATGATGTGGCCTATTTTATGGCCAGCACCGATGAAGTGGAGGTGAACGAGAAGTTTGCCAAGCAGTACAAGGCCGATTTCCCACTGCTGAGCGATCCGGGTGGTGAGGTGGCTGCAGCCTACGATGTGAAGATGCCGCTGTTGAATGTGGCCAAGCGGGTAACCATCTATATCGGCAAGGACGGCAATGTGCTGAAGGTGGACAGTGATATCAAGCCCGCCACCAGCGCGGAAGATATCGCCAGCACCCTGGGCGAGCTGGGTGTTGCGAAAAAATAGCTCTGCCGGGACCCCAAAAAAACGGCCGCTGGTAGCGGCCGAACCCTTGGGGGGTACTTCTAGGGGGTCTTCCTCTAGGGGGGTAGAGAAAATGTCGATCTGAAGCAATCCTCCTGATTGCTCGGCCGGTATCTCAATCCAGCTCGATCAGGTCAAAATCCTTCAGTTCCGGGATGTCCTGCTGCAGGTCGGTTTCGATGGTGTCCATTACCGTCAGGTTGTGGCACAGGTTTTCCGCCCGAGACTCCAGGTGTTCCGCACGCGCCTCCAGGATCTCCTCGGCAGCTTCTGCGGCTTGTTCCGCGTCGCGTTCGATACTGGCACCGCCAGTGAATACTGCTTTTAATGCGTGCCAGGTGATGGTGCCGGCGGATTCCAGTGCGATCTTTTCAATCCGCGGTTCCAGTTCCCGCTCCACGATCTCCTCGATGGTGCGCTCTATGTCCTCTCCCGCTTCCTCGTCCCAGTTATCGCCCAGTACGTAAACGCCTTCCTGAGCCTGCAGACGCTCGCGGGTAGCCAGGCGCATTTCATCCGCCGCCTGGCGGAATTCCACCGCATCCGGGTGGTCGGCGCCGGCAAGGGTGGTGAGGGCGATGCCCACACCTTCCATGGCGATATCCACTGCGTCGATGGCGATGCGGGTAATGTCACGCCCGGACTGCAACAGGCCTGCGTGATACGCCTCCAATTGGTTCTGCTGCGCTGCATTCAGGGGCACTACGCGGTCGTTGACCTGCAGTTCCCGGGGCTTGTTTGCGTCGTAGCGCAGGGTTTGTTTGTCGTCGTCGTGCATCACCTCGAAGAATTCTGCACTCACACGGGTGTTGTGGTTCAGGTCCAGCGAGCACTGGCTGTTCTCGTCGGTGGTCAGGTTGATCTCCGCGGCAGTGGCCGCTATCGGTGCCGCCAATGTCAGGGCTGAGAAGAGAAGCAAGGCTTGTTTCATAGGGTTGTCTACAAATTTTCTGTATCGATATGGCTGTGACGCCGCCGCTTCGGGCTTTGGATGCACCTTGCTGAAAAAAGTTTTCCAGGGGCCGCAGTGGGGGGCGGTTGGAGAGCTGGCACACTTATTGCTCCCTACCCAGTAACGCAGTCGCGGTTTCTCTGCAGCAAAAGCACCCGAAGTACTAAAGACATATTACCTGCGAACCCTCGTGGAGCGCAGTACGGGACGCTTTTGCCTGAAAAAAATAATGGTTATGGCAATTGTTCAAAGACGAGTGGGGAAGAGTATGAAGCGTAAAGCTCTGAGTTGTGCTGTGATGGCGGTTATCGCCGGAACTATGGTTGCGCCGGTATTACCGGCAGTGGCGGAGGAAATTGAAGAGGTTGCGGTGACCGGCGTGCGGGGCAAGCCGCGCTCGGTATCCGACTCACCGGTACCGGTGGACGTGTTCGGCAGCGAGGCGCTGGAATCGGTTTCCTATACCGATACCAACGATGTGCTCAAAACCCTGGTGCCTTCCTATAATGTGACCCGTCAGCCGATCAGTGACGGCGGCACCTTTATCCGCCCGGCGCAGTTGCGTGGCATGCCCACCGACAAAACCCTGGTACTGGTGAACTCCAAACGGCGTCACCGCGCTGCACTGGTGCAGATCGGCGGTTCCGGAACCCAGGGGCCGGATATCGCCACCATTCCCAGCTCGGCGCTGAAATCTGTCGAGGTGCTGCGCGATGGTGCGGCTGCCCAGTACGGTTCCGATGCCATTGCCGGCGTAATCAACTTCATCCTCAAGGACAATGCCGAGGGGGGTTCCTTCAGTGTGCGCACCGGCGAGTACAGTGAGGGCGACGGTTTCCAGACCACCGCTACCGGTAACGTGGGTATGCCGCTGGGCAGCGACGGCTTCCTGAGCATTTCCGGCGAAGTGTCGCAGGCCGACTTTACTTCCCGTGCGGAACAGTACTGCGGCAGCTGGTTCTGTCTCGACAAAGACAATCCCATTTACGACAGTGAAGCCTGGTATGCGGCCTATACCGAAGATCCCGACTTTATGGCCGCGACCCAGAATGCATCGCTCGAAGGCGATGTGGTGCAGCCCTGGGGGCAGCCCAATTCCGAGGCGGCGCGTATCTTCTTCAACGCCGGCTATGACCTCGGTGATGGAATGGAGTTGTACGCATTCGGTAACTACTCCGAAAGCGAGGCGGATGGCGGCTTCTATTACCGCTATCCGAATAACGGCACCATCGAGGACCTGCGCACGGAAGACGGTTCCATCTACAACCCGCTGGAAAAATTCCCCGGCGGCTTTACCCCGCGTTTCAGTGGTGAAGTGACCGATACCTCCTTCGCGACCGGACTCAAGGGCGAAATGACTTCCGGGCTCACCTATGACTTGAGTGCCCGTTACGGTCTCTCTGAAATCGCCTACTCGCTGGCCAATACCGTCAACCCCTCCATGGGCCCCGACAGCCCGACCTCATTCAAGCCGGGTACCCTGGCCAATGAGGAAATGCAGCTGCAGGCGGATTTCTCCAAGGAACTGCAGATGGGCCTGAACAGCCCGGTGATCGCCGCCTTCGGCCTCAGCTATATGGATGAATCCTATGAGTTGACCGGCGGTGACCCGGCATCGTTCGAGGCGGGCCCCTATGCCACCCAGGACCCCTGGGGCTTCTGTAACGCCGACGGTACCGCCACCAGCGCGGGGATGGCGGCAATCGCCGGAGGCTCCAGCCTCGACTGTGCCAACGCCGACGATCCGGTGTATACCGTGGTGGGTGTGGGCTCCAACGGCTTCCCCGGCTATTCTCCGGAATACAGCGGTAACTATTCGCGCGACTCCTACGCGGTCTACGGTGACCTGAGTACAGACCTGACCGACCAGCTGTTTGTACAGGGCGCGGTGCGCTACGAAGACTACTCCGATTTCGACTCGGAACTGGTAGGCAAGCTGGCGATGCAGTACGACATTACCGATGCCATCGGCATGCGCGCATCCGTTGGTACCGGTTTCCGCGCACCAACACCGGGCCAGCAGGGCACCACCAACGTTTCCACCCGCCTGCCCAATGGCTTCCCGGTAGCGACCGGTCTGTTCCCGGCCAGCAGTGACGTGGCGCAAGCCCTGGGGGCGGAAGCGCTGAAGCCGGAAACCTCCACAAACTTTACTTTCGGCTTTACCGCGGACTTCGACAAGCTGAGCATGACGGTAGACTTCTACCGCATCGATGTGGACGACCGCACCTACGCCATCTCTACCCTGGATGTATCCGCGGACAGTGGCAGCGGTGCCGCCTACGACAACTACCTGGCGCTGGTTGGTGCCGGTGTGGTCGGTGCCGAATCCATCGGTGGGGTTTTCTACTTCACCAATGCCTTCGATACCACCACCGAGGGTGTGGACGTGGTAGCGACTTACCCGCTGGCCTGGTCCGACACTCAGGTAACCAATATCACCGCGTCACTGAACTACAACAAGTCCGAGTTTGCCTCCGATCCCAGTGAATACCTGAATGAGGAAGACCAGTACGACTTCGAAAACTTCCAGCCGAAACTGCGTGGCGCAGTGACTGCCATGCACGAAATCGGGCCGGTTGCACTGATGGCGCGCGCCAACTGGTATGGCAGCTACGAGAACTTCGACGCTGGCAATGTACAGGAGTTTGATCCGGTTGTGCAGGTGGACCTGGAGGGTAAATACCACATTACCGAGTCCACCAATGTCAGCCTCGGTGGCCGCAATATCTTCGACGAGTATCCGGAACTGGACCAGCTCGGTGACTATTGCTGTGGCGCCCGCTACCCGTCCGATACCGTGGTTGATTGGCAGGGCAGTTTCTACTACATGAGTCTGAACCACAATTTCTAATGACCCCTGATAAACACCTATAGAGGTCTTCTACAAAAATTGATCCCCGCTCTGCGGGGATTTTTTTGCCTGTGTCACCGGTGGCCTTGTATAGGATGTCAGGTAAATTTCGGATACAAAAAAGGCCAGCAGAGCTGGCCAGTTGGAGCGACTACAACGGAAATTGAAGTTCGAATTCAGCTCATTCTGTGCAGTACCTTGGGCAGTGCGGAAGTGTACTTCTCCACATCTTCCAGGTAGCCCATGCTTACCCGCGACCAGTTGGTGTAATCGCGGTAGATACCACGGATCAGTACGTTTTCTTTTTCCATCTCTGCGCGGAAGGTTTCCGCATTGAGATCGCCGAGGTTGACGAACATAAAGTTGGTTACGGAGGGTAGTGCAGTCAGCCCGTTTTCCTTGACCGCCGCGGAAACCATTTCCCGGGCTTCCTTGACCTTGGCGCGGCTGTAATCCATGAACTTGTGGTCTTCATAGCTGGCGATGGCGCCGGCGAGACCCGCCTGGTTGAGGCCGTACCAGCCAATGCCGTAGCGCTGCATTTCCTGGATCTTTTCCGGCTGGGCGATCAGATAGCCCACGCGCATACCAGCGAGGCCGTAAATCTTGGAGAAGGTGCGCGCGACGATGACGTCATGTCCCTGCTTGATCAGGGGTATAACCGAGTTGGCGTCGCCGTTATCGGTCAGCTCGTTATAGGCCTCATCCGCAAGTACGGTGCACTTTTTTGACGCCTTGATACAGAAATTGCGCATCGCCACCGGGTCAATCAGCATGCCGGTCGGGTTGTTGGGGTTGGTGACCTGCACCATGGAGACCGAGTCGTCGATCGCCGCGTACATGGCATCGAGATCGATGGCGAGGGAGTCCAGTTTCGGCAGACGTTTGATCTCGCCGATATTCTGGACTTCTACCACCTTGGCGGTGGTATCCCAGAACAGATCGGGACCCAGGATACTGCCCTTGTGTGCTGCCACAATGGCGGCAGCTACCAGCCCGGCACTGGAGCCGGAGCCCAGCGCAATGTGGTCCGGTGTCAGGCCGTGGCGTTCGGCGATCATGGTTTTCAGGCGCATCACACTGTCGTATACGTAATACGCGCCTTTTTGGCTGGCCTGCATCATCGCCTTGAGGGCGGCAGGGCTGGGGCCGTAGGGGTTTTCGTTGGCGTTCAGTTTGGCCACGCCGGGGGGCGGCCCATACAGGGGCGTCGGGCGCACCATTTCCTTCGCGGATACAGATGCAGCCGCACCCATGGCGGCAGCGGAAAATGCTGCGGTTGTCCCCTGCAGGAACAACCTTCTACTCATTGATTTATGCATTATTGTGTTCTCCTGGTTTTCAGCGTGTCGGAATGAAAAGAGGAAACCGTTTTCACGATTTCTTTTTATGCCTTGGCAAACATGGCGACGGAAACAGCAATCAGGTACAGCCCAAACAGGCGCTTGAGATGTAGTTCATCCAGGCTGTGTGCCCAGCGTGCGCCGATTGGGGCGGAAATGATGGAAAAAATGGAGATGGCGATCAGCGCGGGAATATTGATGTAGCCGATCGAACCCATGGGCAGATCTGGTGCGCCGAGCCCCATAATGAGGAAGCCAATGGCGCCGGGGAGCCCGATCAGAAAGCCGATGCCGGATGCCGTTGCCACCGCCTGGTGCGCGGGACGGTTACACAGCACCATGGTCATCACCGTAATTGTGCCGCCGCCTATACCGAGCAGTGAGGAAAAACCACCGAGGAAGCTCGCCAGTCCGGCGCGGGCGATACCGGTGGGCATATCCAGTTTGCCTTTGAGACCGTCAAACAGGTTGGGAAACAGGAAATAGATCGAGTAGACCAGTACCCCGGCGGCAAATACATAGATCAGGCTTTTGCTGTCGGTAAACGACGCGATATACAGGCCCGCACCGACTCCCAGTACGATCCAGATTGACCAGTCCCTGAGGACCTTGAAGTCTACCGCCCCCCGCTTGCTGTGTGCCTGCACCGAACGCGCCGAAGAAATCACGATGGAGGCGAGGGATGTGCCCACGGCCACCCGCATCATTTCATCGGAAGCACTGTGGAGAAAGGGGAATACCGCCAGAAGCGCCGGCACGACGACAAAGCCGCCGCCGTTGCCGAAGAGTCCCGCCGTGATTCCGGCAATCAGGCCTGCTGCGCACAGCAACAGGATAAACAGTGATACTTCTTCGAGACTCATACATTCCCCCGTAACTCGTCATTGAGTCAGCACATTGCTGGATATACAGGGAAAAGCATTAACTGTGCCAAAGCGCGCACTGTGTTTGGGCGCAGCGCCGAACGGAAGCTGGGCGGCGGTGAACTGAATGGGTGCGATCAACTATTTGGATGCCATTGGGGTGCGCAATCCCGTTGCAACAGAGTGGAAAGCCCGCTTATAGAACAGTGAAAGTGAGGGTGTGCGGGGAAAGGGCAGAAAACCCTCGAGAATATTTGTCGCCTGCGCCATGATGGTAATCTGTGTACGCGAAAACAAATAAGAACCGTTATCGGGGGAGAATATGTTCAAACGACTTATGCTCGTCACGCTGCTGATGGTCAGTCTGCCGATACAGGCGGAAACCATCAGTGCCGCCACTACCGGGATGGAAAAGCAGCCGGGTTATTTCGATTTTTACTGGGACGCCGGTAAAGGCCGGATACTGCTGGAAATCGACCAGTTCGACCGGGAGCTGTTGTTGCTCACCGGTCTCGCCCAGGGGCTGGGTTCAAACCCGGTGGGGCTCGACCGCAACCAGGCCGGTGAAAGCCGCGTGGTGAAGTTCGAGCGCGTCGGCAACAAGGTGCTGCTGCACCAGGAAAACCTCAAGTACCGGGCACTGTCCGACAGCGCGGCCGAGCGCCGCGCGGTGGCAGAGGCCTTCGCGTCTTCGGTGCTCTGGGGGTTTGATGTGGTCGCCGAGGAAAGCGGTGCTGTGCTGGTGAACTTCACCCCCTTCCTCCTCAGCGACCAGCACGGCATCGCCCAGCGTCTCAAGGACACCGAGCAGGGCAGCTACACCTTGGATGATTCCAAATCCGCGGTCTACCTGCCGCGCACCAAGAGCTTCCCGAAAAATACCGAATTTGAGGCGCAGCTGACCTTTGCCGGCAGCGAGCCCGGCAAATACCTGAAGGAAGTGGTGCCGACGCCAAACCTGGTGACCCTGCGCCAGCATATCTCGCTGGTGGAACTGCCGGACGCGGACTACCAGCCGCGCCGGTTCCACAGCCGCAGCGGCTATTTCCCGCTGACCTATCGCGACTATGCGACCGCCATTGACCAGCCTATGGATCAGCGCCTGATCTTCCGCCACCGCCTGCAGAAAAAGCCGGGCAGTGACGAGGTGGTAGAGCCCATCGTTTACTACGTGGATGCCGGCGTGCCGGAACCGGTGCGCAGTGCGCTGATCGAGGGCGCCAGCTGGTGGGACCAGGCGTTTGCCGCGGCGGGCTTCAAGGGCGCGTTCCAGGTAAAGGTACTGCCGGAAGATGCGGACCCACTGGATATCCGTTACAACGTGATCAACTGGGTACACCGCTCGACCCGTGGCTGGTCCTACGGCTATTCGATTTACGATCCGCGCACCGGGGAAATCCTCAAGGGCAATGTGACCCTGGGCTCGCTACGGGTACGCCAGGACCTGCTGATTGCCCAGGGCTTGCTGCAGCCTTTTGCGGACAAGGAAGCGGATACCGAAAACCTCAAGGCAATGGCACTGGCGCGCATTCGCCAGCTGTCGGCCCACGAGGTAGGGCACACCCTGGGATTGGCACATAACTTTGTCACCAGTACGGCAGGGCGCGCCTCGGTAATGGATTATCCGGCACCGCTGGTTTCACTGGAAAGCGGGAATCTGGATGTCGATCAGGCCTACGCCAACGGAATCGGTGACTGGGACAAACTCGCCATCCAGTACGGTTACGGTGTTGCAGAGAACGACGAGGAAGGTTTCCTCGCCGGGGTGATCGACGCGGCAGAGCAGAAAAAACTGCGCTTTATCTCCGACCCGGATTCCCGCGCGATCAACAACGCCCATGCGGTATCCCACCTGTGGGACAACGGCGGCGATGTGCTGGAGGAGTTTGCGCGCATGACCGGACTGCGCCGCCACGCACTGGACAACTTCAGCGCCGCGGCCAACCTGCCGGACATGCCGCGCTCCTCCCTCGACGAAACCCTGGTGCCGGTCTACTACGGGCATCGCTATCAGGCGGAAGCCGTGGGCAAACTGATCGGTGGCCTGGATTACGACTACCTGTACAACGATGCCGAGCCGGAAAGCTATACCATGGTGGCAGCGGAAAAACAGCAAGCGGCAATCGATGCGCTGGCCGGCACCCTGCGGCCGGAATTTCTGACCCTGCCGGAGCGGGTGCTGAAACTGTTGCCGCCGAAATCTTACGGCTATAGCCGCACCAACGAGAGTTTTGCCGCTTACACCGGGGTCGCGTTTGACGGTATTGCGATGGCGGAAGCGGCCGCGGGCCATACCTATTCCATCTTGCTCGATCCGGAGCGCGCCGCGCGCCTGCAGGAGCAGCGTGCGCGACGGGGCGAAGGTCCGGGGTTCGCGGCTCTCCTCGCCCAGCTCACGGAGCAGGCGTTGCAGCGCTGGGACTATGAAGGCCTGGAGGCGGCAATTCACCAGCGGGTGAACCACGTCTACATTCATCACTTGATGCTGCTGGCAGCTAACAGCAAAGCGCCGGAGTCCGCCCGCGCCCGCGCCGACTTCGAGCTGGCAAAATTCCAGCACGCCATTGGCGAGATGAAATTGTTCGGGGATGACTCCCAGGGTTACAACGCGCACTATTTCCACGAGGCCAATCGCATCGCGGCGTTCCGCGATGGCAAGCTGGAAGTCAAGGCGGGGGACCTGAAGGCAATGCCGCCGGGATCGCCGATCTGAGACGGATTTTCAAACATATAAAAAATGCCGGGCAGTCAGCTGCCCGGCATTTTTTTATGCGGATTTGCGAAACCGGGTGCCGTCGAGGCCTGAATTGGGAAGGTTAGCCGCGTATAAACTGGGATTTGCGTATCCAGTGGTTGCCGCGATAGGTGCGTGTGGGGGCGGAGGTGGTCTTGGCCCAGAAGTAGTCGCGGTTGAACTGGAACTCTACCTCGTAGCCTTCCGCCAGTGCAGCCAGCGGCATTGCCTGCCAGCTGGACTGGCGGCGTTTACTGGTGGCTTCCAGCAGGTATTCGGTGTCGTCCACAATCGCCACTACCCAGGCGTGCCCCTGGCCCTTGTGGGTGCCGAGGGCTACCCGCGCATCGACTCCCAGGTTGATCAGCCAGTCGGCCAGCAGGATCGCGTGGTCTTCACAGTCGCCGCGCTTCTGGAAATAGGCCTGGCGCGAGGTCTGCCAGATATCGGCGAGACCGGCATACTGCAGGTGGTCGTACTGGTATTCCTTGCGAATGGCCAGGGTATAGAGCGGCACCCACAGGGACTCGGTTTCGAACGGCTGGAAGCCCACCAGGTAGCTGTTGGCGAAGTGATGCAACTGGTCGAGCCCGCGGGCGGAGGCGGTAACATTCTCGATACCCTGCCAGTTCCACACCGAGATATAACCGCTTTCTTCCACTGTGCGCTTGCCCACAGCCCGCTGCACCATGGATTCCGTCAGCGGGGCGCCGCTGCCGTTCACCACCACGCTACCCCGCTGGTTGTCTTTTAGGGCCTGCTCTGTCGCGGCGGCAGCCATGCGCTGTTGCACCGCCAGGGCGTTTTCAACACGCGCCTGTTTATGCTGCTGTAACAGCTCCGGTAGCGTCAACAAGACCCCGAGCAGGATACCGGCGAGCAGGATGCGCATGGGGAAGCCCTCAGCCCTTGAGCCCGAAGGAAATGATCAGGGCCACAAACACCAGGATGGTGGAGGCAAAAATAGCCACGGCAATATTGCCGTTTTTCAGTTCTTCCTCGATGTTGACGTGCTTGAGCAGCTTCTTGTCGATCAAGATCAGCGCGAGCATGCCAATCAGCAGTGCGAGCAGCGTATACAGAAGGTTGAGGCCGAGATTAAACAGCGTTGCAGTAAGGAATTCCGATTGCACGTTAGCAGTCCATTGTTATTCGAGAGGGTGCAATTAGAGCACAGCAGACGGCGATTTTCCCCCTGCCACTTGTCTCCCGGGGAATGTCTCCCTAAGGTAACCGCTGTTTTTCGACCGAGAAGGGAAGTCTGATGCTGTCTAAATTGTCAAAGCTGCTGGTGGTGGCCGCCGTTATGGGCCTGGTTGCCTGTGGTGATCGCGTGGAAGTGCCGCCGGCACATGTGGGCAAGATACTGACCAAGAATGGCTACAAGCCGAATACGGTACCACCGTCCAAATTCCGTCTGGATCCCTGCCTGTTTTACTGCGACAAGCTGGTGACCCTGGCCACCGCGGATTTTGGCCACCTGGAAAAGTTCAAACTGTTCATGCCCAAGGACCAGCTCAATATGAGTTTTGATATCCGCATGACCGGTACCGTGAACGACAAGTACATCGACAATATTTTCGACAAGGTGCCGCCGACCCAGAACAATATCTCGGTGAGCCAGGTGTACAACACCTATGCGCAGCCGGTGATTCGCGATGTGGTACGCCGGGTAATCGCCAAGTACTCCATCAATGAAATTGCCTCCAGCCGCGAGATGCTGAGCCAGGAACTGTTCGCGGCGGTGACCACCTCCCTGGATGGAACCCCGATCAAGATCAAGCGCCTGGGTATTGCGGATGTGCAGTTCCCGAAAGTGATTACCGAGGCCAAGGAGCGCGCTGCCGAGCGCCGCGAGCTGATCGAGCAGGAAAAGGCGCAGTTCGAAATCCAGAAGATCCAGATGGAACGCGACCTGGAGCGGGAAAAAATGAACCGCGCCATCGCCCGGGAAAAAGCCATGGGACAGAAAGAGGTGAATGACCTGCTGGCGAAGTCCGTTACCGACAAGTACCTCGCCTATCGCACCCTGGAAGTGCTAGACCGTATGGCCGAGTCCGAGAACAAGGTGTTTGTGCCGGTGGAGGCACTGGGTACCATCGGCCTGCAGCAGGCGGTGTTCAGCGACCAGATGAAGCAGGTTGCACGCAAGCGTTGATCAACAGGGGAGACCGATTGATGGAGTTCAATTCTCAGATTGCCAACTGGCTGATGACCGCTCTCGGCGGTCTCTCCACCTGGGTGGTCATGGCTGCCTGTGTGCTGCTGTTTGTGAATATTTTTCTGCGGGTACGCTTTCTGCGCAGTCACGGTGAGGGATTGCACTGGTTGCTGGATCGCACGCTGGTGATCCGCTTTCTGTGCCTGCTGTTTTTTATCTGGGTGCTGATCGGTTTCAACAGCAATGGCCCGAAGCTGGTACTGGCGCCGGACTACAGTGACGAGCAGGAGGCAACCGAGCGCGCGTTAACCGGAGAGAGTGGTGAAGTCCAGAACCTGGCGCCGGCGCGGGAGAGTGCAGAGGAAAGCAGCGAGCACCTGCAAGAGTTGCGCGAAGCCCAGAAATCGGATCAGCAGGCATTATTGGGGGAGGAATAATTTCCCCTGGATGCTGGTTAAGGTGGTCTTAAATGAGTTTTTCCTGTCGGTTTTCTGGCATTTATCTTCGCAATGTACGGGTGGGAAAAACGCAATATTGACATCCACTTTTACCCGAAAAAATTTTCTGAAATATGCAGTTGGGAGCCAACTTCTCTCTGAATAGACTTCGTGGCACATCTGAAGAGGAGGAACTCCTATGCGTTACTTGGCTTCATTAATACTGCTGTTATCCATGTCTGGCGTTGCCCTGGCAGGTGATACCCTGCAGCAACTGCCTCCGGGTGCCGAAACGGTTCAGATCATGGGTAAGACCTATTGGCACAGTGGCGATAACTTTTATCAGTTCAACGAGGAAACCGGCCAGTTCTATCAGGTTCCGCAACCTACCGTGCAGGCCCATCGTGACCGGGCAGCACACATGTCTCAGCGCAGCCAGACTGTGCCTGCGACTAACCTGACCGGTGACCAGATTGAAGGTTGTCGTAACGCCGCTGCGGATAAATCTAATGCTGTACCCAACAGGGGCAGTGAGGTTTATATTCAGGAGTACAACCGTTGTATTACTGACCTGCAGCAGTAATCAATAATTGACGAATAAAAAGGGCTTGCCGGGTTACCGGCAAGCCCTTTTTATTTGCAGCGAGTTCTATTCGCGGCGAGTGCCTTTACGCCGGTCAGTAGGCACCGCGTATCAGCTCGATACCGGGCTCGATGGCCCGGCGCCACGCGAGCGCGGTCTCTTCATCAAATTCCGGATCGTAGTGGCGCAGGGTCGCCAGCAGGGCGTCCAGCCACAGTCCGTACCAGTCGGGGCGAATACCGTAGCCATTGCGGGAGTGACTTTCCCCCAGTGCCCTCAGCTTGGTATCCGGCATGCCGCGGGAATGCAGTACCAGTTGCATGATGCCGTTGCGCAGCAGGTGGCGCTGTGCGGGCATGTCCGTGTCCTTGAACAGGTTCCGGATTTCCTCGGAGCTGCCCATAAATCGGTCGTAGAAGTCGATAAAAAAGCTTTCATTGTTGCAGCAGCGGCCGTAACTCTGAAACACGATATCGCTGTCGGCATTTCCCATTGCCTGTACTCCCCAAGCTATCGTTGTCACTGCGTGGCATAGAACGCAGGTGACGGCGGATTCTACTGATGGCGGGCAGGGCAAAATTGATTTAAATCAATTTCCGGGACGGAGGGAAGAAAAAGGGGGCCATAAGCCCCCCCCTTTTCAGTAGGTTTTTGCGTGGAAAGTGATCACTTTGTGCAGTTTTTACCTTTGCAGGGCTTGCCGCTGCCGCCACCGCTACTGCCGCCGGAGCTGCTGCCGCCGGAGCTACCGCCGCAGCCATTGGCTGTGAGGTAGTCCACCGCATCTTTGGCCTGGACCAGGCCGTAGCCGTAAGCATTGTCGCGGCCCGCCGCGCCCAGGTCTTCTGCGGTGTTGTCCAGGGCCGCGCGGATTTCGCTGGCGGTACAGCTGGGGAAGTGGCTCCATACCAGCGCGGTTACCCCGGCAACATGCGGCGTGGCCATGGAGGTGCCGTTGTAGTAGGCGTAGTCGCTGGCCTCGATCGCAAGCGTGGTGCTGGCGCCCAGTTGGCCAAGCAGGGCCGCGCCATCGGTATCGGAAATACCGGCGGACGGGATGCCGGTTGCAACGCCCCCCATTGTGCCGAACAGCATGCCGGGTTCGTTGTTGTAGACCACCGCGGCTACACCGCCGCCCGCTTCACAGGCCTGTACCTTTTCCGCAAAGCTGATATTGCCGCGGGAAATCAGGCACACCTTGCCGGTGGCATCGGCACAGGTGGATTCCCCCAGTCCACAATCCACAAGCGCGCCGGAACCGGTACCCATCGGGCTGTCCTCCATTCCGCTCGCCTCGATGGCGTTGCCACCTACAGTGAGGGTGGTGGAGAGGCCCGCGCCCACGGGCACGGAAGACAGTACATCTACCCCCGGGCCAGAAAGCTCGACCTGATCAGTTTGCTGGGAAAAGTCGGCCACAACCTTGTTGCTGTCGATGGCGGCAACAGACACCACGGAGTCGTAGGAGGCGGGATAGGAGTGACGGGTGTTGCCGTCGTTACCGGCCGCTGCGATGGAGAGGATGTTCTGGTTGGCATAGAGGTCGGCAAACGCCTGGTCCTCGGTGCGGGACTTGAAGGTGCCGCCAAGGCTCATATTGATCACGCTGGCCCCGTTGCTGGCGCACTCGTCGGCCGCGGCGACCAGTGAAGAGGAGTAGGCCCAGCCGTCCGCGCCGAACACCTTGACGATATGCAGCTTGAGGTTGCCGTTGGGATTCACACCAACCACGCCCACCCCGTTACTGATGGCGGCGATAGTGCCGGCCACATGGGTGCCGTGGTGGTTTTCATCGGTGTACCAGTTGCCGGTACCGGAATCGAAGCTACCGGTAACGTTGTTGCCGGACAGGTCCTCGTGGGCGATATCGTAACCGGAGTCGATGATACATACGGTCTGGTTGCCGGCCATGGCATCAATGACCTGGTCCGCCTGTACCATGGGGATACCGAAGGGGACGGTCTCGGCCATCGGGTAGCGTTTAACGTCCTGCTCCACGTAATCCACATTGGGGTTGTTGCGCAGGGCGTTAAGCGCTTTGGCCGGCAGGTTGGCTGCCATGGCGTTGCGCTTTTCCAGCGCCAGTGCCGAGCGGCCGCCATTGTTTTCCATCATCGCTTTTACCGCGGGGCCTTTGCCCTCCTTGAATTTGATGATGTAGCGATCGTCGGCGGCGCTGGCCTGGGTGGAAATGGCCAGGGCCAGGGTGCTGGCGAGCAGGATTGGAAGTCTTTTATTCATCTCTTTTATTGCTCCAGTTTGGGCTGGTACTTCTTATTGTTGAGTGTGTAGTTATTGTTGGCGGCAGCCTGTCCACAATGAGTACAGGCGTACAGCCGGTGGGGAAAATCTAGCAGCTTTTCACGGCGTACCAATTGCGCGCTGCAAGTAGTGCGTATTGGTGTGCAAAAACTGTTTTGCAAGATGGATGGCGCGACAAAGTGCTGGAGGGGGTGGTGGTGGAGTTCGTCAGGATTATTGATGCAACTGTAATTTCTGGTACGACCGTGCCTGTTGTGAGGGGTGGGTAGATTTGTGCGCCACAGCGCTGTTTGCGCAAGGACGACACAGGAACGTGTTCCAATAAAAAAGCGCCGCGACGCGGAAACCTGTTGCAGTTTTCCGCGCCGCGGCGCCCGCTGTACCCGTCTATTGAGCGGTGGGATTACTGCCCGCTAGAGGCACCCTCCGCCACTGGCTTGCCGTCGGCGTCCAGCTCGGTAATGGTGCCGATCGCGAGTTTCTCGATATCCCCGGCAATCTTTCGCTTGTCGCCCACGATTACCCACACGAACTGGTCCGGTTTGATGGTGGACTTCGCCAGTGCGTGCACCTGGTCCAGGTTGATGTCGCGCACCTGCTGGGCGTAGCCGTCCATATAATCCAGCGGCCGCTCGTAGGTGACCAGGTCGGACATGGCGCCGGCCACGGCGTCGATGGTCTCAAAGCGTCCTGGCAGCTCGTTGATGCGCTTGTCTTTCAGCTTCTGCAGCTCATCCGCCTTGGCGGGATTGCTGTTGATGTATGCCCGCAGCTCTTTCTGCAGCTCCGCCAGAGATGGGCCGGTTTTGTCGGTCTGTACCGGAGCGTATACCAGCAGTGGCTGCTGGCCCTTGGCGCCGGTCATGAACGAGTAGGCACCGTAAGCCCAGTGCTTGTCTTCCCGCAGGTTCATGTTGATACGCGCGGTGAAGGTGCCGCCGAGAATGTCATTCATCATATGCAGGGCTTCGCGCTCGGGAATTTTTTCCGAGGGGGCGAGCAGACCGCCGATAATGATGGACTGTTCGGAGTCGGGCTTGTCGATCAGGTAGACACTGGATTTCTCCGGCAGCGCCACTTTGGCCAGGTTCTTGACCGGCTTTGCGGCCTGCGGTGCCTGCCAGTCGGCGAAGTGCTGTTCCAGCTTTTCCATCAGCTGCGGCATGGTGATATCACCGGCCACAATCAGGGTAGCGTTATCCGGGCGCAGCCAGGTCTGGTGGTAGTTCACCAGGTCGTCCCGGGTCAGGGAGGCGATGGACTCCTCGGTACCACTGCCGGTAAACGGAATGCTGTAGGCGTGGTCGTCGCCGTACAGTAGCGGCGGCAGGTTGCGCAGTGCCATCTGTACCGGCTTGGTTTTTTCCTGCTGAATGCCTGCGATCCAGCGACCGCGCTTGCGCTCGATTTCCTCATCGGAAAATGCCGGATTCAGCAATACGTCGGCAAACAGTTTGATGGAGTCATCCAGGTTGCTGGTCAGTGCATTCAGGGAGACGCTGGAAGAGTCCAGGTCGGCACCGGTTCCGATACGGGCGCCGAGCATTTCCTCTTTGGCACTGATTTCCAGCGCGCTCAGGTGCGAGGTGCCTTCCTTCATCATCGACATGGCGTAACTGGAGGTGCCCAGTTTGGCGCCCTGGTCGGCGGCATAGCCGGCATCGAATTTCAGTTCCATGTTTACCACCGGTACCGAGTGGCGTTCCGCCAGTACCACTTTCAGGCCATTGGGCATTTCCGCGGTCTGAATTTCGGGGAAGGGCACCGAGGGGAAATCCCCCAGTTCCGGCAGCTTGCTGCGGTCGGCACCGGCTTCGGCGGTCTTGTATTCCGGGAAGGGGTGGACTTCCAGATTGTGATCGCCGCTCGCGAGCCACTGGTTGGCCGCGACTTTTACCTGGCTCGGTTTCAGCTGCTGTTTTTCATCCATGCTTTTCAGCAGACCGTTGGGATCGTTCAGGTAGAGCTCGCCGCGAGCCAGGATGACACCCTTGCCGCTCCAGCCGCCGACCTGTTCCAGATCGCGCGCAGTGGAGGCGTATTCACTCATGTTTACCCGCGCCAGCTCTTCGGTGGTGGGGCCTTCCTCGAGGAATTTCTGCAACTCCTCATTGATTGCGGCTTCCACTTGCGCCAGTTCCACACCGGGTTTGGCGTCGGCAATGATCTGGAAGATGGAGGACAGTTCAAATTCATACAGCGCCACGTTCACGCTGGTGGCAATCTGGTCCTGGTACACCAGACGCTTGTACAGGCGAGAGTTCTTGCCATCTCCCAGTACCGAAGCGGCCAGGGCGACGGCTTCCGCATCTTCGTGGCCGAGGTTGGGGGTGTTGAAGACCTTGTACAGGCGCGACTGGGCCACGCGGTCGTACATGGCCTCGCGGGTGGACTGGTCGCGCTTGGCAATCCAGGAATCCTTTTTCGCCAGCGGCGGGCCCGCGGGAATATCGCCGAAATATTTGCTCGCTTTTTCTTTCGCGGTGGCGACATCGATATCACCGGCCAGCACCAGTACGGTATTGGCGGCGCCGTAGTAGGTTTTGAACCACTCGTGCACATCATTCAGTGCGGCGGCATTCAGGTCTTCCATGGAACCGATAGTGGTCCAGGAGTAGGGGTGTCCGGCGGGAAAAATAGAGGCCTGCATTTTTTCCCAGACCTTGCCGTAGGGCTGGTTCTGGCCCTGACGTTTCTCGTTCTGCACCACGCCGCGCTGCTCGTCGAGCTTTTCCTGGGTGATCACGCCAAGCAGGTGCCCCATGCGGTCGGACTCCATCCACAGGGCCATATCCAGTGCATTGCTGGGCACGGTTTCAAAATAGTTGGTGCGGTCCAGCCAGGTGGTACCGTTCATGCCGGTAGCGCCGGCCTGCTCGAACGGCTTGAAGTATTCGTCGTCGAAGTTTTCCGAGCCGTTGAACATCAGGTGTTCGAACAGGTGTGCAAAGCCGGTGCGCCCGGGCTTTTCGTCCTTGGAGCCCACGTGATACCAGACCCCCACGGAAACTACCGGCGCCTTGCGGTCCTCGTGCACAATCACGCGCAGGCCGTTGGGCAGGGTGAACTTTTCGTAGTCGATCGACAGTGCTTGCGGGGCCGCGCTGGCGGGCGCGCCGACCTCGGCTGCGGGCTTCGCTGCGGTAGTGGTCGCATTGGCGTTGCCGCCGGTGGAGGGGTCGCCACAGGCGCTGATGGCGAGGGCCAGGGTCGCTGGCAGCCAGAGTTTGTTTGCCATAACGGTGATTCCTTGTTGTTTTTAGGCTCGGATCTATTGAAGTCGGCCATGCACTGCGGGATCTCCGCGGCGGGCCAATCCTGCTCTTGCGAGCTGGACCCCTGTTTATATCCCTCGCGCTTGAGGGCTGCAATGGGGGCGAACGCAGGGACCCTTCGGCTGGTGGTGCGAAATCGGGAATAATTGCCCGGGATTCAGGCAGTTGGGGCCGTTGTGCAAAAATCTCAGGTGTCGTTTTCGTGTTTCAACTGCACCTGCCACTGCCCTTCCATATCGACACTGACCAGTACCTGAATCGGCTTGCAGCACACCGAACAGTCCTCGATATAGTGGCGACTGCCGGCGGATGTATCGATCAACAGCAAAATGGTCTCCCCACAGTAGGGGCACTGATCAGTGAATTCCTCCACGGTATGCATAGCGGGTCTCCGGTGGCTTATTTGCCGAGATAGGGCGCGGCCCAGGCCGCCAGTGTGTCGGCTACGTAGACGGCGTCTTCCCGTTTTGTCAGTAGGTGGTCCGCGTCATCCAGGCTGATAAAACTCTTCGGATGCATGGCGCGGTTGTAGATATCTGCGGCCTCATCAATGGAAACGGTCTGGTCTACCGGTGAATGGTAGATAAGCAGCGGGCGGCCGAGCTGTTGGATATAACCTTCCTGTATACCCACCACGTCGTCTACGAAGTGCTTCTGGATCACAAAGGGGCGGCCGGAAAGCTGTACTTCTGCGCGGCCGTGCTCCTCGATGGTATCCAGGGAGCAGGCAAACTGCTTCAGCACGTGTTCCGGGTCTGCGGGGGCGGCGATGGTGGCGATAGCTTTGGCCTCGGGAATATCCGCGGCAGCCGCCAGTACCGCGGCGCCACCCAGGCTGTGGCCGATCAGCAGGTCGGCAGGCTGGTATTCGTCCCTCAGAAAGCTCGCCGCGCACTTCAGGTCGTCCACATTACTGGAGAAGTTGGTCTCGCTGAAATCCCCCTCGCTGTCGCCGAGGCCGGTGAAGTCGAAGCGCAGCACCGCGATGCCCAGTTCGCCCAGTCGCCGGCAGATGCGGGACGCTGCCAGTACATCCTTGCCGCAGGTAAAACAGGGGGCAAACAGGGCGAACCCGCGGGGTGCCGCCGCCGGGGTTTCCAGGATACCGGCGAGCATCTGCCCCCGGCTGTTGGGGAAGGTCACTTTGTGGCGACTGTTGCGCTTGCTCATCCGCAGGGTTCCCGGTCTCGTGAATGCGAAATTAAAGGCTGTCCGGCAATGGTAGGAGTCCTCGCGATCCGGAACAATATTGGCGGAACCGGGGCCCGCGGGTAACCCCGGTCTGCAAATGGCCGGATCTTGTAAAAATGACAACGCTATCAAGGGGTTATAGGGGCTCTGTCGTAATCCAATTACACAACGGGTTGATATACTCCCGGCCTGACCAGTTTGCCCGGTACACCGTTGCCACAGGGGAACTGGATGCTGTGGGCAGTGGCGAGCGCAACCGCGTATAATCCGCGCCCGCTCCCCGGCCGCTGAGGTCGGGGGTAAGTGAGTATTCAGCAACCAGCAAACGAGGATTGGCTATGGCGGTTAAATTGATGAAGGACCTGGATCTGGCGGGCAAGCGCGTATTGATCCGCGAAGACCTGAATGTTCCGGTGAAAGACGGGGTCGTGACTTCCGATGCGCGCATCCGCGCGGCACTCCCCACCATCAAGGCCGCCAGCGAGGCAGGAGCCAAGGTCCTGCTGATGTCCCACCTGGGCCGCCCCACCGAAGGGGAGTACGCGGAAGAGTTCTCCCTGGCGCCGGTAGCCGCCCACCTCGGCAAGCTGCTGGGCAAAGACGTGCCGGTGATCGCGGACTGGCACAACGGCGTGGAAATTGCAGAAGGTGACGTGGCGCTGCTGGAAAACGTGCGCTTCAACAAGGGCGAGAAGAAAGACGACGAGAGCCTGGCCAAGCAATACGCCGCGCTGTGCGATGTATTCGTGATGGACGCCTTCGGTACCGCACACCGCGCCCAGGCCTCCACCCACGGGGTGGCCAGGTTTGCCCCGGTTGCCTGTGCCGGCCCGCTGCTGGCTGCGGAGCTGGATGCACTGGAAAAAGCGCTGGCGAATCCGGCGCGCCCGATGGTGGCCATTGTGGGTGGTTCCAAGGTCTCCACCAAGCTGACCGTGCTGGAGAGCCTGTCCGACAAGGTGGATCAGTTGATCGTCGGTGGCGGCATCGCCAATACCTTCCTGGCAGCCAGCGGCAAGCCGGTGGGCAAATCCCTGTGTGAGCACGACCTGGTCGACACGGCCAGGAGCCTGATGCAGAAGTGCGACATTCCGGTGCCCACCGACGTGGTAACCGGCAAGGAATTCAGCGAATCCGCGGCGGCGGAAACCAAGTCTGCGGATGCGGTGGTGGATGACGACATGATCTTCGATATCGGCCCGGATTCCTCGGCAGCGCTGGCGGATATCCTGAAAAGCGCCAAGACTATCATCTGGAATGGCCCGGTCGGTGTATTCGAATTCGACCAGTTTGGCGGCGGTACCGAGCGCCTTTCCAGGGCCATCGCCGACAGCGATGCCTTCTCCATCGCCGGTGGCGGTGACACCCTGGCCGCAGTGGACAAGTACGGTATTGCCGAGCAGGTTTCCTACATTTCTACCGGTGGCGGCGCTTTCCTCGAATACGTGGAGGGCAAGGTGCTGCCGGCAGTGGCGATGCTGGAGTCCCGCGCAAACGACTAAAGTTTCACTCCGGGCTGACGAGTACCCGGGATAGAAGAGTACCCGGGGTAAAAGAGTACCCAGGATAAAAGAGTATCGAGGTAAAGAGTATCGGGGTGGAGTTGGCGTCCTAGTCGGGAAGTCTGCTTCACCCCGCTCAGATGTAGCATTCATAACTAAAATTGATGCGACCGGGCCCGTGGCTCAGGAATCGCACACAAGTTGTACCCATTACCAGCTAAAAATCGACGAGAAAGGGCTTTTTCATGGCTTTAATCAGCTTGCGTCAACTGTTGGACCACGCCGCCGAACACGGCTACGGCGTGCCCGCGTTTAACGTCAATAACCTGGAGCAGATGCGCGCGATCATGGAGGCCGCACAGGAAACCGACTCCCCGGTGATCGTGCAGGCGTCCGCCGGCGCGCGTAAATATGCCGGTGCTCCCTTCCTGCGCCACCTGATCCTGGCGGCGGTCGAGGAATTTCCGCATATCCCGGTGGTGATGCATCAGGACCACGGCACCAGCCCCGCGGTGTGCCAGCGTTCCATCCAGCTGGGTTTCAGCTCGGTGATGATGGACGGCTCGCTGATGGAAGACGGCAAGACCCCGGCGTCCTACGACTACAATGTCGACGTGACCCGGCGCGCGGTGGAAATGGCGCACGCCTGTGGTGTTTCCGTGGAAGGTGAGCTGGGCTGCCTGGGCTCTCTGGAAACCGGTATGGCCGGTGAGGAAGACGGTGTCGGCGCCGAGGGCAAGCTGTCCCACGACCAGCTGCTGACCGATCCGGAAGAAGCGGCGGATTTCGTACAGAAGACTCAGGTGGATGCCCTGGCGATTGCCTGTGGTACCAGCCACGGTGCCTACAAGTTCACCCGTCCGCCTACTGGTGACATCCTTGCCATCGACCGCATCAAGGAAATCCACGCGCGGATTCCCGACACCCACCTGGTGATGCACGGTTCCTCTTCTGTACCGCAGGAGTGGCTGAAGGTAATCAACGAGTTCGGTGGCGAGATTCCGGAAACCTACGGTGTACCGGTCGAGCAGATTTGCGAAGGCATCAAGCACGGCGTGCGCAAGGTCAATATCGATACCGACCTGCGTCTGGCGAGCACCGGTGCGGTTCGCCGTTTCCTGGCCCAGAACCCGTCCGAGTTCGATCCGCGCAAATTCCTCAAGGCCACCACCCAGGCCATGAAGGATATCTGCGTGGCGCGCTACGAAGCCTTCAATACCGCCGGCAATGCCAGCAAGATCAAAGCGATCAGCCTGGACGATATGCACCAGCGCTACGACAGCGGTGAGCTGAAGCCGAAAATCGTCTGATCCTCTGGTCAGGTGTGTGAGAAGGGCGAACTTGTTCTGCAAAGTCCAGGTTCGCCCTTTTTCGTTCCCTTCCGCAAAATGCAGTAGTATTGAGTCATGGACCTGCTGCAAGAACTCAATACCGTCGACCCCGGCCCGGTAATCCGTCGTCCGGATTATTCCGCGTTGCGCCAGCAGTTGCCGGAGCTGAACTTTTGCTGCAGCCAGCCCCTCCCCGAATCCGTCATCTCCTACCGCAATTTCTACCGCCTCAATTTTGACGAAGCCTCAGGCACCGGCATCGGTACCTTCAAGGCCGCCGGCTTTGAACTGGTCGCGCAGTACTGGCTGGTGGAAAACCCCAGGGGCACCCTGTTTATCTGTCACGGTTATTTCGACCATACCGGTATCTACGGCGCTGCGGTACGCTTCGGCCTGGAGCGGGGCTACAACGTGGTGATTTTCGACTTCCCCGGCCACGGCCTGTCCAGCGGCGAGCCGGTGGCTATCGACACCTTCCTGCAGTACCGGGAGTCACTGGATGTACTGCTGCGCAAGGCGAGGGGGAAAATGCCCGGGCCGTGGCACGCCATGGGGCAGAGTACCGGCGGCGCGGCGCTGCTGGTGTATATGCAGTTCAGCCAGTGGCAACCGTTCGCCAAGGTCATGCTGCTGGCGCCGCTGGTGCGACCGGCGCGCTGGCACCTGCGCAAGTGGATGTTTTATCTCGGCCGCTACCTGATGCCGCACCCCAACCGCGGCTTTAATATCAATACCCACGATGCGGAATTCGCGCGCCGCCAGGCACATCGCGACCCGCTGCAGTCTCCGGTGATGTCGATCCGCTGGCTGGGTGCGATGGTCGACTGGCTGAAGACCTTCCCGAAAACCGCGCAGAACCCGAAAAAGATTCTGGTGGTGCAGGGCACCGATGATGAAACCGTGGACTGGCGCTACAACATGCGCGTCATTCGCGAGCGCTTTCCCAATAGCAAACGGGTCATCGTGCGCGGTGCACGCCACCAGATGATCAACGAAACCCAGCCGTACCGAAAGCAGATCCTGCAGGCCCTCGACGATTGGCTCGCGGATTAGATCGCAGTAGTCAAACGGCCCGTTTGCGCAGGGCGCGCAGCTTGCGCCGCTGCAGCAGTGCGTCCGCGGAATAGAACCCCAGGGCTACCCACACAAAAATGAATGTGACCAGTTTGCTGCTGTCGAAAGGCTCTTTGTAGATCAGGGTGGCGAAGAAAAACATCAGGGTTGGCCCCAGGTACTGCAGGAACCCGAGGGTCGACAGGTTCAGCCGGCGCGCGGCGATATTGAACAGCAGCAGCGGTGTCAGGGTAATCGGGCCCGCGGCCAGCAGCAGGGCGTTCAGCTGCCAGGAATTGTCCAGCAGATTGCTGGTGGGGCTGCTGGTCCAGAACAGGAAGCCGACCGCCAGCGGCAGCAGGAACAGTGTTTCCACCGTCAGCCCGGTAAGGCTGTCCACCGGGGTCTTCTTGCGCACCAGCCCGTAAAAACCAAAGGTCAGCGCCACCCCGAGGGCAACCATGGGCAGGCGCCCGAACTGCCACAGCTCATAGGCAATGCCCGCCGCCGCCAGTAGCACCGCCAGCCATTGCATCGGGCGCAACCGCTCGCCCAGTACCACCACGCCCAGCAATACACTGATCAGCGGATTGATGTAATAGCCGAGGCTGGCATCCAGCAGGTGGTTGTTGGTCACTGACCAGATAAAGATCAGCCAGTTGGTACTGATCAGTGCGGTGGAAAGGACCAGCGCGGCAACGGTTTTACCGGAACCCAGTACCTCGCGCAGGCCCGAGAGCTTGCCCAGTACCGCGAGCAGGATCAGTGCCAGTACCAGCGACCAGATACTGCGGTGGCTCAGGATCTCCGTTGCCGAGAGGTCGCTGAGCAACTTGAAGTACAGCGGCGCGAAGCCCCAGATGAGGTAGGCACCCATGCCGGCCAGCAGGCCCGTGGCAGCAGTATCGGAATTCTGGTTTTGCACTGGAGATACCCCTGGCCCTGTGTACAGCGAAAATTCGTTGCACGGCAAATCATCGGGCCGGTCAGTCAGGGAGAAAAGAAAAAGAAACCCGGGCAGTACTGCGCTGTAGCGCAGTACTGCCCGGGTTGCGGAGTCTAACAGACGGCAGTGCCGGCCGTCAGAGCCGGGTTGGAAAGTCGCGCCTCAGAACAACACGCGGCAGCGCAGGGTGCCGGGGATGTTCTTCAGCTTTTCCAGCGCCAGGTCAGAGTACTCGGCGTCCACATCGATCACCACATAACCCACAGATTCATTGGTCTGCAGGAACTGGGCGGAGATGTTGATGCCGTTGTCGGAGAACACCTGGTTGATCGCCCCCAGTACGCCGGGCACATTCTTGTGGATGTGCAGCAGGCGGTGTGCGCCAGCATGGCCCGGCAGGGCAACTTCCGGGAAGTTTACCGAGCTGGTTGTGGTGCCGTTGTCGGAATACAGCGCCAGCTTGTCGGAAACCTCCACGCCGATATTTTCCTGGGCTTCTACCGTCGAACCGCCGATATGCGGGGTCAGCAGCGCGTTGTCGAGGCCGCGCAGCGGGGACACGAACTCGTCGTCATTGCCGCGGGGCTCCACCGGGAACACATCGATGGCGGTGGCTGCCAGGTGACCGCTCTTGAGGGCTTCCGCCAGGGGCTCGATCTCCACCACGGTGCCGCGGGACGCATTCAACAGGATGGCACCCTTCTTCATCTTGGCGATCTGCTCGGCGCCGATCATCCACTTGGTGGACGGCAGTTCCGGCACGTGCAGGGAGACCACGTCGGACTGCGCCAGCAGCTCGTCGAGGCTGTTCACCTGGGTGGCATTGCCCAGGGGCAGTTTGGTGACCACGTCGAAGAAGATCACCCGCATGCCGATACCTTCCGCCAGCACAGAGGTCTGCGAGCCGATGGCGCCGTAGCCGATAATCCCCAGGGTCTTGCCGCGGGCCTCGTAGGAGCCCACCGCGGACTTCTGCCAGCCGCCGCGGTGGCAGACCATGTTCTTCTCGGGGATGCCGCGCAGCAGCATGATGGCCTCGGCGATCACCAGCTCGGCTACGCTTCGGGTGTTGGAGTAGGGGGCGTTGAACACCGCGATACCCAGCTCGGTAGCGGCCTGCAGGTCTACCTGGTTGGTGCCGATACAGAAACAGCCCACGGCGATCAGCTTGTTGGCGCTCTCCAGTACCTTGCGGGTAAGCTGGGTGCGGGAGCGAATCCCGACAAAGTGCGCGTCGGCAATCTTCTCGATCAGTTGCTCTTCCGGCAGCGCGGTCTTGATATATTCAACGTTGGTGTAGCCGCGGGAAGACAGCAGATCCACCGCGGACTGGTGAACGCCTTCCAGTAGCAGAATGCGGATTTTGTCTTTCTTGAGGGAAATCTGTGGAGCCATAACGGATCTCTTGGCCGTGCGCGGTGGAGAAGTCACCGCGGCAGATTAGCGGAAATAGAACAATCAATTGAAGACCGCCGGGGTCCCGGCGAGGGCGGCATCATACCACAAGGGCTTTCCAAAGCTTTATACGCAATATCTATCCTAGGTATCGAATTTGGTTATGTATCGACATCAATTCACCTGCAATTCTCCTGTAGACCTGCCTCTGCGCAAGATTGTGTGCGTCGGGCGCAACTACGCTGCCCACGCGGAGGAGCTGAATAACCCGGTTCCGGAGGAGCCGTTGCTGTTCATCAAGCCGGCAACCGCGGCGGTACCCATGGCGCGCCCGGTGCATTTGCCGCGGGGGCGGGGCAGTTGTCACTTCGAGGGTGAGCTGGCGCTGTTGATTGGCGAGCGGCTGACGGATGCCAATGCAGCGGACGTTCCCCCGGCCATTGCCGGACTCGGCCTGGCGCTGGACCTGACCCTGCGGGAACTGCAGTCGGACTTGAAAAAACAGGGTCAGCCGTGGGAGAAGGCCAAGGGCTTTGACGGCGCCTGTCCGCTGTCGCCGTTCGTGAAGCTGGACTGGCTGCCGGACTGGGACAACCTGACCTACACCCTGTGGCTGAACGACGAGGTCCGCCAGCGCGGCAAGTCCAACCATATGCTGACGCCGATCCTGGATCTGGTGGCGTATATCAGCAGCTATTTCACCCTGTTGCCGGGGGATGTGGTGCTGACCGGCACCCCTGCGGGAGTGGGGGAGCTGCTCGCCGGGGACCGGATTGCCATGGGGCTGGAGGAGGACTGGTTGCGGGTGGAGACTTCGGTGGTCTGATTGCAGCCCGTTATTTCTTTAGCTGGTGTGGTGGCGCAGGAGTACCGGCAAACTAAGATTGTCCCATTCCAAAACCCCCACTAAGATGCGCGCATTCATACTCATACTGCGGGAAAAACGATGACAGATCTCAACCAGAAGACCACCATCCGCATCCTCACCACCGGTGGCACTATCGAAAAGAGCTACTGTGAAGCCGAGGGCACGCTCAAGAACCGGGCCTCGATTATTCGCGATGGCCTGATTGCCAGCCTGCGTCTGCCATATACCCATCTCGAGCTGGAAAGCGTCCTCAACAAGGACTCGCTGGAAATGGACGACAGTGACCGCATGCAGATCTGCAGCGCCATCGCCCGTACCGCCGAAGAAGGGGATCCCATCGTGGTGCTGCATGGCACCGACACCATGTCCGTCACCGCCGAGTACTGCTACAAGCGGATGGGGACCCCCAAGGTGCCCGTGGTATTTACCGGCGCCATGAAGCCCATGGGCTTTATCGACTCCGACGCCCGCCAGAATGTCACCGAGGCACTGCTGGCCGCACGGCTGATGGAACCCGGCTTCTATATCGCCTTCCACAACCGCGTTTTTGCCATTCCCGGTGCGCGCAAGAACCTCGAGACCGGCACTTTCGAAGCCATCTGAGCCGTCGAGTCGCAACGACCGGTTTGCACCCCCGGGTCGCTCCGGTCACCGCCTGCGGGACTTCTCCCGCAGGACTGGCTGGCGCACCGGTCCTCCCGATCCCGCTGAAAAACCTACACAGTCGCAGACTACACTGATACCCTCTGCTTCTCTTTGATTTGTGATCACATTTTAGGTATAAATTGAATAATCATTCAGTTTTAACCTGTTAACCGAGAATTGAGGTGTGCCATGGCAGAACAACAAATCCCGCAAACCCTGCAGGAATGGCAGGCGCTGGCCGCCGACCTGGAGATCGAGGGCCGCGCGTTCATCAACGGTGAATACGTCGATGCCCTGTCCGGCAATACCCGCGCCACCACCAGCCCTGCCGACGGCCGCGAGCTGGCACAGGTCGCCAGCTGTGGCCCGGAAGATGCCGAGCGCGCGGTGAAGGTGGCCCGCGATACCTTCGAATCCGGCGTCTGGTCCCACATGCCGCCCATGGAGCGCAAAAAGATCCTGGTGCGCTTTGCCGAGTTGATCGAACAGAACAAGGTGGAGATTGCACTGCTGGAAAGCCTCGATGCGGGCAAGCCGATCAGCGACACTATGAATGTGGACGTGCCCGGTGCGGTGACCACCATCCGCTGGAATGCCGAGGCCATCGACAAGATCTACGACGAGATCGCCCCCACCGGTCCCACAGAAATTGGCCTGATCACCCGCATGCCCCTGGGGGTGGTGGCGGCCATCGTGCCGTGGAACTTCCCGCTCTCCACCACCGCGTGGAAGCTGGGCCCGGCACTGGCCACCGGTAACAGCGTGATCGTCAAGCCCGCTTCGAATACCCCGCTGACCGCGCTCAAGCTGGCGGGGCTGGCGAAACAGGCCGGACTGCCGGATGGCGTGCTGAACGTACTGCCGGGGCCGGGCAGCAGCCTGGGCAAGGCCCTGGGCCTGCACATGGATATCGACTGCCTGACCTTTACCGGCTCCACCGAGGTGGGCAAGACCCTGACCGAGTACTCCGGCCAGTCCAACCTTAAGCGCACCTTCCTCGAGCTGGGTGGCAAGAGCCCCAACATCGTGTTCGCGGATGCGGACCTGGACAAGGCCGCCGAGGCTGCGGCGCTGGCGGTGTTCTACAACCAGGGCGAGACCTGTACCGCCGGCACCCGCCTGCTGGTTGAAAAAGGCATTGCCGACACCTTTATCGAAAAAGTGAAAAAGGCCTCCGAGCGCTTCAAGCCGGGCCACCCGCAGGACCCCAACACGGTCATGGGTGCGTTGATCGACCAGAGTCAGTTCGACACGGTGGAATTCTACGTGGCCAAGGGCCTGGAGCAGGGCGCGCAACTGGTTTGCGGTGGCAAGCCCGCAGCGGCCGTGGAGGGTGGCCACTACTACGAGCCGACCATTTTCAAGGGTGTGAACGGCGACATGAAAATTGCCCGCGAGGAAATTTTCGGCCCGGTGCTGTCGGTGATCGAGTTCGAGACCGAAGAGCAGGCCCTGGCGATCGCCAACGACTCCATCTACGGTCTTGCCTCCGGGGTGTGGACCAAAGACATCGGTCGCGCGCACCGCCTGGCGCGGGACATTCGCGCCGGTTCCGTGTGGGTCAACAACTACTTCGGTGGCGATATCACCGTGCCCTTCGGCGGCTTCAAGCAGTCCGGTAACGGCCGCGACAAGTCCCTGCACGCGCTGGACAAGTACTGTGAGCTGAAATCCACCTGGATCGATATCAGCTGATTCCCGATCCCTGTAAAGAGCTGAATTTGACTCCTTTGGGCCGCAATCGCGGCCCTTTTTTGTGATTTGATTTGGGAAGTGGACAGCTGCGATTCAGGCTGGGTACAGCCTGGTGCAGGCAGTATTCGCAGATACAGCATAGGGGCCTCGATCGCAAAGCCATGAACGACCTCGCAGATCTGGACCTGGTCGGCGTTGTATTCTCGCAGCGTCACTATCAGCCATATAGAGATGAATATGAAAAAGCACCCAGTGATGTCCCTAGTATTGATGGCAACCCTGGTTTCCGGAAGCGGACTGGCAGTTGCCAAACCGGACAAGTCCGGTGATCTCCCTCCGGGGTTGCAGAAAAAGGTCAATCGCGGCGGTGAGCTGCCTCCGGGCTGGAAGAAAAAACTGCGTCGCGGCTATGTCCTCGAGGACGCCATCTACAACCACGCGGTAATCGTACATCCGGTAGACAGCCGTGGCCTGGTGACCGTGCGTATCGAGGGTGAACTGGTGCGCCTGGTGCACGCAACCCACGAGATTGTCGACATCCTCTCCCACTGAGAGTGGCCGCGCGCGAGCCTGCAGGCTATACCTACAAGTCAGTAGGCCTTTCCGCAGGAGACTGATTCATGTCTGAGTTTCACCACGGCTTTTCGGTCAGCATCGAGCGCATTGGCGACGAGCGCGTGCTGCTTACCATGCACGTGCGCGGCAAGCTGGAGCACCAGGATTATGCAACCCTGGTGCCCATGCTGGAGTCCGCCATCGCCGGTATGGAACATCCTAAAATCGACGTGTTGATGGATATGCGCGAGCTGGAAGGCTGGGAGATGCGTGCGGCCTGGGACGACCTCAAGCTGGGAGTGAAGCACGGGCGTCAATTCAACCGGATTGCGATGGTCGGCAGTGAAAAATGGCAGGAAGTGGCCGCAAAAATGGGCAGCTGGTTTATCGGCGGTGAGGCAAAGCTGTTCGACAACCGGGAAGCCGCTGAAGCCTGGCTGCAGGGGGACAGCTGACGGAGGCCTCGCCCCTACCTCCGCCCCCGGCGCTGTATAGCTACCTTTTTTCGATTGCGGCCCCTGTCGTCAGGCAGGGGCCGTTCGTATAATGGCCGCCAGAAAATATATCTCTGAACATCTGCATACACAGGGGGAATACACGGATGTTTGAATGGATTGCGAGCCCGGAGGCCTGGGTCGCACTGGCGACACTGGCGGCGCTGGAAATTGTACTTGGCATCGACAATATCATCTTCATTTCCATCCTGGTCGGCCGCCTGCCGGACAAGCAGCGGGAGCCCGCGCGACTTATTGGGCTGATGCTGGCGATGGTTACCCGCCTTGCACTGCTGTTTTCCATTGCCTGGATCATGGGACTCACCGCGCCCTGGTTTACCGTGCTGGGTGAGGAAATTTCCGGCCGCGATGTGATCCTGATTGGCGGTGGCCTGTTCCTGCTGGCCAAGGCCACCCATGAAATCCACAGCAGCCTCGAGGGCGCGGAAGGCAGTGCGGGCGGCGCGGCCAGCGCTACTTTCGGCATGGTGCTCTTGCAGATCGCGATTCTGGATATCGTGTTTTCCCTGGACTCGGTGATTACCGCGGTGGGGCTGGTGGACCACGTATCTATCATGGCCATCGCGATTATCCTGGCGGTGGCCGTCATGCTGCTGGCGGCGAAGCCGATCGGCGACTTTGTCGACCGTCACCCCACGATCAAGATGCTGGCCTTGTCATTCCTGATCCTGGTGGGGGTGACCCTGATCATCGAGGGGTTCGATGTGCACGTGCCGAAGGGCTATATCTATTTCGCCATGGCGTTTTCTGTGGCGGTGGAAATGCTCAATATCCGTTTGCGCAAAAGACAGGCCGAGGCCGTCAAATTGCACAAGCCCATTGTCGAAGAGCACCATTGATTGCCGAAGATTTTACATGGCTTGCAAAAACGGCGAACATTCTGGTTCGCCGTTTTTCGTTTGGCCAGGTGTAAAAGCGACGCCAGAGGGATTTTGAATAATTAGAAGATTGGTTGGATGAATTATGCTCAATTGTGTTAAGGCACCCGTTTTTCTCATCGCCGTGCTGCTAATGAACGCACTGCTTGTAAATGGCGCTCATGCTTCGGAACTCGGGACGCTGTTCGCCGCCTATCAGTCAGCGGTAGAGGAGGGCGATACCGAGAAAGTGCGGGAGTCCGCCGCTGGGGTCTACGAATACACTCGGAAAACGTACCCGGAAGACAACAAAAACCGCGCGGCGGCGACCTTGAATTATACCAAGGCCCTGTTTGCCGACCGCGAATACGAACTGGCAGAAGAGATCGCCCGGGAAGCATTGGCGCGATACGAGTCGGTGTATGGAGAAGAGTCCCTCGATCTGGTGGATCCCCAGCTGGAACTTGCGCGTGCAATTGCCGGCAACAGAAGGTCCTCTGCGGAACACAGGAGAACGTTTAGTCGCTATCTCAATAAGGCCCTGAAGCTTGTCGAGGACAACCGCGGCGAGGCGTCGGCACTGTACGCAGTGGTCGCATTGGATGCCGGGAGGATCTCTCTGGACCAGGCCGGATCCCCAAGAGCGAGAAAGTACCTTGAAATTGCCCAGGAGGCATTCGACGGCCCCTATCAGGAGCACACGTTGAAACGGTTTCTCGCGAGCTTTTATCTGGGCAAGTTCTACATGGCGAAGGAGCAGTACCGCACCGCGAGGCCGTACCTGGAATCGGCTCTGGAGATCGCCGATACCGACGGGGCGCCTGACGGTGCACTGGAATTAACGGCACGCGCCTTTCTGGTGGATATCTACGAGCAGGTGGGCGAGGAAGAGATGTCCATTGCCCAGTGCCGGGCCATCGGTAAGATGGTGCCATTCAATATGGATCAGGAGCCCAGGTCACTTTATCAGCGCATGCCGGAATATCCTGCGAGCGCGCTGCGAAATAACCGGGAAGGGTATGCGGTTGTCAAATTCACGATTTCCGATACCGGTATTCCGGCAGATGTCACTGCCATTGATACCGAGGGGTCAACCAGTTTTGGCGGCGCAGCAGAAGAGTATGTCAAAGGTCTGCGTTATGCCCCGCGTTTTGTAGATGGCAAGGCGGTGGATACGCCGGACAGGAAAGTGAAAATCAGTTTCAATCTGGCAAAATAAATTGATTCTTGACTGGAAAGCTGCGAAGGATCGGCCTTTACAGCTGAAAAAAGGGGCGAATACATTCGCCCCTTTTTTATAGATTGTGTTCAGGTGCGGTCAGTTACTGGCACAGGCTGCGGATACCGTGCGCTTCCTCCGCCGCATCCATCCACAGAAATTCGTCGTCGTCACTGAAGTAGTAGTACACGCTATTGTTCGGCAGAATCAGCACCGTGATACCGCCGTAGCCCGACATGAAAGGTATCCATAGTGGATTACTGCAGCCGCTCATGTTGCTGCTGACCTCGTGTGCCCAGAAGCCATTGTTGTATTTGTGATCGGTCAATGGACCCAGCCCGCGGTCAGCGCTATTTTTCTGCAGTGCCGCGTCCAGTTGCACCTGGTCGAGTACCGGCTGGCTGCCGGCCGCATAAAAACTGCCGATCTTCGCCACGTCATCGCGCAGCCACATGAGCCCCCACCCGGCGAAAGGTTGCTGCACTCCGTCGTAGGTGCGGCGGGTGAATTCCGCGGTAGGGCTCACGCCCAGGGGGGCGAGTACGTCCGCGAGCAAAATGTCGGTAAATATATCCTTGCTGCTGCCTTCGATACCTTTCAGGTAGGCATTCATTGCGGTGCCGAGTATATAGGTATCGGATGTGTGGTAGACCCACCTGGTGCCGGGGGTTGCCTTGCGGGAATATTGAGTGCAGCTGTAATTGATCTTGCTGGCGTGATCTTCCGGAAGGAACAGGTCGTTGGTGTGGGAGGCGCCCTCATCGCTCATGTAACCGGCGAGGCCATAGTTGCCGGTGCCCATATCCACGGCATTGCCAAACGATACGTCGCCCCAATTGCCATCGCTATTGCAATCGCTCACATAGTTGCCAATCGATTGGGTAAAACTTCCGGGATATTTCTTTTCCAGGCGCATCAAGGCGCCGCCGGCAAAGACTGACTTGGCGGTGGAGTAGGAGGGCACCACCAGTGATTCGCAGTAGGGATAGGTGCCCTGGCGCGAACTGCAGCCGCCGACATAGTGAGTTCCATCTATGACATAGCCAACAAGAGATATGGCCGCGGGATCCTTGCCCCCCGGGGCGGCAAAGCGTGAATAATCGGTGCCGGGATAATCCTGAGCCAGCGCACTCAGTGGTTTGACCGGCACACGGTCGTTGACTTCCGCCTGGTAGGCGCTGGTCAGGCTCGCGGCATTGCTCACGGCATGTGGCGTATAGGAGGCATCCAGCTGTCCCCACATGTCAAACTGATAATACAGGCAGGTTTCGCCGGCGATCTGGTATGCCACATCGGATACCGAGCCATCATCTTTGAACAAAAACGTCATCACACCATTGTGCAGACAGTTGGCATTTTTTTGCTGTAACGCAAACGGCAGGGCGACACGGCTGAAGCCGGCGTCCCCTGTTTCATTCCAAACTCGGCCGGAGGTGAGTACGTACTCCCATTCGGGGTGGCTGCTGGGAATGGAGCCGCGTTCTACCGGAAAAATGTGGCTGCCGGTCTGCACCAACTCGAAGGCAAATTCCGGGAGGTGCTTGCGGGTTGCATCCTGGTTGCCTGTGTAGCGGAAGGTATCCTTGTGCTCGTCAAATGCGCCGCCGCTGGCTTCACCGAACAGTTCGAGTGTTCCTTCAAACTGATTGTCGGGCATTGCTGCGGCGGCGGGCAGCGCATAGTGGCTGTAATCCACCAGGGCCCCGGGATCGCTTCCATTTTTCAGTGTGCGATAGCTAAGCAGAGTCCGGCTGACGTTGCCGCTACCGGTCAGGAGGGCGAAGTGATTTTCGGGGGCTGCGCTGGCAGAACTGAGACAGCCGGTCAGGCCGAAGTAGACAATAGCTAGAGTACGCATGGTGTCCGCAAATTTATTTTTACAAGGCGCTGCGGATAACTATGCGCGGGTACAGCTGGCCCGGTTAGCGCCAGCTGTAGGCCGCAGATGGGGCCAGTCAGGCCACGCGTTTCAAACTGCGCCTGGTGGTGGCGGGCCGGGTCGGTTAGTTGGGGCCTGTGGGGGTCGAATGGCTGTGGAGATACTGCAGGATGGCGTCCTGCAGGCGTGCATTGCCACCCTCGATGCCCTGACTGCCGAACAAGCGGTTAAATTCGATCACATAGGGATGGTCGCCCACCATGGCGATATCCCAGCCGGCATGATTGATGTCCAGGGTGCGCGCCAGATGCAGGGCAAGATCGATGGCCGCCTGCGGCACCGGGCTGTGTTGCACCACGCCGCCTCGGCAATTTCCGCTTTGTATCTGAAAATTTCGTCGGATTTTAGCTGCAGGGTATCTGCGAACCCGAGCGTTCTGAAAACGTCAAAAGAGACCCATGCCACCGGTAAAAACACCCGTAAATTGAGGTGCGCGTTTTTACCGGCAAGAGGTTATTTGCGTCAAGCAAATTTACCGTACCGGGCCACACAAAAAGCGCCCGGTGAGTCAGCGGCGAGGCGGGTATCGGTCACGGCTGTTTAACCTTCCTTGTTGGCCTTGATCTTGGTGATCGCCGCCTGCTGGATTTCCTTGATCTTCGGCATCATCGAACCCATTTTCTGCTGCATCAGCTGCATGCTGTTCTGCATGATCACGGGCATTTTGGCAATCACAGCCTTGCCTGCGTCGGACTTGTAGAACTCGAGCATTCCATCCACTTCGGACTGGCTGAGGGACTCACTGTAGATCTGGGTAAAGATGGGTTCCAGCTGGGCCCAGCTCATCTCTTCTTTCAGCAGTGCCACCATGTCATCCTGCATTTCCTGCAGAACCTTCTGATCGGCTTCGGAGATATCCTCGCCCGCAAGTGCCTGCTGCATGGTGGTCTGCATCATTGAATCCACCTGCGCCATGCTGTTCTCCAGCATCCGGGGCATATCGGTAATGGTCATCAGCTCGCGGATGGATTCCTTGGAGGGAGTGGCGGCGAGAGCAAGCGGGCACAGCAGGGTGGCTATCAGGGCGAGGGCGTAGCGCTTCATGTGAAGTCCTTTGGAAGTTATTGTCGATGATGAACTGGTATCAGATTCAGATCTGCCAGTTATATCACGTGGGGTGCATCGTCGCGATGACTTGTAACGGGCTGTAATTACCCGGCATACACTGGTCGCAAAATCGAATTCCTGAGCCATTTGTGCGAAAGTATGCGCTGGATATATGCAGGAAGGGAGAGCAGTTATGGCAATCGGGCAACAATGGAGGGTAAGCCGCTTCGCGTGCCTGTTACTGCTGTTCCTGGCATATTCGGCGATCTCCGGATGCGGGAGTGAGCGCGGGCAGGAAACGGAAGCTTCGTCGCAGAGTTCTGCTGCCGAGATGGCGCAGGTAAGCCAACCGGGCCGTGATCAGCAGCAGGCCACTCCGGAGCAAGCGGACGTTCCCGCCTTCCAAAACTACATCGAACTCGGAGACCTGCCAGCGATTACCGGGCGCGGCACACTACGTCTGCTCGCGCCCAGCAGCCTGGCAATGGAAGATGAATCCCTGCCCCGCGACGGTCTGCCCTCCAGCGAATGGCGGGCGCTGGCGGAAAAATTTGCTGAGCAACGTGGGCTTGAACCGCAGTGGGTCTATGTGGACAGCTTTGCCGGGCTGATTCCCGCACTGGTGGAGGGACGCGGCGATGTTATCGCGATCAATTTTTCCCGCACACCGCAGCGGGCCCAGAGGGTGTCCTTTACCCGGCCGCTGGAATTTGTCCAGGAACTGCTGATTACCCGCAAGCAGCCACAGGCAAATACCGGATCCCCAAGCGACGCGCTGGCGGTGGCCGTACGTGAGGGCAGTGCCTTTGCCGGCACCCTGGAAAATCTGTCCGCTCCCGACGACGCCTATACCCCGATACTGCTCGAAGAGCCGATGGATAACGAGGCCCTGCTGGCGGCGGTTGCCCGTGGCGAGTACCCGGCCACGGTTATCGACAGCAATCTCGCCGAAGTGCTGCTGCCCGCATACCCTGAATTGCAAAGCCGGCCCCTGCTTGAAAGCCGGCGTGCGATCTCCTGGGCTGTGCGTCGCGACGCGCAAAAGCTGGAGCGTGCCCTGAATGAATTTTTTACCGAGGAACACCTGGTCGCGGTGCAGCGCCGCAGCCGTGGGCAGCGGGACTGGGCCGAGGTCCGCGAGAGCCGTACCCTGCGCGTACTGACCCGCAACCATCCCGCGTCCTATTTTATGTGGCGCGGCGAACTGATGGGCTTCGACTACGACCTGCTGCAGCGCTTTGCCCGTGATAACGGACTGCGCCTGAGTATGGTGGTGCCGGGCCCGGACGTGGACCTGGCGGAAGCGCTGGCTGCCGGTATGGGCGATGTCATCGCCGCATCGCTTACCGTGACCGAGTCCCGCAGGCAGCAGGGACTGGTATTTACCCGTCCGTATATGCAGGTTACCGAGCAACTGATCGCTGCGGAGCCATCACCGCAAGTGCTGCCGGTGGCCGAACAGTTGCGCGGGCAGCAGGTCGCGGTCAACCCGTTGAGCAGTTATTACACCAGTCTCTCGTTGCTTGCAGAAAACGGGGAAACTCCTGTGGATGTCGTTCCGGTGGTAGGTGCCACTACGGAGCAGCTGATTGACGCCGTGGCAGAGGGTAAATACCAGTACACCGTTGCCGATTCACATCTGGTGGCAATCGAGCAGACTTATCGCGATGATTTCGCGGTATTGGGTGATCTCTCCGGTGAGCGGGATATCGCCTGGGCGGTGCGAGCGGATCAGCCGCAGTTGCTGGAAAAACTGAACGGCTTTCTCGACAAGTATTACCGCGGACTCTTTTTTAACGTTACCTACAACAAGTATTTCAAGGAAGAGAAACGCATGCGCAGCCGGCAGCGGGAACGCCTGCGCACCACCGAGGAGTTGTCACCCTACGATCCGCTGGTGCGAAAATATGCCACGCCTGCGGACCGCGACTGGCGCATGGTGGTATCGCAGATGTACCAGGAAAGCCGCTTCAACCCCAAGGCTAAATCCTTTGCCGGCGCGCGCGGCCTGATGCAGGTATTGCCGCGTACCGCCAAGCAGATGGGAATTGCCGACCTTTACGAACCGGAAAACGGCATTCGCGCTGGGGTTTCCTACCTGGGCTGGCTGGAGCAGCGTTTTCCAAAAGAACTGCCGTTCGACCAGAAGATCTATTTTACTCTCGCCGCCTACAATGCCGGTCACGGCCATGTGCGGGACGCGCGACGGCTGGCGGAACAGCTGGGCAAGAACCCCAATCGCTGGTTTAACAATGTTGAGGATGCGATGCTCATGCTGTCTCAGCCCGAGTATTACCGGCAGGCTCGGTTTGGTTATGTGCGCGGTCGCGAGCCGGTGAATTACGTGCGGGAAATTCGCGACCGCTACTTCGGTTATCTATCTGTCGCGCGTACCGAGCGCATAACCACCCAGTAATATAATTGCCGAAGCCGACATTGTGGCCGACTCAGTGTGTTGAATTTCGTGGCATCAGATACCAGAAGATTGCCGCTACGATAAACAGTGCAGGTACATCTCCCAGCAGGTTGCTGCGCTCGGTTTCATCCGCGATTGCCTGCACGAGCATGATGGCACCGTGGACAATGCTCGACCAGATGGTGAACCAGATGAGACTGCGGTTCGCCATAGGGTCGCGTGCCGCGATAATCAGGAATATACCCAGGGTCGCGTAAATACCCATGATCATCTGTTCGTACTCCGGTTGGCGCGGAGTCCAGCCCCAGCCATCCGGCCATACCCACATCATCATCGGGTAAATCCCGACAATAAAAAACACACCGGTGATCACCAGGAAAATTTTCAGGTAACGGAGTTTTGTGGTGGTATCCATCTTGTAGCCCGCATTGAATAAATATCGTTGCGGGCAAGCTTAGTCGTTATGACAGTGCCTCACTGTGTCGGTGACAGATAACTTAACGGTTTGTCACCAGGCCTGGGATTCGTTAAACCGCGGTAGCGGAGTATGGCGTTGCGCAGTCTCCCTGGCGCTCCGGCACGGAGTGTGCGATACCGGGGCACTTCAGGTGCGGCTGGTAACTGCAGAATGAGGTAGCTGCTGGATCAGGACTCGCCGGTCGCCGGGTTGTTATTTTGTGCGCCCACTTCGGGGCTACTGGACAAGCTGGCGCGGTCATTGAGTTCATAGACCCGTTTAAGGTTCTGTCTGGCGGCCTCGTTATTTCGGTCAAGATTCAGCGCCTGGTTGTAACTCGATTCCGCGAGCGCCAGGCGGTTGTGTTGCCGGTACAGATAGCCGAGGCTGTTCCATAAGGTGCTGGACCCCGGTGCCAGCGTCAGTGCTTCCCGCATCAGGGAAAGTCCCTTGTCCTGCTCGCCGGTAGTTGCGTAACCGAGCGCCAGGTTATTCAGGTACAGGGCCTGTACTGCCGCATCCGACAACCGGGTATGGGGGTAGTTGTAGCGCGGGCGGAAGTTGAACTCGATAATCTGCGTGGACCAGCCGAATGAAACCTCGGCGTTGATATGCAGAACATTCTGTTGCACCTCGCGACCGCTGGTGTTGCGCACGGTGACCCGCTGTGGGCGTGTTTCCACCCGGTTGAAATTTGCTTCCAGCCCGACCTCTCGCGCCAGTGCGACGATCAGCGCCGCGAATGAAATGCAGTTTCCCCGCTGTTCTGAAAACGCTTCTGCCGCATTGGTGGTGTGGCCAAGATCGTATTCCAGCTGGAAGTTCTCAAGTTTCAGCGTGCGCAGAATCTTCCGGAAGCGTCGATTGGGTGATGCGGTGGGGTCGATGGAATTCACAAATTCCCGCATTTCCGGACTTACTGCCAGTAGCGTTTGCGACTGTGGTTGCGGTCGCGCTATTCCCGACACAGGTTTGACCTGTTGTAACAGATATGTCGTATCTACCTCGACCGGCGTATAGTTGAATTTCAAGCCGTTACCGGCGCAGCCGATCTGAAAAATTGTGATCAAAATTGCAACCCATCGCATTCCGTATTCCTCCCTGGTTTCGCATAGTTTGATCCACGGGAGTTGACGCTGGATGCACGTCATCGGCGAACGACAGAAATTTCCGGACAAGTGGAATTGGTCGGGTAGCGGGGCTTGGGTGAGGTGAAATTTTTTCCGGATGAAACGAAAAAATGCTCGATGGAATTGGTTTTTGGTTACTTTTGAAACGGGTTTTCAGTCGTTGATTTCGACTGAAAACCCGTATTTATGGTGGTGAATTTAGTTTGAGTTTTGTCGCGCGCTCATTTCTGAACACCACGTGCTCTGTTGCTTTCTGTCTTTCAAAACTCGACCGAGAGCCGGCATCAGGTCGCTGTTTTTCTCCAGAGCCCGGCTGTACTGATCGATTTCCGCCTTGCTGCAAACAACCGGGAACAGCATGGCGTACGCCTTGTTGTACAGGGTGTCGGCAGTTGCGCTGACCGCGGGTACCGCGGCAAACAGCTTGTCACTGAACTGCCGGTATAGCGCCAGCTGGTCCGCCGGGAACATATGGCTGGCGGCTGCGCGGATCTGGCTCAGCTTGTACTCGTCGCGCTTGTTGAGAATATTGTGCAGCCACTCCCGCTTGGCCTTGCCCGTCGGGCGGATGGCACGTGCGCTGATGGCGGCGTTCTGCGCGCGGGCGCTGTTGTCCGCTTTCAGCTGGTCGGCAACCAGTTTCTCATAATTCCCGAACAGGTGGCGGTTCAGCAGAATGATCAGCGGCCAGCGGCGGTCCTGGTCGAGTTCCAGCCCCTCGATGGTCAGCTCTCCCGCCAGCATCTGCTGGGCGTGTTGCAGAGCCGCCTCGCTGTGGGCCACTTCGGCGAAGGTGCCGAACCAGGTTTTCTGGGTATCGCTGCCAGCGGGGGCCCGATTCAGTTGCTGCCATACGAAGGCTTCAATGTCGCCCTGCAACTTTTCCCGCTCTGCCGCGGGTAGCTCGATGCGATGCAGGTAGGCATTGGCCGCTTGCAGGCGGCTGCTGATCAGGCGGATCACGTTGATGTCCTGCTCTTCGCCGGCATTCTGCAAGGCAAAGTCGATCCAGTCACTGAGCGGCATCTGCGCATCGGTGACCGCATCGAACAGGCTCTGCCACAGCATCAGCCGGGTAAAGGCGCTGTCGATCTGGTTGATGTGCTGTTTGGCCTGCGCCACAGAGGCATCGTCCAGGCGGGTTTTCACATAGCCCCAGTCCTCGTCGTTCAGGTTGAGGATCTGCGGGCAGGGCATACCCTCGGCATTCTTCACTTCTGTGCTGGCACCACTGTAGGTGACCGGCACCTTGGCTACGCGGGCCATGCTGTCGCCCTGCATCTGGTAAATACCGAGCTGTACGCGCTGTTCGCGCAGTTGCGGGTATTGCACCGGCGCAGCCTGCTGGATGGTCAGCTCGCTGATGCGGTCGTTGCTGCATTCGAAGCTGGCGCTGATGGTGTTCAGCCCCGCCTGGTACAGCCATTTCTGGGTCCAGTCTGCCAGGTTCTTGTCCGCGGCCTTGCCCAGCGAGCCCATAAAGTCCTGCAGTTCGGCATTGCCGTAGGAATAGGACTTGAGGTAATCGCTCACGCCTTCGCGGAATGCGTCCGTTCCCAGGTAGAACGGCAGCTGCTTCAGTACCGAGCCGCCCTTGCCGTAGGTGATGCCGTCGAAGTTGGAGAAGGCTTCGTCGGTGTTGGGTACCAGGACCTCGATGGGGTGGGTGGTGGGCAGCTGGTCGGAGCCGTAGGCCCACTGTTTGGTACCCAGATAGAAGTTCTGCCACACATCGCCGAACTCACTGTTCTCCGCCAGTGCCAGTGACGCCATATAGGTGGCGAAGCTCTCTTTCAGCCACAGGCCATTCCACCACTTCATGGTCACCAGGTCGCCGAACCACATGTGCGCCATCTCGTGGGCGATCACGTTGGCCAGGCGCTGGCGCTGGGCCTGAGTTTTGTCGCCGCGGGCGACATAGTTCTCGTTGAAGGTCACTGCCCCCACGTTTTCCATCGCGCCGATGGTGAAGTCCGGCACGATCAGCTGGTCATACTTGCCGAACGCGTAGGGGATGTCGAAGTACTTCTGGTAGAAGGCGAAAGATTCGCGGGTAAACTTGAACCAGTCCTCCGGCTTTACATGCTCCGCCAGTGTCTTGCGTGCAAACAGTCGCAGGGGGATGCCATCTGCATCGTTTTCCCATACCACGAAAGGACCGGCGTGCAGCGGGAAAATGTAGGAAGAGAATTTCTTGGTCTGGGGGAAGTGCCATACCTTGAAGCCGTTCTTCAGTGTATCCACCTTGTCTTCCCGCGCGGCGGTGACCACCTGCCAGTCGGCGGGCGCGGTGACCTCCACGGTATAGCGGGCCTTGAGGTCCGGCTGATCGAAGTGCGGGAAGAAGCGGTTGGCCTTGTAGGGTTCGAAGTGAGTGTACAGGTAGACGCTGCCGTCTTCCGGATCCTTGAACCGGTGCAGGCCGGAGCCGTCGCTGGAATAGGGGTGGCTGTATTCGATCGCGATGCGATGCTCGCCCTTGCCCAGGTGTTGCGGGGCAATACTGATGAAATGGTCGTTGTACTCGAAGGGCACGGCGCTGCCATCCACTGACACTGCTTTCACCTTGCCGCCGGCAAAGTCGATGGTAAGCGGCTGCTGCAGGTCCCGCGCGATACGGGTTGTCGCAACGACTTCACCGTCAAACGATTCGGACTGGTTGTCCAGTGTTACCGCAACGCGGTAATCCACATCGGCAATCTGCTGGCGGCGCAGGGCTGCGTATTCCGCGGTGAGGGAGGACGTGGCGGCACGGGCGACGATTCCGTCGGTAGCGCCTTTGTCTTGCGCGGCGACCGCACCGGTAGCGAGCAGGCCGCCGACAACGGTGGCCAGCAGCGTGCGGGTAAAGGTTTTATGAAGTGGTGTTTGAGGCATGGAATTCTCCCGGGACAGCAATTACCAATAATATATGCAATAAAAAAAGGCCCCGCAGGGCCTTTCTTCAGAGTGCCGATTAACCGGCGTTGTGCTTGGCCATGGCCGCAGATATATCCAGGCAGCGCTGGTTGCTGTAGCGGCGATTCTTCAGCGCCTTTTCCAGCAGCGGGTTCAGCTCTTTGCCGCTATCGAGCAGCTTGCTGATCTGTTCAACGCCTTGGGCACTGCAGTTCATTGGGAACAGGCGTGCGTAAGTGCCGACGAATTCGGGTGCATCGCTCGCGTTCACTTCATCCAGGGCGCTGACGATCTGCTCGACGTTGGCTTCAAACAGTCCGCCCTGCTCAGACGGGAACAGTGCGCCGGCAGCGTACTTCAGCTGGGCCAGCTTGAACTGGTCGCGGTTGTGCAGGATGTTCTCCAGCCACTTGGTCTTGACCTCCGCCTGCGGGCGGATGGCTTCCGCGGCGATCGCGTTCAGCTGTGAGCGGTCGGAGCTGTCCTTGGCCAGTTCGTTTTTGATTTCCTGCGCGAAGTCACCGTAGAGGTGCTGGTTCTGCAGGGTGATCAGGTTCCAGCGCATATCCGGGTCCAGTTTCAGGCCCTTGATGGTGAGCTCACCGCGCAGCAGGTTCTGGGCATCGGCCAGTGCCTTGTCGGTGTGCGCAACGCCGGTGAAGGTGCCGAACCAGGTCTTCTGTGCGTCGCTACCTGCGGGCGCGCCCTGGAGGCGGTTCCACACGAAGGTCTCGATCGCCAGTTGCAGCTGGGTGCGCTTGGCATCGTCCACGGCTACCTGGTTCAGGTAGGCGTAGGCGCTGCCCAGGTGGCGGGAAACCATGCGGATCACGTTGATGTCGGTCTCGCGATCGGCATTGGTCACGGCAAAGCTGACGTACTGGTCCAGTGGCAGCTTGGCATCAACCACGCTGTCGAACAGGCTCTGCCACAGCATCAGGCGGGTGAAGGGCTTGTCGATATCGTTGATGTGCTTGGACATGTTGTCCACGGATACCGCGTCCAGGTTCACCTTGGCGAAGGCCCAGTCGCCCTCGTTCGGGTAAACGATCTGCGGGCAGGCTTCGCCGACAGCGGCGGAAACCTCAGTGGTTTCACCTTTGTAAATTACCGGGATGGCCTTGCTCAGTACCATCTTGTCGCCGTCCATGTTGTACAGGCCAACCTGGGTGCGCTGCTCGCGCAGGGTCGGGTACTCTTCCGGGGCGGACTGGTTCAGGGTCAGGCTGCTGATCTTGCCGCCTTCACACTGGAAGCTGGCCTGGATGGTGTTGAGGCCGGCCTGGTACAGCCACTGCTGCTGCCATGCGTCCAGATCCTTGCCAGCGGCCTTGCCCAGGTGACCCATAAAGTCGTTCAGGGTGGAGTTCTTGTAGGACAGGTCCTTCAGGTAGTTGGACACGCCCTTGCGGAATTCTTCCTTGCCCAGGTAGTAGGGCAGCTGCTTCAGGATGGAGCCACCCTTGCCGTAGGTGATGCCGTCGAAGTTGGCGAAGGCCTCATCGGTGTTCTTCACCGGCAGCTGGATCGCGTGGGTGGTGGGCAGCTGGTCGGAGCTGTAGGCCCACTGCTTGGTGCCCAGGTAGAAGTTTTCCCAGGCGGTGGTGAAATCGCTGTTCTCCGCCAGGGACAGGTTGGCCATGTAGGTGGCGAAGCTTTCGTTCAGCCACAGGTCGTCCCACCAGTTCATGGTCACCAGGTCGCCGAACCACATGTGCGCCATTTCATGGGCGATCACATTGGCCAGGCGCATGCGCTGGGCTTCGGTTTTTTCACCGCGGGAAACGTAGCCCTCGTTGAAGGTCACCGCAGCCACGTTTTCCATGGCGCCGGCGTTGAAGTCGGGCACGATCACCTGGTCGTACTTCACGAACGGGTAATCCACTTCGAAATACTTCTGGAAGAATTCAAAGGACTGTTTGGTGAAGGTGAACCAGTCGCTGGGCTTTACGTATTCCGCCAGGGTTTTGCGCGCGAACAGGCGCAGCGGGATGCCGTCGGCATCGTCTTCCCAGACGGTGAAAGGACCGGCGTGCAGGGAGAAAATGTACGAGGAAAACTTCTTCGACTGCGGGAATACCCAGTGGTTTACCTCGCCGTTGTTTTCGACGTTGCGCTCGCGAACGGAAGAAACAATGCTCCAGTCTTTCGGTGCGGTCACGTCCAGGGTGTAGCGGGCTTTCAGGTTCGGCTGGTCAAAGTGCGGGAACAGGCGGTTGGCGTCGTAGGGTTCGAAGTCGGTGTACATGTACACCTCACCGTCCACCGGGTCGACGAAGCGGTGCAGGCCGGAACCGTTGGTGGAGTATGCGTGCTTGTAGTCCACGGCGATCGCGTGCTTGCGGCCTTTCAGGTGCTCGGGGGCGATGGTGATGAAGTGGCCGTTGTACTCGAACGGTACTTCTTTGCCATCTACCTGGATGCCCGCCACTTCACCACCGGCGAAGTCGATGGTCAGGGGCTGCAGCAGGTTGCGACGGAACTGGGTGTCCGCGACCACGCGGCCGGAAAATGCCTCGCCGGTTTTGTCGATAGTGACCGACAGTTTGTAGTCCACCTGGGCGATCTGCTGCTTGCGCAGTTTGGCGTAGCTCTCGGACAGGCCCGGCGCATTGGTACGCTCGATGGCCGCCTTGGCAAGGCCGTGTGCGGTGCTGGTGCCTTGCAGCTGGTTCGGCTCGAGGCTGCAGGCGGCGAGAATGCCGCTGCACAGCAGGCCGAGGGCAAATTTTCCGGTCTTATTCATGGTTTCCCCACTATTTTTTAATGGAACTGGGCGGCGCATTGCTGCGCCAAAGCCGCTACTTATAGCACGGCACTGGCGCCGTCCGCGGACGGCTTAACCCGCGCATCCTGCGGTTTGTCGCGGAGATATAGTGCGCCAGATTAATTGCTTGGAGTTCGCTTGGTTTGCAGGTTTTAAGTCTGCGTAATGCGATTTTGTTGGTGTGAAAGGCTGGCTTTATTGGGGGCGGGGAGGATTTCCCGGGGCGGGCGCCCCGGGAAATGTCCGCAATAGACGAATCAGTTGCTCGGGAAGGAGAACTGGGCACCCTCGCGCACACCGCTGGACGGCCAGCGCTGGGTGACGGTTTTGCGGTTGGTGTAGAAGCGCACACCGTCTGCACCGTAGGTGCCGAGGCAGCCGAACAGGGAACGCTTCCAGCCGCCGAAGCTGTGGTAGGCAACCGGTACCGGAAGCGGTACGTTGATGCCCACCATACCCACCAGGATATTGTCGCTGAAGTAGCGTGCCGCCTCGCCGTCGCGGGTGAAGATGCAGGTGCCGTTGCCATACTCGTGATCGTTGATCATCTGCATCGCCTGCTCCATGGACTCGGCGCGCACCACCAGCAGTACCGGGCCGAAGATTTCTTCCTCGTAGCAGGTCATGCCCGGCTTCACCTGGTCGATCAGGGTTCCGCCGACAAAGAAGCCATTTTCGTAACCGGCCACTTTCGGGTTGCGGCCATCCACCACAATGGTGGCGCCCTGCTCGGCGGCACTGGCGATATAGCTGTTGACCTTGTTCATGTGCGCCTCGGTAATCACCGGGCCGAAGTCGTTGCTGCTATCGGTATAGGCGCCCACCCTGAGGCCCTGCATGGCCCCGGACATTTTTTCGATAAAGGTGTCCGCGGCCTCGTCACCCACGCAGACTGCAACCGACAGCGCCATGCAGCGCTCGCCGGAAGAACCGAAGGCGGCGCCGGTCAGCGCGGCCACGGCGTTGTCCATGTCCGCATCCGGCATGATGATGGCGTGGTTCTTGGCTCCGCCCAGGGCTTGGCAGCGCTTGCCGTGGGCGCTGGCGGTGGCGTAGACGTATTCGGCGATGGGGGTGGAGCCAACAAAGCTCACCGCCTGCACGCGGGAATCGGTCAGCAGGGTATCCACGGCCACCTTGTCACCGTTGACCACGTTGAACACACCGTCCGGTACGCCGGCTTCCTGCAGCAGCTGCGCCAGCAGCAGGGAACAGGAGGGATCGCGCTCGGAGGGCTTCAGTACGAAGGTGTTGCCGCACACGATGGCCAGCGGGAACATCCACAGCGGTACCATGGCGGGGAAGTTGAACGGGGTGATACCTGCCACCACGCCCAGGGGCTGCATTTCGCTCCAGGAGTCGATATCCGGGCCCACGTTGCGGCTGTGTTCGCCCTTCAGCATCTGCGGTGCCATGCAGGCAAATTCCACGTTCTCGATACCGCGGGTCAGTTCGCCCATGGCGTCGTGGGAGATTTTGCCGTGTTCCTCGCCGATCAGTGCGCAGATTTTCTCCGCATTGTCTTCCAGCAGCTGCTTGAACTTGAACATGATGCGCGCGCGCTTGATCGGCTGGGTGTTGCGCCAGGTCTTGTAGGCTTGCTCGGCCGCGGCGATTGCCTCTTCCACGGTCTCTTTTGCGGCAATCGCCACCTGCTTGGAAACCTCGCCGGTGGCGGGGTTGAAAACGTCCTGGGTGCGCTCGGCGGCGTCGACGGTCTGGCCGTTAATAAAATGACCCACAGTGTTCATGTCTTTTCCTCTCTCAAGTCGGTATTTGTTCTTTCGTCGTCCCGGCGAGGCCGGGATGACGGTCTGGTGTTTTTAGCCCGCGGCAACTTGTGTGATCGAATCGCCCAGCGCGCTGACCAGGGTGTCGACCTCTTCCGGCTGCGCCACAAACGGCATACCCAGCTGTACGGTGTCGCCACCATAGCGCACGTAGAAACCTTTCTCCCACATCTTCATCGCGATCTGGTAGGGGCGCAGCAGCGGTTCGCCGGGCGCTGCCTCGATGGTGAGGCCGGCAGCGACACCGCAGTTGCGGATATCGGTCACCAGCGGCATGCCCTTCAGCTGGTGCACGCTCTCTTCCAGCACGTTGGCCAGGTCGCCCGCGCGGGAGAACAGGTTTTCGTTTTCCAGAATATCCAGGGATGCCAGCGCCGCGGCGCAGGCCACCGGGTGCGCGGAATAGGTATAGCCGTGGGGCAACTCCAGCAGGTACTCGTGACCACCCTGCTGCATAAAGGTGTCGTAGATCTCCTGCTTCGCGATCACCGCGCCCATGGGTACCGCGCCGTTGGTCAGCTGCTTGGCGGTATTCAGGATGTCCGGGGTGACCCCGAAGGCCTCGGCACCGGTGGCGGCGCCCATGCGGCCGAAGGCGGTGATCACCTCATCGAAGATCAGCAGGATGTCGTGCTGGTCGCAGATCTCTCTGAGACGCTGCAGGTAGCCCTTGGGCGGCGGCAGCACACCGGCGGAACCGGCCATGGGCTCCACGATCACCGCGGCGATATTCGAGGCGTCGTGCAGGGCGATCAGTTCCAGCAGTTCATCTGCCAGGTGCGCGCCTTCTTCCGGCATGCCCTTGCTGAAGCGGTTTTCCGGCAGCACCGTGTGCGCCAGGTGGTCGGCATCCACCGCGGGACCGTAGAGGGCACGGTTGGCGCCGATACCGCCCACGCTGATACCGCCGAAGTTGACCCCGTGGTAGCCCTTGGCGCGGCCGATCAGCTTGGTCTTGGACGGCATGCCCTTCTTGCGCCAGTAGGCGCGGGCGATCTTCAGGGAAGTCTCGGCGGACTCGGAACCGGAGCCGGTAAAGAACACCCGGTTCAGGCCTTGCGGCATGAACTGGGTGATGCGCTCGGCCAGTTCGAACGCCTTGGGGTGGCCAAACTGGAACGCGGGCGAGTAGTCCAGGGTGCGCAGCTGTTCGCTGACCGCGTCGGCGATCTCCTCCCGGTTGTGGCCCGCACCGCAGGTCCACAGGCCGGACAGGCCGTCAAAGATACGGCGGCCATCGGCGCTGGTGTAGTAGCAGCCGTCCGCCCCGGTGATGATTCGCGGGTCCTTCTTGAACTGGCGATTGGCGGTATACGCCATCCAGTGGGCATCCAGCTGGGCCTGGCTGAGGCCGGCAAACTTGTCGCTCATTCTTATTCTCCGACTCGGATTACGCTAATGATGGACGGAATTCTGGCTGCCATTTAAAGTTGCATAAATTGCAATTTATCGATCTTTAGTTTCATTCGCTTGAAACTTTATTTGGAGAGTGCAAATGGCACGCAAACAGGCAGCACTGCTGGGTCAGCTGAGTGATATCGACCTGCGCCTGCTGCGGGTATTCCGCGCGGTGGCGGAGGCGGGGGGCTTTTCTGCGGCAGAGCTGGAACTGAATGTGGGGCGCTCCACCATCAGCCGGCATATCAAGGACCTGGAAGTGCGGCTGGGGGTGACCCTGTGCCAGCGCGGCCGCGCCGGTTTTGCCCTCACCAGTGAAGGGCGCCAGATCTACCAGGCGACCCTGCGGCTGCTGGGTTCGCTGGATGCCTTCCGCGGCGAGGTGGCGGATGTGCACCGGCGCATGACCGGTCATATCTCTATTGCCCTGTTCGACAAAATGGTCACCAACCCCGCCGCGCACATCGGCGATGCCCTGCGCCGGTTCGATGACCTGGCGCCGGAGGTGAGCCTGGATACCCATATCGAACCCATCAACGAGATCGAGCGCGGGGTCATGGAGGGGCGCTTCCAGCTGGGGGTGATCCCTGCCCACCGCACCTCGCCGAGCCTCGAGTACCAGCACCTGTTCTACGAACAGATGTACCTCTACTGCGGCTATCGCCACCCGCTGTTCGGCACCGCGGATATTTCCATCGACGACGATGCCATCAGAGACTGCAAGTACGCCGGGCTCGGCTACCACTCGCCGAATATGGAAGTGGGCAATCGCCTGGGCCTCGAGCGGGATATTACCGTCAACGACCAGGAGGCCATCGTTCACTGTCTGCAATCCGGCCGATATATCGGCTATTTGCCGGACCACTATGCGGAAACGTTTTTGAAGAAAGGCGAGATACGGGCCATCTGCCCGCAGCGTTATCAGTACGAATGTGATTTTGTGGCGATACAGCGGCGGTCACCGAAGCCCTCGCGGATTGTGCAGACTTTGTGGGAGTGTCTTGCCGAGGTGCATGTTTAGGAAAAGAGAAGTCGAAGCGGATTTCTTGGTAGCGTCGTCAGCGATTGCCGTCGATAGTTGCACGGATCTTGCCGAGCACGTTGCGGATGAACTGTTTTGGCGTCGACGCTTGGCGATCAATTTCGTTGCGCAGAGCCAATAGCTCTTTATTTTTCGGCTGGATTCCCAGCCCGGTGTTCACCTCGCGGTGGGCGCGCTTGAGGTCCCCTTCCTGGATTTTGCTGCGGGCGCGTCGGGTGTATTCCGCCACCACCTGATCGATGCCGGAAAGCGCCTGGGGGTTGTCGCCATCCAGCGCCAGTGCCTCGCGGTAGAAGTGCAGGGCACTGTTATCCGGGGGGGCGGCTCAGGTTGCCGCGCTTCAATGCCTTGGCTCCGCGAACCACGTAATCCTGTACCTGTTTTTCCGTTACCAATTCCAAGCCAGCGGTGGCCTCACTGTTATCCTCGTCCAGCAACAGGACCTGGCTGTAGTAAAAGCGTGCGTTGTGCTGCTCGGGAAAAATGTAGCGACCTTGCTCCATCCCCAACTCCGCAGCTTGTAACAGGCGGGAGACCTCGCGCTCGGTCGGATTTTTGTAGTTGAGTCCGAATACCAGCAGCATTAATGCGGCAGAACCGATGGTGGGGAGCAAGAAACGCAGCGCTTTGCGCGAGCGGCGCATGTTGCGCAGGTTTGCGCTGGGATGGGTGCCACTTGTTTCGACAACAAGCAGGGGTGCTATAGCCATCATCAGTTCTTCACAAGACTGGAAGCGGTCTGTCGGCAGCTTGGCGAGCATACCTTCCAGTAGCGGCTGCAGGTGGGCGTATTCCGCTGGCAGTGCGGGCAGTGGCTGCTGGATATGATTGATTGCCGTGGCAGTGTGGCTGTTGCCCTTGAACGGATTATGACCCAGCAGCAATTCCAGCAGGATCACGCCAAGGCCGTAGATATCGGTGGTGATATCCAGTGGCTGTCCCTGGGCCTGCTCCGGGCTGCTGTACGACGGGCTGCCGAGGCTGAACCCCGTTTGGGTAAGGTCCGAACTGTTATCCACATCCTTGGCGATACCGAAGTCGGTCAGCACCGCGGTACCGTCGTCGCGGAACAGGATATTCGCCGGCTTCACGTCGCGGTGAATGATGCCCCTGGCGTGCACCGCCGCCAGCCCCTCGGCGATCTGGTAGATCAGCTGCAGGATTTCCGCAGGCTTGCGAAAGCGCTCGGCGTTCTCGCTCAGGTTGCCACCGCCGACAAACTCCATCGCAATGTAGTCATCGCCATTGGCCAGCCTGGAAATATCGTAAATGGTGATGATGTGTGGGTTGGTGAGGCTGGCAATAAAATGCGCTTCCTTGATAAAGCGCTCGTGGAGGTCGACCTGACCGTTGCCGGCACTGCCGCGCAGTAACTTGATGGCCACCTGGCGGTTTAATGATTCCTGGGTGGCCAGGTAAACCGAGGCCATGCCGCCCTCGCCAATAGGTCCGTGGACGGTGTAGCCGGGAATGTTGAGGTCGGATTGCGTCATGGCTGCGGTTTTCGGCAATACCAGCAACTGCTGCATAAAATTTACGCGGCAACATGCATTAATCGGGGAAGAAGTCGGGTTTTATTCGGCGGTGGTTGGATCGATGATGCCGACCACTTCAGAAACCGAGTTCGCCGGGAATCCGCCCATCTCCGCGTGCTTGAGTACCGCCTCCTTATCCGGAGCTATGTACACGCAGTAAACCTTGTCCGCGGTGACATAGCTCTGCTGCCACTGCACAGATGGGCCGAGTTCACGCAGGACGCCACAGGATTTCTGTGAAATACCCTGAAGTTCTTCCTTGGTCAGGTTTCCCGCACCGGGGATTTCACGTTCGATAACAAACTTGGGCATGGTCAATTTCCTTATTATTTGGTCGAAGCCTTTTTGCGGCAGCATCCAGCTTTGTGGCGGTGCACTGCGCACATAAGCCGCTGGCGGGGCCGCTCTGGATATAACCGTTTGAATATATGCAAGGCAATCAGGTCCAACCAGTGAACGGTGCCTGCGGGCGGGAAATTGGCACGTTATTCCTGCCTTTGCGGAGGTTTCCCTCCCCTGGCAGGAAGGTGCAGCTCCCGGGGTGCGCCAATTTCCTCTTAAAGATTGACCATGCTCGCCAGCGCGGTAAACGCGGTGGCACCGCCGAGAAGGGTGATATAGGCGCCGCCGAGGAGTGCGAATTTGGCCGAGGTGACAAACCATCCCTGCCGGTAAATGCGCTTCTGCATCAGCAGCAGGTAGATGGGCATCCAGACCGCGAGTGCGGTTAGTATCAGGCCGAACAGCATGTCCAGTGCGGAGTCGGGTGTTGCGAGCCAGCCGCGCAGATCGACAAGGACCACAACCAACAGCAGCGCGAGCGACAGGAAGGCGTGGCTGTGCAGCGCAACGATCAGGTGCTCCATATACAGTCGGCGCTTGAACAGGTACAGCAGGCTTAGCATCAGCGCAAACACCGGTAGCAGGATAAACAGCGTGGACGGAATCGAACTGAATATCGCGTCCTTCAGCAGGTTCGGGTCGCGCTCTATACGCGGTAAATTGCTTTCAAATTTCCCGCTCTGTTGTTCGAGCCATTTGTTCACCGCCTCGGGTGCGCCCTCGAACTGGAGCGGCTTGAAGGTCTTCCCGGCCGGCTGTGTTTCAAGCTCTGCCACTGCCGCCGGGTCGATCTCGGCAATGCGTTGCCGGGACCGCGCCTGCACCACCTGCTCCACACCAGCCAGCACACCCTGCAGGGCTGGTAGTTCCTCGCTCTCGCGAGAAGCCTGTCTCAGCTCATCGAGTGCCTGGTCGCGAAACTGCAGCACATCGTCGACGCTGGTGGCCCGGGCAATGTCCTGCTCCAGCTGGTCCAGGTTCACGCCCTCTTCGACCGCAGGGGTATTTTCACCACTGTCTGTCGAGCCCATGCGCCAGTCGCTGCTCAATTGTGCTGCGAAGAAAGCGGTCAGGCACAGGAAAATAAACAGCCGCACCGGGCTCACATAGCGCACCCGGCGGCCGGCGAAGTACTCTTGGGAGAGAAAGCCGGGCTTGAGGAGCAGCGGCCCGAAGGTGCGTGCGATGCGCGAATCGAGCCCGAACACCGTGCCGAAAAAATCTGCGACCAACTCGGGGAACTGGCGCAGTAGGCTCTTTGCCGGCTGGCCGCAGGCATAGCAGTGGGGGCCGAGCAGAGGTTCTGCGCAGTTGTCGCAGGTGGCGGGCTTTGGCATGGCTTCTGCCGCGGCGGCAGGCTCGGCGTATACCTGATCCGTTCCCGGATCCTCCGGCAGGTCGGCGGCTATTTCCTGTTCCGTCAGGGTTTCTGTGTCATTCATGGCAGGTAACGGTTAAATGGCGTGAATTGTCCCGATAATAAGCGCATTCCGGCAGGAAACATATCGCTGCCCGGATCTTAAGAATGCAGTATCCGGGCGCCAATAGCGGACGCAAGTGCCGGAACAGGCGCCACCACCGTGCTCCTTTACTAGAATTAGTGATACCCGTGCAGTACTCCACCACTCCCACATCAGGAGGTGATATGAAATCCAACTGCATGCACCTGGCAATTCCCGCCGGCGATCTGGATACCGCAAAAATCTTTTACTGCGATGTGCTGGGTTGCAAGACCGGCAACGGCGAAGCCGGGCGCTGGGTGGATATCGATTTCTGGGGTAACGAGCTCACCCTGCACCAGAGTGAAGAACAGCTGCCCAATGTGCGTCACGACGTGGATATGGGCGCAGTGGCGGTGCCGCACTTCGGTGCCCATTTGCCGGACAAAGAATTTCAGGCGTTGAAGGCGCGTATCGAAGCTGCCGGTCTCGAATATCTCGACAAACCCTATCGTCGCTTTGTTGGCGATGAATACGAACAGGAAACATTCTTTATCCAGGATCCCAACGGCAATGTGCTGGAAATGAAATCGATGGTTAATCCGGAGCTGATGTTTCGCTAGACAACCCGGCTGTACCGGCTTTTATCGTCAATTCCGGCTTCCCTGAAATGGCGACGGTAGAGCAGCGGCCTTTTGCCTGCCTTGAGAAAAGCGTTGCAGTATCCCGCACCCGCCCCCATATACTGGTGACATCACTCCGATCTCCGTTGTCCATCAGTAGAACGCCATGTCGAATACCGCGGAACCCGCCGACCGCTCGCCGCAAGCGAGCGCGCCCGTTACTAGTGCCTCCAGCATGAGCGCGCGCGAGATGCTCCTCGCACTCTGGCAGTTCATGCGTCCCTACAAGAAAGTCCTCGCCGGGGCGGCGGTAGCACTGGTGTTTACCGCGGGTATTACCCTGTCCATCGGCCAGGGCGTTCGGCTGCTGGTTGACCAGGGCTTGACGGACGATACCAGCGAGGCCCTCGGCCGCGCTGTGCTGGTGCTGCTGGTGCTGGCGGTGCTGATGGCCGCAGGTACCTACGCCCGTCATTTCCTGGTGTCGTGGCTGGGGGAGCGGGTGGTGGCCGACCTGCGCAAGGCGGTGTTCGACCATATCGTGACCCTGCACCCAAGCTACTTCGAGACCAACCGCAGTGGCGAGATCATGTCCCGTCTCACCACCGATACCACCCTGCTGCAACATATCATCGGTACTTCGTTCTCGATGGCACTGCGCAGTGCGCTGATGTTCGTGGGAGCGCTGATCCTGCTGCTGTTCACCAACCTCAAACTGAGCCTGATGGTGCTGGTGGGTGTGCCGCTGGTGCTGCTGCCGATCGTGCTCTATGGCCGCCGGGTGCGAAAGCTGTCCAAGGCCAGCCAGGACTCCATCGCCGATGTGGGCAGCTATGCGGGCGAAATTATCCAGCACATCAAAACCGTACAGAGCTATACCCGCGAGCGCGCGGAAATGCAGGCATTTGCGCGGGAGGTGGAGGTCGCATTCGACGTGGCCAGGAGGCGCATACGCCAGCGCTCCCTGCTGATTGCGGTGGTGATACTGCTGATGTTCGGTGCGGTCAGTGGCCTGCTGTGGGTTGGCGGCAACGACATGATTGACGGTCGTATCAGCAGCGGCGACCTGGCGGCCTTCGTGTTCTACGCCATTATGATGGGCTCCGCGGTGGCGACGATTTCCGAGGTGTACGGGGAGCTGCAGCGGGCCACCGGCGCTACCGAGCGGCTGATGGATCTGCTGCATGTGGAATCCGAGATCCCGGTCAGTGCGGTCGCGGACGCCGATGAACCCAAAAGCGCATCCGCGGGGCAGGTAGCATTCGAGGCGGTGGAGTTCAGTTACCCCGCGCGCCCGAATCACCCGGCGATCCACCAGTTGAGCCTGGACGTGGCCGCGGGCAAGAGCCTGGCCCTGGTCGGCCCCTCCGGTGCCGGAAAATCCACCCTGCTGGAATTGCTGCAGCGTTTTTACGACCCCCAGCGCGGGCGTATCACGCTGGATGGGGTGGACATCCGCGAGCTGGATACAGGCGCCCTGCGTCGGCAGATCGCCGTGGTGCCGCAACAGCCAGCGCTGTTTACCGCCGATGTCTGGTACAACATCCGCTATGGCAAGCCCGACGCCGGTGATGCCGAAGTCATCGCAGCGGCCAGGGCCGCTCATGCCCACGAGTTTATCGAGCAACTGCCGGACGGCTACAGCAGCCACCTGGGCGAGCAGGGTACGCGGCTGTCCGGTGGGCAGAAGCAGCGCCTTGCCATCGCCCGTGCAATCCTGAAAGACCCGAAAATCCTGCTGCTAGACGAAGCCACCAGCGCGCTGGACGCCGAAAGCGAGTACCACGTGCAGCAGGCGCTGCAGGCGTTAATGAAAGATCGCACCACCATCATCATTGCTCACCGGCTGGCGACCATCCTGCATGCAGACAGCATTGCGGTGCTGGAGAAAGGGCAGCTGGTGGCCCAGGGCAGTCATCGGGAGCTGATAGAGATCTCACCGCTGTACAAGCGGCTCGCGGAACTGCAGTTTCGGGAGGCGGAGAGGCAGACACCGCTGGTGGAGTAGCGCGGCGGAAAGGAATGGAGCACAAACAAAAACGGGCCCCGAAGGGCCCGTTTTTTACATCTGCAGGGGATTAAACCACTACGATGTTTTCAGCCTGCGGGCCCTTCTTGCCCTGAGTTACGGTGAACTCAACGGCCTGGCCTTCGGTCAGGGTGCGGAAGCCGGTGCTAGCGATAGCGCTGAAGTGTGCGAACACGTCCGGGCCGGACTGCTGCTCGATAAAACCAAAACCTTTTGCTTCGTCGAACCACTTAACGGTTCCGGTAACAGTATTAGACATAACTAAATCCTGAAATTTAAAAAGAGTGTTGCCTGCGAGAGGCGGGTGGTGCTTGAGGTAAAGGCTCTTAAAAACTGCAGGACGTGGTCTTACGAATACGACAGCGAAATAGCGGTATCAATAAAAGTCTTTCTTTCTAGCAGGGGCCACTCTATAGGTAAGTTACGCCCCTGTCTATAAATCGTTCAGATATTGTGCGGGCGCCAGTCCGGGTACCGGTCCAGGCGCCATTCCAGGCACCAGTCTAGGCCGCCTGGGCTTCCTGTCGCGCCCGGTCTGCCAGGTACTCGTCGTAGGTGCCCTGGAAGTCCACCAGCTTGCGGCCCTTGATCTCCAGCACCCGGGTGGCCAGCGAGGACACGAACTGTCGGTCATGGCTGACGAAGATCAGAGTACCCTCATACTGGGACAGGGCCTTGTTCAGGGCCTCGATGGACTCCATGTCCATGTGGTTGGTGGGCTCGTCCATGATCAGTACATTGGTGTCCATCATCATCAGCTTGCCGAACAGCAGGCGGTTCTTCTCACCGCCGGAACACACCCGTGCCTTCTTGTTGGCATCGTCCGCGGTAAACAGCAGGCGACCGAGCATGCCCCGCACGGTCAGGTCGTCGTGCTTGGGGGTGCGCCACTGGCTCATCCACTCGAAGATGGTGAGGTCGTTGTCGAAGTCCGCACTGCTGTCCTGGGGGCAGTAACCGATGGCGGCATTCTCCGACCACTTCACTACGCCGCTATTGGCCTGCAGGTGGTCCACCAGGCAGCGCAGGAAGGTGGTCTTGCCCACGCCGTTCTCGCCGATCACCGCCAGGCGCGCGCCGGCTTCCAGGATCATCTCGCCACCGGCAAACAGGGTCTCGCCGTCAAAGCCATGGGACAGGTCTTCCAGGGTCAGCGCCTGCCGGTGCAGCTTCTTGCATTGCTGGAAGGTGATGTAGGGCTTCACTCGGCTGGAGGGTTTCACCTCCTCCAGCTTGATCTTCTCCATCTTCTTCGCCCGCGAGCTGGCCTGCTTGGCCTTGGACGCATTGGCCGAGAAGCGGTTGACGAACGACTGCAGTTCCTCAAGCTCCGCGGTCTTCTTCGCGTTCTCCGCGTGCAGCTGTTCCTGGATCAGGGTGGAGGCGGCCACGAAATCGTCGTAGTTGCCGGGGAATACCCGCAACTCACCGTAATCGATATCCGCCATGTGGGTGCACACCTGGTTCAGGAAGTGGCGGTCGTGGGAAATGATGATCATGGTGGACTTGCGCTGGTTCAGCACTTCCGCCAGCCAGTGGATGGTGTGGATATCCAGGTTGTTGGTGGGCTCGTCCAGCAGCAGGATGTCCGGATCCGCAAACAGCGCCTGTGCCAGCAGCACCCGCAGCTTCCAGCCCGGGGCTACCTGCTTCATCAGGCCGAAGTGCAGGGATTCCTCGATGCCCGCCTCCAGCAGGATCTCGCCGGCGCGGCTCTCGGCGGTATAGCCGTCCAGCTCCGCGAACTGCACCTCAAGGTCCGCCACGCGCATGCCATCTTCCTCGCTCATCTCCGGCAGCGAGTAGATGCGGTCGCGCTCCTGCTTGATTTCCCACAGGCGGGTATCACCCATGATCACCGCGTCGACTACCGAGTACTCCTCGAACGCAAACTGATCCTGGCTCAGGATGCCCAGGGTGGTGCCGGGAGCCATGGACACATTGCCGGAAGTCGGCGCCAGCGCCCCGCTCAGGATCTTCATAAAGGTGGACTTGCCGCAGCCATTGGCCCCGATCAGGCCGTAGCGGTTGCCGTTGCCGAACTTGGCAGAGATGTTTTCAAACAGCGGCTGGGCACCAAACTGCATGGTGATGTTCGCGGTGGTGATCAAGAGCGTATTCCCGGGGGCTTTCAGGTGGGCGGTATTGATGAGGTCCGCCAGCGCACAGGCGTACGGCGGGCCGCGCACTATAAGGGCTTGGGGGCAGGGTGTCGAGGAAAGAGTACGAAAATCGTACAGGTTGAGGCGTGCCGAGGGGTTTATTGAACCGGCTGGTCAGCCGGCTCCTTTCATGCAGACATAAACCGAGTTCGTGGAGTCGCCACTTAGAAACGGGTTGTAGAAAGAAATAACATGGGAATCCACCGTGTCAAAAACCGTCTTTAACAAAGCCTCGAAGCGCTGCTCCGGAAGATTCTGCGACCACATCGCGAACACGCCCTTGGGCTTCAGCTGCTCGGCCATAAGCGCCAGGTTTTCGGTGGTGTAAAAGCTCGCGTTAGCCGCGTTCAGGTATTCGGTCGGGGAGTGATCGATATCCAGGAGAATGGCATCGAACTTCCTTCCTGGATTTTCTGGATCAAAGCCGGTGCCGGGCACTGTGGCCAGATCGAAGAAGCTGCCATGTACATAGCGATTTCTGGTGTCCGCATTGAGGATTTTCCCCAGCGGTACCAGCTCGTCTTTGTGCCAGCCAATGACCGTATCCAGCGCGTCCACCACCAGCAGCTCAGCTATGCGCGCATCTTTTAATGCGGCAACGGCGGTATAACCGAGTCCCAGCCCGCCCACCACAACATCGAGCTTGTCGCCGTGAACCGCAGCCAGCCCGAGTGTAGACAGCGCCTCTTCCGCCTCCACGAACATGCTCGACATCAAGAACTCTTCGCCAAGCTTTACTTCATAGATATCTCTGTCGCCGAGCGCGGGGATTCGCCGCCGGCGCAGGGAAATTTCACCCAGCGGCGAGGGTTGGCTGTCGATTTCTTCAAATAGCAGGGACATGATCGATTCGTCCTGATGTAAGCGATTGGGCGCAGTTTACGCCTCTTTCTGGATGTGCGGACGCAGGAACGTCATATAGTCCGCTTTGCCAATCGGCGCGCCCATCTGGCGCAGCATGGCGTAGACGGTGGTGATGTGGAAGTACAGGTTGGGCATCAGGTAATCGTTGACGTACTGGTGTCCGGAAAACTCGCAATAGGCACCGGGGCCGAGTCCGATACGCTTTACTGTATCCAGCTGGCTGTCGTCCACCTTGATACCCTCGACCATTTTTCGGGTGTCGGTAATGTGCGAGCGCGCCTGGGCAAAGGATTCGACCTCGGGGCTCAGGTTATCCACCGGCTGGCCGGCGCACCACTGCGCAAAGCCCCTGGGTTGGTTGCACATAAACACAACCTGGGCCCCGAAAGGCAACATGTCATCCGCCAGGCGCTTCTGTACCAGAGCGTCGACATCTTCCACAAATTTTTCGCCGACGGACAGGAGGTGGTCGAGCACGTCCAGTCGTGTGGTGAAAATGCGCTTGATCTCTAAAATCTGCTGGTTTGGCATATTGGTCTCTTGTTGTGGCATGGCAGGGCCGGTGTGCCCCGGAATAAACCTTTACTGTAGTTAAATTGCCGATAATGCACTTTTATCAGCATCTACAATGGCTTCCGGGATTTCTTTAGCGCTTGCACAATAAAATTAACCGCAAGGGCTGTGGCGAGAAGTGGCAACCACCAGTCGGTATAGTCCTTTCCCGGGTTTTTGGGCTGGCTGTCGATGTCGCTTTTTTGCTCGGTCAGAATTGCTTCTTTTAAAGCGGTGTTTTCAGGGGCCTGGGTGGTTGTGTCCTTCCCGGCTTGCAGTGACTCGGCACTGGCGCTGGTTTCTCTTGTATGCGCCAAGTTGAGGGAGTTCTCGCTGGCTGGCAGAGGCTTGGCGGGAGAGTATTCCGACAGTGCCGTGGGCGCAATTTCTCGCCGGCTTGAATCGGGGATCGGTTGGGGGGCAATGTCCCCGGCAAACTCCGGGAATGGCACAATTTCGTCCAGTGAGGATCCTTTCTGGATACGTTTGATATAGTTTTCCGCGCTGCCGGTATTGGTGGCGGTGTGCTGTCGCTCAGTGAGCAGGCTTGCCAATCGGGTGTAGTCATCCTTCTCCATGGCAATGCGAAATCGTCCGTCACCGAGCCATTGGTCGCCGACGAAGTAAGGTCGGGTAGCTTCCGGATTGACGAATACGAGTTTCCACTCGGCGCCTTCCTGCTGTGGAACCGGTGCGGCTTCCTCTGGTAGTTGTAGCAAGTAAAGATATGGTTCGAGTGCGCGATAGAGCAGCACAAAGCCCTGGCGGTCAAAATTGCCACCATACTCCGAGGGGCTGGCGGGACGTTGGTAAATGATGTGGCCGCTAGCAGTCGGCTGTACTATGGAGACAGTGCGCTCGAAATCAAAAGGCGCTTCATCGTCTTCCGCCTCGGCGCAGAGTGAGGCGCTGGCAAGTATCAGGGCAAGTATGCTTATAAAGCTTTTCATTTTGTGATTGGCATCCATGCTGGTTTCAGTCCTGCGACGTGCAGCTGCAGGAAAAGTTGGCTCTTCTCTAGTCTGTGTGCTTTCGGTAAACAATAAAAATGACCAGGTCTTCCGGGCCGATCTGGCGCAGCCCGTGCGAACTTCCCGGACGCGTGAGAATGGCAGTACCCGGCCCAACTTCAGACTTCTCCCCATTCATCGTCAGTTCACCACTGCCGCTGACTACATAGTAAATCTCATCCTTGTGCTGCTCGTGATAGCCGATGGCCGATCCCGGGTGCAGTATCCGCTTCTTGAATACCAGGTCCATGGCTGGCACATCAGAGAAAAATGGGAAGCCGGTGGTCTCACCACCACCTTTGTGTGGCCCGGATTGCGGCTTGGCTATATCAGATTCCTGTTCAATTACAAAACCATCGCTGTCAGGTCTTGTTGCCGATGCGATACTGGTCAGGCTGTATACGCTCGCCAGTATCCCTGTGAACATGGAGATCGTTATTATTGTTTTCATATTTACTCTGGGCGTGGCCGTTAAATATTTTTTGGTGTCTCAAATTCCCGTCAGAGTGCGTAGCGGGCAATATAGTGCGCAATATCCATCAGCCGTGACTTGCCACTAAACTCAAACCGCACCCGACCCAGCGCAGAAAAATACAGCTCCAGCTCGCTGTCGATATCGAAGGTTCCGGAGGTCTCGACCGAGTAGGCGACGATATTCTTGTAGGGCAGGGACGTGAAGTCCTTTTTACTGCCGGTGATGCCTTGTACATTCACCGCGATAATGCGCTTGCTGGTAAACACGATGCCGTCGCGCATGGATTTGAAGGAATCCAGTACTTCCTCCCCCTCGAGCAGCAACGGTGCCACCTTTTCGGCATAGCTCGGGTTCTGTTTGAGTTTGAACAGGCCCTTGTTTTCAAAATCGATCATTGGTTGGCGTTTTCTTCTGAGAGCGATTTCCAGAGAATGCCATATCTTTGGCGCGGTAAATAGCCTGAGTACATGTTACCTAGCATCAACACACTCAACGACAATCAGAGTCTCCAAATTCATCGGGACAATCTGTATTGCGTCACAGTGGCGGTTTGGTCATTTGGGCACTATACGGCACACAGGAAGGATTCAGGTCGGCACAATGTCGGTTGATAGAAAAGGAAAAGCACCATGCCCGGTACCGTACGTTTGCATCGCGTCCTGCGCGCACCCGCAGAGCGTGTATATCGCGCCTTCATCACTCCCCAGGCGATGGCGAAATGGTCGCCTCCAGATGGTTTCTACGCCACCTACGAGCATCTGGAGCCCAAGGTGGGCGGAACCTACAAGGCCTCTTTTACCAACTTCACCACCGGCGAGAGCCATTCATTTGGTGGGGAATTCACCGAGCTCGTCGAGAACGAACGGCTCTGCTACATCGATACATTCGACGATCCCAATATGCCCGGTACCATGAATGTCACCGTCACTCTGAAGACCGTGTCCTGCGGTACCGAGCTCACCATCGTACAGGAAGGGATACCGGACATGATTCCGGTGGAGATGTGCTACCTCGGCTGGCAGGAGTCCATGTCCGCACTGGCCCGCCTGGTGGAACCGGAAATCAATCAGTAACAAGCATCCATATCAGCAAGCAAGTTGCCCAAGGAGAAATCGTGAAAAACTTCCTCGCCATGTATCTCGGAGAACCGGACTCAATGAAAGGATGGGAAGACCTGTCCGAAGACCAGCGCCAGCAGCGTATACAGGAGGGCATGGCCGCCTGGGGCGGCTGGATGGAAAAGCACAGCGACATCCTCGTCGCAGAGGGCGGCCCACTGGGCAAAACCAAGCGCATTGACTCTAGCGGTATCAGCGATGTGCGCAACAATATGACCGGCTATGTGATCGTAAAAGCAGAAAGTCACGAAGATGCGGCCAAGCTCTTCGAAAATCACCCACACTTCGCCATCTTTCCCGGCGACTGTGTGGAAGTGATGGAGTGCATGCCGATTCCCACGCCGTAAATCCCGCTACCACCGGGCAATCTATTGTTCGGTGGTAGTTAACCCATCGAGCAGAATGCAGGTGCGCTGAAAATGATCAAACTATACGGAACACCACCCACCCGAATATTGCGCGTGATGTGGCTGCTGAATGAGCTGGGGCTGGAGTATGAAATGCACCCGGTGGATCTCATGAAAGGAGAGGGGCACAGCAAAGAATTCCTCGCCCTCAACCCCGCCGGCAAAGTCCCCGTGCTGGTGGATGGCGATCTCGTACTTACGGAGTCCGCCGCGATCCAGCTCTACCTGGCCGAGAAGCATCCGGAAGCGGGCTTTATTCCGGAGTCACTGGAAGACCGGGCGCAAATGTATCGCTGGATGTTCTTCCTTATGACCGAAATCGAACAGCCGCTGTGGCGCATAGCCCGGCACACCTTCATTTACCCGAAAGACAAGCGGCTGCCGCAGGATATAGAGCTGGCGAAGCAGGACTGCCGGGCGATGGTGGATGTGCTGGAGCAGCATATGCAGGGACGCGAATACATCGTCGGCGACCGGCCTAGCGTGGCCGACTTCAATGCGGCATATACACTCGATTGGGTAAACGGTGCAGGGCTGCTCGACGGCGCACCGCGACTTAAGGAATACCTGAAGTTTATGTATGCCCGGCCGGCGGCGCCCGTGAGTATCGCCGAGGGACTTGCAGCAATGGATATGTAGGAGGCAGGGGAAAGCCGTGTTCAGTTAGGCTACGTTTCGGTTATATCCAAATGTCCTGAACCTTGTGCCACTTTTATCTGTTTTTCAGTGGTCATCGCCAGCAGATTCATCGCGTGCCGGCGCAACTCGGCCCTGAGGGTCGTCGGCCTGAGAATTTCAAAGGCAAACGGCAGTCGCACCAGCTGCGACGCGAACCACGTTAGGCAGCCGGTGTGCGCACGCCATAGCACCGCACCCTGTTTAGGCGTAAGCAGGCCCAGTTCGTCCCCGAGCACCGCGCTGGCGTTCGCAAGGTCTGTATGCAGCAGTAGTTCCACTTCAATACCGGATTCCATACCCGAAAAACTGTGGGTGAGATAAGCGGCAGCATCAAAGTCCTGTGGCCGCTGAAACGGGATATCCAGCGCACGCAACTGCTGTATACGGTCGAGGCGAAAGGTACGGAGATCGCTGCGCAGGTGGCAGTGGCCTACCGCGTACCAGCGGCCGTAGCGGAACACCAGGCCGTAGGGGTCGAACTCGCGCCGGGTCGCCCCGTTGCTGCCACTGGTGTAGTCGAACACGGTGCGGCATCGGCTCTGGGTGGCGGCGGCCAGGGTGGCCAAGGTGGCCAGTGTGCCGCTGTCCGGGGGCGATCTCGGTACCAGGTCCAGGGTGACACTGTCGCCGAGTGCGCGCAGTTGCTGTTTCAGCTTCTGCGGCATCACCCGCTCGAGTTTCGCCTGGGCGCTGGCCACGGCGGTAGAGACTTCGCCCACACTGAGGCTGCGCGCCGCCAGCAGGCCGAGAGAAATGGCCAGCGTTTCCTCATTGGTAAACATCATCGGCGGCAGCTTGTAGCCGGACACCAGCCGGTAACCGCCGTGGCGCCCGCGTTCCGCCGTCAGTGGAATACCGATCTCTTCCAGAATCGCGATATAGCGGCGCAGCGTGCGGCCGTCCACCCCGAGCATCTGTGCCAGTTCGCTACCGCTGGCATTACCGTGGATCTGCAGCAGCTCCAGCAGTGCCAGTACCCGCGTCGTCGGATTCGACATAACTTGCAGCCCGCTTCTTTTATTAGGACGGAATATAGCCTAATTAATAGCTACAGTGTGCGCATTCGGATCACAACCATTCCCCAACAAGCAAACAGCTACGGAGAGCAGCTATGAGCGATGAAGTAACCCTCTACACAAATCCCCAATCCCGCGGACGCATTGCACGCTGGATGCTGGAAGAAGTGGGCGCGCCATACGAAACCGAGGTGCTCGAATACGACGGCAGCATGAAAGCCCCCGCCTATCTGAGAATCAACCCGATGGGCAAGGTGCCGGCCATCGTACATCGCGGCCAGGTAGTGACCGAATGCGCCGCCATCTGCGCCTACCTTGCGGAAGCCTTCCCGCAAGCCTGCCTGGCTCCACTGCCCGAAGAGCGTGCCAGTTATTACCGCTGGCTGTTCTTTGCCGCAGGCCCGCTGGAATCCGCAATTATCGACTCCAAGACTCTGGGGGTAGAACCGGATGCACAGAAACAGAAAATGGTGGGCTATGGCAGCTACGCCCAGGTACTCGATAACCTGTCGAACTGGTTGAAGCAACACACCTGGATCACCGGCGAGCGCTTTACCGCTGCCGACGTCTACGTGGGTTCACAGATCGCCTGGGGCGTGCAATTTGGCACCATTGAAAAGCGTATCGAATTCATTGATTACGCAAAGCGGGTCACGGCGCGCGAAGCCTACCGTCGCGCGTCGGAAAAAGATGACGCACTGGTGGCAACAACCTCGTGAAGTAGACATGCCTGGCCAGCGACAACCCCAAGTTTTCGCTGGCCAGGCAATATAATGATTCGGCGAAAATAAAGAATCATCTCCCCCTATCAAAAAAGCTGAAAATGTTTAAAAAATTATGGCCGGGCTTTTATTTTGGAGGAGGGAGTTATGACCTATACGCTACAGGAGTTAGTGTTGGTTACATTGACGATAACTTCGTTAATCGGGTTTCCATTTTTGTGTGCGTCATTCAAGATTCCGCGGAAAAATGAAGAAAGGGATTTTTTTACGGAATCCTGAACGGTATCATTTTCCAGGTACGCTTTGGCCGTATCCTGCATTTTCTCGTTGGCAAGGCTGACCATCCATTGCTGCGCAGCCACTTGTGTCGTTTTAAAGCCCCCATTGAAAATCTTGCCGACTTTAGGGGATGCATCGGATTTGTTGAGCTGAACTATTTCAGGCGCGTTAATGGATACGATTCCTTCTTCATTGTTCACATCAATACACCAGTTCCAATCGCCTTCGATCTTGTAGCCGAAGTTAAAAGGATACTTCCAGGTGTAAATTGCCTCCCATTTTCCTTTCTGAGGGCCAATATCTTCTTCTTTCATGTAGTAGGTGAATTGGTTTTCCACCTTCATAAAGGTGAATTCCGTTGCTTCGGAAAGCATCGTTGAATTGATCGAAATCCTTCCTTTTTCAATCTCTTTAGTGTAACTCTCTTCCAGGTCTTGATTCTTGTCCCACAGTGAATAGCAAAAAACCCCAAGTAAAACAGTGGCGATTCCAAGAATAATACGATCCATGATTTCAATCCTTATTGAGTTATTGTTGGTTGGTTGATTCTTCTATCTCAAGGCACAAAGGTAGCTCCATATAAGTGTGATCCACGACCCGACCAAACGGCGACTGCAACGTGGACTTTCTGGTGCGCTGCGCAGTAAAGCCCAGTCGCTGATACAGGTCCTTCGCGCGGGGATTGGTTTCGGCCACGTCCAGTGCAGCAACCGGGAACTTGTGCTGCCGGGCGGACCGTAGCAATTCCGCAATCAGTGCGCCGCCGATGCCTCGCCCGCGATACTCCTCCGCCACGCCGAGGTGGTAGATCACCGCCGCTCCGGCCTTGGGCGGGCTGATGACCATTTCGGTGCGCAGTCCGCGAGCCACGGTACGCACGGCGGCGAGCGGTGAATAGAAACGCACGATATCGCGGAAGGCCGCAACAGTGAAACGCAGATTCTGTGTGCTATTGCGCAAGGCACCAACCGCCACCACCTCACCGTCGATCACCGCGGCTGTATGCTGGCGGTAGCCAAACTCCGAATCACCGCGAACAAACGCGTGGCGAAGAAAGTCCCGCGCCTGCTGTGCGTCGTTATCGCAAAAGGCATAGTCGAATGCGGCTGGGCCGGAGCTGTAGATTAGCGGTACAGCGATATCCGCGTCTTGTGCGCGACAGGGTCGGAAATTTGGTTCAGGCATCTGTTGAATCCCGGTTTAGCGCACATTGATTGGAGAGTTGGTTCTCGTGGTTAAATGTTCTGTATTGCCTGTAAATGCAGGGGAAGGTCACCCTGAATTTAGCTGGATCCGGGACCTTATTGCTCAGTGCTTTCTAAATAGTGATGATGATCTTCTCGGCTAAAAAATAACGTTGTACCTTTAGGGATATTTTCGTATCCAGAAACAAATGTAATAAGGATACTTGTTTCGTTTGGGCTCACCATTACACCTGTTGTTCTGTTGGGGTTAATTATATTCAAAACTTTATCCCAGAGAACTAAGGTGAGCTGGAAATCATCGTCAGAAATTTCTCTATATGCGACAGTAACCGCTCTTTTATCTTTCGGCCACCTTGGGTGATGAATAGAAGCGGAGGCATTATACATTGATTTCCCTTCGACCTCGCCATGCGAGAAGGAGCAGCCTCGAGGGTGATACACGTAATACTCATACTTAATGTTACACACATAATGCGAGTGATCCGCTAAACTTTCAGGCTCTATAGTTGGTACATTCGAACAGCCTGATCCTAGAAGAAAAAACATAGCCGATAGCAATTTTATTTTCATGAAGCCAACCCTTATCTAATATTAATTCTTTGCATAGGACTAGGGGCGGGACTTACACTTGACACATCGGTGTAAATTATAAGGTTTGACCCCAGTGCTTTTCTTGCATGTGCGCAACTCTCCGCAAACTCTGACCAGTTTTTGGTGAGGGTAAACTCCTATCTTCCCTTAACGTTGTTCGCGAAGGTTGCCAATCGATCGCACAATTCATCATTTGGAATGGCCCCTTCAGCAATATGATTCGCCGAGGCGGCTATACAGAGGCTCGATGCACCTATGAATCTCGACATGACATTGCCTAACGCCCAGCGTTGGCAGTCGCTCTGCCGCTGCTTGTATGGCCTAATTCCCCAAATATTCGGTAAGGTGAGACCCGTAACTTACCACCATAAGTTACCGGCCCGGCAGCCCGATGAGCGATAGGTCTAAAGACCGTTAACAA